>Ga0213821_1001118_pt1 | contig 13283 bp, 9 predicted proteins | sample MC6MC0909MG_FD_179894 | JGI IMG/M metagenome (GOLD analysis project Ga0213821, IMG submission 179894) | Enriched soil aggregate microbial communities from Iowa State University, Ames, United States - MC6-MC0909-MG | ecosystem: Environmental > Terrestrial > Soil > Unclassified | place: USA: Iowa...
GTCGATCAACAGCACGATCAGGTGGCACTCGGGGTTGTTACGGGTGATGTTGGCCGCGATGTTCTGCAGCATGATGGTCTTGCCCGCTTTTGGCGGGGCGACGATCAGGCCGCGCTGGCCTTTGCCGATCGGCGCGCAGAGATCGATGACGCGGCCGGTCAAGTCTTCGGTGGAACCGTTACCGGCTTCCATCTTCAGGCGCTTGTTGGGGAACAGCGGCGTCAAGTTCTCGAACAGGATCTTGTTCTTGGCGTTTTCCGGACGGTCGAAGTTGATCGTGTCGACCTTGAGCAGCGCGAAGTAACGCTCCCCTTCCTTCGGCGGGCGGATCTTGCCGACGATGGTGTCGCCGGTACGCAGGTTGAAACGGCGGATCTGGCTAGGCGAGACGTAGATGTCGTCTGGGCCGGCCAAGTAGGACGCATCAGCCGAACGCAGGAAACCGAAGCCATCCTGGAGAATCTCCAGCACGCCGTCACCCGAGATCTCTTCGCCGCTTTTCGCGTGTTTCTTCAACAGGGCGAAAATCACGTCCTGCTTGCGCGAACGGGCCATGTTTTCGATGCCCATCTGTTCGGCCATTTCCAGCAGATCGGTAATCGGCTTTTGCTTGAGTTCAGTCAGGTTCATAAGGGGAGTGACGTAATCATGTAAGAAGGGAGGATTAAGCTTCTGGCTTAATGAAGCCGCGCCGCAAGATTGGCGACAGGATCGCGTACTGATTCGAATTAGGGATGCGTCGGCGACGGCGTGCAGAGGGCACTGAAGAAGCAGTGCGAGGCCGAATGTAACACTTGCTTTTTTCGGCGTCTAGTGCTCGAAAAAAGAAAAGCCCCGCATTTTCGTAATGCTGTTCACTAAGATTTTGGGGCCGCTTTGCGGCCCTTCGCGGGCAAGCCCGCTCCCACAGGGATAGCGCTTAACGTGAGAACGGCGCTAAACCTGTGGGAGCGGGCTTGCCCGCGAAGGGCTGCAACGCAGCCCCAAAACAAACGACGTACAGTTTAAGTGAACAGCACTACCGCATTTGCGGGGCTTTTTCACATCAGATGTTTGCGTCGAGGAACGCAGCCAGCTGAGATTTGGACAGCGCGCCGACCTTGGTCGCCTCGACGTTGCCGTTCTTGAACAGCATCAGCGTCGGGATACCACGCACGCCGTGCTTGGCCGGGGTTTCCTGGTTGTCGTCGATGTTCAGCTTGGCGACGGTCAGTTTGCCTTGGTAGGTCGAAGCAATGTCGTCCAGGACTGGAGCGATCATCTTGCACGGGCCGCACCATTCAGCCCAGTAGTCGACCAGCACCGGGCCTTCTGCCTTCAGGACTTCAGCCTCGAAGGTGGCGTCGGTGACATGTTTGATCAGGTCGCTGCTCATGGATATCTCCAGGTTCGTAAGCAAAAAACGTGGCCCATCATAGCCGCACCGGCCGCCTACAGGAAGTCACGCTCGATTGAGTGTAACTATAGTTGTGCAAGACGCCACGAATCGAAACTGTCATATCAGTGTCATAAGATTCGTTGCCCCTTTGCTTTGCATCAAGCCTTGCCTTGCCGCGCGTTGGCGTCAGCCCGCGATCGTGGCACGATTGCCGGGTTATCGACCGAGAATCTCGAAATCATGCCGCAGAACTCCGCGAAGAACCTGTCCTTGATCGCCGCCATCGACCTTGGCTCCAACAGTTTCCATATGGTCGTGGCCAAGGCCCACCACACGGAAATCCGCATTCTTGAGCGCCTTGGAGAAAAAGTTCAGCTGGCTGCGGGCATCGACGAAGAGCGTCGCCTGAGCGAAGAAGCCATGCAGCGTGGCCTCGAATGCCTCAAGCGCTTCGCCCAGCTGATCAACGGCATGCCCGATGGCGCAGTGCGCATCGTCGGCACCAACGCCCTACGCGAAGCGCGCAACCGCAACGAATTCATCCAGCGCGCCGAGGCCATTCTCGGCCACCCGGTAGAGGTCATCTCTGGCCGTGAAGAGGCGCGCCTGATCTACCTCGGTGTGTCGCACACCCTGGCCGACACCCCCGGCAAGCGCCTGGTCGCCGACATCGGCGGCGGCAGCACCGAGTTCATCATCGGCCAGCGCTTCGAACCGCTGCTGCGCGAGAGCCTGCAGATGGGCTGCGTGAGCTTCACCCAGCGCTATTTCCGCGACGGCAAGATCACCCCAGCGCGCTACGCCCAGGCCTACACAGCCGCGCGCCTGGAGCTGATGAGCATCGAAAACGCCTTGCACCGCCTGACCTGGGATGAAGCCATCGGCTCCTCGGGCACCATCCGCGCCATCGGTGCGGCGATCAAGGCCGGTGGTTTGGGCAATGGCGAGGTCAATGCCGAAGGGCTGGCCTGGGTCAAACGCAAGCTGTTCAAGCTGGGCGACACCGACAAGATCGATTTCGAAGGGGTCAAGCCGGACCGGCGCACCATCTTCCCCGCAGGCCTGGCGATTCTCGAGGCGATCTTCGATGCCCTTGAGCTGCAGCGCATGGATCACTGCGACGGCGCCCTGCGTGAAGGCGTGCTGTTCGACCTGCTCGGCCGCCACCATCATGAAGACGTGCGCGAGCGCACCCTCAATTCGCTGATGGAGCGTTATCACGTCGATCAGGGCCAAGCGGCCAGGGTCGAGCGCAAGGCGCTGCACGCGTTCGATCAGGTCGCCAAGGACTGGAACCTGGAAGAGGGCAATTGGCGCGACCTGCTCGGCTGGGCGGCGAAAGTGCACGAAGTGGGGCTGGATATTGCCCACTATCACTACCACAAGCACGGCGCCTACCTGATCGAGCACTCCGACCTGTCCGGTTTCTCCCGCGAAGACCAGCAGATGCTGGCCCTGCTGGTGCGCGGCCACCGCCGCAACATCCCCAAGGACAAGTTCGCCGAGTTCGGCGACGAAGGCATCCAGCTGATCCGCCTGTGCGTACTGCTGCGCTTTGCCATCCTGTTCCACCACATCCGCGGCACCCAACAGATGCCCAAGGTGGTGCTCAAGGCCGGTGCGAACAGCCTTGAAGTGGTCTTCCCAGAGGGTTGGTTGGAGCAGAACCAGCTGACCCAGGCCGACTTCGCCAATGAGGCGGAGTGGCTGGCCCGGGTCGGCTTCGTCCTCAGCGTACGTTGAGGACCGGGTTGCTCAGGCGCTCGAGCAGGGTCGCCTGGGCACTGCGCGGATTCTGGTTGCCGGTCGGCGTGCTGCGCACATAACGACCGTCGGACTGCAAGGTCCAGGCCTGAGTGTTGTCGGTCAGGTAGCTTTCCAGCTCCTTCTTCACCCGCAGCAGCAACTTCTTGCCTTCGACTGGGAAGCAGGTCTCGACCCGCTTATCCAGGTTGCGCTCCATCCAGTCGGCACTGGACAGGAAGATCTGCTCTTCACCGCCATTGAGGAAGTAGAACACCCGCGTGTGCTCCAGGAAGCGGCCGATGATCGAGCGCACCTGGATATTGTGCGAAACCCCCGGAATACCTGGACGCAAGCAGCACATGCCACGCACTACCAGATCGATGCGCACGCCCGATTGGCTGGCCTTGTACAGCGCGCGAATGATCTTCGCGTCGGTCAACGAGTTGAACTTGGCGATGATGTGCGCAGGCTTGCCCTCGAGCGCGAACTGGGTCTCGCGGGCAATCATGTCGAGCATGCCCTTCTTCAGGGTGAACGGCGCGTGCAGCAGCTTCTTCATGCGCAGGGTCTTGCCCATGCCGATCAGCTGGCTGAACAACTTGCCGACGTCTTCGCACAGCGCGTCATCCGAGGTCAGCAGGCTGTAGTCGGTGTACAGACGGGCGTTACCGGCGTGGTAGTTGCCGGTACCCAAGTGGGCGTAGCGAACGATCTCACCCTGCTCACGGCGCAGGATCAGCATCATCTTGGCGTGGGTCTTGAAGCCGACCACACCATAGATCACCACCGCGCCCGCGGCTTGCAGACGGCTAGCCATCTGCAGGTTGGACTCTTCGTCGAAGCGCGCCCGCAACTCGATCACCGCCGTGACCTCCTTGCCGTTACGCGCCGCGTCCACCAGGGCGTCGACGATTTCCGAGTTGGCGCCGCTACGGTACAAGGTCTGGCGCACGGCAAGTACGTGCGGGTCCTTGGCGGCCTGGCGCAGCAGGTCGACCACCGGCGTGAACGACTCGAACGGGTGCATCAGCAGGATGTCCTGCTTGCTCACCACGCTGAAGATGTTCTCGGCGTTTTGCAGCAACTTGGGGATCGCCGGGGTGAACGGCATGTATTGCAGCTCTGGATGGCTATCCAGGCCGGTAATGCTGAACAACCGGGTGAGGTTGACCGGGCCGTTGACCTGATACAGCTCGCTCTCGCTCAGGCTGAACTGCTTGAGCAAGTAGTCCGACAGGTGTTTGGGGCAGGTATCGGCCACTTCCAGGCGCACGGCATCGCCGTAGCGGCGTGAGAACAGCTCGCCACGCAGCGCCCGGGCCAGGTCGTCGACCTCTTCCGAATCCAGCGCCAGGTCGGCGTTACGGGTCAGGCGGAACTGATAGCAGCCCTTGACCTTCATGCCCTGGAACAGGTCATCGGCGTGGGCGTGGATCATCGACGACAGGAACACGAAGTTATCGCCGCTGCCGCCGACCTCTTCCGGCACGCGGATCACCCGCGGCAGCAAGCGCGGCGCCGGGATGATCGCCAAGCCCGAGTCGCGACCGAAGGCATCGACCCCTTCGAGCTCGACGATGAAGTTCAGGCTCTTGTTCACCAACAGCGGGAACGGGTGGGTCGGGTCGAGGCCGATCGGGGTGATGATCGGCGCGATCTCGTCGCGGAAGAAGCGCCGTACCCAGGTCTTGAGCTTCGGCGTCCAGTGGCGGCGACGGATGAAGCGGATCTGGTGTTTTTCCAGCTCCGGCAGCAGTACGTCGTTGAGGATCGCGTATTGGCGATCCACCTCGAAGTGCACCAGCTCACTGATTCGCGCCAGCGCCTGGTGCGGCTGCAAGCCGTCGGCGCCGGCCTGTTCACGGGCAAAATTGATCTGTTTCTTCAGGCCCGCAACGCGGATCTCGAAGAACTCGTCGAGGTTGCTGGAGAAGATCAGCAGGAACTTCAGGCGCTCCAGCAGCGGGTAGGACTCATCCAGCGCCTGCTCCAGCACGCGGATGTTGAACTGCAGCTGGGAGAGCTCGCGATGAATGTACAGGCTGCTGTCGTCCAGGCTCGGCACGTGAATCGCCGGCGCCGGCGCGGGGGCCGGGGCTGGCGCTTCGACCGACTGCTCAGCGACCTGCTCGGCCACAGGCTCGGCAGCAACGGGCAAGTCCGGTGGCGTCTGGGTCAGCTCCTGCGGCAGCGCCTGGGCATCCTTGATCTCGACAGGGGTAAGCACTTCGTTATTCATCTGACGTTCCTGGAGGGCGTTACTGCCCTCTCAACAATTGAGCGGCGCGAACGGCGAAATAGGTGAGGATGCCATCGGCGCCAGCGCGTTTGAAAGCGGTGAGCGATTCGAGGATCACCGCTTCGCTGAGCCAGCCATTCTGGATGGCCGCCATGTGCATGGCGTACTCGCCGCTGACCTGATAGGCAAAAGTCGGCACTTTGAATTCGGCTTTGACCCGGTGGACGATGTCCAGGTACGGCATGCCCGGCTTGACCATGACCATGTCGGCGCCTTCGGCGAGGTCGGTGGCCACTTCGTGCAGGGCCTCGTCGCTGTTGGCCGGGTCCATCTGGTAGGAGGCCTTGTTGGCCTTGCCCAAGTTCAGCGCCGAGCCGACCGCATCGCGGAACGGGCCATAATAGGCGCTGGCGTACTTGGCCGAGTAGGCCATGATGCGCACGTTGACGTGACCAGCCACTTCCAGGGCTTCACGGATCGCCCCCAGGCGGCCGTCCATCATGTCCGACGGGGCGACCACCTGGGCGCCGGCTTCGGCATGCGACAAGGCCTGGCGTACCAGTGCGTCGACAGTGATGTCGTTCTGCACGTAGCCCTCTTCATCGAGGATACCGTCCTGGCCGTGGGTGGTGAACGGGTCGAGGGCGACGTCGGTGATCACCCCCAGTTCCGGGAACTGCGCACGCAGGGCGCGGGTAGCGCGCTGGGCAATGCCCTCCGGGTTCCAGGCTTCGGCGCCGTCGAGGGACTTTTTCTCGACCGGCGTCACCGGGAACAGTGCCAGTGCCGGAATCCCCAACTCTACCCAGCCTTGCGCGGCTTCCAGCAGCAGGTCGATGGACAGGCGCTCGACGCCTGGCATGGACGGCACTTGTTCACGGCGATTTTCCCCATCCAGCACGAACACCGGCAGGATCAGGTCATCGACGGTCAGGGTATTTTCGCGAACCAGGCGACGGGAAAAATCATCCCGGCGGTTGCGACGCAGACGGGTGGCAGGAAACATACGGTTGGCGGGGGTAAAGCTCACGGCAGACTCCTGAGCCCACGCAGGCGGGCAGCGCGACAGTTATAAGCGGCCATTATGACGCCTGTGTTACACCCAAGGGCAACCCTGCGACTTGTGGCCGCAGGCATTCTCCTCGTCGGAATTGTTCACGTCGAGACACATTTGGACACTTTCATGAATGCGCGCGAAGGGGTAGGCTGCGCGTTCATTTCGCCAGCACCCCAGAAAATGCTTCAACAATTCCTGCAGGATTTCGGCTACTTCGCCCTTTTTCTCGGCACATTTTTTGAAGGTGAGACCATCCTGGTGCTCGCGGGATTCCTTGCGTTCCGTGGATACATGGACATCAACCTGGTGGTGCTGGTAGCGTTCTGCGGCAGCTATGCCGGAGACCAGCTGTGGTACTTCATGGGCCGCCGCCATGGCCGCGCTATCCTGGCACGCAAGCCGCGCTGGCAAGCAATGGGCGACCGGGCGCTGGACCATATTCGCCGCCATCCGGATATCTGGGTGCTGAGCTTTCGTTTCGTCTACGGCCTGCGCACGGTGATGCCGGTGGCAATCGGCCTGTCGGGCTATCCGCCCAGGCGCTACCTGCTGCTCAACGGCATTGGCGCAGCGGTGTGGGCCTTGGCCCTGGGCGCGGCCGCCTACCACTTCGGCGCCATCCTCGAAGGCCTGTTGGGCAATGTGAAAAAGTACGAGCTATGGGTGCTCGGCGGCCTGCTAGTGCTGGGCCTGCTGCTCTGGCTGCGGCGGCGTTTCCGTACCCTGCGCGCGGAGCGCAAGGCGGCGGCAGCAGACCAGGCCGCCGAGGCTGAGCAGGCTGTAGCCCAGCAGCAAAAACCACGCGAGGGGCGTGACGGTCACTAAACCGAGTGCGCCGGCCAGGTACAGCGCCGGCCCATTGGCAAGCAGCCGCGCCAGCTCCAGGCGCGCGCCCCACGGTCGATTCTCCAGGGCCACGCCCAGCACGAACAAACCGAACGCCATCACTGTCCAGCCCAGTGCCAGGGCGGTGCTGCTGACCTGCTCGGCAACCTCCATCAGGTAACTGCCTAACGCCACGTAGACCACGAACTGCGCGGCGACATACACCTGCTGCGCCTGGCCCAAGGGAATCTCGAATTTGCGAAAGCTGGCCAGGTCCTGCTTGGCCTGTGGATAAGCCTGCGCGACATCGGCCGGGCGCCAGCCGGTGGGCATGAACCAGATGCGCAGCTTGTCCCACACACTGCGCGTGCGCCGGGCATCGTTCCACAACTGGGCATAGAACTGCAGGTTGGCCCACAGTGGATTCCAACTGGCCAGCGGCGTGGTCACGCCAAAGATCACCGGCTCACGCGGGTCCTCTTCCTGGAAGGTGCCGAACAAGCGGTCCCAGAGAATGAACACGCCGCCGTAGTTACAATCCAAGTACTGTGGATTCTGCGCATGGTGAACGCGATGGTTGGACGGCGTGATCAACACCCATTCGAGCCAACCCAACTTGGGAATGTGCCGGGTGTGCACCCAAAACTGGTACAGCAGGTTCAGCGACGCCACGGTGATGAATACCAGCGGCGGTACGCCGAGCAACGCCAGGGGCAGGTAGAAGATCCACGAGAAGAGAAAGCCGCTGCTGGTCTGGCGCAGGGCGGTGGTCAGGTTGTACTCCTCGCTCTGGTGATGCACCGAGTGCGCAGCCCACAGCACATTGCGCTCGTGGCCCAGGCGGTGCAGCCAGTAGTAGCAGAAGTCGTACAGCACGAACGCCAGCAGCCAGACCCACCAGGCCTGCCCAGGCAAACGCAACAACGCCAAGTGCTCCCAGGCCAGTGCGTAAGTCACCAGCCCAACTCCCTTGGTCAACAATCCGGTGCTGGTCGACAGCGCCCCGGTGCTGAGGCTGTTGATCGAGTCGGCCAGACGATAGTTGCGCTGACCGCGCACAGAGTCGGCGATCAGCTCCACCGCGATCAGCACGAAGAAAAACGGCACGGCCAGCAGAATCAAGTCCATGGGCAGCGATCTCAGGCGTTATCCAGACAGATTAGCCCCGCCCCACAGCAACCCCTATGGCCACATCTGCCAAACTAGAGGACATTTAGCGCCTCGACACTGGAGTAATGAGCATGACAAAAAAAGTTGCGGTGATTCTTTCCGGTTGCGGCGTCTATGACGGCGCTGAGATCCACGAAAGCGTGATCACCCTGCTGCGCCTCGACCAGCGCGGTGCCCAGGTACAGTGCTTTGCGCCGAACATCGCGCAGATGCACGTGATCGATCACCTGACCGGCGAACAGATGCCCGAGACACGCAACGTGTTGGTGGAGTCGGCGCGCATCGCCCGTGGTGAGGTCAAGGATATCCGCGAAGCCGATGTCAAAGACTTCGATGCGCTGATCGTGCCGGGTGGCTTTGGTGCCGCGAAGAACCTCTCCAACTTTGCCGTAGAAGGTGACAAGTGCACCGTGCAGCCAGATGTCCTGGCCCTGGCTGAAGCCTTTGCCGAGGCCGGCAAGCCGGTCGGGCTGATCTGCATCTCGCCTGCCTTGGCGGCGAAGATCTACGGGCCAGGCGTGGTCTGCACCATTGGTAACGATGCCGACACCAGCGCGGCGGTGGTGAAGATGGGCGGCACCCATGAAGAGTGCGACGTGCACGACATCGTCGAAGATACCCAGCGCAAGCTGGTGACTACGCCGGCCTATATGCTGGCCAAGTCGATCAGTGAAGCGGCGGGTGGCATCTACAAGCTGGTGGACCGGGTGCTGGAGCTGACTCACGAAGGTGACAATTAAGCAGCCGAATGCGCGTGGGGGCGAGGAGGCTATCGCGGGGCAAGCCCGCTCCCACGCAAGCCCGCATACACGGACATTGCCGCGCAACGCGCTGCACGATGCTGTTGACTAGGCTTTGGACAAACGGGTCAGGATGCGGTCGAGGGAATTGGCAAATTCCTGCTTCTCGCGCTCGCCATACGGCGCCTGGCCACCGCTGACCTGGCCCTGCTCGCGCAGCTCGGTAAACAGGTTGCGCACAGCCAACCGGTCGCCCATGTTGCGCTCATCGAACTCGCGGCCACGCGGGTCGAGCGCGGCCACGCCTTTCTTGATCAGGCGGTCGGCCAGGGGAATATCACTGCAAATCACCAACTCGCCCGGCACGGTGTTTTCGACCAGGTAATCGTCGGCTGCATCCGGCCCGCTGGGGACCACGATCAACCGGACACAGGCGAACGCCGGCTTGATCTGCGCCTGGCCGGCGACCATCACCACCTCCAGCTTACGCTTGAGGGCGAATTTGACGATCAGGTCCTTGGCCTGCTTGGGGCAGGCGTCGGCATCGATCCATATACGCATTGCGGGTGTTCCATTGCTTCAGACAAGGCATTCATAGTGCCAGATCTGCAGGACCAGCGCGCTCCTGCAGGCCCAGTGAGCCCCCTGTAGGAGCGGGCTTGCCCGCGATGAGGCCGGCGCAGGCTCAGTAGCCCTCAGCTGGCTGCAGCACGGCGCTTTTCCGTTAGACGCGAGCGCCCATACAGAATCACGATCGCCGTCAACGCCACCACCTGCGCCGCCAGCGAATACGCATCGGCATGAATCCCCAGCCAATCGAACTCGAAGAACGCTACCGGCCGCGTGCCCAGCACCCCAGCCTCTTGCAGCGCCTTGACGCCATGCCCGGCAAACACCACCGACAGCGCACACAGCAGCGCCGCATTGATGCTGAAGAACAGCGCCAGCGGCAGCTTGGCCGACCCACGCAGGATCACCCAGGCCAATCCCACCAGCAGCACCAGCGCCGTGGCGCCACCAGCCAACACCGCGTTATGCCCAGCGGGCCCCGACTGCAGCCACAGGGTTTCGTAGAACAAGATCACTTCGAACAGCTCGCGGTACACCGAGAAGAACGCCAGCATGGCAAAGCCAAAGCGCCCGCCACCGCTGAGCAGGCTGCTCTTGATGTAGTCCTGCCAGGCCGCGGCGTGGCGACGGTCGTGCATCCACACGCCCAGCCACAACACCATGACGCTGGCGAACAGCGCTGTGCAGCCTTCGAGCAGCTCGCGCTGGGCACCACCGACATCGATCACATAGGCCGCCAAGGCCCAGGTGGCAAAGCCTGCGACCAGCGCCAGACCCCAGCCGACGTTGACGCTGCGCACTGCCGATTGCTGGCCGGTATTGCGCAAGAAGGCCAGGATCGCCGCCAGTACCAGAATCGCCTCGAGGCCTTCACGCAGCAGGATCAGCAGACCGGAGATATAGCTCAGCGACCAGCTCAGGCCATCGCCGCCAAGCAGCTTGGCGGCCTCGTCCAACTGGGTTTTGGCCTGGGCCAAGCGTTGCTGGGCCTGCTCGACGGGCAAGCCATCCTGCAGCGACTGCCGATAGGCCATCAGGGCCTTTTCGGTGTCCTTGCGTACTTGGCTATCGATGTTGTCCAGGGAGCTTTCGACCAGCTCGAAACCTTCCAGGTAAGCGGCCACCGACAGGTCGTAGGCCTGGTCGTGATCGCCTTCGCGGTAGGCCGCCAGGCTCTTGTCCAACGTGCTGGCGGTGTACTCGAGCAATTGCGCCGGGCCGCGTTTGACCTGCGGCGGCTGGGCGCGCTGGGCGCGAAACGCCGGCAGTGCTGCAGCGCCTTCACTGGCGGCGACCTCGGCGGGGGTCTGGCGCGCAAGGTCGGCGAGGTTCCAGGTCTGGTCGCCCTTGGCCGCCTGCGGCTCGGCGGTGAAGCTGGCGACATAGGCAGCCACATCCCAACGCTGGCGCTCATCGAGCTGATCGGCAAACGACGGCATCTCGGTGCCTTCGATGCCAAGGCCCAGGGTGTTGTAGAGATCGAACAAGCTCAGCTGATCCAAGCGCTCGGCACTGCGCAGGTTGGCCGGCGGCGGCTCCAGGCCCACGCCGGCCGGGCCATCGCCCGCTCCGCTATCGCCATGGCAGATCGAGCAGTTCTGCGCATACAGCACAGCACCACGAGTAGGGTCTGGGGTGATGACCGGGGCCTGGCTGACCTCATAGGCCACTGCCAGGCGAGCACCTAGCTGACGCGCCTGGCGAGCCACGCTGGCACCGTCCTGGCGCTGGTCGATGGCCTGGCGCAGCGTCTGTACGCCTTGCTCCAGCGCATCGCGCTCGGCATGCGCGGGCAGGCCTTTGACCAGGTCCGCCAGCAGTGCGCTGAACTCCTGTTGCTCGCGGTATTCACCGTCGTCCAGCACCTTGCCGCCATGCACGGTCGGTGGGTAGTCGGCGCCGATGTAGTCGAGCAGGTGCAAGGCCTTGGTTGCCTCGACGGGCGATTCGGCCAACGCCAGGGTGCTGCACAGCGCCAGCACCGGCCACAGCAGCCAGGCAAACAAACGGGGGCGGAAAGTCATGACCAGTCTCGTTAATACGAAAGAGAACATTGTTCACTTCCAATTGCCACTGCTCAAGGTTTGCTGGCGGATTTCATGAAAAATCTTGTAACAGTTGCGGCGACGTTGCGGCCTCGAAGACCTACAAAAAATTGAGAATCATTTAGCCACTGTATCGCCACCCTGCACGTATAATGCCGCGCCGCCACTAGTAGCCATTAACAATCATTCGGCCACTAGTGTCCGTCGCCGTCCATCTACTCAGGGAATCAGAACACCGATGGTCACCCGCGCCCTAACCGTTGTGGTAATTCTTGCCGCCTTGCAATTGACCGGCTGCGCCGTGTTTCGCAGCTACGACAGCGAGCTTCAGGAAACCAACCAGCAATTGACTGCTGGCAACGTCGACGCCGCCTTGGAGCTGCTGGAAAGCAACAACAAAGGCGAAAGCAAAGACCTGCTCTACTACTTCGAAAAAGGTGAGCTGCTGCGCTCCAAGGGCGACCTGCAAGGTAGCCAACAAGCCTGGCGCGCCGCCGATGGCGTGGTGCTGGGCTGGGAGGAGTCGGTCAAGCTCGACACAGAGAAGTACCTGAGCCAATTCGGCAGCTTCCTGGTCAACGACAAGGTTCGCCGCTACGAAGGCTATGACTACGAGAAGGTCATGCTGACCACGCAAATGGCCCTCAACCTGCTGGCCATGAACGATTTCGACGGCGCCCGCACCGAGATCAAGAAGACCCACGAACGCGAAGCGGTGATCGCTGAGCTACGTGACCGGCAATACCTCAAGCGCGAGGAGCAGGCCGAACAGCAAGGGGTGAAGACCGAGCTCAAGGACCTGCACGGCTACCCGGTGGCCAGCCTCGACGCGCCCGAAGTGGTCAGTCTGAAAAACAGCTACCAGAGCGCCTTCAGCCACTATCTGGCCGGATTCGTCTACGAAGCCCTCGGCGAGAAAGGCCTGGCAGCACCGGGTTACCGCAAGGCTGCCGAGCTGCGGCCGAACACGCCCTTGCTGGAGCAAGCCCTGCTCGACCTGGACAAGAACGGCGCCAGCAGCGCTGAAAGCGATGTGCTGATCGTGGTGCAAAGCGGTCTGGCTCCCGCACGTGGCTCGATCAACATCCCGCTGCCGCTGGTGATCAAGGACAACCTGGTGATCACTCCGCTGTCGTTCCCAGTGGTCAAGGAGGACACCTCCACCACCTACTTCAGCCAAATCACCCTCAACGACCAGGCCGTGCCACTGACCGCCCTCAACAGCACCAGCGCGATGTCGCGCCGGGCCTTGCGCGACGACATGCCGGGGATCATCCTGCGCACCAGCGTGCGCGCCGCCAGCCGGGTGGTCGCGCAAAAGGAATTGAACGAAACCAACCCCCTGGCCGGCCTGATCGTGGGCATCCTCTCGGCGGTGACCGAGAGCGCCGACACTCGCACCTGGCGCACCCTGCCCAATGAAACCCAAGTGGCGCGGGTTCGCCTGGCGCCGGGCGAGCATCGCTTGAACCTGCCAGCGGGCCTCGGCGCCAGCCAGGTCATGGTCAAGATC
>Ga0213821_1001120_pt1 | contig 13266 bp, 11 predicted proteins | sample MC6MC0909MG_FD_179894 | JGI IMG/M metagenome (GOLD analysis project Ga0213821, IMG submission 179894) | Enriched soil aggregate microbial communities from Iowa State University, Ames, United States - MC6-MC0909-MG | ecosystem: Environmental > Terrestrial > Soil > Unclassified | place: USA: Iowa...
GACCGAACCCTCCCAAACCCAACGAATCGCCGGCGCGCACACCGCGTTGGATGCCGATGCACGGCGCACGCAACTGCGCCGCATGAAGATCGGGGCGCTGGCGCTGCTGGTCGCCATGGTCAGCGGCTTCATCACCAGTCACGTCATGGGCGGGCAGGGCGCGTGGGCGTGGGTGCGGGCGTTCTGCGAGGCGGCCACCGTCGGCGCGCTGGCCGACTGGTTCGCCGTCGTCGCACTGTTCCGGCGCCCGATGGGCTTGCCCATTCCCCACACCGCCATCATTCCCAGCAACAAGGACCGCATCGGCGACAGCCTGGCGGTCTTCGTGCGCGATCATTTCCTGGATCCCGACACCCTCATCGAAAAGCTGCGCGTCTTCGATCCCGCCGCGCGGCTCAGCCGCTGGCTGGCCCGGCCCGCTCAGGCTCACGCGTTGAGCGACGGGGCGCGTCGCGTGGCGCTGCAGACGCTGGACCTGCTGGACGATCGGGCCGTGCGCGGCGTCATCCAGGAGTTCGTCGTCAGCAATCTGCGCCGCTGGGACGCGGCCGCCACCGCCGGCGAGGTGCTGGGCCTGTTGACGCGCGACGGGCGGCACCAGGAATTGCTGGACGCCGCGATGGAACGCCTGGGCGGCTATCTAGCCGAGGAAGACGTGAAGGAACGCGCCTCGATCCTGCTTGTGAAATTCGCCCGCAAGGAATGGCCGCGCATCATCGCCGCGGTCGACGTGGTCAAGTCGGTCGACAACATCGCCGACAACCTGGCCGACCGCCTGGCGCGCGCCCTGGTCGAAGAGCTGCGCGACGTGCTGTCCGAGCCCGATCACCCCGTGCGCCGCGACTACGAGGCGTGGGTGATGAACTACATCGAACGCCTGAAGACCGATCCCGCGCTGGCCGGCCAGGTCGAAGCCCTGAAGCAGCGCGCCATCGACCATCCCAAGGTCCAGGAGTACGTTCAAGGCCTGTGGGACGACATCCATGCGGCGCTGCGGCGCGACCTGGCGGACGAACATTCCGCGCTGGCCGCGCATCTGGAAAGCGCGCTGCTGGGGCTGGCCCGCAAGCTGGGCGAAGACCCGGGCCTGCGCGAAGCCATCAACAACCACATCCTGGGCGGCGCACGGCGTCTGACCGGGCGGCTGCGGGTCGGCGTCACCGAGCACATCTCGCGCACCGTCAAGAACTGGGACGAGCGTCATCTGGTCGACGAACTGGAATTGAGCGTGGGCCGCGATCTGCAGTACATCCGCTTCAACGGCACGCTGGTGGGCGGCCTGATCGGCGTGCTGCTGCATGCGGTGGTCCTGATGGTGAACGGCTAGGCATGGTCTTTGGCCGTACCCCACACCGTGTCACAACCTTGTATCAGGAACGAAGTTTTCTGGCGGACCGCCCGGCCCCGGTGCTATCTTCATCTGCGCCGCCGGCTGCGCGAGGCGCGCCTTGCACCGATGGCCGCCCGCAGCTTGCGGGCATCTTTCCAGGAGGCAGTTCATGAAGAAATTCTCGATGCTTGTCACGGCGCTGGCATTGGCGGGCGCGTCCAGCGCGGCGCTGGCCGAAGACGTCTCGATGTCGTTCCTGACGCCCGAAGGCGTCGGCAAGAGCGCCGGCACCATCACCCTGAAAGACACCAAGGAAGGGCTGCAATTCACGCCCCATCTCAAAGGCCTGCCGCCCGGCGAGCGCGGCTTTCATGTGCACGAGAAAGGCTCGTGCGAGCCCGGCCCGGTAAGCGGCAAGACCGCGCCGGGTGGCGGCGCGGGCGGCCATCTGGATCCCAAGGGCACCAAGGCGCACAAGGGACCGATGGCTACGGACGGGCATCAGGGCGACCTGCCGTTCCTCACCGTTGCGGCGGACGGCAGCGCGACCAAGACCGTGCTTGCGCCGCACCTGAAGCTGGCTGACGTCAAGGGCCGGGCGCTGATGATCCACGCTGGTGGCGACAACTACAGCGACAAGCCCGAGCCGCTGGGCGGCGGAGGCGGACGCATCGTTTGCGGCGTGGTGAAGTAGGGGGAGAGCGCCGGCGGGCGCTTTCTTCAAGCCGTGCCGTTGCGCCCATACTGCCGGTAGCCGTCGCGCTCCGCCAACCGGTCGTAGTACGCCGCGACGGCGGGCAGCGCCGGCTTGTCGAACGGCGTCTCGAACCACCGGTTCACGGACAACCCCACCGGAATGTCGGCCAGCGTGAACGCGTCGCCGGCCACATAGGCGCCGGTGGCAGCCAGCCGCTGGTCCAGAATCCCCATGTACCGCGCCCAGTCGCGGCACGAGGCCTCGATGGCGGCCTCGTCCCGGTGCGCGGGCGACTGCCGCGCCAACGCCATGAAGGCGTAGCCCCACGACCGGTTCAGGTCCGTCGCCTGCCAATCCATCCATTGGTCCACCCGGGCCCGCAGCTTCGGCTCGGCCGGATACAGGTGTTGCCCCTGATACTGGCCCGCCAGATAGCGGATGATGGAGTTGGACTCCCACAGCACGAAGTCGCCATCCTGGATCACGGGCACCATTGCATTGGGATTGCGTGCCAGGAATTCCGGCTCGGACGTAGGCCGGAAACCGCTGCCCCAGTCTTCGCGATCAAACGGCAGGTTCAGCTCGGCGCATGTCCACAGCACTTTGCGCACGTTGATGGACGAGGCTTTTCCCAATATTTTCAGCATGTTGGCTAGCGCGGAGAGGGAGTTAATCAGGGGCGAGGGGCAGGTTGTTTGCTCGCGCTGGGTGTCTGACACCCTGCACGCGCTGTAGAGGGGCGTAGGGCAGCTCTCCAGGGTGTCAGACACCTGGGTCAGTCTGCCGCAGTCTAGTGGGCCCGAGGGCGCGCTGCCAGATACAGATTCGGGCGTCTTTGAACGGAACAGAAGCCAGGAAGACAACAGTTGACAGCCAAGATCCGCTTGCCGCTTTCCACGCGCTCTTATATTTCCGATACCGTGGCGCTGATCCTGTTCTTTACGACGACAGGCATCATCAACGAGCGCTGGATCGCAGGGATGACGTGGGAACAGGTGTTTCATGCGCGGCTGATCGGTGGCGCGCTGATGATTCCGGTAGGAAGACCTTATGGCCTTTGGCGCGATTGGGTGATGCGGCGCGCGAAGGACACGCGCGTGTCGCGGCTGCTGTGGGATAGCGTGGCGCTGATCAGTTTCCAGGTGCCGATCTACGCCGCGATCATCGCGATCAGCGGCGCATCGGGAGAAGGTCTGGTGCGAGGAGTATTGGGCGCGGCTGTGATGATGCTGGTGCTGGGCCGGCCGTACGGCGCGTTTCTGAATGCGATCAGGCGCTTGTTCGGCCTGCCGCCGGGAGGATCGCGGCCGATGTCGCTCAACGAATGAGCCGTTCGCTTCGGTTTTTCGTGAATGCCGCTCGACGAGTGCCCAGACTTGCTGTCTGCCGGGCGCTTGCCGAAGCGGCGATATTGACTGTGCGACGCTGGCTTTACATCGTGGGTTGCGGAATCGGCGTTTCCGCTGGCATCGATCCCGACATGCGCGCCGGGCAACCCGAAAGCCCCCACTTCGTCACCATGCCCTTTTCGATCATGAATTTCTCGACGCACACGTGATAAGCGGAAATTGGACCCCAGATCTCTTCGTACGAGATGATTCGCGCGCCGCTTTCAAGCGTGTAGCTTTTCTTCGGCGGTCCCCACTTGGAAACCAGCTGCTCTTCGGTGCTGCCGACCCATGCTGCATTGACGTCGTTATAGGTTTTATTCCGCTTGCCGGTAATCATGCTCATCTGCGCGGAAGTGCAACCCGCGAGCAGTGCAGGCAAAACCACAAGCAGTGCAATTCTTCTCATTTTGATCGTTACCCCGAAATTCGACGTTTGAGACTGAGGCGCTTGAACGCGGCACATTGCTTATTTATTTTGTGCGCGCTTGCGACAGGCACGGCGGCTGCCGGGCGGTGAGGCTGGCCTCGCTTGTAATGATTTTTGAGGCGCCAATGTATCAGATACGCATCGGGGAGTTTGGTAACAATTCCGACGGTTTGTATAGTCGGGCGCTTCGGCCGCGTCCCGTTGGTGAAGGGGCGACGGAGGGAACCCCGTCGCCCGCGTTTGTCTTCTAGTTCGCTGCGGGCAAGGCCTTCAGCAATGCCTCATTGAACCGCTTCGGATCCTGCACCTGCGGTGAATGGCCAAGCTCCGGCCAGGTTACGAGCTTCGCGTTCGGAATGGCCTTGGCCGTCTTCGGTCCCAGTTCGGAATAATTGCCCAGCTGTTTCGCCACTTCGGGCGCTGCGGCGTCCTTGCCCGGGGCGGTGTTGTCCTTTTCCCCGATGAGCAGCGTGGTGGGCACCGTTATCTGCCCGAACTCGTGCACGACGGGCTGCGTGTAGAGCATGTCGTACGTAAGTGCCTGGTTCCACGCAACGCGTTCGCGCCCCTCGCCCTGCAGCATGCCGGCGGCCATGAGGACCCACTTGTCGTAGTCTTGGCGCCACTGGCCGGCGTAGTAGGTGCCGAGCTGGTACTTCTTCATGCCTTCGAAGTTGGCCTTTAGCTCGCGCTGATACCACTCGTCGATGCTGCGGTAGGGCACGCCTTTCTGTTTCCAGTCTTCGAGGCCGATCGGGTTGACGAGCACCAGTGCGTCGGTTTGCGGACCGTACATCAGCGCGTAGCGCGCGGCGAGCATGCCGCCCATCGAGTGGCCGACGATGCTGGCGCGGTCGATCTTCAAATGGTCGAGCAGCGCGTGCGTGTTGGCGGCCAGTTGGTGAAATGAAAACTGGTAGGCCTGCGGTTTGTCGGATTTGCAGAAGCCGATCTGGTCTGGCACGACGACGCGGTATCCGGCCTGGCTCAGGGCGGCGATGCTGGCGTCCCAGGTGGCGCCGCAGAAGTTCTTGCCGTGCATCAGCACGACGGTCTTGCCATTGGGTTTGGCGGCCGCCACGTCCATGTAGGCCATGGAGAGCTTCTGGCCTTGCGTGTCCAGCGCCAGCCGCTTGACCTCGTGCGGATACTCAAAGCGCTCCAGGTTAGGACCGTAGTCCGGCACCTTTGGGGTATCCGCCGCGATGGCGCTGCCGGCAAGCGCCATGCCCGCGCAGAGTGCGCCCAGCCGTAGATGTTGGGATCGTGTCATTCATGTGACTCCTGTTATCACGCCGGCCCGCTGCCGGCGCTGTACAACAGCGACAGCAAAAATGGGGCCTGGGTTCCGCGCAGGCTTGAAAGAGACAAATGGGAACCAAGCGGCGTCAGTCGTCAAACGCCGGCCTGCTGCGCTTGCAGCGGCGGGCTGAACTCGAAGGCCATCGTCATTGTCCCTGCGTCGCGGGCGAGGTGGACATTGCTGGCAGCAGGCCGCCGGTGCCGGGCGGATAATGCGACGCTGCATATTGCCGGGCCTTGGCCTGGAAATAGGCATCGACCCACTTGAAACGCTCTCCGTCCTTGGCGAGCCCGACGGTGTTGGCAATGGCGGCGAGGCTGATGGTGTGTCCGCCCGCGCCCCAGTTGCCTTCCGTGATTTCCTCGATGATGACCAATGCGCCGCCGCCATCTTCGCGCGTGGCGCCCAGGCTTTCCATCATGGCTGCGTGCACCGATGCGTGGACTTCGGACTTGTGCTGCTGGCTCATGTAGCCTTCAGGAATGCTGACGCGGGCAAGCAGGCGTCCGTGGGTGCGGACGGGCTTGTCGTCGATCTTACCGCCAACCCACCAGTCTTCGGCGGGCACTTCGGTGAACAGCACGGAAGCGAAGGCCTGGCCGCCTGGGGTGCGGGCGCCGCCTTCCATCGTCAACAGCACTTCCGTCAGCCGTTTGCCCATTTGGTTCTTGCTGGCGGGGTCGAGCATTCCCTTTGCGTAATACAACTGAATCACTGGCATGACATTCTCCTCGACATATCAGAAACCGCGCGGCGAATGGCGCAGGCGTATCCGGCGCCGCGCGCAACGCAGGTTGATCCGATATGGCGCTACTGGATGGTTTCAATAATGAGGAGATCGGCGCCTTCACCATCCGTCTGGATCGTGATGGGGCTGTCTCCCCAGGCGCCTCGGCTATCCCGGCGTGCCAACGTGATGTCGTCGACACGGGCCTCTCCGTCCAGCATGAACACATACACGCCATGACGGTTTGATTTGGGCGTGTATTGCAGATGGATTGCCTGATCGGCCACCAACCTTGAAACGGATACGTCCTGGCTGACCCGCAGTGCGCCGCCATCGCCCGGCAAGGACTGACCGATGCAGAGCCTCTCGTCCTGCTGGCCGACGACGTCGCTGGCGCGGTGAAGTCAGGCAATGTGACGGACTACATCGAAACGGACCGGCGGTTTCATGAGGCGTTGGTATCTCGTGCCGACAACCCGCTGCTGACGCGAACGATCATGGGGTTGCGAGCCGACATGCGGCTGTACGGCATCAGTTCGCCCGAAGGTTTGGAGCGTCAGCGTGCGTCCGTTTCCGAGCATTATGAAATGATCGAGCTTGCGGCCACTCGGCAAACCGAAGCCGTCGCGGCGTTGATCACCCGGCATATTGATTCGTGGAAACCGTTGATGACTGCGGCGCTGCGGGAATTGGCCTAGTCCTGCTCAAGACACCACCGCCTCCGGTTGCCGTTGCAGCCGCAGCACCGGCGACGTGAACAGCACGGCAAACTGGATGAAGAACCCCACGGTCGACACCCAGAGACACGCCTCCACGCCAAACCGAGCCGCCAACGTTGCACCGATCAACGCGCCGATCGGCCGCGCGCCGAAATTGGCCGTCACGATGACGGACGACACCCGGCCCAGCAGTGCGTTGGGTGTGACCGATTGGCGCAGCGTGGTGGTCGTGATGGTCCACAGGATCGGCCCGGCGCCGAAGAAAAAGAAGCCCACCGCCGCCCACGCGCCCGACGGAAAGACCAGCGTCGACAGCAGGATGAAGCAGGCCAGTAGGGCGGACAGCGGGCCCGCGCCGATCATCGCGCCGAACGGCAGGCGGCGCGCGAGCCAGGGGGCGGCCAACGCGCCGGCCAGCATGCCCGCGCCGTAGATACCCAGCGTAAAACCCACCCCCGCGGCGGACAGGCCGAGGCGATCGACCGCGTAGGCGACGTAGATCGCCAGCAGGACGAACCAGGCGGTGTTGAAGAACAGGGCGGTCAAGAGGACCGGGCGCAGCAGGGAATGCGTGGCCACAAAGGCGGCGCCCTCGCGTAATTCCGTGAGTGGATGGCGGCGTTGTGCAGTCTTGGGCGCCTCTTGGGGCAGGCCGGCCAGGAATACGGCGGCCAACAGCGACAACGAGGTTGCGAGCACATAGGCGGCGGATGCGCCCATCCACCCGACGAGCGCGCCGCCCGCTGCAGGGCCGGCGGAAAATGCGGCGCTGCGAGCCAGCTCCAGCCAGCGGTTGGCGTTGGACAGTTCGGCAGGCGGAACCAGCTTTGGCACCAACGCAGGCGCCGCGACGTTGTAGGCGACGGTGCCCACCGCGCCCACGAAGCCCAGCGCCGCCAGCCATGTCAGGCTGAGGCCGCCCATCCACAACAGCGCCAGCAGCGCGATCAGGCTTGCCGCGCGCACGGTTTCGGCGGCGGTCATCAGCGAGCGGCGCGACATCCGGTCGGCCAGGACGCCGGCAGGTAGGGACAACAAAAGGAACGGCAGCGTCTGCGCGGTCTGCAGGTAGCCGGTCTGCGCGGCGGTGGCGCCCAAGGCAAGCACGGCATACAGCGGCGCGGCGGCGAGCGCGATCTGCTCGGAGAACTGCGCGGCAAGGTTCGACGCCGCAAGGCGGCGAAAAGCGGAGGGCAGGGCGGGCATGGACGAAAGGGCGGGCGCCGCAGAAACGGCAAGGGCACGATCATGATCGTACCCTTGCGGTCCTGCACTCCGGTCCTTGCTCGGACGCGTCCCCGTCAGGGAATCGGCGGGTAGTCGCCGAAGCCGTCGGGCCAGGTGGTCAGCACGTCGTAGCCGGTTTCGGTGACGACGACCATGTGCTCCCACTGCGCGGAGAGCGAGCGGTCCTTGGTGACGACCGTCCACCCGTCGGGAAGCTGCTTGGTCTGCGGCTTGCCGGCGTTGATCATGGGCTCGATCGTGAACATCATGCCGGGCTGCAGGACCATGCCTTCGCCGGGACGGCCGTAGTGCAGCACCTGCGGGTCGTCGTGATAGATCTGGCCGATGCCGTGGCCGCAGTATTCGCGCACGATGCTGAAGTGCTCGCGGTGCGCAACGGTCTGGATGGCGTGGCCGATGTCGCCGAGCGTGGCCCCCGGCTTGACGGCCATGATGCCGGCGCGCATGGCTTCGTACGTGGTGTTGACCAGGCGGCGCGCCAGCGGGCTGGGTTGGCCAACGTAATACATGCGGCTGGTGTCGCCGAACCAGCCATCCTTGATGACGGCCACGTCGATGTTCAGGATGTCGCCGTTCTTCAGGACCTTGGCCGACGGGATGCCGTGGCAGATGACGTGGTTGACCGACGCGCAGATGGTCTTGGGAAAGCCGTGGTAGCCGACGTTGGCGGGCGTGGCCTTGAGCACGTTGACGATGTAGTCGTGACAGACGCGGTCGAGCTCATCGGTGGTGACGCCGGGGCGGACGTGTTCGCCGATCATGTGCAGCACTTCGGCCGCCATGGCGCCGGCCTTGCGGGCCATTTCGATGTCGGCGGCCGATTTGATGGAAACCTTCTTGGCCATTTACGCGGCCTCCTGCTGTAAGGGTTGCGGCAACCCTTGCGAGAGGGACGCGATGGTGAAGCCTTCTGCCTGGTCGATGCGGATCAGGAGTTGGCAAATGTCGGCGTGGCGCAGTTCGGGATACAGCTCGGAGAGCATGCCGATGCGCATCCAGTGTTCGGCCTGGGAATTGATCGAGCGGCTGAGAGCGCCGCTGGCGACGCGCAGGTTCTCATGCATCTGCTCGGAAATCTTGACGATACCCATAGTGGATGTTCCGTATATGTTTTGTATATGGAACGTATCGTACTGCGGCGCGAGGCCGCGCGCAAATCGCCCTCAGGCGGATTCCTTGCTTTCCTTGGCTTCCTTGCGGGGCTTGCTGCGCGTCGACTTCTTCGCGGCGCCGGCGCGCGGCGCTTCCTTGGGCGCGGGGGCGGCCGCGGCGGTCATCTGTTCCATCCACATCAGCGCGTCGGTGTAGGACAGGAACTGCTGCAGGTATCCGGGCGACATTTCGCGCATCAGGGTCAGCGCGCGGTGCACGAGCTGGTTCGAGTTGAGCGGGCCGGCGTTCTTGTGGACCCGTTCCTGCGATTGGCGGACCTGGCGGTCGGCGCTGAAGCGCGACCAGAGCGCACGGAATTCGTCCAGCAGCGGCAGTTCGGGGTAGGCGGCGCGCAGGCCTAGCGGGTCACGGGCGGTGTAGCCAGGCAGGCCGTTTTCCGCAGTGCTGCCGACGCTCTGCGAATTGCCCGTGGGATCGCCAAGATAGGCGATCAGCTCGGCAAGCGGGCCGGCGGTCACGGCGTCCTGCGCGGAATCCGCATCCGCCTCAGACCCTGCATCCTCCGCATCCTTCAATTCCCCCTCATACGCCGCGATCAGGCCCGCAAGCCGCTCGTCCAGACGCTGACGCGCCGCGCCGTCGTAGGCGGCGGCGCGGCGGTCCAGCGCGTCGATCAGGTGAAAGCGCACCGGGTTGACGCGATCCGCGCCGCTGGCGCGCCAGGCGTCCAGCACCGCGCGCGCGTTCAGGCTTTCAGCGCGGCTGCCGTCACTGCTCACCGGGCTTACCCGCGTCGTTGGACGGTTTGGGGATGGGCGTGATTTCCACGCGGCGGTTCTTGGCGCGGCCTTCCTCGTCGGCGTTCGAAGCCACCGGTTGTTCGGCGCCAAAGGCCGCCGCAAACACCGTTGACGACGGCACGCCTTCGTCGATCAGGGCGCGCGTCACGGTCAGCGCGCGCTGGGCGGAAAGGTCCCAGTTGTCCGCGAAGCGGCGGTTGCCTTCACGCACCTGCTGGTCGTCGGTGAACCCGCTGACCATCAGGATTTCGTTGTGGGTCTTCAGGTAGGCGGACAGCGGTTCGATCAGGCTTTTCAGGATCTCGCGGCCCTCGGGCTGGAGCTGGTCGGAGTTCAGGGCGAACAGCACGCTGCCGCTGATGCCGATGCGGCCGTTGATGAGCGTCACCCGGCCAGCGGCCAGGGGGCCGGCCAGCGCCTGCTCCAGCGTCTCGCGGCGCTGCGTTTCTTCCTGGCGCTGCTTGACCTCTTCTTCAAGGCGCGTCGACAGTTGCAACTGCACCGCGACGACGCTGACCAGGATGAGGACGAAGGCGCCCAGCAGCACGGACATCAGGTCGCCGAAGACGGCCCAGGCGGGCGCCGTTGCCTCCACGCCGCCGTCGATATCCTCGCTCATGCCGTTTCCGCTCCGGCGGTGGCGCGCTGGGTGGCCAGCTGCTGCAGGTTCTCGATGATCTGCTTCTGCGACATCAGGCTCAGGTCGACGACCTCACGGGCCTGCGCCACGTAGTAGGAAAGCTGCTCGTCGCCGCGCGCGATGGACCTGTCCAGCGCGGCTTCGATGCGTTGCAGATGCGCGGTGAGCTTATCGTTCGATTCGCCGAAGGCCTGCACCGCCGCGCCGAAGGATTCGCCCAGGCTGGCGACTTCGACGGCGCTGCTGGTGACCAGCGACGCCACGTCGGACAGCTTGCCGGTTTCGGATTCGACCTGCGCGGTGAACTGCGCGCCGACGCGTTCCAGCATGTCGGCCGACGACGCGACCAGCGCGTCCACGGCCGTGCGCTGCTCGGCGGCGGTGTGGTTGACGGCGTCCAGCAGCGTGCTGAGCGTTTCGAGCAGGCGGTTGCGTTCCTGCAGCATGTCGTTGTCGCGGACCATGCTGTCCGAGAGCTTCTGGCGCAGTTCGCCGATGACCTCGGCGGCGGCGCGCGGCGCTTCGGAAGCCGCTTGAACCAGACGGCCGATCTCGGCGATGGTCTCGCTGGCATGGGCCTGCGTCTGCGCGGTGATGTCCTGCGCGGTCAGGCTCAGGGTGTCGCAGATCTCTTGCTGCAAACCGGCGGCCTGTGCGCCTGCCTGCTGCCATTCGGTGCGCAGCGCGTCGGCCATGGCGGCCAGCTTGCCGGTCCAGGCGGCGAGACGTTCCTCGTCGTTGGCCGCCAGCGCCGTCTGCAGGGCGGTGTGCGATTGTTCCAGCGTCTGCAGCAGCTCGGCCGAGTGCGTGCCGAAGGCGGCGGACGCGGCTTGCAAGGCGTCGCGGTTGTCGCTGGCCAGTTGCTGGCCGACGGCTTCCTGGCGCGTCTGCGCGTCCAGCCAGGCCTGCGTGACGCCGCCCGCTGCCGTTTCCAGGCGCGTGGACACGTTTTCCAGCAGGGCGGCCTGCTGCTGCGTCTGGGCAGTGATGTCGCGGGCGGTCTGGGTGAGCGCGTCGCTGATTTCGAGCTGGCGCAGGGCGGCTTGGGTGCCGGCCTGTTCCCATTCCTCGCCCAGCTTGGCGGACATTGCCGTCAGCGAGCCGGTCCAGGCGGCCAGGCGTTCCTCGTCGCGCGAGGCCAGCGCGGTTTGCAGGTCGGCGTGCGACTGGTCCAGCGTGCGCAGCAGGGCGTCGGCATGCTGGCCAAAGGTGGCCGCAGCCGTTTCCAGCGCGCGCTGGTTGTCGGCTGCAAGTTGCTTGCCCAGGTCTTCCTGACGCGTTTGCGCGTCGCTCCAGGCTTGCGTGACGCTGCCCGCCGCGGTTTCCAGGCGCGAGGACACGTCCTGCAGCAAGCGGGCCTGCGCCTCGGTCTGGCCGGCGATGCCGAGGGCGGTCTGGGCCAGCGCGTCGTTGATTTCCTGCTGGCGGGCCACGGTGTTGGCGCCGGCCTGTTCCCATTCCTGGCCCAGCTTGGCGGTCATGGCGCCCAGCGTGTTGCTCCAGGCGGCAAGGCGGTCTTCGTCGCGCGCGGCCAAGGCGGCCTGCAGTTCGGTGTGCGATTGGTCCAGCGTGCGCAGCAGCGAGGCGGCGTGCTGTTCGAAGGCCGCCGTGGCTGCTTCGAGCGCGGCCTGGTTGCCGGCGGCCAGCTTGCCGCTGGATTCTTCCTGGCGGGCGAGGGCGCGAGTCCATTGGTCCGACACGCCGGTGGCGGCGGCTTCCATGCGGGCCGACACGCCTTCCATCAGGGCAGCTTGCGCCGCAGCCTGCTCGGCGACGTCGCGCACGGTCTGCGCCAAGGTGTCGTTCATTTCCTGCTGGCGGGCAGCGGCCTGCGCGCCGGACTGTTCCCATTCCTGGCGCAGGGTGGCGCCCATCGCGCCCAGCGTTTCGGTCCAGGCGGCCAGGCGCTGCTGATCGCGCGAGGCAAGGTCGGTCTGCAGCGCGGCGTGCGAGGCGTTCAGGGTGCGCAGCAGCGACGCGGAATGCTGTTCGAAGCTGGCTGCCGCGGCGGTGAGGGCCTGCAGGTTGTCGCCCGCCAGCTTCTCACCGGCTTGCTGCTGGCGCGACAGCGCATCGGTCCAGGCTTGCGACATGTTGCCGGACGACGCCTCCAGGCGCGTCGACACGCTGTCCAGCAGATTGGCCGAGCGTTGTTCGAAGGTCTGCGCGAAGCGGTCGAGCGACGCGCGCAGGTCTTTGGCCATGGCCTCGCTGGCGCGCTGCTGGCCGGCCACCGCCTGGCTCCAGATGCCGGCAACGTCGGTCGTCGCGGCTTGCAGGCCGGCGGTCAGGCCTTCGAGTTGCTGGCGCACGGCCTGCGAGACCGTGTCCTGCAGCGTTGCGGTTTCGCGGGACAGGCTGTCCATGGTGGCCTGCACGACGGGCTGCAGAGCCTCGCCGGCGGAACGCGCGCTTTGCGCCACGCTGTCCTTCATGGACTGTTCCATCACGGAAGCGAGGCGGGCGTAGGCGGCTTCGGCCTTGCCCTGGAATGCGGTCTGGCTGGCGATCTGGCGCTCGTTCAGCGCCTGGTTCTGCTGCTCCATGCTCTTCATCATGGATTCCAGCTGGCCGACGATGGCGGGCATCGCTTCGGCCTGGCGTTGCATGACCTCGGCCTGGCGCTGGAGCAGCTTGAAGGATTCTTCGCGCTGGTAGCTTTGCGAATATACGCGCAGCGTGGTCGCGGCCTGGGTGTCCAGCAGTTGCGCAGCGTGGACGCGGTCGCAGCGGCACAGCGCGGCCAGAAGGCCCAGCATGGCGGACGCGGCCACGCCGGCGATCGAAGTGCCAAACGCAAAGCCCAGGCCCTTGACGGGTGCGGCCAGCGACGCGCGGATCGCGGCCAGATCGGTCGAGCTTTCAAGGGCG
>Ga0213821_1001122_pt1 | contig 13238 bp, 10 predicted proteins | sample MC6MC0909MG_FD_179894 | JGI IMG/M metagenome (GOLD analysis project Ga0213821, IMG submission 179894) | Enriched soil aggregate microbial communities from Iowa State University, Ames, United States - MC6-MC0909-MG | ecosystem: Environmental > Terrestrial > Soil > Unclassified | place: USA: Iowa...
AAGACACAGTACCTTGTGGGAGCTGGCTTGCCGGCGATGAGGCCGGTACAGGCAGCAACAAGCGAACCGACTGACGGTCTACCCCACCCTTGATCCTTGCCTACGCTGATACTCCCAACCCGCTGAAGCAAGGAGTTCACCGTGACCTACCAATACAAGCGTCTGGACAAGAACAACGTCGCCGTGCTGCTGGTCGACCACCAGACCGGCCTGCTCTCGCTGGTAAGGGACATCGACCCCGACCGCTTCAAGAACAACGTGCTGGCCCTGTCCGACCTGGCCAAGTATTTCAAGCTGCCAACCATCCTCACCACCAGCTTCGAGACCGGCCCCAACGGCCCGCTGGTGCCGGAGCTGAAAGAGCAGTTCCCTGACGCCCCCTACATCGCACGCCCCGGCAACATCAACGCCTGGGACAACGAAGATTTCGTCAAAGCGGTAAAAGCCACTGGCAAGAAGCAGCTGCTGATCGCTGGTGTGGTCACCGAGGTGTGCGTGGCCTTCCCGGCCTTGTCGGCGCTGGAGGAGGGCTTTGAGGTGTTCGTCGTCACCGACGCCTCCGGCACCTTCAACGAACTGACCCGTGATTCGGCCTGGCGGCGCATGGAAGCGGCCGGGGCGCAGTTGATGACCTGGTTTGGCGTGGCCTGCGAGCTGCACCGCGACTGGCGCAATGACATCGAAGGGTTGGGGACGCTGTTCTCCAACCATATCCCGGACTATCGCAACCTGATGACCAGTTATAACAAGTTGGCCAAATAGCGCCTGGTGGGGGCTGCAAGGCAGCCCCTCACCAATCTGCAAGCGAAGCGGCAAACCGTCATGAATCGACCATACTGACTCTTCATTCGCCTTCAGGAGAGTGTCATGTCGAAGCCGTCCAGGAAGAAACCCACCCAGGAACAGCCAGAGAAACTGGGCGGCAAGGCGTACGAGAAAGCGCTCAAGCACCTGCATGTGGAGCTGGTGAAGTTGCAGGAGTGGGTGGTGGCCAAGGGGCTGAAGGTATGCATCGTCTTCGAAGGCCGCGATGGCGCCGGCAAGGGCGGCACCATCAAGGCCATTACCGAGCGCGTCAGCCCGCGGGTGTTTCGCGTGGTGGCGCTGCCGGCACCGACCGAGCGGGAAAAAACCCAGATGTACCTGCAGCGCTACCTGGGGCATTTGCCCGCAGCGGGCGAGGTGGTGATCTTCGATCGCAGTTGGTACAACCGGGCGGGCGTCGAGCGGGTAATGGGCTTTTGCTCCGACGAACTCGTCGACAAGTTCCTCACCGGTGTGCCCGTGTTCGAAAAGGTCATGGTCGAGTCGGGGATCATCCTCATCAAGTACTGGCTCGAGGTCAGCGCCGAGGAGCAGACCCTGCGCCTGCAGGATCGCATCAACGATGGCCGCAAGCTGTGGAAGCTTTCGCCCATGGACCTCAAGTCGTATACCCGCTGGGATGACTACACCCAGGCGCGTGACGACATGTTCACCGCGTCGGATACCGCCTGGGCGCCGTGGTTCATGGCCCATTCCAACGATAAACGCCGCGCCCGCCTGAACATCATCAGCCATCTGCTCAGCCGGATTCCGTACAAGGACATCACCCGTGACCAGGTGGTGAAGCTGCCCAAGCGGGGCAAGATCGGCAAGTACAAGGCTGTGGCCTACCCGTTCAAGGTCGTCGAAGAACGCTTCTGAACCCCTCCCTGCGGGGAGCTGCGAGGGTAAGAGCTCATGCCACATGACGGCAGCCTGTTGCAGGCGACGGTGGTGTTCCTGCTGGCCGTGGTGCTTCTGGTGCCACTGGCGCAGCGTTTGCGGATGGGCGCTGTGCCAGGGTATCTGCTGGCAGGCATGCTTATCGGCCCATCAGTGTTCGGCCTGCTGAACAACCCCGACAACGTGGCGCGTCTGTCGGAGATGGGCGTGGTGATGCTGTTGTTCGTCATTGGTCTGGAGCTGTCGCCCCGGCGGTTGTGGACCATGCGCCGGGCGCTGTTCGGTGTAGGTACCCTGCAAGTGGGGCTGACCGCCGTGGTGCTTGGGCTGCTGGCCTATTGGCTGTTCGACCAGTCCAGGCCGGCCGCCATCGTGCTGGGCGTAGGCCTGGCGCTGTCTTCCACTGCCTTTGGTTTGCAGGTACTGGCCGAGCGCAAGGACCTGGGCAAACCGCACGGCCGCCTGGCTGTGGCCATCCTGCTGTTTCAGGACATCGCCGCCATTCCCTTGATTGCCGTGGTGCCGCTGCTCGGTGGCAATGTCAGCACCGCCGACGAAGGGGCCTGGCCGCTGCTGGCTGTGGCTGTGGGCATTGGTGTGCTGATTATCTTTGGTCGCTATCTGTTGACCCCGGTGTTCAAGTGGACGGTGGGTTCGGGCCTGCCCGAGCTGTCCACCGCCACGGCCTTGCTGGTGGTGCTTGGCACCGCCTGGTTGATGGAACACGTGGGCGTGTCGATGGCGCTAGGGGCATTTCTGGCCGGCGTGCTGATGGCCGAGTCGCCGTTTCGCCACGAGCTGGAAACCCAGATCGAACCGATCAAGGGCTTGCTGCTGGGGCTGTTTTTCGTGGGCGTGGGGATGAGTGCCGACCTGCACCTGCTGTTCGGCATGCCGCTGGCGGTGTTGGGGCTGACGCTACTGCTGGTGAGCATCAAGCTGCCGTTGCTGTATGGCCTGGGGCGCATGGCCGGTGGCCTGAACCCGTCCCAGGCGTTGTGCCTGGGCGTGGTGCTGGCCTCCGGGGGCGAGTTTGCCTTCGTGGTGTTCAAGCTGGCGCGGGACCACCAGGTGTTATCGCCCCAGGTGCATGACTTGCTGGTACTGGCCATCACCCTGTCGATGGCCGTGGTGCCGTTGGTGATGATGGCCTTGGCGCGGCGGCTGCGCGACGTCCCCCCCGCGCAGGCAACCCCGGAAACGGACCCCTGAATCGAAACACACGGCGAACGGAATGTTCGGAGGTGCAGCATGCAACCGGGTATCAAGCTGGACAGCGCGCTGTCGCGTGGCTTGCTCGATGTGTTGATCAAGGCTGGCCTGGTGGCCGCCTTGGTGATATTCGCCTTCCAGGTGTTCCAGCCGTTCCTTGAGCTGATGCTGTGGGGGGTGATCCTGGCGGTTACCTTGTACCCGTTGCATTGCCGCCTCCAGCGCCGTACCGGGTTCAGGCAAGGGTATGCGGCAACGCTGGTCGTGCTGCTGGTACTGCTCGTGCTGCTGGTGCCGATATACCTGGTGGTGATGTCGATCGGCGAATCGGTGGACAGCCTGGTGGCATTGCTCAAGAGCGGTGCCTGGAGCGTGCCTGCACCTGCCGAGTCCGTGCAGGCTTGGCCATTGATCGGGCCAAAGGTATACGCGCTGTGGTTGGCGGCTTCCGAAAACATGGCCAGTGTGCTGAACCAGTGGATGCCCCAGCTCAAGGGCGCCGGGCGCACCCTGTTGGGGGCGGCAGCCAGCGCTGGTGCGGCCTTCCTGCTGTTTATCGGCGCGATCATTGTCTCCGGGGTGATCATGGCCTTTGGTGACCGCGGCCAGGTCGCGGCGCAGCGCATCGCCATGCGGGTATCGGGCGAAGAGCGGGGCAAGCCACTGGCCAGGCTGTGCACCGCGACCATTCGCGCGGTGGCGCAGGGCGTGATCGGCATCGCCTTCATCCAGATGCTGCTGATCGGCGTCGGTTTTGTGGTCAAAGGGGTGCCCGGGGCCGGCATGCTGGCCATCGTCATCCTCATGCTGGGGATTGCCCAGGCACCCGCTACCCTGGTCACGGTGCCGGTGATCATCTACGTGTTCAACGTCGAAGGCTTCACTGTGGCGACCATCATCTTCGCCATCTACACCTTTGTCGCCGGGCTGGCCGACAACGTGCTCAAGCCGCTGCTGCTGGGGCGCGGTGTGGACGTACCCATGCCGGTGGTGCTGATCGGGGCACTGGGCGGCATGGTGGTCAAAGGCATCATCGGCTTGTTCATCGGCCCGGTGATCCTTGGCGTAACTTACGTGTTGTTCTGGCAATGGGTTGCGCTGCAGGTGCCGGAGCAACCGGCACCACCTGCTGCCTGAGCCATGCCCAACCGCCGCTGTGGCCTGGGCCTGCTGATGGTGCTGGCCGGCTGCACCCAGGTCGGCCCGGATTTCGAAAAGCCCCAGGCGCCGTGGCTGGACGGCTGGAGCACGCCATTGCTGGAACAGGCAGGGCGTAGCGCCGCAACACCCGACCTGCGCCAGTGGTGGGCGGTGTTTGCCGACCCGATGCTGGACGCGCTGATTGCCGAGGCCGACGCCAACAACACCAACCTGCGCCTGGCTGGCCTGCGCATCGCTGAAGCCCGCGCCCAGTTGGCCATCGTGCAGACCGGGCGTTATCCACAGCTGCAGCAGCTGAGTGCGCAGAGCCTGTACCTGAAGCAGAACCAGTCCGGCACTGCCACTGCGCGCGACTCGGTGTTCTGGCAATCCAGTGTCGGCTTCGACATTGGCTGGGAAATCGACTTCTGGGGCCGCTTCAGTCGCGCCATCGAAAGCGCCGATGCTCTGTACTTCGCCTCTGAGGCCAACTATGCCGACGCCATGCTGCTGCTGCGTGCCCAAGTGGCCGACACCTACTTTGCCCTGCGTACTGCCGAGGCGCGGCTGGATATCGCGCAAGAGAACGGCAAGCGCCAGGCGCGCAGCCTGGAGATCACCGAACGGTTGTTCCGCCATGGCGAAAATGACGAACTCGACTGGCAGCAAGCGCGTACTCAATATCTGGCAACCCTGGCCACCATCCCCGAATTCGAGAACCAGCTCAACGCCCTGCGTAATGTGTTGTGCACGTTGCTGGGCCGCCCACCCGGGCCGCTGCCGCAGCTGGATGGCGGCCATGGCCAGCTGCCGTTGCCAGACCGCGCCGTGCTGCAGGACGTACCTGCCAGCCTGCTGCAGCGTCGCCCGGATATCCGCGCCGCCGAGCAGGCAGTGGCGGCGCAGTCGGCGTTGGTCGGCGTGGCCGAGGCGGATCTTTATCCACAGCTGAGCCTGCTCGGCAGCATCGGCTGGAGCTTTGTCTCGGCCAGCCACCTGCCCAATACCTTCGACATCGCCGCCGGGCCCAGCCTGATCTGGAACCCGTTCGACTATGGCCGGCGCAAGAACGCTGTGCGCGTAGAAGATGCCCGCTTGCAGCAACTGATCGAATTGTACCACCTGAGCGTGCGCGAAGCCGCCCGTGAGGCCGACGATGCCGCCAGCGGGCTGGTGCGCTCGCTGCAGAGTGCAACCATTCGCGACCAGGCCTCCCAGGCTGCGCAACGCTCGCTGAACCTGGCCAGCTCGCAGTACCGCGAAGGCTTCGCCGACTTCCAGCGCGTGCTCGACGCCCAGCAACTGCTATTGCAACAACAGGACGGCTACCTGGTCAGCCGCGGTAATGCCGTAAGCAGCCTGGTGACCTTGTACAAGGCCTTGGGCGGTGGCTGGGACACCAGCCGCGCACCAATCGACCCAGCCACGCGTCAGCAGATGCAACAACGTACCGACTGGGGCGACCTGCTCGACCCGCCAGCCCCCACCGCACATGCAGAAGGTGAAAGCCAATGAGCGACGCCACGCCCCCGCCAGCCCCTGATCGCGGCATGCGCTGGGTACTGCTGCTGATCGCCGTGAGCCTGCTCTGGTACCTGCTGGCCGACCGCTTCACGCCTTACACCCAGCAGGCGCGCCTGCAGGCCTACGTGGTGCCGGTGGCCGCCGAGGTGGCAGGGCAGATCAAGCGGGTGGCAGTAGGCAACAACCAGGACGTGCGCCAGGGCGATGTGCTGTTCGAACTCGACCAGCAGCAGTACCGCATTGCCTTAGCCCGCGCCGAAGCAGACCTCGATACGGTGCGCCGGCAGATCGGCGCCAGTACCGCCGGCATCGATTCGGCGCAGGCAGCGCTGGTGGCAGCCCAGGCCAACGAGCGCAAGGCGCGGCAGGATGCCGAGCGGCTCAAGCGCCTGATCGATGAGGACCCAGGCACGGTATCGGTGCGCCGCCTGGAAGGCGCCCAGGCCACCCGCGACCAGGCCATCAGCCAAGTGGCAGCGGCCCGTGCCGAAGTGGAGCGCGCCCGTGAGCAGCAGGGCGGGGCGCAAGATGACAACGCCCAGTTGCGCAGTGCCGCAGCTAACGTGGAAAAGGCTCGCCTGGACCTTGCCCGTACCGTGGTGCGCGCCGACGCCAACGGCCTGATCACCGATTTGCGTACCGACGTTGGCCACTATGTCGGGGCTGGCAGCCCGATGATGACCCTGATCACAATCCATGACGTGTGGATAAGTGCCGACATGACCGAGAACAACCTCGGCCGCCTGCGCCCCGACACCCCGGTGCTGGTAGTGCTTGATGCGCTGCCCGGCACCGTGCTGAAGGGGCGTATCCGCAGCATCGGCTACGGCGTGAGCGTGGGCCAGAGCACCCCGCCGGGCACATTGCCCACCGTGCAGAACAGCCGCGAGTGGCTGCGTTCGGCCCAGCGCTTTCCGGTAATTGTCGAGCTGGAGCGTGATCAGCTGCCGGACAAGCGCGGGCTGCGGGTAGGCGGGCAGGCGGAGGTCATGGCGCTGCCCAGCGAAGGTAACCCGCTGAACCTGCTGGGCCGGCTGTTCATGTGGTTGATGAGCTGGTTGTCCTATGCCTATTGAGTTGCGCCGCCTGCGCGCCCTGCGCCTGGCCTGGGGTGTGGCGCTGTGCCTGGCGGTGAGTTTTGGCATTGGCTTGCCGGTGCCGATCCTGGCACCGGTGTTCGCTGTGCTGTTGCTGGCCATGCGCAGCCACCCACTGCCCCTGCGAGCGGCGCCGGCCCTGGCGGTGCTGGTACTGCTCGCCTGTGGCAGCGGGCTGTTGCTGATTCCGCTGTTGCGCCACGCACCGCTGAGCGGGGTGTTGCTGGTGGGCGTAGGTGTTTTCCTCACCTTGCGCTACGCCCTTGAGGGCGGCAACGGCCTGCTGGCCAACTTGCTGGTGGTCGGCCTGACCATGATCGCCGCCGCCGGCACCAGCGACTTCACCTTGGCGCTGTCGGTGGTCGAAGCGCTGGCCAAAGGCATGCTGCTGGCAGTGCTGGGCACGGCGCTGGCGCATATGCTGTTTCCCGAACCTGCTGGTGCATCGGCGCAACCGGTACCACCGCTGCCGGGCACCGAGCATGTCAGCTGGGTGGCATTGCGCGCCACGCTGATCGTGATGCCTGCGTTTCTGCTGGCGTTGATTGCCCCGGACCAGTACATGCCGCTGATCATGAAGGCGGTAAGCCTGGGGCAGCAGGCCGGGGAAACCCGCGCACGGCATGCCAGCCGAGAGCTGATTGGTTCGACCTTGCTTGCCGGCCTGCTGGCGATACTGATGTGGGGCGCGTTGAGCCTGTTCGTGCACCTGTGGATGTTCTTCCTCTGGGTGCTGCTGTTCGTCCTGTGGCAGGCGCGGCGGCTGTATCAAGCCGTGCCGAGTCGGCAGGGCCCGGCGTACTGGGTCAGTTGCCTGACGACCCTGCTGATCTTGCTTGGGCAGTCGGTGCAGGACAGTGCGGGTGGGCAGGATGTGTACAAGGCCTTTGCGGTGCGCATGGCCTTGTTTCTGGCGGTCTCGGTGTATGCCAGTGCCATGTTGATCTGGATTGACCGGCTTCGTGCTCGGCGTGCGCTGCTTCGCGGGTGAGTTCGCGAAGCAGCCAGCACAGGGAACCTAGGGCTGCCAATCAACCCCACTTTCTTCCAGATAGGCATCCACAGCGGCACCCACCGTGGGGTGAAAGGCCTTTTCCCCCATATGCTGAAACAACCCGAACCGCCGCATCTTGTCCTTCACCGGGTCTTTCATCTCGGCAAACTGCAATTCCACCCCTCGTGCCTCCAGTGCACGGTCCAGCTCGGCCAGCATATCTGCCGAGGTGATGTCGATACTGGTCACCGGTTCCGCGGCGATTAGCAGCCGCTGCACCGGCGTCGGCGACTCGTCTACAGCCGCCATCACTGTGCTCTGGAACTGCTCGGCATTGGCAAAGAACAGCGGCGCGTCCCAACGCAGCAACACCAGCCCCGGAATGCGTCGTGCCTGTGGATAACGCTGCACATCGTGGTACCCCCGGGTGCCATCCACCCGGCCCAGCACTGCATGGTGTGGCCGCCAGCCGTCCCACAGAAACTCGATCACCGCTATTGCCACCGCAATGCAGATACCGGGAATGGCGCCAAACACCGCCACGCCGACGAAGCAGGTGAACGACAGCCAGAACTCCCACTGCTGCATGCGGAATATACGTTTGAGGTCGGCGAACTCGAACAGCCCCACTGCTGCGGCAATCACCACAGCCGCCAGGGCGCTGTTGGGCAGGTGCTGCATCAGGTTGGGCGCCACCAGCAGCAACAGGGTGACCGCCAGCGCACCGATAATGCCGGTGAGCTGGGTTTGCGAACCGGCAGCTTCGGCCACCGGTGTGCGCGACGAGCTGCTGCTGATGGGGATGCCCTGAAACAGCCCTGAGGCGAGATTGGCTACGCCCAGGCCAAACATTTCCTGGTTCGGGTTGACCGGCATTTTCAGGCGTGCGGCATAGGAACGTGACAGCACACTGGTATCGGCGAACGACACCAGCGCCACCGCGATGCCGCCAAGCAGCACCTCCACCAGGTCGATATCGCTGACCCAGGGCAAGGCAAAGCTGGGCAGCCCTTGCGGCAACTTGCCGAGCACTTTCACGCCTTGCTGGTCGAGCCCCAGCAGGCTCACCGCCAGCGTGGCCAGTACCACGGCAATGAGGATGCCTGGCAGGCGCTTGAATGGCTTGAGCAGCAGGATCAGCGCCAAACTGGCGCCACCGACCATGAAGCTTGGCCAATGACCCTGGCCGGCGAGCAAGGCCTGGATCAGGTTCCAGATATCCCGCAGTGGGCCTTGGCTGTCCACGGACAGGCCGAACAGTTTGGGCAGTTGGCTGATCAACACCGTCAGGGCGATGCCGTTCATGTAGCCATAGCGGATCGGCTTGGACAGCAACTCGGTGATGAAGCCCAGGCGCAGCAGTCCGGCAATCACACAGAACGCCCCGGCGACCAGCGCCATCATGCTGGCGATGGCGATTGCCCGCTGCGGGTCGCTCGCAGCGTACTGCACCACCACCGCCAGGATCGGCGCGGCCAGTGCCGAGTCCGGGCCCAGCACAAGGATGCGGCTAGGGCCGAACAGGGCGTAGGCCAGCAACGGGATGATGGTGGCGTACAGGCCGTAGATACCGGGTACGCCGGACGCTTCGGCGTAGGCGATGCCCACGGGGACCAGCATGGTTGTCAGCACCAGGCCGGCGGCGATGTCCTTGGCTAGCCAGGCGCGTTGATAGTGGAGCAGGGTGACCAGGCCGGGCAGCCAGCGTTGCCAGTCGACGCGAGGTGGTTCGGGCATGGCGCAGGCTCTGGGGGAGGAGGGTGCTCCATCACAGCTTAGATGCTGACATCGGGGGCCGCTTTGCGGCCCATCGCTGACCAAGCAACATCCTGGCCCCGGCTTTTTCTCGGCCGGTGCTGCAAATGCATGGCCCTTAAACACAAAACCCCCGTATCGCTTGGCGATTACGGGGGTTTTGAAGTCTTTCAAGTACCGTGGAGTTCCACGGCACCCATCAGACGTTGAAGCGGAAGTGCATCACGTCGCCGTCTTTGACGATGTAATCCTTGCCTTCCAGGCGCCATTTACCGGCTTCCTTGGCACCGCTTTCACCCTTGAACTGGATGAAGTCGTCATAGGCCACCACTTCAGCGCGGATGAAGCCTTTTTCGAAGTCGGTGTGGATAACCCCGGCCGCTTGCGGTGCGGTGGCACCGATGCGAACGGTCCAGGCACGCACTTCCTGCACGCCGGCAGTGAAGTAGGTTTGCAGGTTCAGCAGCTCGTAACCGGCGCGGATCACGCGGTTCAGGCCAGGCTCTTCCAGGCCCAGGGCCTCGAGGAACATGTCCTTCTCTTCACCGTCGTCCAGTTCGGCGATTTCTGCTTCGATCTTGTTGCACACCGGCACCACTACCGCGCCTTCTTCCTCGGCGATGGCCTTGACCACGTCCAGGTGCGGGTTGTTGTCGAAGCCGTCTTCGGCGACGTTGGCGATGTACATCACCGGCTTGCTGGTCAGCAGGTGGAAGCCACGGATGACGGCTTTTTCGTCGTCAGCCATGTTCTTCATCAGGCTGCGCGCAGGCTTGCCTTCGGTGAAGTGCGGGATCAGCTTTTCCAGAATGGCCTTTTGCGCCAAGGCTTCCTTGTCGCCGCCTTTGGCGTTGCGGGTAACCTTCTGCAGTTGCTTCTCGCAGCTATCGAGGTCGGCGAAGATCAGTTCGAGGTCGATGATCTCGATGTCACGCTTGGGGTCGACGCTGTTGGAAACGTGAATCACGTTCTCGTCTTCGAAGCAGCGCACCACGTGGGCAATGGCGTCGGTCTCGCGGATGTTGGCGAGGAACTTGTTACCCAGGCCTTCGCCTTTCGAGGCACCGGCAACCAGGCCGGCGATGTCGACGAATTCCATGGTGGTCGGCAGGATGCGGTTTGGCTTGACGATTTCAGCCAGCGCAGCCAGACGAGCGTCGGGCATCGGCACGATGCCGCTGTTTGGCTCGATGGTGCAGAAAGGGAAGTTCTCCGCCGCGATGCCAGACTTGGTCAGGGCGTTGAACAGGGTGGACTTGCCGACGTTGGGCAGGCCGACGATGCCGCAATTGAAACCCATGGGTATTCCCCTCTCTAAAGGAAATCAGGCCTTCTGGCTGTGCAGTTCGCGCATCGCCTTGGCAAAGTCGCCGGCAAGCACGTCCGGCAGCACGCCGAGGGCAAAATCGATGCTGGCGTCGAGCTTCTCCTGCTCGGCGCGCGGCGCGCGGCCCAGGACGAAGTTGGAGACCAGTTTGGCGTCGCCCGGGTGGCCAATGCCAAGCCGCAGGCGGTGGAAGTCGTTCTGGTTGCCGAGCTGCGCGATGATGTCGCGCAGGCCGTTGTGCCCACCATGGCCGCCGCCGCGCTTGAGCTTGGCAACGCCCGGAGGCAGGTCGAGTTCGTCGTGTGCCACCAGGATTGCTTCCGGCTTGATGCGGAAGAAATTGGCCAAGGCCGCTACGGACTGGCCGCTGCGGTTCATGTAGGTGGTGGGGATCAACAAACGAACGTCGTTGCCCTGATGGCTGAATTTAGCCGTCAGGCCGAAATACTTTTTGTCAGCGGTAAGCGAAATACGCTGGGCGCTGGCAATGCGTTCAACGAAAAGAGCCCCTGCGTTATGCCGGGTCTGTTCGTATTCGGGGCCGGGGTTACCCAGGCCAACGATCAACTGGATGGCGGTCACGTCAGGGGCTCTTCCTTGGAGTTGGTGGGTTACAGTGCGCGCGGCACTGTAACCCGATCAACGCCGGCGTGCGAGTGGATTACTCGGCAGCGCCTTCTGCTTCTGGAGCAACGCGTGGAGCGTGAACGTTGGCAACAGCTTTGTCATCACCGTGGGCCAGAGCTACGAACTCTACGCCTTTCGGAGCTTTCAGGTCCGACAGGTGGATGATGGTGCCGACTTCGGCGTTGGCCAGGTCAACTTCGATGAACTCAGGCAGGTCTTTGGCTTCGCAGGAAACTTCGATCTCGGCAACAACGTGGGAGATCTCGCCGCCTTTCTTGGCCGGTGCTTCTTCGTTGATGAAGTGCACTGGAACAACAGCGGTCAGTTTCTGGCCAGCAACAACGCGAACGAAGTCGGCGTGCATGATGAACTGCTTGGCTGGGTGGCGCTGCATGGCCTTGATGATGACGTTCTGCTTGACACCGTCAACATTCAGCTCGATAACGTGGCTGAAAGCAGCTTCGTTTTCGAACAGCTTGGTGATTTCCTTGGCCACGATGGTCAGGGATTGAGCTTCTTTATCACCACCGTAGACAACGGCCGGGATGCTCAGCGCATGACGCAGGCGGCGGCTCGCACCTTTCCCCAGGTCAGTACGCGCTTGGGCGTTCAGAATAAAATCAGTCATTTTGTTTCTCCAAAATAGCCCCCCGAAGGCGTTTGCGACCAGCGCCAACGGGGATGGCAAAAAAGCCCCGCCCCAACACATGTTGGGGCGGGGCGCTTCACATCAACACGCGTTCCGCTTAGCGGAACATCGCGCTGATCGATTCTTCGTTGCTGATGCGGCGGACCGCTTCAGCCACAACCGGTGCGATATCCAGCTGGCGGATACGGTCACAGGCTTGAGCAGCGGCGGACAGCGGAACGGTGTTGGTCACCACCAGCTCGTCCAGTACCGACTTCTCGATGTTCTCGATCGCGCGGCCCGACAGAACAGGGTGCGTGCAGTAGGCGTAAACCTTGGCAGCGCCGTGCTCTTTCAGGGCTTTGGCCGCGTGGCACAGGGTGCCGGCGGTGTCGACCATGTCGTCTACCAGGATGCAGGTGCGCCCTTCGACGTCGCCGATGATGTGCATAACCTCGGAGTGGTTAGCCTTCTCGCGGCGTTTGTCGATGATACCCAGGTCGACGCCCAGGGACTTGGCAACGGCACGTGCGCGCACGACACCACCAATGTCCGGGGAGACGATCATCAGGTTCTCGAAACGCTGGTCTTCGATGTCATCGACAAGTACGGGCGAGCCGTAGATGTTGTCGACGGGGATATCGAAGAAGCCTTGGATCTGGTCAGCGTGCAGGTCGACGGTGAGTACACGGTCGATACCTACGACAGTGAGCATGTCAGCGACAACTTTGGCGCTGATGGCTACACGTGCCGAACGCGGACGGCGGTCCTGGCGGGCATATCCGAAGTAAGGAATCACGGCGGTGATTCGGGATGCTGAGGAGCGGCGGAAGGCGTCGGCCATCACTACCAGTTCCATCAGGTTATCGTTGGTCGGGGCACAAGTCGGCTGAATAATGAAAACGTCTTTACCGCGAACATTTTCATTGATCTCAGTGCTGATCTCGCCGTCGGAGAATTTACCGACAGAGACGTCACCGAGAGGGATATGCAGCTGACGTACGACACGCCGAGCCAGATCGGGGTTAGCGTTCCCCGTAAAGACCATCATCTTGGACACGCGCAGTACCTGAAGGCTGAGGGTATACCTGGATGAGTATAGGAAAATGGCAGGGGCGGCTGGATTCGAACCAACGCATGGCAGGATCAAAACCTGCTGCCTTACCGCTTGGCGACGCCCCTGTATCTGTTGCTGCGAACGCTTATGCGCTCGACTTCTTGACCAGA
>Ga0213821_1001126_pt1 | contig 13190 bp, 10 predicted proteins | sample MC6MC0909MG_FD_179894 | JGI IMG/M metagenome (GOLD analysis project Ga0213821, IMG submission 179894) | Enriched soil aggregate microbial communities from Iowa State University, Ames, United States - MC6-MC0909-MG | ecosystem: Environmental > Terrestrial > Soil > Unclassified | place: USA: Iowa...
ATGGATAAGGAATTACCGTTCAAAATGAAAACGGGTTTTTCAAGAATAAAGCTGCCAAGTAAAAGTAGTAATCCTCCAAAAAGCATTTGATAGGCGGATAGAACCCATGTATTGAAAAACCCTCCCCATTTTTTAGCTAATAATGTCGAAATTGCCCAAGATACAGCAGAAAAAATTCCGAAAAGAATGCCAATCTTAAATTCAATTTGCGCCCCCATTGTAATACTTACCCCTACTAACCCTAACAGAACACCCATCCATTGATAAAGTTTATAGCGTGTTTTTGAAAAGATGGTGCCGAATACAACAACCAATAACGGGTTCGTAAATGTAAGAATAGAGGATTCACTTGCTGTAATAGTCCGTAAACTCAAGAAAATACACCCCATAACACCAGCTGTTTGGAAAGCACCAATAATAACTATTTTTATCCAGGTGCCTTTAGATGTTGGGTGTGGTCTTTTTAAAACGATAACGATAACTGCCATTATGATTCCAGCAAGTGTGAAACGTAATGCCGCTAATAACAATGGGGATGAATATGGCAAACCAATTTTAACTACAGCAAAAGAAGAACCCATTAAAAATGTTGTTAAAAGTAGCAACAATGTAAATTTGAAAGTATTCATTTTTAATCTCCCTGCATATTATAATGACCAATCTATGGCTATTATAACTACTAAATACTTCAGCTATTATCGAAATATAGAATGCAGGTGGAGATAATTTAAAAATGATAACAGCTAAAATATATATACCAGAATTATTGAGACTTATTTCTTCTAGAAAAATAGAAATATCTCCTTTTAAATTCAAGAAGGACCACTATGATCCATCATTATTTCAGTAATATAGGAAGCAGACAATCCCTTTTGTATCAGCTGCTTCATCGTTGTTAAGTATGGATTAATATGCTTAAAATATTTTTTATAGGATGAGCATAGATAATTTAATCCTGGTTCATTTTGATCTGAAACTAGAAATCTATGTTTAGGACATTCGCCATGACAAGCGAATCGAACCTCGCAATTTTTGCATACTGTGGGAAGTGTATCTCTCTTTGTCTTACCAAAGGCAAGCTGTGATGGCAAATTTATCAAATTTGATAGGCCATCAGTAACATTTCCTAATCGGTATTCAGGATAAACGTAATGATCACAAGAAAACAGATCACCATTATGCTCCATCGCTACCGCTCGACCACACTCTTCCGAAAAAATACAGACCGGTGACGAGATCCCCATCCAGGAAGCTAAGGCCCATTCAAAATTCATGACAAAGATAGTCCCTACATCCTGCTTAACCCACTCATTAAATATTTGAATGAGGAATTCTCCGTACATTTCTGGTTCTACCGTCCAGTTCGTGACCGTTTGTTGGGATTCTTCCATCAATAGTGAAGGAGGTGTTGCATTGCTTAATGACAGGGCTGCCGCTCCTTCATTCATCTCTCTTTCAACAATCGGAATAAACTGTATATATTGAATGTCCTGCTGTTTAAAAAAATGATAGATTTCGAGAGGTTGATAGGCGGAATGTCTTGTGACACAGGTAAGAATGTTAAATTCGACCCCATGCTTCTTTAATAGAGAGAGTCCATTCATCACCAATTCAAAGGTTGGTTTTCCCCCACGGTCAATTCGATACCGGTCATGAATATGCTCAGGACCATCTAAGCTTAGACCTACCAAAAAACGCTGGGAAGAAAAAAATTCACACCATTGGTCAGTTAATAATGTTCCATTCGTTTGAATCGTATTGGTGATTTGTTTCCCGTTCGCATACTTTTTTTGCAGTGAAACAGCCTTATGAAAGAAATCTATACCGATTAAGAGAGGTTCCCCTCCCTGCCAGGCAAAAACAATTTCCGCTGTATCCTGGGCGTCAATATACTGTTTAATATACGATTCTAGCACCTCATCAGACATTCGGAAGGAATGCTCCTTAGGAAAATACGCTTCCTTTTCCGTATAGTAGCAGTAAGTACAATTTAGATTACATATCGGACCCGTTGGCTTCGCAAGAATGTGGAAATTATTATACTTACCCAATTTATTACCTCTTTTCTCTAGAGGGATAGACGCTGAAATGAAGGTCAGTTAAAGAATAATAATCGTTCCATTAATATTTATATGAATGGGCTCTCTTTTTTCCTTTTTAAAAAACTTGCTATATTCTTGATCATCATCAAGTTCAATAACTACTTTCTCTATGTGCCCTCTAAACGGAAATTCCGGCACTGGGTAGTTAGGACTCACAGGGGTTAATTGATCCCTGCCAATGTCCATCCCCTCAACAGAAATCACAAATGGTAATGTACGAGGCATATAAAGTGTGCCAGCCAGTTGACCATCGATATACAACTTCCCCGTTCCTTGAATGAACAGTTCACGTATAAATTCAAATCGAATCGTTGAATAACCAACGGGAACTTCCATAGAAGATTGAATTTTAAAGACAGTTCCAACAAAGTTATATTCATAAAATAAATAGTTATCTTTTATATATAATGTATACCCGCTTGAGTGATTGCCATGAGCTATTAATACACCTTCTTCTGTTCGCTTCGAACGGAAGATTGGAATGGTGATTGAGTAAGATGATCGTGTTACGTTTGGAGCAGCACTTGTTGGCAAATGAGCCATACCAGGATAGAAGATAAACGTTGTTCTCCCCTCCTGAAGACCTTGATACCCTTTTCTATATGGGTTGTCATTTAAAGGAAGGACACCGTATTTCCTCGCTTCCTGCCACCATATTGCCTGAAGCTCTGTTAATTTTCGTGGAAACTTTTCAGCTAGATTATACTTTTGCGAAAAATCCTGGTTTACATTGTATAACTCCCACTGATCTTCATAAAAAGGACTGCCTGTTTCATGATAGGTAACGGCTACCCACCCGACTTGCCAAATAGCACGGTGTCCAAGCATTTCAAAATACTGGGTTGTTCTCTTTGATGGAGCTTGCGGTTCTGTAAATGTATCCATCATACTGACACCATGAAGCGGTAGCTGTGGAACACCATCATATACTTGAGGAGCGTCAATGTTTAAGAGATCTAGTATTGTAGGAGTTATATCAATGGCATGATAAAATTGGGAGCGAACGGAACCAGGGTCTGGAATACTTGAAGGGCAATGGATGATTAAGGGAACATGAGTCCCTCCAAAAAACGTATTTTGTTTATAATATTTAAAAGGTGTATTACTTACTTGCGCCCATCCTTTCGGATAATTGGAACTTACGTGAGACCCTCCAATTTCATCTATATGATCAAACATTGTCTTCACGCTTTCCTCGATGCCATTAAAGTAAGCGGAATCATTGATGGAACCATTCCAGCCTCCTTCCTGGCTGCCACCGTTATCAGAAAGTAACACAATAATCGTATCATCCAGCTTGTTTTTCGCTTTAAGGAAATCGAGCAGTCTGCCAATCTGCTGATCTGTATGCGTAAGAAAGCCTGCATAGGTCTGTTGGAATTTAATAAACAATTCTTTTTCTTTTGTTGTCAATTCGGCCCATGGCTTAATCCCCGGATTGCGTTCAACAAGTTCTGTGTAAGGCGGAATCACCCCTAGTTCCTTTTGTCGCTGAAATCGCTCTTCCCTTATCTGATCCCATCCTTTATCGTATATGCCCTCATATTTTTTAATAAATTTTCTTGGTACCTGATGCGGCTCATGCTGTGCCCCGAAGGCTGCATACAGGAAAAAAGGCCGGTCCGGAGTTACAGATAGATGATCAGTCAAAAATTCCACTGTTTTATCAATCAGATCCTCTGATAAATGATAATTTGAGTTATCGGGCTTCTGTACACGATGGTTATCATATACTAAATCTGGCTCATACTGATCCGTCATCCCTAATAAAAAGCCATAATACCGCTCAAAACCTTTTGAAAGCGGCCAGTTTTCAAAAGGTCCGCTTGATGCTGCTTCATGCCCAGGAACGAGATGCCACTTTCCTACCATATAGGTAGCCATCCCATTCAACTTTAAGATTTCAGCAAGAGTGGCAGCTGTATCTGAAATTCTCCCTCTTTTATTAGGGTAGTGAGGTCCCCAATCTAGTTCAGTTACGATTCCCACCCCGACCGAGTGACAGTTACGGCCTGTGAGAAGACAAGCACGAGTAGGTGAGCACAAAGGGGTTACATTAAAGTTATTGTACCTTAGGCCGTTTTCAGCTATTGAATCAATATGAGGCGTTTCAATCTCTGATCCAAAGCACCCTAAAGCAGAGTAACCCACATCATCTAGTACGATATAGATGACATTGTGGCCAGATTTTTTATCGGAACTTTCATGTCCTGCCCTAATCGCCATTACCATCTGTCCTTTCTACCTGAATAATAGTACAAGATTTGTAGACAATTAAGAGTACATATTAAGAAATTTATTAAAGAGATGATTTTATTATGAAAAATCTATTTAAAAAAGAAGCTCTTTTTAAAATTAATAACCTGCCCCAACAGTGAACAAAAATGAGTTGTTTTCCATCAACTTTTTACAATATCGAAATTGAATCAACCATTGAAAAAAGCACATAATAATCGAATACCAATCAATGAAAGGAGATCAGCATGAGAAAAATTCTACTGTGTTTTTTTGTGTTATCGTTATTTGGCAATCCTGATCTTTTTGGTTTTCAACAAAAGGCTGTAATTGCACAAACGGTATCACTTCCATCGCCTGGAATGAAGGTAGAACAAAAAAATACCGCTTTGGTGATTACAGATCCGCAAAATGACTTTTTAAGCCCAAAAGGTGTAGCATGGAATTTAGTTAAAGACAGCGTAGCTAAAAATCATACGATTGAGAACATTGAATTATTATTAAAAACAGCAAAGAAAAATAAGTTTAAAGTGTTTGTGTCCCCTCATTACTATTATCCTTATGATCAAAAATGGATGTTTGGGGGAGCTATGGAGCATTCGATGCACGATCTCAAAATGTATCAACGAAAAGGTCCATTATCGCTTAAAGGCTTTGAAGGTTCTGGTGCCGATTTTTTGGATAAATATAAGCCCTATATTAATGATGGTCAAACCGTCATAACAAGTCCGCATAAAATTTACGGACCCGAGGCCAATGATTTGGTTTTACAGCTGCGAAAACAGGGAATATCCCGTGTCATTCTTGCAGGTATGTCTGGGAACCTGTGCGTTGAATCTCATATGCGCGAGCTACTTGAACAAGGTTTTGAAGTGGCAGTAGTTCACGATGCCACAGCTGCTGCAAAAATGAACGACTTGGATGGGGATATGGCTGCTAAAATAAATTTCCGTATGATTGCTAGTGCATCATGGACTACAAATGAGGTTATAGATAAAATGAAATCAATTCATAGATAAAAGCCTCCTGTTTTGGAGGCTTCAATTTGATAGGTGGAAATTTTAGACAAATAAAAAATTTTGAAATAATGATTTTAATTTATCAAAGAAATGACCTTTTTATTTAACTAGGTGCTCTATGACAGTTTGAAATTCAACAATATATTAATCACCAAATGCAAAGATCAGTTCAAGCTCGCAAACTAATTCGCCATCAACAGTAGCGATACCTTTCCCTTTTCCGATAGGACCTTTTAGACGAGTGATTTCAACCTCGAGATGAAGTTCATCTCCAGGTCTTACTTGCTGTTTAAAACGACAATTATCTATACCTGCTAAAAGCCCTAATCGTCTTTGGTTTCCTTCTTTAGTTAACATCACAACTGCACTTACTTGAGCTAACGCCTCTACAATTAATGCACCTGGCATAACTGGGAAATTAGGAAAGTGTCCATTAAAAAAAATTTCATTTGCTGTCACATTTTTAACACCAACTGCTCTTTTTCCCTCTTCTAATTCCAAAATCCTATCTACTAAAAGAAATGGATAGCGATGTCTAATTATATTTCTAATTTTTTGAGTATCAAACAAAATTAAAGCCTCCATTACCAATACTATATTTTAATATTTTATATTCCAAGTTAAAACAAGCCCTAAATGTGTAAGTCCTCCTCCGAAGCCATAGAGCAATAATGTATCTCCACTTTGGACTTTTCCTTCTTCTATTCCTAGATTTAGTGCTAGTGGAATAGAAGCAGATGAGGTATTCCCAAAATATTTCATACTAGTTAATGTTTTTTCTATGGAAAATCCCGATTTTTCACATATTGATTCAACCATCCTTAGATTCGCGCTATGTGGTATAAACCAGTTAATATCCTCTATGTTTAACTCTGTCTTGAGTAATAATTCTTGTATTCCTATTGGTAAAGTACGGGCCGCCCATTTGTATACTTCCCTTCCATTTTGAACCATCTTTCCAGTTGTATTTAATGGTTTATCATCCATAGTAGTTGCAAAGGTTGTTCTATATACATGAATACCACCTTCTCCATTAGTTCCCATATGACTAGCCAAGAAACTAGGATTTTCCTTATCATATTCGACTAGCATAGCACCAGCACCATCTCCGAATAAAATACAGGTAGTTCTATCTTTATAGTCAGTTACTTTTGATAAAGTCTCGGCTGCAACAACTAAAATCTTTTTATGTGCCCCGGAAGTAATTAAATTGTTTGCTAAGTGTAAAGCATATGTGAAACCTGCACAGGTAGCATTTAAGTCAAAAGCTCCTGTACAAGGGATATTAAAATGACTCTGAATTTGACATGCCACACTTGGAAACGCATAGTCAGGAGTTGTCGTTGCTACTATAATACAATCAACATCTTGTATATCTTTATTATATTTTTCAATCAAGTTTTCTATAGCATTGATTGCTAAATGAGAAGCAAATTCTTCATCTCCTGCTATTCTTCTTTCCTTCATGCCAGTCCTCTGAACAATCCATTCATCATTAGTATCTACCATCTTTTCTAATTCTTCATTTAATAATTTTTTTTGAGGAACATAGGTACCAATAGCTGTAATACGGGCTTTAGATTTAATCATTTTAGTTCACCTCATTTTTCTTTTATTATATCACCTAGTATTAGTACCTGGTATAAATTTTATGGATGAAATTGTACAATAACAATAAAAAGTTAGTTGATTTTAAACCTTAAATACACAAAACCCCGTTCTGAGGTAGAACGGGGTTAAATAATATTGTTTAATAACCCAAGGGGGATAAGGCCAGGTTTCTAAGTCAAAACTGAGTTGTATGAGTCAAATTAAAACATGCTCTTAAGGATTTTGCCATATCGACATTTTTTATGAAGAAGGAATAATAATAGAAAACCGTGTTCCCTTTCCTTTTTCGCTTTTTATTTCTATATCTCCGTTTAATTCTTTAATAATACTGTATGAAATCATAGTGCCTAGTCCGGTTCCCTTCTCTTTTGTAGAATAAAACGGCATAGCGATTCGCTTGATCTCCTCATGCGACATTCCAATTCCTGAATCAATAATATCAATCACAATATTATTCTTTACCTTTTTCACATTAATTCGTAGTATCCCTCCATTAGTCATGGCTTCAATTCCATTTTTTGCAATGTTAATTAAACACCGTTTTATATTAACGATATTGGCTTTTATATAAAGAGAACATATAATATCGCTTTCAACTTTAACATTATGAAGGCTTGCCATCGGTAAAATAACATCTATTACTTGATGGACAATTGGTCTAATATCTATTAATTCTTTCACAACAATTGCTGGTTTTATTAGGGATAAATAATCGTTAATAACGAGTTGCGCTTTTTCTAACTCAATGAGCATGACTTGCATATACTCACCCTTATGTGTTTCGGAGATTTCGTTTTTACTAAACATCTGCATAAATCCATATACCGTAGTCAACGGGTTTCTTATTTCATGGGCTATAGATGCAGCTAATTCACTAGTCACAATAAATTTTTCTGCACGGTGAATTTTTTCTTTCATCTTAAACCTTTCTATCATTCCTTCAATTAAGTAAAGAGATAACAAAACAGTAAGAATATTGATTACTATATAATTGGTTAAAAAGTGAATAAAATCAGGTTGAACTTTAGCGCTTATCCGTATTTGGCTCATTATAGCAAAGATGGAAAAGGAAATAGTACAAATAGAAAGAAGCAATGTGCTGAACAATATTTTTCTTTTTCTAAAATAATCACCTAATAAATATTGTAATGCCAGAGTTATGGAAGTATTCATAAAATATATAATAACTGCAGGGAAAAATCCGTTTCCGCCCAAGTAAAAACGGTAGGAAAGAAATACAATGGTGATGAAAATAAAGCTCCTAAAACCACCATAGAGAACGGCTAAAAGGATTGGGATAAGCCGTAAATCATATATGTATCCGGAATTAAACTTAAAGGGGAACGTCATACAAAGAATGATCGCAATAGATGCAAGAAAGGAAATTAATACATCATTACGTGCTTCTTTTCCATCTTTATCTAACCAAAATATTTGATAGAAAAATATACAAAGGATAATAATAAATGCATTTATTAATAGTGTCGGTATCCCCATGCTCAGCGCCCCTAAATTGAGTGATAAGTGTCTGAAAGGTATTAAAGTACAAAATGTTAAGATAATTATAAACAGTTTTTTATAAAAAAAAAGCAGGAAGTTGAAAATAGAGTCAAAAAAATTCCGTTACAGCGTACTCTCTTCACATTCCTAAAAGACTACTACTGCTCGGAATCGATTGTTTAACTCTTTATCTCAATCGTGTCGATTTTGCTTTATTTACTAACATTTTTAATGGAAAGCTTCATATGGAAATAGGTAAAGTGATATCTACTATTGTACCCTTGTTGATTTCACTTGTGATGTTAATACTGCCTTGATGATCTTTAATAATTTTGTTACTAACAAGTAAACCTAATCCTGTTCCCTTTTCTTTTGTAGTGTAAAATGGTTCCCCAAGTCTGGCCAGCAGCTCCTTTGAAATGCCACAGCCGTTATCAGTAAAGCGAATTAGGACTTGGTTAGAACTTAGAAATTTTGTTTGAATACAGATTTCGCCATTTGCTGAGGTGGCATCAAGGGAATTCTTCATGATATTAATAAATACTTGTTTTAATTGATTTTCTTCACAGTTGACCGTAACAGGTGTGATTTCTAATTTTTCCATAATTTTAATATTTTTTAAATTAGCTTCAGATTTAAGCAACTGTACAACATTTTCAATGATACTGTGTAAAAGAATCGGTTTCACATGGAGATTTTGCGGCTTAGCCAAAACAAGCAGCTCACTCACGATAAAGTTGATTCGATCTATTTCAGACAACATAATATTAGAAAAAGCAGAATCATCTGAAATCTCTGGTTGTAAAAACTGAATAAAGCCTTTTAATGTGGTAAGAGGATTTCTTATTTCGTGCGCTATACTTGCAGCCAATTCTCCGATGACTGACAGCTTTTCTGTTCTCCGGAGAAGGTCTTCGTTTTGTTTTCTCTCAGTAATATCACGTGTAACGTTGAAAAAGTATTGGCATTCGCCATCAGTGCTGAAAAAAGGTATACCCCTTGATTCTAAATAAATCCAGCTTTCATTTTCAAGTTTGTATCGATATACACAAATAATGGGGGTTTTCGATTGAAGCATGTATGAAAATCGTTCACAGACAAGAGAAGCATCGTCAGGATGGATGTTTTCAAAGTAAATTCTATCAGTACCTAATTTTTTCACATGTGAAGGAGAGCTGTACGATACATCTCCATACTTATCAATCACAGAAATAAAGTCTGCTGTATTTTCAGCAATGAACCTGTATCTTTCTTCGCTCTTCCGCAATGCTTCTTCTGATTGTTTTCGTTCTGTGATATTACGTGAAACTATCAGATAGCTCTCTATCTCAGAGTCCTCAGATAAGATAGGTACACAACGCGACTCCAAATACACCCACGATCCATTTTTATGCTTTAATCTGAGCTCAATTTGAACATTTTTCTTATAGGTAGAGATCGATTGACAGAGATTTACTATTTTTTTTACATCATTAGGGTGAATCAAATCAAAAGTACCTGCCTGAAGATATTCATATTGGGTGTATCCCAAGTGAAGCTCTACAGAAGGGGATACAAATGTTTTTTTCATGTTCAAATCATATGTGCTTATAATGTCGTTTGTATTTTCTACTAGTATCCGGTATTTGGCCTCACTTTCAAGCAATGCTTCTTCAGCCTTTTTACGGTCTGTAATATCTCTGGCGATAACAGAAGTGCCAACGATATTCCCTACTCTATCTCGTATAGGGGAAGCTGTTAGACCTACCTGAACAATCGTACCATCTTTTCGTTTACGTTCGGTCTCATATCCCGAAATTTTCTCTCCAGAGAATTTAATCTGATGAAAAATTTCTTTCGTCTCGTTTATTAAATTTTCAGGTACCAGGCAGTAGGGGGCATTTATCAGGTCCTGGTATGTCCAGCCATAAAATTTTTCAAAGGCACTATTTACGAGAAGTATGTTTCCCTGCATGTCTCTAATAGAAATAGCGTCAATTGTGGTTTCAACAAGAGACTGAAGCAGTTCTTTCATATAGATATGCTCTTTACTTAGACTTGTTCGAAGTGTATCTTTATCCATTGAGTTATACCTGCCTTAAATAAAGATTATGATTAGTATATATATTCCACCTTTCTTGTAAAACTCCTTGGAATGTGTAATAAAAAATTCACTTTGGAACCCCTCGACCTAAATCCGCATTCCAGCTTTCGCTGTGACAATAAAGTCATCGTACAAATTCCCTCTATTGGAAATTTAAATTCAATAAGTTTAGCAAAATAGTGAAGTTTTTGTATAATCTTTAATAGTAATTGTTTAGGAGGCGCTAGTTTGAAAAAGGTAGCCGTGTTTTGTGGATCAAGTAATGGAGCATCTGATGTCTATATAGAGGGGGCAAAAAAGCTTGGTAAGGAACTAGCTAAACGAAATATTGCGCTTGTTTATGGTGGAGCGAGTGTTGGGATTATGGGTGCTGTTGCAGATTCAGTTTTAGAAGAAGGAGGATACGTAATTGGTGTGATACCAAGTTTTCTAGAGAAAAGAGAGATATCCCATAAGTGCTTGTCAGAATTGATCATCGTAGATTCTATGCATGAGAGAAAAGCGAAAATGGCAGATCTGGCAGATGGATTTATAGCTTTGCCTGGTGGGCCAGGAACTTTAGATGAGTTCTTTGAAATCTTTACGTGGGCTCAATTAGGGCTTCATCATAAACCATGTGGCCTCTTAAATAGTAATCATTATTATGATCCTCTTATCATGTTATTTAATCACATGTCGGACGAACAGTTTTTACATGAAAGATACCGTAATATGGCAATAGTAGATAATGAACCAAATGGGTTACTTGATAAATTTAATATATATGAACCACCAACCGTAAAAACATTTATTACTGAAAAATAGATTTGATAGACAAAAAACAGACCTAATTTACCCTTGGTCTGTTTTCCCTATATAAAATGAGTTTTCCCTTAATTCCATTTCACATTACACCCAACATTCCTAAAGAAAAGCGACTGTTTGCTAAATAAATTACTAGACCTGAGCGAAATTAAGTCCAATAACCAGTCCCCTTTAACGAGAAAACAAACCCGATCCTTTAATAATCTCCTTACTAGAAAGCAACGATGCTTCATATATCGTTATATTATTCTTTTTCATGAAAGATTGAACAACTTCATAGCCTACTGCGTAACCGGCACAGAAAGATAACCCCACAGGTTGATACCCTTCTTGTTTTGCAATCTCATCACCAAACATATAGCTGCTTACTTCAGCAAATCCTTTTATGTTCAATGCTTCTCCAATAACATCAGTCGAATATTCTAAATCGTCTTTATCCATGCTAGTCACCCAAGGTCCAAGCTGTTCTGCTCCATACAACTCTTTCGCAAATGAATCAGCTAAACCTTCTATGACCAGATAATCGCCCACTGATACATGTCCGTGATCCCAATTAAAATAAGAAAAACGAATATTGTGATGAAACTCATGAGCAATAACAGCAGGGATTTTAGGTATATTGTAAGCATTAGGATAAATATTCATCATTATGAACCCAGGAATGCCGCCAAATCCTGTATACCCCTTCTGAAGCTGCAATTTATTTGGATCCGCAACAAACAAACCAAATATTATTTCATCGGCATTCACTTTCAAACCTGCTTTATCAACCATTTCTATACAATTTTTAATCGTTTTCTCTGCAATCTTATCGGCGTTATGATCTTTTAAACCGGTCATTCCTTGTCGAATTTGCTTATCATTAGATATATCAGCAAAACCTAGCATTTTTGTAGCCATTAAAACATCATAACCATTTTCTTGTTTTGCTTTTAAAGGGACATTAATTAAATTCCACATTTCCTTAAAGGGTGTCATCATCGTATAACGAAAATAATTTTTTCTTTCTTCTAGATCCTTAGTATCAAGTAATTCTTCGTATTGTCTGATTGTATTTATTAATTTGTAGGTCACGCCCACTTCAATCACCTCTTTCTCAAATCCTTACTATTGTATTTTCGGAGCTGCTCACTAGGTATAAACAGCTTAAGTCACTTCCATAATAAAATGTTAAAGTATTACGCAACGTTAATGTCAAACGAAAATTTATGCTTACTTTTTCTTAATTCTAAATAATTTATAAACAGATCTCAAACATCAAACAATAAATATTTATCGTAAAACAATAAATATTTATTGACTATGATGATATTTAGGATTATTATATTGTTAGCTAGCTAAGGAAGGGTCTTTTTTATGAGACAGAAAGAATTATCAATTTTAGAAAAAATATGTGAAGTTCTAGATTGTCAACCAGGTGAAATTCTGGAGTATAAAAAAATTAATCTTGATTATCTAAATAGAGGAGAATGCATGATGAAGAAAAAATACCTATTAGCTTCTACACCAATATTTTTAGGAGTTGTTTGTCTAATTATCTATAGCTTGATCGGTTCAAGTGTGGCACCAGACGGTACTTTAGAAGAACCTTTCTTCTTAATTCTATTAAGTTATCTATTTGTTTTTGTTGGTATTATTTCAGTATTGTTTGTGGCTATCATTTCGATGTTCAAAAAAAACAAACATAATTGATCGAATTGACTTACCCCTTTAACTTTGATTTAACCTATTTGTTTATAAAATAAAACCGTAAGGAGAAAGAAATCAATTCTCTTTACGGTTATTTTATTATTGGAACATTCCTGTAATAAAAGAAATATGAGGCAAGTAAAGCAC
>Ga0213821_1001133_pt1 | contig 13148 bp, 8 predicted proteins | sample MC6MC0909MG_FD_179894 | JGI IMG/M metagenome (GOLD analysis project Ga0213821, IMG submission 179894) | Enriched soil aggregate microbial communities from Iowa State University, Ames, United States - MC6-MC0909-MG | ecosystem: Environmental > Terrestrial > Soil > Unclassified | place: USA: Iowa...
AGCGCGGGCGCTGGGTCAGGGCCTCGGCGTCGAGCACCTCATAGAGTTCGAAGGCGAGGTTGCGGGGGCTGAGCAGGGTCTCGGGCATGGCGGCGGTCCTTGAACGGGCTTGGGGCGAGTCTAGGGCTGCACTTAGGGCGTGGGACAGTTTTATAGGTTTGGGTGATATGGGTTTAGAAGGCGGCCTGGCTGGCGGGTGCTCGCCATGAAGTATTTGGTGTTCATGAGATCGAGCGCCGCCCGCGCGGCGCATCGCGGGCAAGTCGGATCGCCGCACCGCCGCTCCTACATTTGTTGCAACGTGCCGTTCCAGTGAGGCCATGGTTGTCAGCCTTGGCGCATGGCTAAAGACTTGCAAAGCGGCGGTAGCGCCAGTCGAAATATCGCGCCGTGCCAACAAGGCTGACGACTATGGCCTATCAGGCCATGGCACGTTGCAACAAATGTAGGAGCGGCGGTGCGGCGATCCGACTTGCCCGCGATGCGCCGCGCGGGCGGCGCTGGATTTGCGCCGCGCTGCAACACCCAAGACAGGCACCTGGCCACCCAGACTCAATTTCAAGACGGGCACAAAAAAGGAGAGCCGAAGCTCTCCTTTGTCGTTACCTCAGCCTAATCAGCCAATAGTCATCAAGCTGGCATTACCCCCAGCAGCAGCGGTATTGACACTCACCGCCCGCTCGATCACCAGTCGCTCCAGGGCAATCTGATGGTCGCCGCTGGACAGCCCGTGAACGCCAACGATCGCACCGGCCCGCTTGGCCACTTGCTGGCAAACGCCGCGCAGCTGGTCCGAATCACCATGGTGGATCACGGCATCGAATGCCACGTCATCCTTGTTCCAGTCAGCCACCAGCTTGACCTTGGCCTGCAGCTCCTTCGGCAGGCGGCCGCGCAGCGACTTGCCTGGCTCGCCATCCACCCACACTGCCGAGCTACCGACCGCCACTACAGCGGCAAACTGTGCCAGCAGGTCAGCCTCGTTATCCGCCAGGCACAGCACGTGCTCGCGCGGCAGGATGGTGTAGCTGTTGCGCTCGCCGGTCGGGCCTGGCAGCAGGCGGGCGATGCCGCTTTGCGACTGGCTGGCGAACTGGGTGCACAGTGCGGCCAGGTCGGCCTGTTGATTGCTCTCGGCCCAGGCCTTGAGGCTGTGCAGCGGCTTGATCAGCTGTTCGTGCAGGGTGCGGTCCGGCTTGCCGTCGCCATCCTGCTGCTGGAAGTGACGGCCAATGGCGTCGGCCGGGCGGGTCGACAGCAGGCGGTACAGGTAGAGCGGGCCGCCAGCTTTCGGGCCAGTGCCGGACAAGCCTTCACCGCCGAACGGTTGCACGCCCACCACAGCGCCAACGATGTTGCGGTTGACGTACATATTGCCAGCGTTGGCATTTTCCACCACTTTGGCGATGGTCTCGTCGATGCGGGTGTGCACGCCGAGGGTCAGACCGTAGCCGGAGTTGTTGATCTGCTCGATCAGTTGGTCGAGGTTGCGGCGGTTGTAGCGCACCACGTGCAGCACCGGGCCGAAGATCTCGCGCTTGAGCTCGTCGAAGCTGTCCAGCTCGATCAGGGTCGGCATGACGAAGGTGCCGCGCTTGACCTCGGCCGTATCGGCGATGGCCACCTGATAGACCGCGCGGCCTTTCTCGCGCATGGCCTGAATGTGCTTGTCGATGCCCGCCTTGGCTTCGGCATCGATCACCGGGCCGATATCCACGGCCAGGCGGTCCGGGTTGCCCAGGCGGCTTTCGGCCATGGCACCTTTGAGCATCTCGATCACGCGGTCGGCGGAATCTTCCTGCAGGCACAGCACCCGCAGGGCCGAGCAGCGTTGGCCAGCGCTGTCGAAGGCCGAAGACACCACATCGATCACCACCTGCTCGGTCAGTGCCGATGAGTCGACGATCATCGCGTTCTGGCCGCCGGTTTCGGCGATCAGCGGGATCGGGCGGCCCTGGTTGTCCAGGCGGCCGGCGACGTTGCGTTGCAGCAGGCGGGCGACTTCGGTGGAACCCGTGAACATCACGCCCTTGACCCGCTCGTCACCGACAAGGCCGGCGCCGACGGTTTCGCCGCGACCTGGCAGCAGTTGCAGCACACCTTCTGGGATGCCGGCTTCGAGCAGCAGGCGCACGGCCTGGGCAGCGATCAGTGGGGTCTGTTCAGCAGGTTTGGCCAGTACCGGGTTGCCGGCAGCCAGGGCTGCGGCCACCTGGCCGGTGAAGATTGCCAGCGGGAAGTTCCACGGGCTGATGCACACTACCGGGCCCAATGGACGGTGGGCGTCGTTGCTGAAGTCGTTGCGTGCCTGCACCGCGTAGTAGCGCAGGAAGTCCACGGCCTCGCGCACTTCGGCGATGGCGTTGGCGAACGTCTTGCCCGCTTCGCGGATCAGCAGGCCCATCAGCGGTTGGATCTCGGCCTCCATCAGGTCGGCGGTGCGCTCGAGAATCGCGGCACGCTCGGCTGGCGGGGTGGCCTGCCAGATCGGTGCGGCGTTGAGCGCGCACTGGATGGCGTTGTCGACGTCGGCAACGGTGGCTTCTTGAACATGGCCGACCACATCGCGGTGGTCTGATGGGTTCAGCACTGGCGCTGCTGCGGCTTCGCTGGCGGCGCAGGCCAGCAACGGGGTGGCCTTCCAGTCGTTGTGCGCGGTGGCCAGCATGGCGCAGGACAGCGAGGCCAGGCGGTGTTCGTTGGCCATGTCGATGCCGGCCGAGTTGGCCCGCTCGCTGCCATACAGCTCGCGCGGCAACGGGATGCGTGGGTGTGGCAGGCCGAGGTTGCCTTCCTGGGTGCCCATGCGCTCGATGCTTGCTACCGGGTCGGCGACCAGTTCCTGGATGGAAATGGAGTGGTCGGCAATGCGGTTGACGAACGAGGTGTTGGCGCCGTTCTCCAGCAGGCGGCGGACCAGGTAGGCCAGCAGGGTTTCATGGGTGCCGACCGGCGCATACACGCGGCACGGGCGGTTCAGCTTGCCCTCGGAGATCTTGCCGACCACTTGTTCGTACAGCGGCTCGCCCATGCCGTGCAGGCACTGGAACTCGTACTGCCCTGGGTAATAGTTCTGACCCGCGATGTGGTAGATGGCCGACAGGGTGTGGGCGTTGTGCGTGGCGAACTGCGGGTAGATGGCTTCGGGTACGGCCAGCAGCTTGCGTGCACAGGCAACGTAGGAAACGTCGGTGTACACCTTGCGGGTATAGACCGGGTAGCCTTCCAGGCCTTCGACCTGGGCGCGCTTGATCTCGCTGTCCCAGTAGGCGCCTTTCACCAGGCGGATCATCAGGCGGTGGCGGCTGCGCTTGGCCAGGTCGATGACGTAGTCGATCACGTACGGGCAGCGCTTCTGGTAGGCCTGGATCACGAAACCGATGCCGTTCCAGCCTGCCAGCGAAGGCTCGAAGCACAGGCGCTCGAGCAGGTCGAGCGAAAGCTCCAGGCGGTCAGCTTCTTCAGCGTCGATGTTCAGGCCGATGTCGTATTGCTTGGCCAGCAGGGTCAGCGACAGCAGGCGCGGGTACAGTTCTTCCATGACGCGCTCGTACTGCGCGCGGCTATAGCGCGGGTGCAGCGCAGAAAGCTTGATCGAGATACCCGGGCCTTCATAGATGCCGCGGCCATGCGACGCTTTGCCGATCGAGTGAATCGCCTGCTCGTAGGAGGCCAGGTACTTCTGTGCGTCGTGCTCGGTCAGTGCGGCTTCGCCGAGCATGTCGTAGGAATAGCGGAAGCCCTTGGATTCGAAGCGGCTGGCATTGGCCAGTGCTTCGGCAATCGTTTCACCGGTAACGAACTGCTCGCCCATCAGGCGCATGGCCATGTCGACGCCCTTGCGGATCATCGGCTCGCCGCTCTTGCCGATGATGCGGGTAAGCGAAGAGGTAAGGCCAGATTCGTTGTGGGTAGAGACCAGCTTGCCGGTCAGCAGTAGGCCCCAGGTGGCAGCGTTGACGAACAGCGACGGGCTGTTGCCCAGGTGCGGCTGCCAGTTGCCGGTGCTGATCTTGTCGCGGATCAGCGCGTCGCGGGTGCCTTTGTCGGGGATGCGCAGCAGGGCTTCGGCCAGGCACATCAGCGCCACGCCTTCCTGGGACGACAACGAGAATTCCTGCAGCAGGCCCTGAACGATGCCAGCGCGGCCGCCAGCGCTCTTCTGGTTGCGCAGCTTTTCAGCAATGCTGGCGGCCATCTTGTTGGTCGCCTCGGCCAGTGGTGCGCTCAGGCGCGCCTGCTCCAGCAGCATCGGAACCACCTCCTGCTCGGGGCGGCGGTAGGCGGCGGTGATGGCTGAGCGCAGCACGGACTGCGGCAGGATGCTCTCGGCGAACTCCAGGAAGCACTGGTGAGCGTGGTCGGGCGTTACTTCACCCGCATCATCGCCCAGGCTGCTGGCATGACCGTTGAGTTCGGTCAGGGTAGCACCACCCTCGAGCTTCTCCAGGTAATTGAAGATCGCTTGCTTGATCAACCAGTGAGGTGTGCGGTCAATGGACTGCGCAGCTGCTTTGAGTCGCTCACGGGTTGGGTCATCGAGTTTGACCCCAAGGGTGGTCGTCGCCATTTCTTATCCTCTTTATTGCCACGGCTGTGGCCTTAGCTGGCGCCAAGAGTAGCTGTAGGACAATTCAGGTGCAACCAGGTGCAACCCGTTTTTTTCGTCGAAAAGGTGCAACTCGTCCGGCGAAAATTCCTACATCAAATAAAGGATTGTTCACGGTCCATTTTCGTCTGAAAAAAACGTTTTTTGCTCCAAAAAGGAGCAAGAACAAGGCATTAACTGAAATTGCACGAGCGGGTGCAACTTGCAAATGAAAAATGGTTGCACCCAGTTTGAGTTGTTGCATAGGATTCGCCGCCTGGGTGCAACCGCCTCACAGCGGTTGTGCATGAGATAAAAACAAACGCCAGGGCACACGCATGGGCAATCCACTAACGATCACTTTCGTGATCTACATCGCGGCAATGGTGCTGATCGGCTTCGCCGCCTATCGCTCCACCAAGAACCTTTCTGACTACATCCTCGGCGGGCGCAGCCTGGGCAGCGTGGTTACCGCGCTTTCTGCCGGTGCTTCCGACATGAGCGGTTGGCTGCTGATGGGCCTGCCGGGCGCCATCTACTTCTCCGGCCTTTCCGAAGCCTGGATCGCCATCGGCCTCACCGTCGGCGCTTACCTGAACTGGCTGTTCGTCGCTGGCCGGCTGCGCGTGCAGACCGAACACAACGGCGATGCACTGACCCTGCCGGACTACTTTGCCAGCCGTTTTGAAGACAAGAGCGGCCTGCTGCGGATCATCTCGGCCGTCGTCATCCTGGTGTTTTTCACCATTTACTGTGCTTCGGGCATCGTTGCCGGTGCGCGCCTGTTCGAAAGCACCTTCGACATGCCGTATGAGACCGCACTGTGGGCCGGCGCCGCCGCGACCATCGCCTACACCTTCGTGGGTGGCTTCCTGGCCGTGAGCTGGACCGACACCGTGCAAGCCTCGCTGATGATCTTCGCGCTGATCCTGACGCCGATCATCGTGCTGATCTCCACGGGTGGCTTCGACACGACCTTCCTGGCCATCGAGGCGCAGAACCCTGCCAACTTCGACATGCTCAAGGGTGCAACTTTCATCGGCATCATCTCGCTGATGGGCTGGGGCCTCGGTTACTTCGGCCAGCCGCACATCCTGGCGCGCTTCATGGCCGCCGATTCGGTCAAGTCGATCGCCAAGGCTCGTCGCATCTCCATGACCTGGATGATCCTGTGCCTGGCCGGCACCTGCGCCGTGGGCTTCTTCGGTATTGCCTACTTCTCCGCGCACCCTGACCAGGCGGGCCCTGTTACCGAGAACCATGAGCGTGTGTTCATCGAACTGGCGAAAATCCTGTTCAACCCGTGGATTGCCGGTGTGCTGCTGTCGGCCATTCTGGCGGCGGTGATGAGTACGCTGAGCTGCCAGCTGCTGGTCTGCTCCAGTGCGCTGACCGAAGACTTCTACAAGGCTTTCCTGCGCAAGAATGCTTCGCAGGGCGAGCTGGTATGGGTCGGCCGTCTGATGGTATTGGCCGTGGCACTGATCGCCATCGCCATGGCTGCCAACCCGGAAAACCGCGTGCTGGGCCTGGTGGCCTACGCCTGGGCTGGGTTCGGTGCTGCCTTTGGCCCGGTGGTGTTGATTTCGGTGCTGTGGAAGGGCATGACCCGTAACGGCGCGCTGGCGGGTATCGTGGTTGGCGCCCTGACCGTGATCCTGTGGAAGCAGATCGACACCTGGGGCCTATACGAAATCATCCCGGGCTTCCTGCTTGCCAGCATCGCCATCATCGTGGTCAGCAAGCTGGGCAGCCCGTCGCAGACGATGGTGCAGCGCTTCGAGACTGCTGATGCGGCGTATCACGCTGACAAGTAACCTTTGTGCCAACAGTCAGTTGTGCTGCTGACTGCCTGGTTGTGATCTGCTGGGCGTTGGCCCGGTAAAAGCAAGCGGCCCGAACAATCTGATTGTTCGGGCCGCTTGCTTTTCAGTGAAGGCTGCTTATAGCGAGAACTTCACTCGGGTTGCTTCAAACGCGTTTGCTTCCCTTGGGCGGATCAGAGCGTCGTAATCGCCAGGAGCGTAACTATCCAGGTTCATCGACCACTTTGTGCTTTGCGAGGATCCTACGACCAGGTTGTCGATCGTGCCATCAGGCTTGGTAACTTCCAGTACAGCGGTGTACGGCACATTGGCGATACCGAGGTCGCCGTGTACCAGTGGTGTTACGGTGTTGTCGAAGTTGATGGAAGCTTTCATGTCAGGTACTCCTTGATAGTGGAAGCGCTAGATTGAGCTCCATGCCTGAGGTGAAGAACGGGGAATGGCTACCTGAGATGGGGGCGGTGGGTGGATGAACTGTGCGTGCCCGTACCTGACTCCGCCGGTCTTACGAGGTAAACTTGCCACCCCCGCAGGAGTTGCCATGAACTATCGTCACGCCTTCCACGCCGGCAACCACGCCGACGTTCTCAAACACATCGTGCTGACCCGCCTCATCGCCCTGATGTCGCGCAAGGAGCAGCCGTTCGCCTATATAGACACCCACGCCGGCCTTGGTCTGTACGACCTGCAGGGCGACCAGGCGACCCGTACCGGTGAATACCTCGAAGGCGTTGCACGTTTGTGGAATCGCGATGATGTCCCGGCGATGGCCGCCGACTACCTGCGTGTCATCAAACGCCTGAATGCCGATGGCGAATTGCGCTACTACCCTGGGTCGCCAGAACTGGCTCGCCGCCTGATGCGTCAGCAGGACCGGGCGTTGCTCAACGAGAAGCACCCTGAAGACGGGCCGCTGCTCAAAGAGAACATGAAAAAAGACCCGCGCGTGGTGGTGCACCTGGGTGAGGGTTGGCATGTGCCGCGGGCGTTGCTGCCGGTGCAGGAAAAACGCGCGATCATGCTGATCGACCCGCCATTCGAGCAGGCTGACGAGCTCAAGCGCTGCACTAGCTCGCTGAAAGAGGCGATTGGCCGCATGCGCCAGACCGTTGCTGCCATCTGGTACCCGATCAAGGACCAGCGCTCGCTCACCCGTTTCTACCAGGACCTCACCAGTACCGGCGCGCCGAAGCTGCTGCGGGTCGAGTTGTACGTGCACCACCAGGACAGTCCGCAGGGGCTGAACGGCTCTGGCCTGGCCATTGCCAACCCGCCGTGGGGCCTGGAAGAGGAGCTCAAGGAGCTGCTGCCCTGGCTGGCCAAGGAACTGGCGCAGACCGCTGGCAGCTACCGGATGGACTGGCTGATCGCCGAATAAGCCACTGCCGCACCCCTGCAGACTTGCCGCACCGCCGCCCCCACAAGGGGCGGTGTGTCTTTCTCGTTTGCGTTATAATCCCGCCTTTTAGCCGCCACCCGCCCATGAGGCCGCTGGCGCATCTCTACCGAATGAAGAGGCTAATCCCTTGGCATTGACGATTCTTGGCCTGTCCGGCGCCCTTAGCCATGACCCTTCCGCGGCCCTGTACATCGACGGCAAGCTGATTGCCGCCGCCGAAGAAGAACGCTTCGTGCGTGACAAACATGCGAAGAACCGCATGCCCTACGAGTCGGCGAAGTTCTGCCTGGAACAAGCGGGCATCAAGCCGTCCGACGTGGACGTGGTTGCCATCCCGTTCGCCCCGATCAGCCTGTTCGGCAAAGCCCGCTGGCACTATGCCAAGCGCTACTGGTACGCCCCGGACCGCGCCCTCGACGCCATCCTGATGGGCAACCGTCGCTACAAGCGCTACCGCAAGAAGATCGTCTGGTGCCTGGAGCAACTGGGCTTCGATCCGAAAAAAGTCAAGATTGAGCCGGTCGAGCACCACTTGGCCCACGCCTCCAGCGCCTACCATTGCTCGGGCTTCAAAGAGAAGACCGCGATCCTCGGCATCGACGGCAAGGGCGAGTACGCCACGACCTTCTTCGGCTATGGCGAAAACGGCAAGATCCACAAGATCAAGGAATTCTTCGACCCGGATTCTCTGGGCGGCCTGTACGGCGCAATCACCGAGTTCCTGGGTTTCGAAATGCTCGACGGCGAGTTCAAGGTCATGGGCATGGCGCCTTATGGCGACGCCAGCAAGTATGACTTCTCGCGCCTGGCCAGCTTCGAAAACGGCGAACTGGTGATCAACACCGAATACGCCAACGTCATCGGCCTGCGCCGTTATAAAGAGAAGGGCAAAGGTTTCTACTTCTCGCCGAAACTGATCGAATGGCTGGGCCCCAAGCGCGAAGGCGACATCGCCGACGAGCCGTACATCCATTACGCGGCCAGCATGCAGGCGCTGTTCGAGAAGTTGGCCTTGCAGATGATCGACCACTACCTGGGCGACACCCTGCGTGAAACCGGCAAGCTCGCCTTCGCCGGCGGCTGCGCGCTGAACGTCAAGCTCAACCAGAAGATCATTGCCCGCCCTGACGTGAAAGAGCTGTTCGTCCAGCCGGCCTCCGGCGACGCCGGCACCGCAGTCGGTGCGGCCGCCTATGTTTCCCACGCCCGTGGCGTACCGGTCGAGAAGATGGAGCACGTCTACCTCGGCCCGTCGTACTCCAACGAAGACGTGATTGCCGCCTGCGCTCGTCACCCGGACCAACCGAAGTGGCGCAAGCTCGACAATATGCCGCAGCAGATCGCCCAAATCATGGTCGACGGCAACCCGGTGGCCTGGTTCCAGGGCCGCATGGAGTTTGGCCCGCGCGCGCTGGGTGGTCGTTCGATCATCGGCTGCCCGAGTGTCGAAGGCGTGGCTGACCGCATCAACCACCAGATCAAGTTCCGCGAGCGCTGGAGACCGTTCTGCCCGTCGATGCTCGACACCGTTGCCCCGCAGATGATCAAGGTCGATCACCCGGCGCCGTTCATGACCTTCACCTTCGAAGTGGCTGAAGAGTGGAAGACCCGCGTACCAGAAGTGGTTCACGAGGACGGCACGTCGCGTGCCCAGGTGCTCAAGCGCGAGTACAACCCGCGCTACTACGACATGATGAAAGCGCTGGAAGACCTGACCGGCAACGGCGTGTCGCTGAACACCTCGCTGAACCGCCGTGGTGAACCGATGATCTGCTCGCCGACCGATGCCTTGAACATGTTCTTCGGCTCGGACCTGCAGTACCTGATCATGGAAGACATCCTGGTCGTCAAGGACGGCGCAGCCGCGTATGACCAGCCGCTCTGAACCGCGCATCCTGCAGTTCTGCCATGGCTATGACGGGCCGTTTCTCGACTGCGCCCGTCAATACGCCAGCCTGTTCCAGGGCAGCGGCTACAAGGTCACCACGGTGTTCCTCACCGGCGCCGCCGACCCGCAGGTCGCGGCCGGCTGCGCGTCGGACGAGGTGCTGTTTCTCGAATTCAGCTCCAAGGCTGTTCGCGGCCTGAAGCTCGGTGCCATCCGGGCGCTGCGCCGGGTCGCGGCCGAGCGCAACTTCAGCTTCTGCATCGCCCACCGCTTCAAGCCGATTTATGTGGCCTTGTTGGGCACTGGCTTGCCGGTGATCGGCGTGCACCATGCGTTCGGCGACTACCAGCGCAAGGGGCGGCGGCTGTTCGCCAACCTGTTCAGCAAACGTTTGAGCCTGCTCGGCGTGTCGGATGCGGTGCGTGACGACATACGCCGTTGCCTGCCGCAGTGGCCGGCCGAGCGTATTCAGACCTTGTACAACCGCATCGATATCGGCGCGCTCGACGCAGCGCTGGTGCCGCGTGCCGAGGCGCGTCAGGCTCTAGGGCTGGATGCCCAGGCTTGGATCGTCGGTAACGTCGGCCGTCTGCATCCGGATAAAGACCAGGCCACCTTGTTGCGTGGGTTTGCCCAGGCACGCCCAGGGCTGCCTGCGGGGGCTCGCCTGGCGATCCTCGGCAAGGGGCGCCTGGAAGGCAAACTCAAGGCCTTGGCCGCTGAGCTGGGTATCGCGGGGCATGTCGACTTCCTGGGTCAGGTGCCGGATGCCCGCCACTACTTCCAGGCGTTCGATGTCTTTGCGCTGAGTTCTGACCATGAGCCGTTCGGCATGGTCCTGCTCGAAGCCATGGTGGCCGGCGTACCCGTGCTGGCGACCGCCTGCGGGGGTGCGCGCGAGGTGGTTGAAGGCGTGGGCGTATTGTTCCCGCTGGGCGATGCCACGCAGCTGGCCCAGGGCCTCACGCATATGGCCAAACTGGACGCGCAGCAGCGCCAGGCGTGTGCCGCGCACATGCTGCAGCGCCTGCACGAGCGGTTCTCCGACGCGGCTGTGCGCGAGGCCTTCTGGCAGCTGCCACAAGTGCGTGCGCTGGTGGGGCAGGTATGATGCTCAATCATATTCAGGCCTTCCGTGAGCGGGGTTGGCAGGTTATCGACGCGGCAACCTACGCCCAGGCGTGGGGGCGATTCGGTGGCAGTGTCGCCACGCACCCGCTGGTGATCGAACAACTGGCTGACCTGGCGCAGATACCCGTGCGCTACCTGGGTTGGCATCAGGCGGGTGAACTTAAGGCCGCCGTGCCGACCTGGGGGCGCCATCTGGCGCTGTCCAAGGACGTGCTCAAGCGCGCTGGCAAGAAAGGCCTGTTCGACCTTGGCAATGCCGAGATCATTCTGCCGGCCGCCGCTGACGCTGCCGCGCCGTTGCGCCATGCCATGCGCTACCTGTCCGAGCTGAACCAGGGGCGCTTTACCGGCCTGAAGGCGCAGAAAGAACAGCTGGCCATGGCCCGCGCGCCTGAAGACCTGTCGAAGAAATTCCGCTACAACCAGCGCCGCGAGTTGCGCCTGCTGGAAGAGGCGGGTGGGGTGGTGCGCCCGATCACTGATTTCGGCGCCAGCGAAATCGCCGCCATGTACTGCGACCTGTTCCAGCGCCGCTGGGGCTTCACGGCCACCGGCGCCGAGCGCATGGCGGACGTGCTGCAGCGCCTGCGCGAGCTGCTGATCGGGTCGGTGCTGTTGCTCGACGACAAACCCATCGCCATCCAGCTGGTGTATCGCGTCGAAGCGCCGGGCTGGATCAGTGTCGAATACGTCAACGGCGGCGTAGACCCTGAAACCAAGGCCTTCAGCCCCGGCAGCGTACTTAGCTTCCTCAACACCCAGGCTGCCTGGGAGGACGCCCGCGCGCGCAACAAGCCCCTGCGCTTCTCGTTCGGCCGTGCCGACCGCGAGTACAAGGATCGCTGGTGCAACCCTGTACCGGTGTACCAGGCGTGAGCCGCAAGCAGCAGTTGCTCAAGCGCCACCGGCGCAACAAGCGCCTGGGGCTGCTGGCCGGCCTGGCGGCGCTGGTTGCCCTGGGCGTATTCGCCTGGTGGTGGCTGCCGCTGTTGCTGCTGCCGTTGCTCTGGGCTGCCCACGAGGCGTGGTTCGCCGACCATCTGTTCTATGCGCCAGACGAGGACTACGCCTACAACTTCGGCGAGCAGGCCCGGCAAGCGCCTGTCACCTTGCGTGGCGGGGTGATCAAGGTGGGCGCGGCGTTGCAGGGCGACGAAACGCTAATCCTCGAAGTATGTGTGAAGAGCGGTTGGTTGGGGCGTTTTCTGGACCCGCGTGTCGAGTTGCTGGCAGATGAGCTCAGCGATCGGCAGGCTTTCGAACGCGGTGTCGCTGGGGTTCGCTTCCTCAACCTGACCGGGCTGGCTGCACCGCTTCAAGCGGGTACATTGCGTTTGCGTGGTTGCCATTGCCGCCTGCAGGGCGAGGCTCGGCTGTGGATAACTCCCAGCGTCGAGTTGCAGCGCCGTCGAGTGATGGTGATTGCGCCGCATGCCGATGATGCCGAGCTGGCCGCTTATGGCTTGTACAGCCAGGCCGACGAAACCTGGGTGGTCACGTTGACCGCTGGCGAAATCGAGGCCGAGCACTATCAGCAGATGGGCCTGGGCAAGGCCGAGGCGGCGCGCCTCAAGGGCCGTCTGCGCGCCTGGGACAGTATTGCCGTGCCGCGCTGGGCCGGGGTGCCGGAGTCGCGTTGCGTGCAGTTGGGCTACTTCTGCCTGCAACTGCCCACCATGCAAGCTGCGCCCGATGTGCCGGCCGCTTCACGTGAAGCCGACATGGCCGATATTCGCCCTTTCCGCCGCTTCAACCCATTCCCGCTGCCGGCAGACGGCGATGGTGCGCCAACCTGGCGAAACCTGCTGGCTGACCTGCGTGCCTTGCTGATGCTTGCCAAGCCCGACGTGCTGGTCATGCCGCACCCGCAACTCGACCCGCATCCGGACCACATCTGTGCTCAGGCGGCAGTGCTGGAGGCTTTGCAGGGCCTGGAATGGCAGCCGCAAACGCTGCTGTGCTACGCCAACCACCTGCATGACAACGACCGGTGGCCGATGGGTGACAGCGGCGACGGTGTGGCCTTGCCGCCGCAATTGAGTGCCGAGCAGCCATGGGCGCCGTGCTCTCTTGTATTGGACCTGGCAACTCAACGCGACAAGGCGATGGCCTTGGGCATGATGCACGACCTGCAGCCACGCGCACCGTTCAAGCGCCGGCTGCGCCGGCTGTTGCAGCGCTGGCTGGCTGGGCGCCGCCCGTCGCCTTACGGGGAGAACGAATTCTTCCGCAAGGCCGTGCGCCGGCATGAACTGTTCTGGCGCCGTGAGCTGTAGACAACGCCCATGGTTGACCGCGATGGCGCAGAGCGCCCAA
>Ga0213821_1001137_pt1 | contig 13123 bp, 13 predicted proteins | sample MC6MC0909MG_FD_179894 | JGI IMG/M metagenome (GOLD analysis project Ga0213821, IMG submission 179894) | Enriched soil aggregate microbial communities from Iowa State University, Ames, United States - MC6-MC0909-MG | ecosystem: Environmental > Terrestrial > Soil > Unclassified | place: USA: Iowa...
TGGTCGAGGTCGGGTACACGGTCGGCCGTGCTGGCATGTCCGGACGGGCGCAGCGCGCCCGCGTTGACGTCGGGCTGGCCCGGAATGGATGTGCGGGCGTTGTCGGATTTCGATTGAGACATGAACGGCTCCTGGATTTGTCGCGGGGTTCTCGATGTCCAGCAGGCGAGCAAGTGCCATTCCTGCTTGCCATCCGGCGCAATAGCGCCCCCGCTCAAGGCCCGTCCGGCAGCGTCCGCAGAAATGCGGCGATGTCCTTCGCATCCTGCTCGCTGACACCCAGGTCGGGCATCGCCGTGCCGGGCTTGACGGATCCAGGGCTGCGCAACCAGCGCGCCATGTTTTCCGGCGTATTGGGCAAAACGCCCGCGATGTACGGCTGTTCCCCCATCTGGCCGAGCGCCGGCCCGACGTAATTCCGAGCCCCGGGCACGCCCGGGATGGCGTGGCACGTAACGCAGAGGTATTGCTGCAGCGCATCGCGCCCCGCGCGGGCGTCGCCCACCCGGGCGGCAGGCTGCGCGGTCCGACGCGGCGCCTCTGGTGGCAGGCCGGCGCCGTCCCGCCTGTAGTCCTCGGCGGACAGCGCGGGCAACACGCGCAGAAACGCCACCACATCCCAGATCTCATCGTCAGTCAGGCGGTACTGCCAGGCCGGCATGCCGGTCATCTTGATGCCCTGCCGGGTGATCCAAAAGACCTCGGCGGCTGTGCGCATCCGGGCGGTGGCCACCAGCGCGGCGGGCGCCGGGTTCATGCCCAGCGCATACGGCTCGGGCGCCACGCCCGGCCCACCGTGGCATTGGACGCAGTGGGCACGGTAGAGGCGCGAGCCGTTCCGGATACGCTCGGCATCGGCGAGGTCGGGCGCTTCGATCCCGGCTGACCGCGTCTTCACGGCCCGGGTCAGCGCCGTATCGAGCAGATGATGCACCGGGGTGGTGTGCGGCGACGTGGCGGTGACGTCGTACCAGCCGAACCACACCACGGCGCCGGCCACCGTTCCGCCGGCGGCGGCAGCTACGACGAGCGTCAGCGCGGCGGTGCGGGCCCATCGTCTCATGGCGTACCCTCCCCGCGGCCGGCGTGCATCAGGTAGGCGGCGATATCCTCAGCGCCGGACCGTTGCAAGCCGGTGTCCGGCATGGCCGTTTTCGGGTTGATTCCGGGCGGGTCCATCAGCCAGCGCACCAGGTTGTCGGGCGTGTTGGGCAGAAGCCCGGCAACGTACGCCTGCCGCGCCATGTTGCCGAGCGGCGGCCCGACGCGGGAGGCCGGACCGGGTACGCCCGGAACGGTGTGACAGGCCGTGCATCCATGCTCGGCGATCAAGCGCCGGCCACGATCGGGATCGGTGCGGCCGGACAGCGCCCCCGCCGCGCCCCCGGAAAAAAGCGGTGCATCGTCCTGACAGGCCCCCAGCAGCAGCATCGCGGCCAGGGCCGGCAGCAGGCGGTTGGGTCGGGCAATCCGGCGCAATGCGGTCTCCTGGTAAGCGCAGAACCACGCTGAACCGGTTGGCGCCAGCAACTTGCGTGCCCGATGGCGATGCCACCCGTGCAGCCAACCTGCCGGGCACGATTCCTGCTGACGCAGCCGTTCGCGGGGCCGGCGGCTCCCACCGCCAGTCCGCCGGATCATCCAACCAAAAGAACATGGCGAATATTCTTCTTATCGTGCTCGCCGCCGCGTTGCCGTCCGCCGCCTCGGCCCAGCCCAGCGGCGAAGACGCCGCGCGGATCGCCGAGATCGGGTGGGTGCTGTATGTGGGCGCAGCTGCGATCTTCGTAGCCGTCGGCGTACTGCTCGCGCTGGCCCTGTTCGGCTCGGCCCCGCTGCGCCGCCGGCTTTCCGGGTCCGCCCTGATCGTAGGCGCGGGCATCGCCTTTCCCGTGGTGGCCTTGACCGCCCTGCTCATCTACGTGCTGACGCCCGCACCGTCCGCGGCGCGCGACGCTGCGTCTTTTGCCGCCCGCATCGAGGTGACCGGCGAACTGTGGTGGTGGCGCGTGCGCTATCTGGATGCCTCGGGCGGCTTGCTCTTCGAGACCGCCAACGAGATCCGCATCCCCACCGGCAAGCCGGTGGAATTCCTGCTCAAGTCGGACAACGTGATCCACAGCTTCTGGATTCCCGAACTGGGCGGCAAGCTCGACATGATCCCCGGACGCGTGAACCGGATGCGCGCGCTGGCTCGGACGCCAGGCACGTTTCGCGGCCACTGCGCCGAATATTGCGGCGCGCAACACGCGCAGATGCGGTTCGACGTGCAAGCGGTGGACGCTGAGGCCTTCGACGCCTGGGTGCAGGCGCAACGCCAGCCGGCAGGCGCGCCCGAACCCGAGTTCAGGCCGGCGGCCGAGCGATTCATGCAGGCCTGTGCGCAATGCCACACGGTGCGCGGCACGGCGGCGCGCGGCACGCTGGGACCCGACCTTACCCATGTGGGCAGCCGGCCCTCCCTTGCCGCCGGCATCCTGCCGAACAACGTCGGCGCGATGGGCGGGTGGATCGCCGGCAGCCAGCACATCAAACCCGGCAATGCCATGCCGTCCTTTGACCAATGGCCGGGCGACGACTTGCGCGCCGTGGCCCGCTACCTGGAAAGCCTGAAGTGACGCGCCAGCCAACCCAGACCGAGCTTCCCAACGCGCTCCCGCGGCCCGAAGGCGAACTCGAGCAGCTCGAACGCGCCTGGAAGCGCCCCACGGGATGGCGTGCGCTCACGGTCGTCAACAACACGTCCATCGGCCTGCTGTACATCGCCACCGCGCTGCTGTTCTTCATTCTGGCCGGCGTGCTGGGGCTGATGATGCGCACGCAGTTGGCCGCGCCGGACAGCAACCTGATCGGCCACGAACTCTACAACCAGCTCTTCACCATGCACGGCACGGTGATGATGTTCCTGTTCGCGGTGCCGGCCGTGGAAGCCGTGGCCGTGCTGCTGCTGCCCAACATGCTGGGCGCGCGCGACCTGCCGTTTCCCAGGCTGTCGGCCTACGCCTACTGGGCCTATGCGATCGGCGGGCTGGTGTTCTTCTGCAGCATCTTCGTGGGGCTGGCGCCCGATGGCGGCTGGTTCATGTATCCGCCGCTGACCAGCACCCAGTATTCGCCCGCGGTAAATGCCGACCTGTGGCTGCTGGGCATCGGCTTCATCGAGATCTCGGCAATTGCCGGCGCCATCGAGCTGGCCGTCGGCATCCTGCGCACGCGCGCGCCCGGCATGACGCTGGACAAGATCCCGGTGTTCGCCTGGGTGATGCTGGTGTTCTGCGGCATGGTGATCATCGCGTTTCCGGCGGTCATCGTGGCCACGGCCCTGCTGGAGCTGGAGCGTGCCTTCGACATGCCGTTCTTCATTGCCCAGCGCGGCGGCGATCCGTTGCTGTGGCAGCACCTGTTCTGGTTTTTCGGCCATCCGGAGGTCTACATCATCTTCCTGCCCGCTGCCGGCATGGTGTCGATGATGATTCCCGCGATGACCGGCACGCCGCTGGTCGGCTACCGCCTGGTGGTGCTGGCGGTCGTATCCACGGGATTCCTGAGCTTCGGGCTGTGGGTGCACCACATGTTCGCCACGGGCATTCCACAGTTGTCGCTCAGCTTCGCGTCGGCCGCGAGCATGGCCGTGTCGGTTCCGACCGCCATCCAGATATTCGCCTGGATCGCCACCATTGCCGCCGCCGTCCGGCTGCGCCCCCTCAAGACGCCGACGCTGTTCATCCTGGGATTCTTCTTCGTGTTCGTCATCGGCGGCCTGACCGGTGTGATGGTCGCCGTGATTCCGTTCGACCTGCAGGCGCACGACACCTACTTCGTCGTGGCGCACCTGCATTACGTGCTGTTCGGCGGCATGGTGTTCCCGCTGTTTGCGGCGTTCTACTACTGGACGCCGTTCATCAGCGCGCGGCGGCTCTCCGAGCGGCTGGGGCGCTGGGCCTTCTGGCTGATGTTCGTGGGCTTCAACGTCGCCTTCTTTCCGATGCACTTCACGGGGCTGGCCGGCATGCCGCGCCGCGTCTACACCTACGCCGAAAGCCAGGGGCTGGGACCGCTGAACATGCTGTCGACCGTGGGCGCCTACCTGATCGCCGCCGGGGTGCTCGTCTTTCTGATCGATCTGGCGCGCAACTTCCGGCCCACCATCGACAACAATGCGGGCAATGTCTGGGACGCCGGCACACTGGAATGGCTGCCGAGCGGCAGCTACGGGCTGCGCAGCGTGCCTACGGTCACCAGCCGCGAGCCGCTGTGGGACCAACCCGGCCTCGCGCGGCAGGTCGTCGACGGCCAGCATTACCTGCCCAATTCCCCGGCCGGCCTGCGCACCACGCTGGTGACCAGCGCGCTGGACGCCCGCCCCGACTATGTGCTGCCGCTGCCGGGTCCGGCCTGGTCGCCGCTGCTTGCCGCCGTCGGGACGGCCGGATTCTTCCTGCTGCTGACCTTCAAGCTGATGCTGCTGGCCGGTGCGTTTGGCGTGCTGGCCGTCGTCTCGCTCTGGCGCTGGCTGTGGGATGCGGACACCGGCCCGGACTACCCGCCGGTGGAGATCGGCGGCGGCCTGCGGCTGCCCATGATGTGCTCGGGAAGCGCGTCGCATGCGTCGTGGGCGATGGTGCTGCTGCTGATCGTCTGCGCCAGCATCTTTGGCTCGTTGATGTTCAGCTACCTGTTTCTGTGGACCACGAACCCGCAGGCCTGGCCCGCGGCCAATGCGCTGCCCGCGCCCGGCTGGCCGATGCTGTCCGCCGTCATGGTGTTGGCGGCAGCGGCCCTTGCTGCAGCCGCCGGGCGGCTGATGACGCAGGACCGGCAAGCGGCGCTGCGCTGGTGCGTGACCGGCGCGGCGCTGTTGCTGGCCGCTGCGCCCGCGCTGGACCTGACCGCACAATGGCAGACCGGGCTGCGCCCCCAGGCCACCGCCTACACGGCAGCGACGTACGCCGTCGCAGGCTTGCAGGCGCTCTTCGGCGGGATCTCGGTCGTGATGGCCATCTTTACGGTGGCGCGGTCGCTGGCGGGAAGGCTCCGCCCCACGCGCCGCGCGGCGTTCGACACCACCCGGGCCATGATGTTCTACACCGTGGCGCAAGGGCTGATCGCGCTGGCGCTGCTGCACGCCTTTCCGCGGCTGACGGGGTAAGCCATGAAGACGCGCTTCTCGGTCGAACTGCTTTACCTCATCGCCGGTCCGCTGATCTGGCTGGTGCATTTTCTGTTCATCTACATCGTCAACGCGCTGGCCTGCGCCCGTTCGGCGCTGACCGGCCTGTGGCTGGGGCTGCCGGTGTCGTCGTGGATCATCGTGGCCGGTAGCGCGGCGGCGTTGGCGGGGATGGCGCTGGCCGCGTGGCGTCAGCGTGCGCGGGTGCATGCGCAGAACGCGCCGCCATTTCACGCCTGGCTTTGCGCTGCCCTGTGCTGGCTGTCGGCCGTGGCCGTGGTGTGGGAAACGCTGCCGGTTTTCCTGATGGCCGCGTGTCTTTGAAGCGGCGCACGGCCGCCCGCTACGGCGCTGGCGCTATTCCGCCCACTCCGGGTCACCCGTGAACACCACCGTCAGCCAGCGATCGGGACTGTCCGCGCCCAGCGCATCCCCGATCTCGTCGCGCAGGCTGTCCCACACCCCGATGCCGCGCGCCGGCGTGTCGGCCGGCACGATGAAATACAGTTCGATCTCCTGCGACCGCCCGACCTTCGCGACATACGCGCGATACGACGCGAAGCCATGCCGCTGCACGAACGCCTGCGCCACCGTGTCGACGTGCTGTTTCAGGTCGGCCGGCGTAACCAGCAGCATCTCGGACAACGCCTGGCGGATGACCGACAGCGGCAAGGGGATGATCACCGCGCACACCACTGCCAGCACGGCCGGATCGATATAGGGCGAAATCCATTCCCAGCGGGTGCCCTGCACGCCGAACCCGATGCAGAACGCCACCAGCAGCGCGGCCGTGATGCTGGCCGACATGATCCAGCCCTTCAGATCCATGTGCAGAAACGCCGACCGGATTCGCCGGTTGGCGCGCGCCTCGGCCAGCGCGATCGCCACGCAGGCCGTCAGGGTCAGCACCGCATAGACAAGCGCCAGGCCGAACTCCAGATCGCGCCCGCCTTTCAAGAGGCTGCTGATCGCGTTGATAAGCGCGTAGATCGCCACGCCGCTGAGCAGGATGCCGTTAAGGGTCAGCACCATGGGTTCCAGATGCCAGAACCCCATCGTGAAGCGCTCTCGCAGCTTGCGCGGCAGTTGCCGGGACGTGGCGTAAGACGTGATGAGCCGCACCACCACCAGCGACAGCGCGCTCATGCTGGCGTCGACCAGCGAATAAACGCCGTCGAAGACGATGGAAAACGATCCCGAGGCCACGCCGAATCCGATGCCGATGACGGCGATGCAAAGCGTGACCGCGATGGATATCCGCAACACGCCCTGCTCCGAGCGCAGGTCGAACAATACCGTTCGCGAGGTCATGGTTCCTCCGGGGGGGACTGATCTGGCGACACGATAACCGTATCGATCCTCGGGCGGGGAACGACTCGACTCGGCCGATCCCACGCGGAGCCGAAGGTTTTACTGGCTTAACCTACCAATCGTAGGCTACGATTCGTAGGTTAATGCTTCCGACCAAAGGAATTCGCCATGCACGCGCTCATCGTTGTTGCTCATCCGGACCCGGCGTCCCTGACGCACGCCATCGCCCATCATGTCGCGCAAGGGGTTGCGCATGAAGGCTCGACGTCGGGACCGCCGCATTCCTTCGAGGTGGCGGATCTGGCCGCCGAAGGCTTCGACCCCCGCTTCACGCAGGCCGACGTGGACTTGCACCTGACCCGTTCCAATCCGCCCGCGGATGTGACCGCCGAACACGCGCGCCTGGATCGCGCCGACGCGCTGGTGCTGGTGTATCCCGTGCACTGGTGGTCGTTTCCCGCGTTGATGAAGGGCTGGATCGACCGCGTATTCACCAATGGCTGGGCCTATGACGCCCCTCCCGACGGCAAGGTGGTCAAACGCCTGCAGCGGCTGCAGGTGCATCTGGTCGCCAGCGGCGGCGCCGATATGCGCACCTATGCGCGGCACGGCTATTTCGGCGCGATGAAGACGCAAATTGATCACGGTATCTTCGGCTACTGTGGCGCGCGCGTGGCAACATCCGATCTGCTGGTGGCGTCCGACGCCGGATACCCCGAAGCGCACCTGACTGCCGCACAGGCCATCGGCCAGCGGATCTTTGCCCCGCAGCCTTGAACTCGATTCGAAGAGACCATCGATGACGTCCCAAACCGCCCCCCGCCGCCGGCTGTCCAAGGACGCGCGGCAACGCCAGCTCATCGACGTGTCCTGGGCGCTGATCCGCGACGAAGGCACGGACGCGTTGACGCTGGGTCGTCTAGCCGAACAGGCCGGCGTATCCAAGCCCGTCGTCTACGACCACTTCGGCACCCGCAACGGGCTGCTGGCGGCGCTGTATCAGGATTTCGACCAACGCCAGACCGCGATCATCGACGACGCCATCGCCGCCAGCAAGTCCACGCTGCAAGACAAGGCAGACGTCATCGCGACCCGGTACGTGGAATGCGTGTCGGCGCAAGGGCGTGAAATCCCCGGCGTGCTCGCGGCGTTGAATGGCTCCCCGGAACTGGCCGCGGTAAAGACGCAGTATCAGCACGCGTTCATCAGGAAATGCCAGGACATCCTGGCGCCCTTCGCCGGCGCCCAAGGCGTTTCCCTGGCCAGTCTGTGGGGCATGCTGGGCGCGGCCGACGCGCTGTCGCAGGCGGCGGTCGCAGGCGAGATCACGCAGCAAGCCGCGCGGGACGAGTTGTTCCGGATCATTGTGAACATGGTGAAACACGCGCGTCCCCAGGACAAATAGGATTTGGCGTGCCCTATTTTGTTGCGGTGACCACGTGCGCCTGAATCTTTCCTGTGATCGGTCCGGCGCCGTAGCGGTCGGCCAAGGCCTGCGCCGCTCGCTCCGTGGTGGGCATCAGCAGGCTCGCGTCGCGCGCTTCGATTTCGTTGCGCAGGGGCGTGCCCTGGCAGTAGGCGGTTGCCGCTTCCTGGGCGGATTGCGCACGGCTGACTTCCTCGTGCGTCTCGATCTGCACGTCTTCAAAGCCCGCCCGGCGCAGGTCATCCCGGATTCGCACCTTGTCGTAGTAACCATGAGGCGTGCGAGCGATGAAGACCGGTGGGTTCTCCGGAAACATCTCAGCGACCGCCTGTGCGACGACGGCAGCAAATTCATTCTCTTCAACGCTGTCCCACACGCTGAAGACAAAGCGCCCGCCGGGCTGCAGGACGCGGCGCGCCTCGGAATAGGCGCCTATCCGGTCCGGGAAAAACATCGCGCCAAACTGGCAGCACACGACGTCAAAGGTCTCGTCCTCGAACGGCAGGTGCATGGCATCCGCCTGACGCCATTCGATGCGGCTGCCCTCTGCCTGCCGGCCGGCTGCGTAATCGAGCATGGGCTGATTGAGGTCGGTGGCCACATAGCGCGTGCCGGCATCCAACCGCGGCGCCAACGCGCGTGTGACCGCGCCGCTTCCCGCCGCCGTCTCGAGCACCGCGTGCGGCGAAAACCCTGCTACCCGCTCCGCCATGCCCGCCGCATAGGGCGCGAAGATCATGGGGACCATCAGGGAGTCATAAAGCTTCGGAATCGAACCGATGAATGCCTTGTCGAAGTCGGTCATGGTGCTACTCCTTGAACACGCCGCGCGCCGTCAGCGCGCGGGCCTATGGAGAGTCGAGCAACCCCGCGCAGGCGTCCGCCAGATCGTCGAAGCAATGCAGCAGCACGTCCGGCGCTAGGTCGACGGCAGGAATTTCCGTATACCCAAAGTCGACCAGCACCAGCGGCGTGCCCGCCCCGCGTGCGGCGCCCGCGTCGGTGTCGGCATCACCCACCCTCACTGTGCGAGCCAGATTGCCGCCCACCGCCTGCACGGCCTCGATCAAGTGTGCGGGATTGGGCTTGGCCGCCGACACCGCGTCGATGCCCACCACGCCGTCGAACAAACCTGCCATGTGCAGCTTGGTCAACAGGCTGCGTGACAGACCGGTGGGCTTGTTGGTGCACACGACCAGCGTGGCGCCCGCCGAACGAAGCGTTTTCAGGGCGTCTATTGCCCCGGGGAAAGGCCGAGTGTCATCGGCGATATGGTCACTGTAGTAAGCAATGAAGCCGCCAAACAGCGCGGCCGCGCGCGCTGCCGGATCGGGCTCGCCAGCGCTTTTCAGCCCGAATTCCAACAACCACCGTGCGCCTCGGCTGACAAAAGGCCGGCCCCGTTCGTAGGGCAAGGGCTCATAGCCATGCGCGACCAATACGGCATTTACCGACCCGATCAGGTCGGGGGCCGACTCGACCAGCGTTCCGTCGAGATCGAAGGCAATGGTGGCCCCTGCCAGGGCAGTCAAATCGGTCATAGGGAGGCCCCGCTTTGGGTCTGGCCGTCGACCAGACCCAAAAACATAGCTTAGCGCTGCGCGGCCTCGCTCGCACTGGCGTCGTGTTACTCGACCGACGCGCCCGACTTCTTCACCACTTCCGCCCAGCGCGGAATCTCGGTCGCCATCAGGTCCCGAAGCTCATCTGGCGTGCTGCCGACCAGTTCCATGCCCATGGTCTTGCCCAGCTTTTCCTGCACGTCGGGCTCTTTCAGGATCAGGGCGATCTCGGCGGCCAGCTTGTCCAGGATGGGCTTGGGCGTGCCCTTGGGCGCGTACACCGCCTGCCAGGACGCCATCTGAAAGCCCGGCACGCCCGCTTCCTGCATGGTCGGAACGTCTGGCGCGAGCGCGATGCGGTCCTTGGTGGTGACCGCCAGCAGCTTGAGCTTGCCGGTCTGCAGCAGCGGCAGCGCGGCCGTCATCTGGTCGAACATGAAGGTCACCGCGCCGGACGAGACGTCCACCATGGCCGGCGGCGTCCCCTTGTACGGCACGTGCGTGAGCGGCACGCCGATCATGCCGGCGAACAGTTCACCGGCCAGGTGCGTGGAGGTGCCCGCCCCCGAGGACGCGAACGTGCGCTTGGTGGGGTCGCGCTTGAGCAGCGCGATCAGGTCGGCCACCGAATTCACGCCCAGATTGGGATCCACCAGCAGCACGTTGGGCAGGAAGGCAATCAGCGACACCGGCTCGAAGTCTTTCACCGGGTCGTACTTCAGGTTCTTGTACAGGCTGGCGTTGATGGCATGGGTGCTGATCGTGCCGCCGAACAAGGTGTAGCCGTCGGGCGGCGCCTTGGCGACGTAGGTGGCGCCGATGCCGCCGGCGGCGCCCGGCTTGTTTTCGACCACGACGTTCTGTTTCAGGCGGTCGCCCAGCTTCTGCGCCAGCACCCGGCCCACCACGTCGGTCGAACCGCCCACGGTGAACGGCACCACATAGGAAATCGGCTTTTGCGTGGGCCAGTCGGCGGCGCTGGCGGGCAACGCCAGCGTCCCGAAGACCGCGCCGGCCAGAAGCGCGGCCAGCGCGCCACGTCGTTGCGTGTTCATGATTTGTCTCCTGCCTTGTTTTATAGGTATGTATCGGGGTGCCGGCCGAGCCGGCGGCAAGGCTCAGCGGCCCTGTTCTTTGCGCCAGGCGGCGAATTTGTCCTTCGTGCCGGGATCGGTCGGCGGGTACAGGCCCAGGATGGACGCGCCGCCCTGCACCTGGCTGGTCACGAAGTCCTCGAAGGCGGTCATTTCGACGGCTTCCAGGGCGATCTCGTCGGCCAGATGGGCCGGAATCACCACCACGCCTTCCCGGTCGCCCACGACGATGTCGCCCGGCCACACCGCCACGTCGCCGCAGCCGATGGGCGCATTGATGTCCAGCGCCTGGTGCAGCGTCAGATTGGTGGGTGCGGACGGACGCTGGTGATAGGCGGGAAAGCCCATCTCGGCGATTTCAGGCGAATCGCGAAAGCCTCCGTCGGTCACCACGCCGGCCACGCCACGCTTCATCAGGCGGGTGACCAGGATGGAACCGGCCGAGGCGGCGCGCGCGTCCTTGCGGCTGTCGATGACGAAGACCGCGCCTTCCGGGCAGGTCTCAACCGCGGCGCGTTGCGGATGCGCGCGGTCTTCGAAAACCTTGATCGTGTTCAGGTCTTCGCGCGCGGGGATGTAGCGCAGCGTGAAGGCCGGGCCGACCATGTTGGGCAGGTTGGCGTTCAGCGGGCGCACGTCCTGGATGAACTGGTTGCGCAGGCCGCGCTTGAACAGGGCCGTGCACAGGGTGGCGGTGCTGACGCCGGCCAACCGGGCGCGGGTTTCGGGATTCATTTGGGACACGATGGCTCCGGGTATTTGATCGGGAATCTGAAAATGACGGGAATCAGAAGATGGCGGGCTCGGGCACGGGCGCGCCGAACTCCGTTTCCAGGAAGTCCAGGTCGCAGCCGTCGTTGGCCTGCAGGATGTGTTTGGAATACATCCAGCCATAACCACGCTCGTAGCGCTTGGGCGGCGGCGTCCAGGCGGCGCGGCGCGCGGCCAGTTCCTCGTCGCTGATGTTCAGGTTGATGGTGCGGGCTGGCACGTCCACGGTGATCGTGTCGCCCGTCTTGACCAGCGCCAGCGGGCCGCCGATATAGCTTTCGGGCGCGACGTGCAGGATGCAGGCGCCGTAGCTCGTGCCGCTCATGCGCGCATCGGACAGGCGCAGCATGTCGCGCACGCCCTGCTTCACCAGCTTGGTCGGGATCGGCAGCATGCCCCACTCCGGCATGCCCGGCCCGCCCTGCGGACCGGCGTTGCGCAGGATCATGATGTGGTCGGCGGTGACGTCCAGATTCTCGTCCTCGACGGCGGCCTTCATGCTGGGGTAGTCGTCAAAGACCAGCGCGGGACCGGTGTGGCGCAGGTATTGCGGCGCGCAGGCGCTGGGCTTGATGACGCAGCCGTCCGGCGCAATATTGCCGCGCAGCACGGCCAGCGCGCCCTCGTCGTAGATCGCCTCGTCCAGTTTGCGGATCACGTCGTCGTTGTAGACCTCGGCCCCCGCAATGTTCTCGCCCAGCGTCTTGCCGGTGACCGTCATGGCCGACAGGTCCAGGTGGGCATCCTGCAGGCGCGACATCAGCGCCGGCAGGCCGCCTGCGTAATAGAAGTCTTCCATCAGGTAGGTGTCGCCGCTGGGCCGGATGTTGGCGATGACCGGCACCTTGCGGCTGGCCGCGTCGAAGTCGTCCAGGCCTACGGCGCAGCCCGCCCGGCGCGACATGGCGACCAGGTGGATGATGGCGTTGGTGGAACAGCCCATCGCCATGGCGACGTTGATGGCGTTCTTGAAGGACGCCACGCTCAGGATGCGCTGGGGCGTCAGGTCGTCCCAGACCATCTCGACCACGCGCCGGCCGCATTCGGCCGACATGCGCATGTGGTTGACGTCCGCCGCCGGGATGGATGAGGCGCCGGGCAGCGTCATGCCGATCGCCTCGGCGATGGCGGTCATGGTGCTGGCGGTGCCCATCGTCATGCAGGTGCCGTAGCTGCGGGCGATGCCGCCTTCCACTTCGGTCCATTGTTCTTGCGTGATCTTGCCGGCGCGGCGTTCGTCCCAGAGCTTCCAGGCGTCCGACCCGGAACCCAGGATCTTGCCCTTCCAGTTGCCGCGCAGCATGGGACCGGCAGGCACGTAGACGCACGGCAGGCCGGCGCTGATGGCGCCCATGATGAGGCCGGGGGTGGTCTTGTCGCAGCCGCCCATCAGGACGGCGCCGTCCACCGGATGGCTGCGCAGCAGCTCCTCGGTCTCCATGGCCAGGAAGTTGCGGTACAGCATGGTGGTCGGCTTGACGAAGGACTCCGACACCGAAATCGCCGGCAGCTCCACCGGAAATCCGCCCGCCTGGAACACGCCACGCTTGACGTCTTCGACGCGCTGCTTGAAATGGCTGTGACAGGGATTCAGGTCGGACCAGGTGTTGATGATGGCGATGACGGGACGCCCTGCCCAATCGTCAGGGCCGTAGCCCATCTGCATCATGCGGGAACGGTGACCAAAGGAGCGCAGATCGTCCTTGGCCATCCAGGCAGCGCTGCGCAAGCTTTCGTAGGTGCGTTTCATGGGATACGAGGGGATGCGGAGTAAGGGTGAGAGCATTTA
>Ga0213821_1001138_pt1 | contig 13108 bp, 9 predicted proteins | sample MC6MC0909MG_FD_179894 | JGI IMG/M metagenome (GOLD analysis project Ga0213821, IMG submission 179894) | Enriched soil aggregate microbial communities from Iowa State University, Ames, United States - MC6-MC0909-MG | ecosystem: Environmental > Terrestrial > Soil > Unclassified | place: USA: Iowa...
GGGAAAATATTGAAGTAAACATTCCATTGCAATAAAATGCAGCAGCTGTTCAAAAAGACAAACCTTTTTGAATAGCTGTTTTGCTTTATTTCACAAGAAATATATTATCAAAAAATCTACTTACTTACTGAACTAAAGAGATGCTGTCCTTAAAGTATCGAGTAGAATCTTTTTTCTAGTTAAAATAGTGATGCTATTTAGTTGAAGAAGCAATTTTAATAAATAAAAAAAAGAATTAAGTATAGTAAAAATTCTTATTAGGAAAGGACAAAGGGAGAATTATTTTGTTTTTTGTTGAATAGAGAAGTATCTGTATTAAACTGTTTGACTGATCAAGCCAAATTACCTGTTCCAAATGTAAAGAAATCTGTTGAACAAAATAACAAAGGGGATTCCTGGGCTCTCCTTGAGTTTTTAGAGGGCGAAACACTAAGGACTGTTTTATACAGCGAGAAAAATAAAGCGAAGCGGCAAAAGATGATATTTAACTTTGGTGCACTCCTATTTCAAGCCCATACAATCCCGTTGTCCAAAAGAGTTAATTTGTGAACAAAAATGGATTGATCATATGCTAAATCAAGCTGAATATAATTTGAAAAATTATAAAGTGGATGGAAATGAGAAATTATTAGAATTCATTAAAACAAATAAACCTAACTTGTATAAACAAACTTTTATTCACGGAGACTTTACAATTGATAATGTTTTAGTTTCCAACGGAGTCATCACAGGAGTAATTGATTGGGCAAGCGGAGCTTATGGGGATCCAAGGTATGACGTATCATTGGCTATACGCCCAAAATCCAATGCTTTTGAACATGAAATAGATAAAGTAATATTTTTTGAGGGGTACGGGAAAAGATTATTGATGATAACGTATATGATTATTTTGTAAATGGATTATATGAATTCTTTTAAGGTGTTGTTATTCAACTATCGAGGTGCTTTCCTCAATAGAGTAGAGCCCTTTTCTTTAAGCTATCGGATCTGGTTAACTCAATAAAATTTAAGTCAAAAAAGCGTTATTTAAAAACACTTGGAAAAGAATATTTATCATATACGTATTAATGTTACTTATTTTTTTAGTAATTAAGTTCTTTGGAAATATAATGAACGTTATCAATACTACACAAATGCATAAATCATGAGAAACAGTTGCAAACCTAGTTCCTTTTAGAACATTGGTGCTTATCTAAGCGAAGACAATAAGAGTTTACTTAATAAACGTTCTGGCAATAGCATTCATTTTATACCAAAGAGAGTTTTCCATTACTAAGCTATTTAGGAAGTTTTGATATCTTTAGTTGTTTTATAGGGTTTATGCTTTTTATAACGTACCAAAAAGTAGTTACTAGCAAATAGACGTTGAATGTGGCTTTACGTTTGTCATGAATGCAAGCAATCAAGAGGGCCAGTCCTATCATTTTAGATATAGGGCTAGGCGTTTATTTCTATAAATTGTATAGAAGTAACATCTGATTTTTTTCTTATGACTAACTTTAAATAATTAATTTTGAACTTTTACTGCATTTTATTGATTAAGGATCAAGCATCAAAATTGAATTTCAAGTCCATTATGTAAGATCAAACTCCTTTAAGCTGCCTACGACGTCCAAGCGCAGGCAGTTTTTTAAATTCACAGTAGTGAAACGAAAGTAGCAAAGGAAAGCATTGCCTACATGCAATTTTTGTGCCCGACTAAGGTTATTTATCGCATCCGCAAAGACACGCTAAATCGTTTCTTTGCGTTATCCATAGATTTGTTTGATGTTATAGGAGTGTTGTAATCTTTTTTGATGAATTGTATATCTTTTTAATTTATTTGGTGATTTTGTAATTATATTCAATATAATTAATAAAGAGTGACTAGTATTATTCTTTGATAGCAATTTAGAAAAAGAAGTACAAGCATAACAATAGAGCGTTGTGATACGGGGACTTTGCGTGAACACGCCAAAAATAATGCGTGTATGAACTTAAATTTGATGGCAAATACGGATTCTGTGGATGGCAATTTCCGCTATGATCAAGGAGCATGCTAAGAAGTTAACGCTCATTTTGAGATTAAATGGAGGGATATTGTTATGTCTGCGCTCTATCATAAAATCGTTAATTTTTTCAATTTGTCTGATCCGAACTATGTACGTTATGTCCGTAAATTTGAAGCACAGACCAAGAAGGAAATCGCCTTCTACTTGTTTATTGCCTTATTACCAGGTCTTATTGCATATATATTCATATATCCACTTCGAGAGTTAATAATGGCATTGACTGATTTATCAGCTCACTATGTGCAGTTATATGTGCTCATACTAATGAGCACTGGCTGGCATTTCCTTGTTCCCTTCTTGATGCTACGATATAAGGATGGACTTTCATTCAAGGAATCGCTCGTATTTTTAGGTTTCGCCAGACTTGATTTAAAAGGGCTACTGCTTGTTTTTCCGATTTTGACAATTCTATTTACGTTTTTATCGTTACCTTATGTAAAATACGTTTATCCTCCGTTATTTGACTGGTTGAATGAATTCCCAGCTTTCCATATGGGAGAGTGGCATGTTTTTTATCAAGGGTATTACGACTCGGAATTTCCCTTGCCGTTGCTACTAATGGGCTTAATCGGCAACTTTATTGGCGAGGAAATCTATTTTCGAGGCTATTTACTACGTAAGGTTGGACGCCTCAAACTTGACTGGCTGTGGATTGCAATTATTTTTCAGCTCTATCATATGTGGCAAGCACCAATCAATTGGGCCTATGTACCGTTAGCTGTAATTATCCCTGTAGAAATTTTAGTCAAGTTGCGGAAAAATATTTATGGAGCTATCTTGCTGCATTTATTCGTCAATTTTTTATGGGGAACGATTAACATGTTTTTGGTTGGCGTGCGATAGGCTTATAAGCTCTATTTATTGATTTCTTATAGTATAACATTCGTAGAGAGGTGATGCGATTTGCCGAGAATTGAACGGAAATATAATTTGGTCGTATACAGCTCAGCTTTGTTATTCTTGCTTGTTGCGGTCTATATTCATACCATCACATTTAAAAAACCATATACTGGTCTAATGTTTCGTGAAGATGGGGATGTCTGGGTCGTTACATCCATTGATCGAGCTGGTAAAGCGCGAGAATGGAACGTTGATATTGGCGACATTCTACTGTCAGTTGATGGCCAAAAACCAAAAGTAATGAGGTTTGGTGATCGTGCTTATTTAAAGCAATTGGGGAAACTTGAGTTTGAGCGCAAGGGTTTTAGACACCTTGAATTGAACATTGACCCAGGGATGCCTGATTTGTATAAGAGTTTATTTGCCGCCTGCATGGAATTATTACTACTCGTAATAGGACTAGCGGCTTATCGGAACAAGCCTGAGTCCTATATGATGCGCCGCTTTTATGCACTGAATGTAATAATGGCGGTGACATTGCTATCGGTCTATTCAACAGAAACGGTGCTTACTGGACTAATATTGCCTGTTGTTGCAAGCTGGTTGCCTTACCTGCTGTTTGCCTTCTTTGTAACCTTCGTTTTTCGTATGGTTCCATGGTGGATTGGCTTACTGATGGCTGCCTACCGCGTATTGGCTTCCTTATTTGCCATATACGCTTTACTGGTTTTCTCACTGGGGGATATCCCTGGTTGGACGAGGAGTGCTCTTCATACAGCTTTGATTGGTACATTACTTGCCATATTCGTCATTTCTATCATATATTGGCGCGGGATGGATCGAGCTGAAAAAAACCAGTTACTGACATTTGTTACCGCATTGACATTTGGTCTAATGCCCTATTTGTTTTTGTATGCATTCCCCGACTTGCTATGGGGGGAATACATAGCAATGCCAGATATGACATTGGCTGGCCTCATTATCCTACCAGCCTCAATACTATGGCTATGGGCTAGACAAAAGCTGCTTGACATCCGTTTCTATCTGCCCAGTTTAGTTATTCATGGCTTGTATGTTGGGCTTGCAACAATCCTGATAGCGGCGCTTATCCGCTCTAGTACGTCTTTGGTAACACTTACATTGTGTGGCGTGTTCTTTATCCTGACATTGTTGCATCGACTCGGCCTTGATAATTTCAAAAGAAAGCGGGAGAAAAGAGAAAACCATCTGGATCGACAGCGGTTGGAAATGTCAATAAGGTTAGCCGAACATCGCAATAGCCATGACCTATTGCGAATGCCTGCAGAGCTTATTCATAGTGTGACAGACATCGAGGGACTTTGCATCATTTGGAGGAGGGGAAGTGAAGCTATTATGTATGGAACTGGACCATATGTCGAAATGCAGGAGTTAACTCATTTCCATCAACCCGACCTGAGTATATTTGCACAAGTGATGGATCTTGTGCAGCCCGACGGAATGGTCATTGGCTATTTGGGACTTGGTACAAAAAAGAATAATACATCCTTTACACCAGAAGAGCTTGGTTTAATCAACAAAGTAAGGATGGAAACTGTCCGTCTACTAATGGGTGCTGCCCTACTCGACGAACTACGAGAAGCAAAAAATGGGTTACCGATGGAAACTACTGAATACAAATTGCTTGAGGCACAGCAGGCGGAGCGGGTTCGAATGTCATATTACTTGCATGACCATGTTTTGCAAAACTTAATCTTTCTTGCACGCGATTTAGAGGAATTACATGATAGTGAACAAAGTGACAAGCAACTGACTGCCGTGTGGTTGAAATGTTTATACGATACACAACGCGATATCCGAATGCTGTGTGATCATTTATATCCTCACATCATCGATCAAGCAGGGCTAGATGCAGCGCTCCTTTGGCTCGCGCGCACAGTTAAGGAGAATGGAGGTCCAACTATCAAATTGGAAAACAAACTACCAGATACATTGCCTTCGTTGTACAAGATGACGCTATTCCGCATTGTACGTGAACTTTCTAATAATACAGTTAAGCATGCGAGGGCACAGAAGCTAGAGATTAGATTATGGGAAATGGAGGATGCATTCTGCGGACAAATTAGCGATGACGGGATTGGATTCGATCAAGCAAGCGTGTGCGGTATTCGGTCTGGTTCGCAAGGATTCGGACTTGTTACAATTAGCAGTCAAATCGCTCAATTTGGAGGCGACATCAAGATTGATTCGGGCATTGAACGTGGAACGATTGTCCGCATTAGGCTGCCCAAACAGGGAGGTGAAGAGAAAAATGAAGCAACCAATAAAGGTAGTACTACTCGACGATCATCCGCTTGTTATGGAGGGGTTGAAGAATCGACTTGAGCGTGAGCCGGATATGCTGGTGGTAGGGACTTTCAATGAACCACATGAGTTGCTTAAACGTATCTGTGCACTGAAACCAGACGTCGCCATTATTGATATATCAATGCCAGGTATGACGGGATTCGACTTGGCAGTAGAAATAAAGAGGACTTACAATATGGTAGTCAAATTGATTGTGCTGTCAGGCTATGTTTACGATGAGTATGTTCAGAAAGCGTATGAAATAGGAATTCACGCTTATTTATCCAAACAGGCCACCTATCCCCAAATTATAAACGCCATTCGGCAGAGTATGCTTGGACTGCGGCTTGTACCAGAGAAAATAACTATATTACCCAGGGCTGATCAATTGACACCGACGGAGAAGGAAGTATTAAAGCAAATTGCATTGGAGAAGACGAATAAGGAAATTGCTAGGGAGTTAGCGATGAGCCAGCGTACGGTAGAATATCATTTGACAGCTATTAACCGTAAGTTTGATGTCAAAACCAGGGTTGGAGCGGTCGCGAAAGGTTATGAGTTGGGATTGCTAGAACGCTTATATGACTAAAACTGTCATCGAGGAAGTACCCCTCTATTATAAAAGCTGTTCTGTGGTGTGATTGATTGATGGTGAAAAACATTCCATATCCGTATTCTGGGGTAATTTTTAAATTATGTTCAAGCGACTTCTGGCTATCACACAACGTGATGTATTTTTAGATTTTTGGGTAAATTTTCCTATTTTCCGTATGGACCACAAATAAGTATACTTTCTAGATTCCTCTTACTATCAGGTCAAGTGACTGAACTTCTATACAGAAAAGGAAATTTAGATAGAAAAGAATCTTTCATTTACCTTACAATTCACAAATCTAATAGGAATTGAAGATTGAGCAATAAAATACATTAAAGGATATGTGAAGGAGGAAGGACTATGGTCAAAACGATAATGATAGTTGATGATGATCCTAATATTGTAGACTTGTTGAAACTTTACTTAAATGCTGAAGGGTATATTACATTAGAAGCGTTAGATGGCAAAACTGCTTTCGATCAGTTGAAAAATCAAGCAATTGACCTTGCCATTATTGATATCATGATGCCAATCATCGATGGTTACGAACTACTACAAATGATTCGTCAAGAATATAAAATCCCGGTTATTTTACTATCGGCCAAAAACCAAGACTACGATAAAATAACTGGGCTGAAATTAGGAGCAGATGATTATATTTCTAAACCATTTAGCCCTTTAGAAGTGGTTGCTAGAATACAAGCCCAGTTGCGGAGATTTTATGAGTTTAATGATTCATTTTCTGCTCAACAATCCTCTCAACTAAAATTAGGGAATTTACTTTTATCCCATCGTGAATGTGTGTTATATATCAAAGACAAACCGATCCCACTCAGTGCTCGAGAATACGAATTGTTAAAACTCTTGATGAGTGAACCAGGACGTGTCTTTACAAAAAAACAAATTTTTGAACGTGCATGGAATGAGTATTATATTGCAGATGACAATGCAATTATGGTTCAAATCAGCAGAATTCGTGAAAAGATTGAAGAGTGTCCAAGGAAACCAGTATATATAAAAACCATTCGCGGCCTTGGTTATCGTTTTGCCAAGAAAGATGAGCTGATTCCATGAAATCGAAGAATAGACTTCAGCGTATGTTAATTGTTACATATAGTTATTTCTTTATAATAATTGCACTTATTGCCGCCTTTTCATTGTTTATATTAAATGAGCAGATTCTTAATTATTTTGCAGACACAGCTCATGAAAACGATAGAGTCCTATCTGAAGCGGTTCACAACATGGATCGACAGGTTAATCAAAATCACGAACAGGTCTTTTATAAAATGCTCTTGCAAACGCTTCTTCTCTTTCTCTTTTTACTAACGATTGCTGTGTACATTTTTGGGAAATGGACGGCATCAAGGCTTACCACACCTCTTCGTTCAATTGCAGATGGCATCCAAGATATTGCTCGTGGTCAATACAATAAGCGACTAAAATTTAAAGCAAGTTATGAACTTGCTCAAATTCAAAGCGATTTTAATATCATGGCAGAACAACTTGAACGATTGGAGAAGGAAAAGCAACGTCTAGAGGAGAGCAAGCATCGTATGCTTGTGGACCTCTCTCATGATCTAAAGACACCGATTACCACAATTAAGGGTTATATAGAAGCGATGGAATTAGGGCTAATTAATGAAGACGAGCGACGGCAACGAATTTTACGCTTAATCTCTGACAAAGCAGAACTTTTATCAATGCTCATTGACGACATTTTTGCTTTATCTAAACTAGATAGCCCTCAGTATCCTTTTAACGTTCAAATAGCCGATATAGCTGAATTTACGAGACAAATCGCTGCAGAGTATTATGAAGTATTTTTAGAAAAAAAATTTATTTTTCAATTTGATATCCCTAAAGGGGAAATCAATTTTCCATTTAACTATACATGGTTATACCGAGCTATATCTAATATTCTCACGAATGCATTAAAATATAATCCGCCAGGTACAACCGTGCAATTAAAGCTTTTAACAACGGTAAAAGGTATTGAAGTTCGTATTCAAGATGACGGGGTCGGGATTCCACAAGCAGTTATAGAAAACATATTTGAAGCGTTTGTTCGTGGAGATCCATCGCGCAAGAGCGATGGTGGTACAGGGTTAGGGCTAGCAATTGCCAAACAAGTTATCGAAAAACATGGTGGGAATATTACGCTGACATCGATTGGCGGGACGAGTTTCACAATCTTCTTACCCCAAAAAGTTCTAACTTCCAACTAATTTATTTTTCAAATATAAATGCATAAATGTAAGATTATTGAAAGAAAGATGAAAGCAAGTGGAAAGAGTCATCCTGTAACCTACAATAGAGTATTTTTGAAATAGATTGTAGGTAGGAGGATGGAAATTGGCAGAAGTAAAAAAAAGGAAACTCACATATTTTGTTAGAAAGTTAAATGAAAAACGAAAACGTATAGAGCCATTATCATTTGGCTGGCAAGGTGCAGCTATTGCTTTAAGTACATTGGCAATTCTTTTAATTTTGATTCAAGGAAAGTTTTTATTAGATCAGCGTAGCTTATTAGACTATACTATTGGAATCCTTTTATTTATTTTATTCGTAGCACTTTTAAGCGGGGTTATCACTCTCTTATTGCATGGAGTCAAAAAAATTCCTAGTCGTTATATATGGGTACTGTTTAGTTCACTTATATTTCTCTTGATGTGCTTTATCGGCCCTTTGAATCTAACAATCCCATTTATTCTATTTGTAGCGGTTGCCGTTTCCTCATGGGGTGCTCTACTATACAAATGGTTAAAGGGAAGTTATAAAAATACAAAACGAATTAAAAAAGTTAGCGTACTCACTTGTTTAATTATGTTGACTATTGGTATAGGCGTATGGAGTTATTGGTTGATTCATCCTGGAGAAGCGACTACTCCAGAAGTTGTATTAAAGCAACTGAAATCATCGAATCGGTATGACAATACCTTGCTTAATAATCCAGCGAAACCAGGAAGCTATTCAGTTAAGAGGCTCACTTACGGTAGTCCAAATACGTATCGGGAAGAATTTAACCAAAAAAATTCTTTATTAACTAAACCTGTAGATGCTAGCGATTATGTAGAAAAGTGGTCTTCTATTCGCACGATAACACTTGGTTTTGGACCTGATGCAATGCCATTAAATGGGCATGTATGGTACCCAGAGGGAAAAGGGGACTTTCCTTTAGTAATGATTGTTCATGGAAACCATTTAATGACTGATTACTCTGATACAGGTTACGAATATTTAGGGAACCTACTTGCGAGCAGAGGCTATATAGTCGTATCTATAGATGAGAATTTTCTAAACGCTTCACCTTACAATGATTTGTTTTTAGTCAGTCCACTAGTGAATGAGAGTCCAGCGAGAGGTTTATTATTACTAGAACATTTACATACATGGAAAGAATGGAACAGTACTAAAAATAATCTGTTTTATCAAAAGGTGGATATGGAACAAATTGCCTTGATCGGGCATTCCAGAGGTGGAGAAGCGATTGCGATTGCAGCTGCTTTTAACGAAATGCAACATCCACCTAATAATGGAAATATTCGGTTTGATTATAACTTTTCTATACGCTCACTCATTTCAATTGCTGGAACAGATGGACAATATTTACCTGCGGGAAAACCCATTCCGTTAAAAAACGTAAATTATTTGGCACTGCAAGGGGCGCATGATATGGACGTCAACAGCTTCGACAGTACTAATCAGCAAAACCGGATTTCCTACACGAATAAGGAAGATTATATGAATGCTTCCGTTTATATCTATGGAGCTAATCATGGACAATTTAATGAAGAATGGGAACGAGGCGATGGAGCTGGCACGGCTAATCAACTCTTTAATCTAAGACAAATTATGCCGCGCGATCATCAAGAAACTATCGCTAAAGTATTGATATCTGCTTTTCTAGATAGTACGTTGAAAGAAAAGAAACAATACAAAGAGATATTTAAAGATTTAGGTTATGCTAAAGAGTGGCTTCCTGACACGCTGTATATTAATAATTACTATGATTCACAAACATCTTTACTTGCTACGTATAATGAAGATATTGATCTAAACACAACCACAATCCCAGGTGGAAAACTGTCAGGTGAAAATTTAAAGGAATGGAATGAAGAAAAAGTCAAAATGAAATTAAAAGAGGCCGATTACAGCGCTGTTCATTTAGGTTGGGAATCTAATAACTCTCCTCCAGCTTCTTATACAGTGACACTACCAAATAAAGGGATTGAGATACAGAAAAATGGTTCCATAGTATTTTCGGTCGCAAATGATACAAAGGATAGAAAGGAAATAAAAAAAGAGACGCTGATTGATTTTACAATCACTGTAGAAGATAGCAACGGTAAAAAAGCTAGTCTGCCTCTTCATCATATTTCCAAATTAACACCCGCAGTAAAGGGAAGATTGCTTAAAAAACCTTTTTCTAATTTAGGCAATATTTCAGAGCCGGTATTTCAACATTACGATTTTTTATTAAATGATTTTAAGGACATGAATCCTCAGTTTGATTCTTTGAAATTGAAAAAAATACATTTTCAATTTAATTTAACGAAGCAGGGGACGGTTTTAATAAATAATATTGGTATTAGAAATGAAAAATGATGTGAATTTCAAATTTTGATTAAGTTAGATATATTATTAATTTCAAATATTTGTTAAATTTACTATGATTATATGATAAGCTGAATTTGTTGGTATAAAATGGATAGATATATAGTGATAAATTTTTTCTATGAATAGGAGGAATTTTAAATTTGATTAGTCTAAAAATTATTGACCAAAATAATTGGGAAGAATGCATTAATCTAAAGTTGAAGCAGGAGCAGCAAGGTTTTATCGCTTCAAATTTGTATTCTATTGCAGAAAGTAAATTTCTACCCTATATGGATATTAAATCTATTTACTTTAAAGAAAAGTTAATAGGTTTCGCCATGTATGGGATAGATTCAGACGATCACAACTACTGGATATATAGATTTATGATTGATGAGCGCTTTCAAGGACAGGGATATGGAAAGTACGCAATGAAACTAATAATAGAAGACATTAGGAGTAGAAATGATTGTACGGATGTCATATGGCTTGGCTACCAACCTGAAAATGAACTGGCTAGAAGACTATATGCTAGTGTAGGCTTTGAAGAAGTAGGAATGGCGCCATGGGGAGAAATGTTAGCAAAATATAATTTTTAGTTTGTAAAGTAACTAGTATAAGGGCATTTGATATTATCTAGATGGCTTGATTTTGCACAAAATTATGATAGGAATATCAAGTTGTTAGCAGAATAGGCAAAAGATGCTGCAAGTACACTTCGCTTTTTACCATTTCCTTATACAAGACTCCACTTCAAGGAACGTGAAGGGTGTAGCCCAGTGAGTAAGAAGAGATGAATGTCCTAGGCGTTAGCCTGAATTGTCGCATAATTAGGACGTACGTTCTATAACAAACTTGTGCAGCTTGCTCTTAAAAAACTGAAGAGTTGTAACAGGAAAGTTTGTTTGTTAACGTAAAATCTTTAACGTTCAACTAGCTTCAACTAGCCTAAAAGGGAAAACCAAGCAGTATGACTGCAACTATGACATAAAATTTTGTTATAAAGTTCTACTCTTTAAACTAGGATACTGGAAGAGAGCAATAAGAAAAAGTAAGGCTCTCAATAAAATAAAGTTGAGAACTTGGCAGAACAAAATTTAATCCTGTAAATATACCTCCTATGGTCATACCTGAATAACGGAAAAAATTAAACAGTCCTTAGGCAGCTCCTCTATGTTCACTATATTCATTACTTATAACAGTGGGGGAGCAAATCCCAATGTTAAACCATTAATCTTATTTTCCTTACAGTTATCCTTATATGCTGTTAAAACATGTACATTATCCAATTGATTAAGATCCGAATAATCCGCATTTTGATATTTATATACCGATTGTAAATAAATAATGTTTTCTTATTAATTGCGTGAGTGTGATAGATTACAAGTATTAAATGATTAAAAGAATCCGTTTTGATATATCTTTTATCAAAACGGTTTCCTTTATCCTAGTTGTAATGATTCAATAAAGAACACGCCATAAATAGAAGGTAGCGTAGGATTCCCAGTTTTTCCATGGTATCGAGAGCTCTAAGATTTCCTCTTTCGTAGGCTTTCGGTTCATATTACGTAATGTTTTTATTGAATTAATCAGACCCACATCATCGATTGGAAAAGCTATCTGAAACCTTAGGCAACGCATTAGCACGTAATTGGCTGTCCAAGGTCCGATTCCTCGTATTTTGATTAAGCTTTTTTCTGCCTCTTTAAAATTCATTTTCTTTAATTGTTCCTTCGATAAATCTCCGCTTGCCATTAATCGTGCAATGCCAATAATATATTCACTTTTTTTAACCGTCATTTTAATAGCTGCTAGGTCAGTAGGTGCTAACTGTGCAATTCGTTCGTAGGGAGGGAAAACCCAATACTTTTTACCTTTCCATTCGATAGAATCGCCAAAGCTTTCTACAAATTGTCTCTTTAAAGAGTATGCAAAGGCAAGGTTGATTTGTTGTCCTAAAACGCCCCAGCATAAAGCTTCAAATAAATCGGGAATGCCGATAACTCGTAATCCATAGAATTTTTGGGCAGGTATTTTAAGTAATGGATCTGTATTTGCCATTTCATAAAATGGCGTTAAATCGTTATCAAGATCAAACCATTCATGTATATATGTGACAATTTTATCCCGCTCCCACTTTTCAATAGGCCTAGAATCATTTAGGAATTGAACAACCATTTGTTGATTATCGATTACGCTTATCTGTACTAAAGACTGAATTTCATCAATGGCTATCACTTTTGTGATGATATCGTTCTCTATTTCATACATGCATTCATTTTTTTCTCTTGTTAAATAGCCTAGATTCGCATTCATATCAAAATTTGCTGGTAAGGTAATGATCATCACATCATCAACGTCATGCCATATCACTTTTTCATTCTCCTTTACAACATACACAGTTTGTTAGTTTACTTTATCATAAAAGTATCTTTACTCATTTTGTTATCTTGCTATTCCATTCTAAACTCCTTATTTTTTTCTATTGATGAGGTTATAGTGTTAGTTATTAAGAAGGCTAAGGAGGGAATAAAAATGGTCCAAGATATTCAAACACGTGTTGGCAGCTTAGAGTGGGATTCCATTCAACATGAACTAGATAAACAAGGATTTGCAAAGCTTCCAGTAATTTTAACAAAAGAGGAATGTGAATTCTTAATAGGGTTGTATAGTACGGAAGAGCCATATAGAACGACCA
>Ga0213821_1001141_pt1 | contig 13102 bp, 9 predicted proteins | sample MC6MC0909MG_FD_179894 | JGI IMG/M metagenome (GOLD analysis project Ga0213821, IMG submission 179894) | Enriched soil aggregate microbial communities from Iowa State University, Ames, United States - MC6-MC0909-MG | ecosystem: Environmental > Terrestrial > Soil > Unclassified | place: USA: Iowa...
GTTGCGCGTCAGATCGCGGCGGATGTCGCGCGTCCACCATACGCGCGAATACCCCACCCACACCGTGCGCGACGCGTTGGCCGGCGCCTCCACATTGATCAGCGTGGATTCCAGGCCGTGACCCTCGCGCGTGCACGTGAATGTGGGCTGTTCGGACGGGCGGTTGTCGTCGTCGACCGGCACTTCCTTCATCTGGCCCGTCGCCGTCGCCGCGAATGCACGCCAGCCGTAGCTGCGGCGCGGATCCCAGATGTACACGTACCCGGCGGTGATGGCGCGCAGCATGTAGGCGCCCTGCCGCATGGTCTCGTAGTACAGCTCCGGATCCATGTACACGCCGTCCGGCAGGTCGTTCCTGCCGCCCGGCACATAGGCGATCCGCATGGGCAGGATGGGCAGGCCCGGCCGGCCGCAGAACTTGCCCTTGCAGGGCAGCGCCTCGTAGTCAGTCGTCATGCTGCAGATCCTCCCGCGCCTGCGCCTCGTGCGCAAACGCCTGCCAATCCTCGTCTTCCATTTCCTCGGCGGCGCGATAGAGGCGGCCGCCTTCCTCGCGCACTTCGCGCAGCAACGCCAGGAACGACGGCGCGCATTCCAGCGGCGCGGCCAGACGCACGCGCCAGGCCGCGAACAGCGCCACGTCCTCGTCATCGGCGATGCCGCAGGCCGCGGCAGCATCCAGCGCGCGCCGCACCGCCTCCAGCGCCGGCGCCTCGTAACGCAGCCCGTGCGCGTTCAGCCGTTGCAGGACGGCATTGACGCGGCCCAGCCGCGCCAGGCGCGGCCAATCCGGCGTGACGGTCTGCATCGGGCCGCGCATGTCCGGCAGCGCCTGCCAATGGCCGAAGCCGTCCACGCTCATCCACGTAACGCCCTCGATCCACGAGGCCGGCGCCGTACCCGCGTACAGCTCGCTCTGGAACTGTGTGGTGCGAGGGTCCCAGAACCGCAGGATGCGGACGCGCCCCTGCGCATCGCGCAGGCGCGCGCGCAGCACCAGGCGCTGCGCGACCTCGGCCAGCGGCAGATCGGTGGCCAACCATGCCGACATCGAGCGCGCCCGCCTGGCCGCCGGCGCCGGGCGCACGGCCTCGTCCACCGCCAGCCGCAGGCTGCGGTTGATCAGACGCTCGTACCGCACTTCATCCGGCACCTCGGCCAGATACAAGGGCGGCGCGCTTGCCCCTTGTGAAATCAGGTCGACCTCGCAGCGACGCAGGCCGGCCGTTGCAATGTCCAGGCCCAGCGGATCGGCCAGCGTCGAATCGCACAACAGCAGCACGCGGCGGTCGGTCCGCGCGTCCAGCACTGCACGCAGGCCCGCAATGGCGCGCTCGACGCGGGCCTCGGCGGCAGGCGTCCAATACTCGGGCGGTTGGGTAGTCACGTCCATCGTCATGCCGCCAGCGCGCCGCTGCCGGCCGCGTCTTCCAGCGCCGCGGCGCAACCTTCCATGTCGCCCTGCGGCGGCTGCGCGGGCCCGGCGCCGCTTTGCGGCCCCACCCAGTTGTGCACACCCGCCTTCAATTCCACCTTGCCGGGCGCATGCAGCTGGATGCCGCCGCCCTCGATCCGCATGTACGCGCCCGCGGCCGTCGCCAGCACTTTCTTGGACGCGTTGACGCCCACCGCGCCCTGCGCCGACACCAGCGTCACCGCCTTTTCCGCTGCCAGCCGCATACGCGCCTTCTGGCTCTGGAGCCGCAACTTTCCACCGGCGGCGTGCAGGCGAATGCCTTGCTCTTGCACCGCCCTTCCGCTGCCGCCCAGTCCCTTGGTGAAGAGCACGACGCCCTGCGCCACGCACATCGCCAGGTTCGCGCCCGCCGCCCAGTTCACGTCCGGGGCAATCTGGCACAGCGTCGCGCCGGCAACGGTGTACGCGTTATGCGGCGTGTATTGCCCGATCCCGCTGGGTGCGCTGACCTGGATGTGCGGCTGGGTGTAGGCCGGCACGCGGTGTTCCGCGTCGGACTTGGTGCCTTCGATGATGTCGCGCACCGCATTCAGCTCGCCCAGCGCCCGCGGCTTGTCGTTGTCGCCGGGCAACTGAGCCTCCTGGCGGCCGGCCGTCGAGGACAGCTCGGCGGCCTGCTCGATGGACTTTTCCATCTGCGTGATGGCCTCTTCGCTGTCCAGCAGCCCGCCCGTCGCGTCTTCGCGCCTGTGGGCGCTGATGAGCAGGCCTTCACCCGCCCGCAACGCCAGCGCTTCGGCCGTCGCCAGCTCAGCGCCGTGGCCGAGGTCCGACAGCCGCTCGTTGTCGCGCTGCTGCTTCAGGTGTCCCAGGTTCAACCGCGATTCGGCCTGCGTGGTCGATGCCGTCAGCCGGGACTGGCCCGGCGTGTCGTCCTGCACGAGCTGGTTGTAGCCGCCCATGCCCTGTCCGCTGGACGCCAACGCCTGGGTCTTGAAGCCCGACATCACCACGTTGTGCGCGTGTCCCGCTTCGCTGCCCGCGAACCAGGCGGGCGCATTGCCGGTCGCCTTGGCTGCGCCGCCCTGCACCTGGTTGTTCGCGGCATTCTCGGCGCCCGCGCCGTTGTACAGCGCGCCCACGACAACAGGCCGGTCGATATCGCCGTGCAGGAACTGCACCAGCACCTCCTGCCCCAGCCGGGGGACGAAATGCCCGCCCCAATCCGATCCCGCAACGGGCTCGGCCACGCGCACCCAGGCGCCCAACGCCTCGCTGGCGGGCGCGTTGTCGTCGCCGGCCGGATGGTCCTGGCGGCTGCTCGATGCGCTGCCCCGCTGCCAGTGGAACTGGATCCTGATGCGGTGATCGCGGTCGGTGTGCACCGAATCGCCGGCGCCCACCACCAGCGCGGTCTGCGCGCCATGCACGGTGGGACGCGGATGCAGGCGCGCGCCGTGGCCGTCGCGCGTGCTGGGCCGGTATTCCAGCGTGGCGGCAATGGCCTCGAAGCGATTGCGATAGAAGTCCGCCGTCTCGCAATCCGCCTTTTCCACAGCCCCGCCGCCCGCCGCGCCCAACGCCTGCGCCACAGCCAGCCCCAGGCTTTCGTCAAAGTTGTTACGGGCCTCGTGGCGGATGCCGATCACCACGAAGTCCGCCCCCGCGCCTTGCGAGGGCCCCCAGTGGCCCGTCAACGTGAAGCGCTGCCCCGGCGCCAACGTGCGCACGGTGCCTTCGCCCTCGAACAGCGACTGGCGAACGCGCTGCGCCGCCAGCGCGTTGTGCGCCAGCCGCTCGCCCTGCGCGCTGTCTTCGTACAGATACTGTCCGGGGTAATCCGAGTCGGCCAGTTCCAGCGCATTGGCGAACTTGTCTTCGACCTGGGCGCTGACCTTGCGCGCCTGCATGGCGCGATAGTCCCACGTGGCCAGCCGGACGGCATTGGTGCGCCATGCGCGGTGCTGGCGCCAAGCCTGGATGGAGTCCTGTTCCTCGGTGGCATCGGCGCGCTGGAAAGGAATGCTGTCCTGCGGGCCGGTCTCGAACGCGCCGTTGTGGTCCGCGATCACGATCGTATGGGTGCCGGGCTCCCCGTCGCCGCCTTCATGTTCGACCCAATAGAACAGCCCCTCTTCCGCCAGCAGACGCTCCACGAAGGCGAAGTCGGTCTCGCGGTACTGGATCGTCAGGCTGCGTTTGGCGTAGGCGTCGCGATCCTTCACTTCCCAGCGCCATTGGGGCGCCAGCGCACCCTGGTCCTTGTAGTCGCCAAACACGCTGTCGACGATATCGATCACCGACAGGTCCTGGAATGCAAAGCTGTCGCGCCGCTGGCGCAGCAGCGCCAGCCACGGCTCGATGCGCAGGCGGTATCGCGCAAAGCCGCCGTTGGCGCCCTCGAACCGCGCCTCCGTCACCAGGCCACACCACACGCGGTGTTCGTCCCGGCCCAAGGCGGTCTGCAGCTTGACCTGCGCGGCCTGGCCGATCAGCGACTTCAGCGGAATGTGCGCATCGCCGGACAGCGCATCCACCTCGAGCACGAAGCCGCCGCCGCTCAATTGCTCCCGGCCCTGCAGCCGCTCGGCCAGCAAGGTGTCCGGCCCCAGCGGCGTGGCCAGGTCCAACAGGCGATCGGCCTGCGTAAAGCCTGCGCCCAGCGGGCCGGCGGCAGCGGATTCAAGGGCCATGTCTGCGTCTCCCTCGTCAGCTCATCCGGAACCGGAACTCGCCGTTCTTGCCCGCGGTCACGCGGATCCTGGCGATGCTCTCACCCTGCGACATGCGGCCAAGCACCTGCTCGGCAATCTCCGGCAGCAGCGCGCCGTTCAGGATGTGGTCCACGTTGCGCGCGCCCGTGTCGACCTCGGTGCAGCGGGCCAGCACGGCCTCCACCAAGCCCTCGTCCCAGTCGAACGCCGCGCGGTGCGTGGCCTGAACGCGGCGTGCGATGCGGCCGAGCTTCAGGCCGATGATGTGCGCCAGCGCGTCGTCGTCCACGGGGTAGTACGGAATCGTCTTCATGCGGCCCAGAAACGCCGGCTTGAACGCCTTGTACAACTGCGGCGCCAGCAGTTCCGACAATTGCTCGGGCGACGGGCGCTCGCCGGCCGGCTTGTTCAGGCAGGCCTGCATGATGGTGCTGGACCCCACGTTGGACGTCAGGATGATGAGCGTGTTGCGAAAATCGATCTCGCGCCCTTCCGCATCGTCCATCACACCCTTGTCGAACACCTGGAAGAACAGCTCCAGCACATCGGGATGGGCCTTCTCGATTTCGTCCAGCAGCACCACGCTGTAGGGCTGGCGCCGCACCGCCTCGGTCAGCACGCCGCCCTCGCCATAGCCGACGTATCCGGGCGGCGAGCCTTTCAGCCCGGAGATGCTGTGGGCCTCCTGGTATTCGCTCATGTTGATCGTGACCAGCTTGCGCTCACCGCCGTAAAGAATGTCAGCCAACGCCAGCGCCGTCTCGGTCTTGCCCACGCCCGACGGGCCCACGAACAGGAACACGCCCTTCGGCTTGTCCGGATCTTCCAGGCCGGCACGGGCCGTGCGCACGCGCTGCGCGATGGCATGCAGCGCGTGGTCCTGGCCGATGACGCGCTCGGCCAGCATGGGCTGCAATTGCAGCACCGTGCGGATCTCGTCGTTCACCATGCGCCCGAGCGGAATGCCGGTCCAGGCCGAAATGATCTCGGCCACGATCTGGGCGTCCACGCAGGCGGGCACCAGCGGCTGCTCGCCCTGCAAGGCGCGCAGCTCGTCCATCAGGCCGGCCAGGCGCTGCTGCTCGGGCGTAAGCGGCGCGGGCGCCGGCTTGCGGCGGCCGGAAGCCGGCGCGGCGGCTGGCGCTCCGGACGCGTCCGCGTTCGGCGCCTCCTGGCCCTGGGCTTCCAGTTCGGCGCGCAAGGCCTGGATCCTGTCGACCAGCGCCATCTCGGCCGCGTGCCGCCCTTCCGCGTCGGCCAGCGCCGCTTCCACGCTTGCGATCTCCGCGTCCAGCTCCGCCAGCCGCGCCTGCGGCGCCCCCGTGGCGGCTTCGCGCCGCAAGGCTTCCCGTTCCGTGCGCAGCCGAGTCAGGCGATGGCGCGCATCGTCGATCAGCGCCGGCGTGGCGCTGCGGCCCAGCGCCACACGCGCGCATGCAGTGTCGAGCACGCTGACCGCCTTGTCCGGCAACTGACGGCCCGTGATGTAGCGATGCGACAGCCGCGCCGCCGCAACAATGGCCTCGTCCAGGACGCGCACGCCGAAATGACGCTCCATCAGCGGCGCCATCCCGCGCAGCATCGCTGCCGCCAGCGCTTCGTCCGGTTCCTCGACCTTCACCACCTGGAAGCGGCGCGCCAGCGCGGCGTCCTTCTCGAAGTATTTCTTGTATTCGCTCCAGGTCGTGGCGGCGATGGTGCGCAACTCGCCGCGCGCCAGGGCGGGCTTGAGCAGATTGGCGGCGTCGTTCTGGCCCGCCTGCCCGCCCGCGCCGATCATCGTGTGCGCCTCGTCGATGAACAGAATGATGGGCGACGGGCTCTTCTTGACCTCGTCGATCACATTCTTCAGGCGGTTCTCGAACTCGCCCTTCACGCTGGCGCCCGCTTGCAGCAGCCCCATGTCCAGCACGCGCAGCGTCACGCCGGCCAGGGCGGGCGGCACGTCGTCCGCGACGATGCGCAGCGCCAGCCCCTCGACCACGGCAGTCTTGCCCACGCCCGCCTCGCCGGTCAGGATGGGATTGTTCTGCCGCCGCCGCGTCAAGATGTCGATCATCTGGCGGATCTCGGCGTCCCGCCCGATGACCGGATCGATCTTGCCTTCCCGCGCGCGCTCGGTGAGGTTGGTGGTGTACTGGTCCAGCGCGGGCGTCTGCGACAGCGCCGGCGCGGGCTTGCCGGCGTCATCCTGCCCGGCCGCGCCATCGGCAAAGCCCACCGCCTGCCCCGCCTCTTCCGAGCCCTGCGTCAGGGCGGCGAAATCGTGTTTCAGTCCGTCCAGCCGGAACGATTCGAACAGCGGAGAGCCCCGGCGCGCCAGTTGCGCCAGGTCCGGCTCCGTCAGCAACGCCAGCAGCAGATGTCCGGAACGGATCCGCGTGGTCTGCGTATCCAGCGACGCGATCAGCCACGCGTGCTCGAACAACTTGGGCAGGTGCGGCGAAAACACGGGCGTGCGCGTGTTGCCGTTCTTGAACCGGTCTATCTCCGCCTTCAGATCGGCTTCCAGCGCATCGGCCTGGATGTGGCAACGCCGCGCGATGATGCTCACATCGCTGGCCGGCTTTTCCAGCAGCGCCAGGAATAGATGCTCAAGATCCACTTCATAGTGGCCTTGCGCCATGCACAGACTGGCCGCGCGCTCGGCGGCCTGGCGGCAGGTCTGATTCAACTTCCCGATCAACGTCTTCAGCGGAGTGGCCATGAGTCTTTAGCTTGTCTTCGGTTCAATGGATGGTGTGCAGTTCATAACTGGCGTCGTCGCGGTCATCGGCCGCCGGCCCGGTGCACAGGAACGAATTCCAGCCCAGGCGCACGTCGCCGCCTTCGCCAAGCTGGCAGGGCATGACGCTCTCGCGCGCCAGCACCAGCCGCACCTCGTACTCGAAGGTCATGCCGCCGAACATCGTCAACAGCTTTTCCAGCGCCTGCGCGCGCTCGCCGCCCGGCAGGAAGTCGGCGAAGTCCTGGCGCGAGAGCGGACCGATCCACAGCCGGATGCGCAGGTCGCGCTGCCAGATGCGATCGCCCGCCAGGGCGGACACGCCCAATACCGCGCCCGGCTGCCCCAATTGGGTACGGTTCTGCGGCGGCACGTCGTACCAGCGGCCCACGAACTGCTCCACCCGCAGGGGCACGCCAAAATAATCCTGCAGCACGCGTTGCAGCAGCGGCGCCGACACGGGCCGCTGACGCGCGGCCGCGGCATAGTGCGCCACCGATTCGTCGAAGACCCTGCCCGCGCCGTTGTGCAACCGGTCGCGCAGCGCCGGGTGACCGATGCCGCCCAGCGCCAGCAACAGCGGCAGAAAGTGATGGTCCTGTTCGGTTTCGTGCCGCAACGGCATGCGGTACTTCTTCCAAGCGGCATAGAACAGCGCCGCCGCCCGGTTCGAGAAAATATCGAAAAAGGCACGCGCCCCGCGGTCGCGCCGCAGGCTCTCGCGGTTTGCCAGCATCTCGGAATAATGCAGCGGCAGCGCACCCTGCCCGCCCAGCAGGCCAAAGAAGGCAGGCGTCACTTCCACGCGGCCCAACCGTCCCTCGGCAATGGCAGCCTGGCGCGCCGCCTCGTCGACCAGCGCCTCGCCGTGCTTGTCATACGCCACCGCATCGACGACTTCGCTGGGCGGAAACGCCAACCCGGGCGCATTGGGAAAGCGCAGATGCACGGGCACCGTATGGCGCGTCGCGCCGCGCTCCTGCCGCGCAAAGCACTGCTCGAGCAGGCGCACGGCCTGGAAAAACTTGAAGCGCTGCGGCTCTGCCAGCAGCGCGTCCATCACGCTAGGATGGCGTCGCCGTTGCATGGGGGGCATCGTAGTAATTCCTCTGCGCCGCGGCGCGACAACACGACCAATTGCACAAAGCTGTTGGCATGCACGTACAGGCCGAAGAACCGGTTGATGACGGCAACGAAGGTATGCAGGCTCGTGCCCACAAAGTGGTCTTCGTTGACGGTCAGGCGAATCTCGATCCCGCGCACGAACGTGGCGAAGGGCTCGCCCGGCATCCAGTGCGTGGCCGGTTTGTAATCCAGGCCCACCAGCCCTTCGATCTGGCGCGCGGCCACCGCCGACCCCGACAGGTCGTACAGGCGCAGCGTTTCCTTCAAGGCGGGCAGACCGCTTTGCACGAGGGACAGATGATTCAGCGCCAGATGCGATATCAGACGCCAGTGCGCCGCCCGGCCCTGCTGGAACCGGTGCGAATGCGTCGGCCGGCGCAGCATCCGGATGCTGCGCGCCACCGTGCCGCCTTCCAGGAACAGGTCGCCGCCCGACTGACCCACCGCGATGCTCGCGGGCAGGTCGCGGTTGGTGCACGTCAGATCCAGGCTCAGGGTTTCAGTCTGGGGTACCGAGGGATCGAAATCGATGTCGACGATGGAAATCTCGGTCTCGTATCCCGGGCTGCGCTGCGCCATCGATGCATCGCGCCGCATCGTCCAGTAGTGGCCCGCGGACTCCGGCGACTCGCCATGATGCAGCGAGTAGAACGGCCGGAAATCCACGACCGAATCGTTCAAGGCATTCTGCCGCACCTGGCGCACGCGATCGATGGAATAGACCTCATAGCCATAGGCGCGCCGCGCGTCGGCCACCACCGGATACGACGCCGCCGCATGGGTCACGCGGATGGGGTCGGCGCGCTGCGCGAACAGGTTCACCACCGGCGTGCAACCCAGCCGCAGATTGTCGGCCGAGGTCGATTCCAGCAGCCGCGCCGTGTTGGAATCGGCGCGCACGCCGCTCACGGGCACGTGCAACGTGAACTGCCGCGCGGCGCCCACGTGGGGTCGCAGCGCCGTCAGGTCGATGTCGACGAAGTTGAATTTCTCGGGGAAGGTGAAGTATTCGGTCAGCAGGCGGTACGCCGGATGCGAGCTGGCCGGAAAGTCGATCAGCGCATCGTCTTCGGCCAGTCCGACCTGCGCCAACGGGATCGCGGCCAGCCGGTCCCAGCGCCCCGGCTGCAGCTCGACATACGCCGCGGCCGCGCGCAGGAACAAGGCGTCGCGCAGCGCCGCCACGAAAGACGGTTCGCCGTGCAGATAGACGCGCAGCCGCTCGATGCCCGGCATGCCGAAGTGCTGGTTCTCGCCCAGGCAGCCCAGCGTGATGGAGAAGCGGCCCGTGACGCCGGCCGGCAGCTTGGCGGTGGCCGGCGCATTGGCGCTGGAGTCGAACGCGGCGCGCCGGACCTCGATAGGCGCCAGCGCAACGTCGTAGGCCGTGCGGAAGCGGCACGCCACCCCGCGCACCGGATGCGATTTCAGTTCGGTGCCACGTTCGATGCGCACGGGCGCGGTCAGTTGCGCGCCCGCGCCGCCCAGGTCGAACTGGGCCACGCTGCACGAGGGAAACGGCCGCAGGTAGTGCGGGTACATCACCTCGAACAGCGCTTCGGTGAATTCGGGGTAATCGTCGTCCAGCTTCTTGTTGATGCGCGCGCTCAGCAGCGCGAACGACTCGATCATGCGTTCGACGTGCGGATCCTCGCAGGTCTCGCCCGATAGTCCCAGCCGCGCGGCGATCTTGGGATAGCGCTCGGCAAAGTCGCGCGACGAGGTGCGCAAGAAGCCAAGTTCGCGCTCGTAGTAGGGCAGCAATTCTTCCATTGATGTCTTCCTGTCCGGCGCGTCAGGGCACCTGCACCGCGCGTTGATGCGCTAGACCGTGGCCGGGCTTTTGGCCCAACCCTTGGTCACGGAGTACTGCAAGGTCGAGGGCTGCAGGGTGGCGTCGAATGTCACGGGTTCGTGGGCGGGCCCCACATCCAGCATGGCCGTGATCGCGAAATACAGCACCGACGTCGCCCGGCTGTCGACCTGCAGCATGACCCGAACGTGCGTCAGCCGGGGCTCGTGCCGCGCAATCGCCTGCTCGAGCGAACGGCAGATGAACTCGCGGTCGTAGTGGCTTGCCAGGCTCAGCCCCGAAAAGTCCGACAGCCCGTACGTCAGCACGGACCGCCGGCAGTTCGGATAGCGCCGCAGATCCTCCTCGGTGAACACCATGCGGGTGTTCAGCAGCGCCTCGATGTCGCGCGCCACCGTCTCTTTCATTTCCTCGATCGACAAGCGCCGCAACGCATAGGGCGACTGGCCCTCTGCTTCGAACAGCTTGTCGAACAGACTCGGTTCGAATCCTTTCATCGGGGCCTCAAAAGAAAGACAGCGACCCGCCCGGGCCGCGCTCGGCCGGGCCGCAGTCTTCGTGCCTGCCCGGCGGAGATCAGACCGAGTAGGTCTTGTCGTTCTTGGTCAGGCTCCAGGCGCCCTGGGCATTGCCGCCCTGATTGCCGCCCACCTTCTGCTGCGTGTACTTCCATTGCACGGCGGCGTACTTCAGCGAGAACGTTTCGTGCGGCAGGCCTTCGGCCACCACTTCCGGCGCCACGCGGGCAATGATCACGTACTTGAGCTTGATCTCAAGGTACTTGACGCGGTTGCCCTCGCCATCGGCGCGCAGGAAGTCGATGGTCACTTCGTCGAAGGTCGTGCCGCCCGACGCGTGCTGGTACAGCAGCGGGCTGACAACGTCCAGATCCTTGGTGAAGACCATTTCTCCGTGTTCGGTGCGCTCGGCGGTATGGCCGCCCGAGGTCGATGCGGTGGCCGAACGCGGCTGGATGATCTCGTGGCGCCACGAACTGACTTCGATCCAGTCCGGATGGTCCTTATCCTGCGACTCGCCCTTGAGCGCCGGATTGCCGAACTTGACGTAGATGTCCTTCATTGTTGATAGCCTCTTCAGATGATGGATGAGTTGTCAGTGCAATGACGCTCAGGATTTCTGGGCCTGCGCCGGCAATTCGGCGACCAGGCGCAGCGAGATCGAGAGTTCGTCAAGCTGGAAATGCGGCCGCAGGAACGCCACGGCACGGAAGACGCCAGGGCGGCCTGGCACCTCGGCCACTTGCACCGATGCTTCGCGCAGCGGGAACTGCGCCTTTTGTTCCTGCGTCGCGTTGTCGTCCAGCAGCACGTACTGCGACACCCAGCGATTCAGGAAACTCTCTACGGACTGCGCCGATGCGAAGCTGCCGATCTTGTCGCGCATCATCGCCTTCAGGTAGTGCGCCACGCGCGATACCGAGAAGATGTATTGCAGCTGCGCCGACAACACCGCGTTGGCGTTGGCGCTGTCCGTGTTGTACTTCTTGGCCTTCTGCACCGACTGGGCGCCAAAGAAGGCCGCGTAATCTGAGTTCTTGCAATGCACCAGCGGGATCAGCCCCTGGTCGCTCAGTTCCTTTTCACGCCGGTCGGTGATGGCGATCTCGGTCGGACACTTGAGCGCGATTTCTCCATCGTCCGTCTTGAACGTATGCGTGGGCAGGTTCTCGACCAGGCCGCCGCCTTCGACGCCGCGGATCGCCGCGCACCAGCCGAAGTCGGCGAAGGCCGCCGTCAGGCGTGCGCCGAAGGCCCACGCGGCGTTGCACCAGAGGTACTTGGAATGGTCGGTGCCGTCCACGTCCTCGACAAAATTGAAGCCTTCGACCGTGGTGCCTTCCACCGGGTCGTACGGCAGACGGCCCAGAAAGCGCGGCATCGTCAGGCCGACATAGCGCGAATCTTCCGAATCGCGGAAGCTGCGCCACTTGGTGTATTCCACGGTGTCGAACACCTTGGCCAGATCGCGCGGGCGGCCCAGGTCGGCAAAGCTGTCCAGACCCAGCAGCTCCGGCGAGGCCGAGGCGATGAACGGCGCGTGGGACGCGGCGGCCACGTGCGACATCTGCTCGATGAAGTACATGTCCTCGGGCTGGCGCGTGATCTCGAAATTGCCCAGCAGCGCCCCGAACGGCGCACCGCCGAACGTGCCGAATTCCTCTTCGTACACCTTCTTGAACATCAGGCTCTGATCGAAATCGATCGCGGTCTGGAAGTCGCGGACCAGGTCGCGCTTGGTCGTGTTCAGCACCTTGATCTTCAGCATCGGGCTGGTGTCGGTTTCCTGGCACAGGTAGTGCAGGCCACGCCAGGTGCTCTCCAGCTTCTGGAACTCGGGCGCGTGCATCACTTCGCTGAGCTGGGCCGAGATCAGGCGGTCCAGCTCGGCGACGCGCGCGTCCAGCATCGCCGACAGGTTGTCGGACACGACAACGGTGCCCTTCATCACCTCACGGACGAGCTCGCCGATGATGTCCTTGGCGCGGTCGTGCTCGGCGGTGGACTTGGCGACGCGGCTTTGCTCGACGATCTGGTCCAGCAGCCCGCTCTGCGCGTCGGTGGCGGTGGCGGCGGTGTTTTGCGCGGCGGCGGAATTACTCATTGCGGCCTCCCTTGTCGGTCTCGCTGGTGAGCTGTTGCAGCTTTTCGGTGCTGGTCAGCACTTCGCCCAGCAGGTCTTCCAGCTTGTCGTTGCCGGCGAGCTTGTTGCGCAGATCGGCCAGCTTGGTGCGGATGTCCAGCAGCTCGCGCAGCGGATCCACCTGTTGCACGACGGCTTCCGGGCGGAAGTCCTCGATGGACCGGAATTTCATGTCGACGCCGAACGTGCCGCCCTCCTCGGTCAGCTGGTTCTTCACCCGGTACGCCGCGCGGGGTTCCAGTCCCCGCATCACGTCGTCGAAGTTGTCGACGTCGATGTTGACGAACTTGCGGTCCTTCAGACGCGGCAGCTCGGCCTCGGACTGCGCAGAAAAGTCGCCCACCACGCCGACCACGAAGGGAAGCTCCTTCTGTTCGATGGCGTCGCCCTTCTCCACGTCATACGTGAGCTGAACGCGCGGCGGACGGACTTTCTGCAATCGTTTCTGAACGCTTTCTTTCTTGGCCATGGACGGCTCCGTGCAAAGGATCTTGTCTGTCGGTCGGGGAGACGCCGCCAGGGCGGCGCCCCAAGGCGAATCACTTGGTCAGCAGGTCGCCGAACGGATTCGGCGCGCGATTGGGCTGCTGGGCAGGCGGGCTGGAGGTTTGTTGCGAAGACGGGGTGGCGGCAGGCGATCCTGCGGC
>Ga0213821_1001142_pt1 | contig 13086 bp, 8 predicted proteins | sample MC6MC0909MG_FD_179894 | JGI IMG/M metagenome (GOLD analysis project Ga0213821, IMG submission 179894) | Enriched soil aggregate microbial communities from Iowa State University, Ames, United States - MC6-MC0909-MG | ecosystem: Environmental > Terrestrial > Soil > Unclassified | place: USA: Iowa...
CGTGCCGAGCCGCGTGACCGGTACCAAGTCGAAGTACCAGCGCCAGCTGGCAACGGCCGTCAAGCGCGCCCGTTTCCTGGCCCTGATTCCGTACACCGACAACCACGACGTCTGATGAAGGCGGGCGGCCTGCGGGTCGCCGCTTTCGCAGATCCCGCCGCCCGCGCTGTGAAGCGTCGGGCGGTGTGAAGGATCTGCCGTTCGGATATTCGGACAGCCATCGCTGCGGGGCCTGGGCCTCGCTAACGAATACACATTTGGAGCTACACCATGAAGCTGATTCTTCTTCAGAAGGTCACCAACCTCGGCGGTCTGGGCGATCTGGTCGACGTGAAGCCGGGCTACGGCCGCAACTTCCTCGTCCCGACCGGCAAGGCCGTTCCGGCCACCGCGACCAACGTGGCCGAGTTCGAAGCCAAGCGCGCTGATTACGAAGCCAAGGCCCAGTCGATCCACGCTGATGCCGAAGCCCGCAAGGCGCAGCTGGAAGGCAAGAGCGTGACCATCGCTGCCAACGCTTCGACGGAAGGCAAGCTGTACGGTTCGGTCGGCCCGCGCGATATCGCCGAAGCCTTCACCGCTGCCGGTCTGCCGCTGGAAAAGAGCGAAGTGATCCTGGGCGAAGGCGCCTTCCGCAACGTGGGCGAGTACGAGGTGACTGTTCACCTGCACGCCGACGTGGAAACCACCGTCAAGGTGGTTGTGGAAGCCGAAAAGGCCTGATTCCTGCCGAAAGGCGGGCGTCACTGAAACGGGTACCCGCGAGGGTGCCCGTTTTGTTTTGGGCGAGCGCTGGATATGTAGAGTCGAGCCATGCTCGACTTGCTGTCCGTCCCGCAGGAACTCTTGCTAGACAACCTCGCCCAGAAAGTGGCGCTCAAACTCCGCGAGTGCACTGGCGGCATCCATCCGCAGTTGCTCGTATTGGAGCAGTTCTCCCGCGCGACGCGCACGTCCGATCATCATGTCGATGCATGTGGCGACATCTGCTGATACAACGGGCACGAGTGAGTTCCTGTCGATGCTCTTCCAAGGCTGACAGGGATAGACCAAATCCATCGTCAATATGTGTTGTTTGCGAAGCAGCTTCAAACGCTCTGGTCCTTTCGATTCAAAATCCTGGACCATTCCAGAGACGCGAAACGCGATGGAAAACTTCATGATGGTCCGCAGATAGCTGCCCGTCACATGCCGGTCGAAGCATATGTTCAGCTGTCTCTGGAGGGGCACGAAAAGGTCCCATGACTGCGGGTCGCCATACTGGCCACTGATCTGTATCTGCATGGCCAGCTCTCAAGTCGTCTGGATGACGAATCGACCGCAGTTCGTCGAAGCTGACTGAGTATTGCGATCAAGCAACAGATAGCCCATTCCACCGGCCAGAATTCCTCGATGTGTTGGAGCTGCTTTATCAAGATCGAATTCGTCGAACTGAAGGACGAACGCCTGGCCCTCCGATTCGTCATCCTGCAGCCAATACGGCTGCCCACCAATCTTCGAACTTCCGTGAGGTGCCTCGCCCTCGGCCATCGCCGTGCCGGCGCAAATGCGGAGCGGCCCAATTGGCGCGCAGCAAGAGGTTGCCTGTTCATGCCCGGGCCAGTGAGCAATCACGCGACCTCCGTGGTTCATGGTTTCTTCGAATCTCTGCTCACCCGAGGCGAGGTACGGCGTGAAGACAGAAATGGTCAGCCCGGGGGCCAGGTTCAGTCCGGGGACGTGGTTTCGAATGAATGTGGTAGGAAAACTAGCCAGGTGAAGCAACGCGTGTCCATGAATGCTGGTTGGCCAAGGGGCGCGGGCATCCAGCCAGGCGCTTCCTCCGAGCACGGGAACAGTCGCCGCGTCGTAGGTGGGGGTAAATGAAAGCGCTCGGTACATCCGTCCATTCTGCACAGCTTCTGCTGTGCGGGGCTGCGACTCGGCTCAGTAACCCATAAATATCAATGACTTGCGCTTTAGTGGTGGCCAGGGGAGTCCGTCGCGCCGGGCTCAAAGCGACATCGGAATCAACTCGACGGGATCTCCACGCCCGGTCATCCCGCCCGTGGAACATTGGCCCCGCTATACTCATTTCATTGCGTCACCCTTGGCCTTGTTGAATTCGTTTGAAATCAAGGGCTTGAGGTGCTGGCTGACCTGACATCCACTATGGTGGCGGCCGTAGGCCCTTGCCCGGAACCCAATCACGCCATGCGTCTGTCCACGATCAAGCTGTCCGGATTCAAATCCTTCGTCGATCCGACCACGCTGCACCTGCCGACCAACATGACCGGCGTGGTGGGCCCAAACGGCTGTGGCAAATCGAACATCATCGACGCCGTGCGCTGGGTCATGGGCGAAAGCTCCGCCAGCCGACTGCGTGGCGACTCGCTGACCGACGTCATCTTCTCCGGCTCCTCCGCCCGCAAGCCCGTCTCGCAGGCCGCCGTCGAGCTGATCTTCGACAACACCGACCACACCATCACCGGCGAGTACGCCTCGTTCAACGAGATCTCGGTCAAGCGCACCGTCAGCCGTGACGGCAGCAGCAACTACTACCTCAACGGCACCAAGTGCCGCCGCCGCGACATCACCGACCTGTTCCTCGGCACCGGCCTGGGGCCGCGCAGCTACTCGATCATCGAGCAGGGCATGATCAGCAAGATCATCGAGGCGCGGCCTGAAGATCTGCGGGTCTACCTGGAAGAAGCTGCCGGCATCTCCAAGTACAAGGAGCGCCGCAAGGAAACCGAGACCCGCATCCGGCATACCCGCGAGAACCTGGACCGCCTCAACGACCTGCGCGAGGAGATCGGCAAACAGCTCGAGCACCTCAAGCGCCAGGCGCGCCAGGCCGAGCAGTACCAGGCGCTGCAGGAAGAGCGCAAGGTCAAGGACGCCGAGTGGAAGGCGCTGGAATACCGTGGGCTGGATGGCCGCCTGGGCGGCCTGCGCGAAGCACTTTCGCGCGAGGAGACCCGCCTGCAGCAGCTGATCGCCGAGCAGCGCGATGCCGAAGCCCGCATCGAAACCAGCCGCCTGCGCCGCGAAGAGGCCTCCGATGCGCTCAACACCGCGCAGGCCGAGGTCTACCAGGTCGGCAGCACGCTGGCCCGCCTGGAGCAGCAGATCCAGCATCAGCGCGAGATGTCGCAGCGACTGAACAAGGCGCGCGATGAGGCGCAGCAGGCACTGGCCGATCTGGGCCAGCACATCAGTGGCGATGAGGCCAAGCTGATGGTGCTGCGCGAGGCAGTGGACGATGCCGAGCCGCGCCTGGAGCAGTTGCAGGAAGAGAATGAGATCAAGCAGGAGGCCCTGCGTGATGCCGAGGCCCGGCTGGCCGATTGGCAGCAGCGCTGGGAGAGCCATACCCGCAGCACCTCCGAAGCCTCGCGCGCCGGCGAAGTCGAGCGCACCCGCGTGGATTATCTGGACCGCCAGGTGCTGGAAGCCGATCGCCGCCGCGAGTCGCTGCAGGCCGAGCGCGCCGGGCTGGATCTGGACGCCCTGGCCGAGGTGTTCGAAGAACTGCACCTCCAGCACGAGACCCAGAAGGCCTCGCTGGACACGCTCAACGAGCAGGTGGAAGAACGCAAGCATGCCGTGGCCGGGCTGCAGGACCGCCAGCGCGCCGGGCAGACCGAGCTGGCCGAGATCCGCAAGCAGGCCCAGGCCGCCCGCGGCCGGTTGTCGTCACTGGAGACCCTGCAGCAGGCCGCACTAGGCCAGGAGCAGGGCGCCGCGGTGGCCTGGCTGAAGGCACGCGGGCTGGATTCGGGCGCGCGTGTCGGCGAACGCCTGACCGTGGAGAGCGGCTGGGAAAACGCCGTGGAAAGCGCGCTCGGCCAGCTGATCGAGGGCGTGCTGGTCGATTCCCCGGCATCGCTGGTGGACGCGCTGGGCGAACTCGGCGAAGGCCGTATCGCGCTGGTCTCGGCCGAGCAGGACGCGCTGGATGTCGCGCCAACCTCGCTGGCCGCGAAAGTGCAGGGCCCCACTGCGATCCGTCGGCTGCTGGCACGCCTGCATGCCGCCGAGGATCTCGCGTCCGCCCGTGCGCTGCAGGCGACGCTGGGCGAGGGCGACTCGGTCATCACCCGCGGTGGCGAGCGGCTGGGCGAGGGCTGGGTGCGCGTGTCGCGCTCCGGCGCGGCCAAGCAGGGCGCGCTGCTGCGCGAACGCGAGATCGTCACCCTGCGCGAGCAGATTGAAACACTGCAGGACCGCGAAGCGGCCCTGGAAGAGCAGCTGGCCGGCTTCCGTGACCAGTTGCTGGCCGGTGAGCAGCAACGCGAAGACGCGCAGCGCCAGCTGTACCTGGCCCATCGCAGCGTTTCCGAGCTCGGTGGCCAGCTGCAGAGCCAGCAGGGCAAGGTGGAGGCCGCACGCACCCGCATCGACCGCATCGAAGGCGAGCTGGTGCAATTGCTGGAGACGCTGGATGCCGGTCGCGAGCAGGTGCGCGAAGCACGTTCGCGGCTGGACGATGCGGTCACCAGCATGGGCGACCTGGAATCGGTCCGCGCCGCGCTGGAAGGCGAGCGTCGCCAGCTTACCGATGCCCGCGACCAGGCCCGCGACCAGGCCCGCAACGTGCGCGAGGCGGCGCATTCGCTCGCCTTGACGCTGGAATCGCAACGCGCGCAGATCGCCTCGCTGAGCCAGGCGCTGGAGCGCATGAGTACCCAGCGTGGGCAGCTGGATACGCGATTGGGTGAACTGCATTCGCAGCTGGACGAAGGTGATTCGCCGGTCAAGGCGCTCGAAGCCGAACACCAGAACGCCTTGGGCGAGCGCGTGCGTGCCGACCGCGTGCTGGGCGAAGCCCGTACGTTGCTCGATGGCATCGATGCCGAACTGCGCACGTTCGAGCAGACCCGCCACCAGCGCGACGAACAGGCGCTGGCGCAGCGCGAGCGCATTTCCCAGCGCAAGCTCGACCAGCAGGCACTGGTGCTCAGTGCCGACCAGCTGTCGGCCTCGGTGGAGAAGGCCGGCTTCGTGCTGCAGGACGTGATCAACAGCCTGCCCGAGGATGCGCGGGTCACCGACTGGGAGCAGGCCGTGCACCAGATCGATGGCCGCATGCGCCGGCTGGAGCCGGTCAACCTGGCCGCCATCCAGGAATACGGCGAGGCGTCGCAGCGTTCGGAGTACCTGGATGCGCAGAACACCGACCTCACCACCGCCCTGGAAGCCCTGGAGGACGCGATCCGCAAGATCGACCGCGAGACCCGCGGCCGCTTCAAGGACACCTTCGACCGCGTCAACGCCGGTGTGCAGCAGCTGTATCCGCGCCTGTTCGGTGGTGGCCACGCCTACCTCGAGCTGACAGGTGAAGACCTGCTCGACACCGGTGTTGCGATCATGGCGCGGCCGCCGGGCAAGCGGGTGTCGAGCATCTCGCTGCTGTCCGGTGGCGAGAAGGCGATGACCGCGGTGGCGCTGGTGTTTGCGATCTTCCAGCTCAACCCGGCACCGTTCTGCCTGCTGGACGAGGTGGACGCGCCGTTGGACGAAGCCAACGTCGGTCGCCTGGCCAACATGGTCAAGGAAATGAGCGAGAAGGTTCAGTTCCTGTTTGTGAGCCACAACAAGGCCACGATGGAAGCTGCACACCAGCTCTCCGGCGTGACCATGCGCGAACCGGGCGTCAGCCGACTGGTCAGTGTCGACCTGGAGGAAGCCGCACGATTGGCGGGCGCGGCTTGACGTGCCATCCTTAAGTACCTGAATGATTTAGCCGGAGACCCCCCCGAATGTCCGACATGGCACTGCTCCGCATCGGCATCCTGGCCGCCGGCCTGCTGTTGATCGCTGCGATCTTCCTGTTTGGCCGTCCGAAAAAGAAAGCGCAGGGCCGTCGCGTCGAAGGTGCCGAGAGCACCAGCGGCCAGCGCCGTGAGCCCGTGCTGGGCGAGGGCGAGAGCCCGGCCGAGGGCGCTGCTCCCGTTGTCGGCGAAGACGGCGTCACCCAGCCCGAGCTGGGCCTGCCGGACGTGGACGCCGCGCCGGCCAGTGACCTGGGCAAGCGTGCGACGCAGGATTTCGACAAGATCGTCTCGCTGTTCGTCGCTGCGCGCGCGGGCGAGCAGCTGCGTGGCGAGGACATCGTCGTTGCTGCGGAAAAGACCGGCCTGGTGTTCGGCCACATGAATGTCTTCCACCGCCTGGTTGAAGGCCACCCCGAGCGCGGCCCGATCTTCTCGATGGCCAGCATCATGAAGCCGGGCAGTTTCGATATGGCCAACATCCGCGAGATGGAAACCCCGGCGATCGCCTTCTTCCTGACCCTGCCGGCGCCGCTGACCGCGCTGGACGCCTGGGAAAAGATGCTGCCGACCGTGCAGCGCATGGGCGAGCTGCTCGATGGCGTCGTGCTCGATGACAGCCGCAATGCCCTGGGTCGCCAGCGCATCGCGCACATCCGTGATGAGCTGCGCGCCTACGACCGCCAGCACCAGGCCCCGCCGCTGACCAAGGCCCCGCGCTGGTGATTGCCGTAGAGCCGACCAACGGTCGGCTCTACCTGTTCTGGCTGACCACCGTGTCGAAGGCCGCACGGAACCGCGCCATTTCGGCCGCGGTGCCCACCGTCACGCGCACCCGCTGCGGCCAGATCGGCCAGCTGCGCCCGATGACCACGCCCTGTTCGGCCATCGCCGCAGAGAACGCCGCGCCGTCGCGCTGCACATCGACCACGAAACAGTTTGCTTCCGACGGCACACAGCTAAAGCCGCGCTTACCGAGCCAGCCGATGGTCTCCTGCCGTACCAGGGCATTCTCCGCCTTGCGCTGCGCGATCAATCCCGGATCACGCAGGCTCGCCAGTCCCGCCGCCATCGCGGTGACCGGCAGCGGGTTGTCGCCCAGGCTGGCCAGTTCCTTCAGCCGGTCCGGATGCGCGGCCGCCACCCCCAGGCGCAGGCCGGCCATGCCGTAGAGCTTGGAGAAGGTGCGCAGCACGATCACATCGTCGCGCTGCATCACCTGGCCGATCACCGAGCGCTGCTCGCTGTACTGCAGGTAGGCCTCGTCCACCAGCACGCGGGTCTGGGCCGGCTTGTTGGCCAGCAGCCAGGCAATGTCGGCCGCCGGGGTGATCGAACCGGTGGGATTGTTGGGGTTGCACAGATACAGCAGGCCGGCATTGACCGTCGCGGCAGCCGCCGCCATCGCATGCACGTCGTGTGCCCCGTCGGCGCGCAGCGGCACCCTGGCCACCGTGGCCCCACGCGCCGCGGCAAGATCGCCCAGCGCCTCGAAGGTGGGATCGGCGACCACCAGCCCCGCACCAGGCGAGGTCCAGAGCACGGCCGCCCGGTTCAGTGGCTCGCTCGAGCCCGGATACAGCCGCACGTGATCCTTGTCGATGCCTTCCTGCTGGGCGAACAGATCGCGCAGCTCGCCGGCCAGAGCAAACAGATACCGCCCGCTGCTGGCGATGATGTCGCGCGCCGCGGTCTGCGCGGCGGGTGATGGCCCGTACGGGCATTCATTGAAGTTCAGCAGCACCGGTCCTGTGCTGGCGGGGAGCGCACGCGACAGCGCGGCCGATGCAGGCAGCACGCCCAGGCCGGACAACGCCAGGCCGGCACCGGCCAACTGCAGGAACGAGCGACGGGAAGTGGTGGGGGCAGGCGTCACGGGGCACCGGAAACAAGGGGTTCGGCGCACGCTAGCGCCACGGCGGATCGGCGGCAAGCGTTCTTCACTGCGCGCACGAGCGGGGGGAGGGGTAAAATTGAATGCCCCACCAGGATCGCCTCCCGCATGACCCCCAGCCCCGCCGCACGTGCCGACGTCCTGCGCCGCCAGATCGAGGATGCCGGCAAGGCATACCACGAGCGCGACGAGCAGCTGATCCCCGACGTCGAGTACGACCTGCTGGTGCGCGAGCTGGAGGCGATCGAGCAGGCACACCCGGAGCTGGCCGCGGCCGATTCGCCGACCCGGCAGGTCGGTGGCAAGGCGTCCTCCCGTTTCGCCGAGGTCCGTCACGCGGTGCCGATGCTGTCGCTGGGCAATGCCTTCAGTGATGAGGAAGTCCAGGATTTCGTGCGCCGCATCAGCGAGCGCCTGCGTCGCAGCACGCTGTGTTTTTCCGCCGAACCGAAGCTTGACGGCCTGGCGATCAGCCTGCGCTACGAGGAGGGCCGTTTCGTGCAGGGGGCGACCCGTGGCGATGGCGCCACCGGCGAGGATGTCAGCGCGAACCTCCGCCAGATCAGTGTGATCCCGCCGGTGCTCAGGGGTGAGGGCTGGCCAGCGGTGCTGGAAGTGCGCGGCGAGGTCTACATGGCCCGTGCCGACTTCGAGGCCTACAACGCCGATGCGCGCCTGCATGACGGCAAAGTGCTGGCCAATCCGCGCAACGCCGCCGCCGGTTCGCTGCGCCAGCTCGATCCAAAGATGAGCGCCAGGCGCAAGCTGAGCTTCTACGCTTACGGCACCGGCCAGGTTGAAGGCGGCGAGCTGCCGCCCACGCATTCGGCCACGCTGGCGCAGCTGCGCGCGTGGGGGCTGCCGGTGAGTGACCTGTGCCAGGTGGTGGAGGGCGCCGACGGGCTGCTCGCCTATTACCGCGACATCGGCGAACGCCGCGACGGTCTGGCTTTCGATATCGACGGTGTGGTCTACAAGCTCGACGATCGCGCCGGCCAGGAACAGATGGGCTTCGTCGCGCGCGCACCGCGCTGGGCGATCGCGCACAAGTTCCCGGCGCAGGAACAGACCACCACGGTGGAGGCGATCGAGATCCAGATCGGCCGCACGGGTGCCGCGACCCCGGTCGCGCGTCTGGCGCCGGTCGCCGTGGCCGGCGTGATCGTATCCAACGCGACGCTGCACAATGCCGACCAGATCGCGCGCCTGGATGTGCGCGTGGGCGATACGGTGATCGTGCGCCGCGCCGGTGATGTGATCCCGGAAGTGGTCAGCGTGATCGCCGACCGTCGTCCCGCCGGCACCACGCCGTGGCAGATGCCCTCGCAGTGCCCGGTGTGCGGCTCGGAGATCGTCCGCGAAGAGGGCGAGGCCGCCTGGCGCTGCTCGGGTGAGCTGAGCTGCCCGGCGCAGCGCAAGGAAGCCATCGCGCACTTCGCGTCGCGCCGCGCCATGGATATCGACGGCCTGGGCGGCAAGTACATCGAGACCCTGGTCGACGCCGGTATCGTGCGCGGCGTAGCCGATCTGTACCGCCTGCAGCGCGATCAGCTGCTGCAGCTCAAGCTGGTGCTGGATGCCGAATCGCCCGAGGCGCTGGCCAGCCAGATCGGCCTGCACCTGCCGCCGGAAGGCAGCGGCGATTACCTGAGGGCCATCCTCAAGCTCGATGGCAGCGACGAGGCATGGCGCGCGCAGGCGCTGGCGATGCCGGCCACGTTCGCCTGGAACACGAAGAAGATCGCGACCAAGTGGGCCGACAACCTGATCGCCGCGATCGACGCCAGCCGCACCACCACGCTGGAGCGGCTGTTGTTCGCGCTGGGCATCGAGCATGTCGGCGAGAGCACCGCCAAGGCCCTGGCGACCTGGTTCGGCGATCTCGAACTGATCCGTCATCTGCCTTGGCCGCTGTTCAAGCGCGTGCCCGACATCGGCGGCGAAGTGGCGCGTTCGCTCGGCCACTTCTTCGAACAGGCTGGCAACCAGGAGGCGATCGATGCGCTGCTGCAGGTCGGCCAAGTGCGCATCAGCGATGTGCACCCGCCGATCGCCAAGCTGCGGGACGGTCTGGATTTCGCGCAGCTGTTGGTCGAAGCGGAGATTCCGGGCATCACCCGGCTGCGCGCGGAGAAGCTGGTGGCCATGTTGCCGGATGCGGCCTCGGTGCTGGACGCCGAGCCGGTGCGGTTCGTTGCCGCCGGCCTGCCGAACGAGGTAGCCCTCGGGCTGGCCGACTGGCTCGACAGCGAAGGCCACGGCCCGATGCTGCTCAAGGCCGAGGAATACCGCCAGAAGCTGCTGACACTGGCGCCGGAGCAGGCCGACCAGGTCGCCGGCCCGTTGGACGGCCAGACCGCCGTGCTGACCGGAACGCTGACGCAGATGAACCGCGACGAGGCCAAAGCCCGGCTGGAAGCGCTCGGCGCCAAGGTGGCTGGCAGTGTGTCGAAAAAAACCTCCTTCGTGGTCGCCGGTGCCGAGGCCGGTTCCAAGCTGACCAAGGCGCAGGAGCTGGGCGTGCCGGTCTGGGACGAAGACCAGCTGATCGCCTTCCTCGCGCAGCACTGAACAAGAGAAACCGCATGCAGACCGTTCCCCTCGATTTCCGCCTGGCCACCGTCGCCGACACCGAGTTGCTGATCGGGCTGATGCGTGATTTCTACGCCGAAGACAAACTCGACTTCGAAGACACCCGTGTGCGGAACGCGCTGGCCGCGTTGCTGGAAGATCCGCGCAACGGTGAAGTGCTGCTGTGGCTGGACGAGGCCGGCGCGGTGGTGGGCTATGGAGCACTGGCGATGGGCTTCAGCCTGGAGCAGGGCGGCCACTTTGCGTTGCTCGATGAGCTGTACCTGAGCCATGCCGCGCGTGGGCGGGGCCGCGGCAAGCAGGCGCTGGCCATCCTCGAACAGCGCGCCAACGCACGTGGCGTGGAGCGCATGCGCCTGGAAGTGAACCATCACAACGAACTGGCGCGACGCCTGTACCTGGCCACCGGCTACGTCGATGACACCCGCGATCTGCTGACCCTGCCGCTGGCGAAGCGCCTGAAGGACGCGCGCGCGTGATCGCCGCGCTGCGCCAGCGTGCCGCGCTCAACGCACTGATCCGCCGCTTCTTCGCCGCACGCGACGTGCTCGAGGTCGAAACGCCGATCCTGTCCGCAGCGGGCAATACCGAGCCGAACATCGACAGCTTCCATACCCGCTTCAGCGGGCACGTGGATGCGGGCACCGCGCAACGCTGGCTGCGCACCTCGCCGGAGTTCCCGCTGAAGCGATTGCTCGCGGCAGGGGTGGGGGACTGCTACGAACTGGGTCGTGTGTTCCGCAACGGCGAAGCCGGCGGCCGCCACAATCCCGAGTTCACCATGCTGGAGTGGTACCGGGTCGGCTGGGACCACCGTCGCCTGATCGACGAGACCGCCGCTCTCGTGCGCGATGCGCTGCAGCTGGTCCAGCGCGAGGCGACGCTGGAGGTCATCGATTACCGTGGTCTTTACCAGCAGCACGTCGGGCTGGACCCGTTCCAGGCCAGCCTGGAAGACCTGCAGGCACCGCTGGCCGAGGTCCGCATCGATGCGGACGGATTGACCCGGGATGACTGGCTCGATCTGCTGATGACCCACTGCATCCAACCGCACTTCCGTGACGACACCATGACGGTGGTGCATGACTGGCCGGCGACCCAGGCGGCATTGGCGAGAATTCGGCCGGGCACGCCGCCGCTGGCCGAACGGTTCGAGCTGTACCTGGGCAGCGTGGAGCTGGCCAACGGCTATCACGAGCTGAACGACGCGGCTGAACAGCGCGCGCGTTTCGAGCGCGACCATGCCATCCGTACCGCGCGCGGTGACGTGCTGCCGCCGCTGGATGAACACCTCTTGGCGGCCCTGCCGGCGCTGCCCGATTGCGCGGGGGTGGCGGTGGGCGTGGACCGGCTGCTGATGGCGATGAACCGCACCGGCCGCATCGCCGATGTGCTGGCCTTCGATTTCGCCCACGCCTGAGGCGTTTTGACGCACCCGCGTCTTGCACGGGCTGCATGATGATGCTCTGATCACACCGGATGTCCGAAGGTGGGTCATGTGATTGTTCAGGCGTGGCGGGGATCGTGTTGATGAAGCTGTTGGTAGGCGCGGGCATGCCCTTGTGGCCGGTGTTGCTGTGGACTGCGCTGATGCCTGAAACGGCGCTCGCGCAGGCCGGCGGCTATGCCGGCCAGGTGGTGCGTTGCGAATCGCGCGACATGGGGTGGGTGCATTGCGATGTCCCCACCGAAGGCGGTGTCGATCTGATCCGCCAGCTCTCCGACAACAGCTGCGTGCGAGGCTCGGAATGGGGCACCGACCGTTCCGGCGTCTGGGTGACCCTGGGCTGTCGCGCCGAGTTCCGCGCGCGTACCGCGGCTGCCGCGCCGCGTGCCGACGGTGAACGCCGCACGCGCCGGGTGGTGCGCTGCGAATCCAACGGGCGCCCGCAGAGCTGCCCGGTCGTGCTGCAGGGCGCGCCGGTGCGTCTGCTGCGCCAGCTCACCTCGCTGCCGTGCCGCGAAGGCCACAGCTGGGGCTATCGCCGCAATGAGATCTGGGTGACCCGCGGTTGCCAGGGCGAGTTCGAGGTCGGTGCCGCCGATGGCAGCGGGTTCCTCAACGTGCCACGCATCCTGGTCTGCGAATCCAAGTCGCGCCAGCGCCGCTTCTGTGGTGCCGGGATCACCCACGGTGTCACGCTCAACAAGCAGCTCTCCGGCACCCCCTGCGAGCAGGGCAGCAGCTGGGGCTGGGACAGCCGTGGGGTCTGGGTCGACAAGGGCTGCCGCGCCGAGTTCGCGGTCAACTGAGCGCGCGATTCCGCCTGCATCGGCACGCCGCTACAATGGCCCGATGAACGCATCCACCGACATCGACTACGCCCGTTACGACCATATCCGCCCGATCCTGTGGACCGGCGAGAGCCTGCAGCTGCTCGACCAGCGCAAACTGCCGTTCATCGTCGAGCACGTGGAGTGCCGCGACAGCGACGCGGTTGCCGAGGCCATCCATGCGCTGACCGTGCGCGGCGCACCGGCGATCGGCATTGCCGCCGCCTGGGGCGTGGTACTGGCGGCCAATGAGGTCCAGGCCGACGATGGCGCCCAAGCGCTGTTGAAGCTGGAGCCGGCCCTGCAACGCCTCAACGCCTCGCGCCCGACCGCCGTGAACCTGGCCTGGGCGCTGGCCCGCATGCGCCGCGCGCTGGCCCCGGCCGGTGCCGACTGGCAGCAGGTGCTGGCCGCCGAAGCCCAGGCAATCGCCGAGGAGGATCTGGCCGCCAACCGCCACATGGGCGCGCTGGGCGCCGGCCTGATCGAGGCCGGCAGCGGCGTGCTCACCCACTGCAATACCGGCTCGCTGGCCACCGCCGGCTTCGGCACCGCGCTGGGCGTGATCCG
>Ga0213821_1001143_pt1 | contig 13081 bp, 9 predicted proteins | sample MC6MC0909MG_FD_179894 | JGI IMG/M metagenome (GOLD analysis project Ga0213821, IMG submission 179894) | Enriched soil aggregate microbial communities from Iowa State University, Ames, United States - MC6-MC0909-MG | ecosystem: Environmental > Terrestrial > Soil > Unclassified | place: USA: Iowa...
CTGTACCGCGGCTTCCCGATCGAACAGCTGGCCGTGAACTGCGACTTCATGGACATCTGCTACCTGATCCTGAACGGCGAACTGCCGAACCAGGAACAAAAGGCCGATTTCGACTCGCAAGTCACCCATCACACGATGGTCAATGAGCAGCTGCATTTCTTCCTGCGTGGTTTCCGCCGCGACGCCCACCCGATGGCCGTCCTGACGGGCCTGGTCGGCGCGCTGTCCGCGTTCTATCACGACTCCACCGACATCACGAACCCGCAGCATCGCCACATCTCGGCCATCCGCCTGATCGCCAAGATGCCGACGCTGGTTGCGATGGCGTACAAGTACTCGCAAGGCCAACCGTTCATCTACCCGCAGAACGACCTGTCCTACACGGGCAACTTCCTGCGCATGATGTTCGCCACGCCGTGCGAAGACTACAAGGTCAATGAAGTCGTCGAGCGCGCGCTTGACCGCATCTTCATTCTGCACGCCGATCACGAGCAAAACGCCTCCACCTCGACCGTGCGCCTGTGCGGTTCGTCGGGCACCAACCCGTTCGCCGCGATCTCGGCTGGCGTGGCTTGCCTGTGGGGCCCGGCTCACGGCGGCGCCAACGAAGCTTGCCTGCAGATGCTCGAAGAACTGCAAGCCAACGGCGGCATCGACAAGGTCGGCGAGTTCATGGAGAAGGTCAAGGACAAGAACTCGGGCGTGCGCCTGATGGGCTTTGGCCACCGCGTCTACAAGAACTACGACCCGCGCGCCAAGCTGATGCAGGAAACGTGCAAGGAAGTGCTCTCGGCCCTGGGCCTGGAAAACGACCCGCTGTTCAAGCTGGCCATGGAACTGGAACGCATCGCCCTGTCGGATCCGTACTTCGTCCAGCGCAAGCTGTACCCGAACGTGGACTTCTACTCGGGTATCGTCCAGCGCGCCATCGGCATCCCGACCTCGCTGTTCACGGCCATCTTCGCGCTGGCCCGCACGGTGGGCTGGATCGCCCAGTGGAACGAAATGCTGTCGGATCCCGACTACAAGATCGGCCGTCCGCGTCAGCTGTTCACCGGTTCGGTCACGCGCGACGTGCCCCCGATGGACAAGCGTTAATTCGCACGACATACCCGGAAGGCACCACCTTCCGGCAAAACGCCAGTCAGCCTAGCGCTGACTGGCGTTTTTTTTTTGGCCGGCGAGGTGCGGCCGGCGAGGTGCGGCGACGAAGTGTCGCTCGCCGTCACAGGTAGCTCATCGTGAAGGTCACCGCCGAGTTTGCGGAGCCGGGCGTGATCGTGTCGCCGGTTTGACGGTATCTGGCCCGCAAGGGGATCTTGAAGTTTCCTCCCGTCGCGCCGTTGTATCCGGTAAATGGCCGCTTCGTGCCCAGGATGGCCGGATTTCCGTCGCCATCGAGCAATTGGATACCAATGCCAGCAGCCGAGGAGCTGCCATCCAGATCCACCACCGCGTTGGCGTTGTCCACAATCGGCGTGACGGCGTCGATCTGGTAGTGGATGGCGTTCAGTCCCGATGGGCAGTTGTTCAACGAAATATCGAATGTCTCGGCTTGACTGGACGACCCTTTGCCTGAGAAGACCGACACCTTGGGTAAGCCCAGGAATACGGATACGTCGGAGGAGGAACAAGCCTGAGATTGGACCGACACTCCCACGGTGAACAGATTGAGCTCCATGCCTGTAATAAGCAACGCTTCGCCGCCGGGCTCATGACGAACCGCCCGCGCCACGCCGACGCTTATTGGCGGCAAGGCACCGGCTGTGATAGGTCCAGTTTTGACGAACATGACGCGCCAATGTCCACCGTTAGTGACGCCGCCTTGCCCATTGCATGTTCTTGAGCTCCAGTTTTGGGAGGTAACTGCCCGCAATACACTCCACGAGCAACTGTTGGCAAAGTTCCACCAACCGACGATGATTCCTATGCCATTGACGCCTGTCGCGTAGACCTCGTAGGCGATGCCGTCAACCACCTTGGTTTGGCCGGCGGCAGGCAGGGAGACCTTCATTGCCGTTCCCGTGCCGGTGCCGGCGGATGCGGTGCAGTTATACCAATTTGTCGACGCCTCGGATTCCAGCCATCCTGAAAGGGATGCGCCGGGGGCTGCATCCCGGGGAGAAGAAATGGGTGCCGGGGTGTTGACAGTGCTCACGCTCAACACCTGACTGCAGGTCGCCGCGGCCCAGGTGGTGGCAGGTCCCAATCCCGCAAGCAGAACAAGCGCGGCATGGAGTTGCGACTTCTTGATCGACGTTTTCATCGTGAATGCCTGGCCAATGTAGTTGGATCTGGCGCTTCGCACACCAGGCCGCTGATCTGCAGCAGGGATGCGTCCATCATCGGACGCTGCACCGGAAGCGCGTAATCGAACGTGCAACCTTGGGCATCGTCCGCGCCCCACTTGACGGTCAAGGTGCCGCTGTCGGATTTCAGTCCGCGCGCCAGGATGCGGCCCCCTTGCGTCACGACGCCGACACGCGTTCCCTCCGCGTCCAGCACGTCGGCGCCAAAGGGCAGGGCAGCTCCATTGCTCGAAACTACCGTCAGCAGCGCCACATTTCCCGTGTCTTCTGTCTCGAAACTCAAGCGGACCACCGCGCCAGCGGTGGGCGCCACGTGCTGATCGGTCGCTTTGAGCTCGATATTCAAGGGCAGGCCCTTGGGATCGAGCTGGATGCTGTTTCTGGCATAGGGCGTCAGGGTCGATATCACCGCCCGGCCCGAGGAGTCCAGGCGCAATCCGGTGCCGTTGAGCACCCGGGCGCCTGCGGCGTCTTTCGCCTCGACGATGGCGAGCGTATCGCCGGCGGTTGGCGTCAACACGACGCCGCCGCCGTAGGCGACGATGGCTCCGGAAATGCCTGCGCCATGTTGCGTGTAGTTTGGACTGGTGCCGGCGCTGGCGGACACTGTGGCGACAGGTGTTATGTAAGCCGCATTGGCGGCTACGTTGGTGTTGGCCTGTCCATAGCGCGTCGTGCTGCGGCCGGCGCTTAAGCCATAGTTGAATTCGTTATTGGCGCCGAGGCTTCCTGCGATGGATTGCTGGATATTGCCCGATCCATCCGAGCCTCTTTGCAGACTGGTTGAGGCGTAGAGATGGTTTCGTCCATGGCCGAGCGGAATGCCCAGATTGAGCATGATCTGATTGTTCCACTCCTGCATGCCCACATTGAGCTGGCGAGACACTGAAACGCCATAGTTCACGCTCTTGAAGCTATTGCTGTAGCCGGCCTGAATCTGCGTGTCGCGGCCCGGTTGATCCCAGTAGTCCTGGGTTGATCCGCTGAAATGGAGAGACCCGTAGCCGGGAGGCAGGCTTTGGTTGATCGTCGCCTGCAGGCGCCCGCGCTGCGTAGCGTACTGGTCGGTGCTTAATGGCTGCGCCTGCGGGGATCTTCGCGCCATTGCATCTGTCAGGCTCAGATAGCCCCGGCTGGAATAGCGGTAGGCGGCAAGGGTGACGCTGGTCCTGGTGGGTTCGAGAAACGTGGAATAGCTCAGCCTGACGCTTTGCCCGGTACGGTTTTCCGCCTTGGGAAGGCGTGTGGCCGCCTGCGTGATATCCAGGCCGAATGCGCCGAAGGCCGTGTTCAGCGCCGCGCCACCCAATACGGCGCCGTAGCCTTGCGCAGCGGTCAGTCCGCCGTATGCCGTCACGAGATTGCTGATGCCATGCTGCACCATCGCCTGCGCCATCCATGGCCGATCCAGCGCCTGAGGATTGCGGTACTGGCCCGCCGTAACGCTGTATCGAGTAACGCCGGGACGCAAGGAATTCACTGCGCTGGAGAAAGGGACCCTGGACACCAGGACGCGGCCATCGGCTTCGTTGACGACGACTTCCAGGTCTCCGCCGTATCCGGTGGCATAGAGGTCGTCAATGATGAATGCGCCGGGCGCGACCGTCGTTTCGTGGATGATGTTGCCGTTCTGACGGATCTGGACGCGCGCGTTGGTGCTTGCGATCCCGCGGATGGTCGGTGCAAAGCCGCGCTGCGAGTCCGGGTACATGCGATCGTCGCTGGATAGCTGCACGCCACGAAACCCGACGCTGTCGAAGGTGGATCCATCCGTAAACGCGTCTCCGATGAGCAACTGGCTTTTGATGCTGGTCAGATTGCGCCGCAGGTTCGTCTGCACGCTTTGATACTGGGTGCCCATCTTGCTGCCATGGGTCACATTACCGGTATGCCGAAGCCGCCAGGCGCCGATGTTCGCGCCTGCATTCAGTCCGGCGTAGGCTTGCGTGGTAGTCGTGCGGTAGGCACGCGATTGGTAGAAGTTTGCGTTGTAATTGAACAGCGCTGCAGTGACGCCTTCATCCCAATGTGCTGGATCCACAGAACCGCGCCCCTGCCGGAGCAGCGACGCTTGCGGAACTTTCATGTTGACGCGCTGTTCACCGACATCAACGTCGGCGCGGGCGTCCTTTACGAGATCGGATATTGCAATACAGTGCCCATCGTCCAACCGCGCGGTAATGGTGGCGTCCACCTTGCTCAGGTCGATCCCCACGCGTTCAGTAAGCGCCTGATCGAAACACGGCTGCATCCATGCCAAACCTGACGAAGGCCTGCCAATGCGCACGTCATATCGCCCAAGCCGGCGGTCGTTGACCAGCACATCAAGTCGGTGGATTCCCGGTGTTACGCTGTTCGATCGCGCAAACTGGCGCACGTCCACGCTGGAACCCTGCAGAAAGGTGTCATTGAACTCCACCTCGGTGTCCAGCGCCGCGAGCTCGGTACCCATTGCGTAGGCAGATGTGCCGAGCAAGCCAAGCGTCATTGCGGCAAGTCCAAATTGCGCCATTGCTAAGGAACCCATCATTTCTGGAACGTGCGCGAGCGACCGCGGTGTTTTCGGCGGGTCAGGTAGGCACGAGGGCTCGTGTGCCCGTGACGGCGCCGCCGTAGTCGTTCAAGTAGCGGTATACGACTTGGGTGTTTGTTCCCGGAGTAACGTCGCCTGATAGGGGCAGCGCTTTTGTCTCGCCAGGCGCCAACATGTCGCCCTCGGTGAACGTCGCGCGCTTGCCGCCGCCGACGACATCGATTTCGACGAAGGTGATGTGATAAGGCGTGGGGTTGGTGGCTTCGACGGCATTGTGCGAGCCGGATTTGATGAGACGCCAGGTGACCTGTGCCGGTGCGTCATCCGCCTTGCCTTCGAGTCCTGCGGGACGATAGAACAGCTTGATGCGAGAGCGGAACGCCATCTGCAGCAGGTTATGGCCGTTCTTGTCTTTGGGGGGAATCTCCAGCACGTTGAGCCAGTACACGGATTCATTGTTTTGAGCCATTGCTTGGCCCGTATGCATCAGACGCAGCGTTTGGCCCTTGCCCTGGTCAATGCGGGTGACTGGGGGAGTGACGATGAACGGCACGTGGATGGAACCCGGCGCGGCCGTGCTGTCCCCCGTGTCGATCCAGGTTTGCGTGAGCGCGGGCTGCGCACCGTCGTTCTTCAGCCTGACGTTGACTTCAGCTTGACCGGCTTCATAAATAATTCGAGTGCCACCGATGACGACGGATGCGGCGCTTGGCGCGGCAGCGACCATGCTGGCAGCGAGGGCTCCTGCCGCAAGCATTACTTTGAACGTGCTCATGGAATTCCTCGGACTGTATACGGGGTCTTGATTACTGATCCGGGTGGCGTCGAGACATGCCGACGGCGGCGCTTCCAGAGTTATTGATAGACGATGGTGTACTTGGCGGTGGCCGTGACCGTTCCGGGGCTGGCCTGTCCAGTCGCAAAGTATTGGGCGAAATACTTGAGCGTTGCCTCGCCGCTGGCCAGGACGACGGATTTGGAGTTTTGGGAGCCGTCGGCAACGGTGACGTTGATGGCGGATTCATCGCCGTTCAGGAGGCGAACTTCAACATTGCCGGCCCCGCCGGCGGCGGTGGTGAGATTGCCCGTGACGGTGTTGCCATTGGCGCCGGGTTCGAAGTGGACGCGAACCGTGCCCGTGTTGGGAGTGCATGCCGACAGACGAATGAAGAAGGGGGTGCTGCCGGAGGTCTGACCTTGTGAGGTCAACGAGTCGACGCCGACCGTAGGCAGGAGGACGTTGAAGCTTTGGCTGCCGGTGTCGTTGCCATTGATCGTACAGGTGTTGGCAGACACGGCGCCGGTAAAGGTGATTGTGCCGTCGATTGCGAATGCCGGCAGCGAAAGCGAAGCGAGGAATCCAATGGCTATCGCAACACACGTCTTGGATTTCATGATCAGGGGGACTCGAAAAAGTTGAGAGACGAGGTGCCGACGGTGCTTTTGGGCTTGAAGGCAGCCTTTGTCGACTGGGATGATTACAGTCCCTCCGGCATACGCTGTCTTTAATAGGATTTTGATAGTTGGCCAGCGGGCAATTCTGCCGAAAGCATCGCTGCCATGATTCCGATACCACTGCCCGGCACCCACATGTACGGTGGTGTGGGAAGGCTGGCGGCTACAGGTAGTTCATCGTGAACGTCACCGCCGCGTTAGCGGATCCGGGCGTGACCTTGTCGCCCGTCTGGCGGTACCTTGCCCGGAGGGGAATCTTGAAGTTGCCGCCGGCGCCGGTGTAGCCGGTAAACGGCCGCTTGGTTCCCAGGAGAGCCGGATTGCCGTTCTCGTCCATCAACTGGACGCCGACGCCCGTGGCCGTCGATCCGCCGTCCAAGGCGACGACGGCATTCGCCGCGTCCAGGACAGGCGTGACCGCGTCGATCTGGTAGTGGATGGCGCCCATTCCCGCAGGGCAGCTTTCCAATGTGAAATCGAACGCAACCGTGTTGCTGGATGAGCCCTTGCCCGTGAAGACGGAACTCTTGGGCTCGCCAAGCGAAACGTGGACATCGGGCGTGCGGCAGGCCTGCGTTGCGACAAGCATGGCCATGGCCGTAAACGAGAATTCCCGGCCGGCTTCGAGGGTGAGGGGGCTGCCCGGGACGCTCGTGAACGATGCCGCATACGCAATGGCCGTCGGCGCCACCGTGCCGGTGGTGATGTTGCCGGTCTTGACGTACATGGTGCGTAGCTGGCCGCCATTGCTGACGGCGCCTGGACTGTTGCATCCTCTTGCGTGCCAGCTTGTAGCGCTGGTGACGGCAGAGAAGTTTCCCCATCCGCAACCATTCGCGTGGATGCGGACGCTGAGGATCACGCCGACCCCCTCCGTGGCGGTCGAAAAGACGGTGTAGGTCGCGCCGTCGACCACCGTGGTCTGGCCTGTGCTGGCCGTCAGCGCCCGGATGCCGACGCCCGTGCTTTCGCCCGCCGCGGCGACGCAGTTGAACCAGTTGGTGGCGGCCTCCGAAGCTAGCCAACCGGTGATCGCTGTGCCGATGGGCGCGTCGCGCGGGATGGAGACGCCTGGTGGCGTTGAAATGGAAATCGAGACGACCGACTGGGTGCAGGATGGCGCCGCCCAGGCGCTTGCAGCGCCGAGCGTTGCGGACAGGGTGATCGCCAAGCGCACCCAAGCGCTTTTCAATAGTGATTTCATCATTGGTTCCTGGCAATTCTGGTTGCGCCCGCGCCTTGGCAGAGCAGTCCGCCGGCTTGAGGCAGGGACCCGTCCTTGGGGGGCTTCGCGGGAAGGGCGTAGTCGAACGAGCAGACCGTGCCGTCGTCCCCGCCCGATTTCACGGTCAGGGTGCCTTTGTCGCTCTTCAATCCACGTGCGAGGATGCGGCCGCCTTGCGCCACGACGCCCACGCTATTGCCGTCGGCATCCTGTACGTCGGCGCCAAAGGGGAGCGGTTCGCCACTGGCGGTCGCGACCGTCAGCAGCGCCGTGTTGCCCAAGTTTTCGGTTTCGAAGCTCAGGCGAACCACCGCGCCGGCGGTGGGCGCCGCGTATTGTTCGGTCGCCTTGAGGTCGACATTCAGCGGCAGGCCCTTGGGATCGAGCTCGATGCTGTTCTTGGCGTAAGGCGTCAGCGTCGACACGATCGCGCGGCCCTTGGAATCGAGGCGCAGCCCGCTGCGGTTGAGCACCCGCGCGCCGGCAGCGTCTTTCGCCTCGACAATGGCGACCGTTTCGCCGGACGTCGGCGTCATCACCACGCCGCCGCCGTAGGCCACGACGCCTCCGGAAAGGCCCGCGCCGTATTGCGTGTAGTTCGAACTGGTGCTGGCATTGGCCGACACGGCGGTCACGGGTGTGTTGTACGAGGCGTTCGCCGCAATGTTGGTGTTGGCCGGACCATTGGACGACATGGCGCGTCCGGCGCTGACGCCATAGTTGAACGCGTTATCGGCGCCAAGCGTGCCCGCCACGGATTGCTGCACGCTGCTGGAGCCATCCGATCCCTTCTGCATGCTGGTCGACGCATACACCGGGTTCTGGTGGCGGCCCAGCGGGATGCCCACGTTGAGCATGACCTGGTTGTCCCACTTCTGGGTGCCCAGGTTGAGCTGGCGCGTGGCCGAAACGCTGTAGTTCACGCGCTTGTAGCTGTTGCTGTAGCCGGCCTGGATCTGCGTGTCGCGGCCGGACTTGTCCCAGTAATTCTGCGTCGATCCGGTGAAATGGATGGATCCATATCCCTGCGGCAAGTTCTGGTTGATGGTGGCCTGCAGGCGGCCGCGCTGCGTGCCGTACTGGCCAGCGCCTTGCCCGTGCTCCTGCCGGGATCTCAGTTCCATCGCGTCGGCCATGCTGAGGTAGCCACGGCTGGAATAGCGGTAGGCGCCCAGCGTGAGGCTTGTGCTGGTGGGCGCCAGAAACTTGGAGTAGCTCAGTTTGACGCTTTGACCGTTGCGGTTCTTTTCCTTGGGCAGGCGCGTGGCCGACTGGGTGACGTCCAGGCCGAATGCACCGAAGTCGGTGTTCAGCGCGGCGCCGCCCATTGCCGCGGCGTAGCCCTGCGCCCCGGTCACGCCGCCATAGGCGGTCACAAGGTTGTTGATGCCGTGCTGGACTGTGCCTTGCGCCATCAGGGGCCGGTCGGCCGTCTGCGGCGTGCGGTACTGGCCCGCGGTGACGCTGTACCGGGTTACGCCCGGGCGTAATGAATTCACGGCGCCGGAGAAGGGAACCCGCGACACCAGGACGCGGCCGTCGGCTTCGTTGACCACCATTTCGAGGTCGCCGCCGTATCCCGTGGCATACAGGTCGTCGATGACGAACGGGCCGGGAGCGACGGTGGTTTCATAAATGATGTTGCCGTTCTGGCGCACCTGGACGCGCGCGTTGGTGTTGGCGATGCCGCGCAGCGTCGGCGCGAAACCGCGCTGCGATTCGGGATACATGCGGTCGTCGCTGGACATCTGCACGCCGCGAAAGCCGACGCTGTCGAAGGTGGACCCGTCCGTGAACGCGTCGCCGATGACCAGCTGGCTTTTCATGCGGGTGATGTTGCGCCGAAGGTTGGTCTGCACGCTTTGATACTGCAGGCCGCTCTTGCTGCCCTTCGTCGCGTTGCCGGAATGACGGAAGCGCCAGGGGCCCGCGTTCGCGCCTGCATTCAGACCGGCAAAACTCTGCGTCGAAGCCTTGCCGTTGGCGCGGGAGGTGTAGAAGTTGGTGTTGTAGTTCAGTAGCGCGGCCGGCACGCCCTCGTCCCAATGCTTCGGGTCCACATAACCGCGGCCCTGGCGCACCAGCGACGCCTGCGGCACTGTCACGTTCAGCCGCTGTTCGCCCGCATCGAACTCCGCGCGCGCTTCCTTCACCAGCTCGGCCAGCGCAACGCATTCGTTGCCGCTCGGCCGCGCGGCAAGCGCGGCGTCGATCTTGGTGAGGTCGATGCCGACCAGTTCAACGAGCGTCTGGTCGAAACACGCTTGAAGCGGCGTGTTGCCTGACGGCTTGCCGATCCGCACATCGGAACGCCCCAGCCAGCGGTCGTTCACCAGCACGTCGAGACGGTAGGTGCCCGGGATGGCGCCGTTCGAGCGCGCGAACTGGCTGACGTCCACATTCGTCCCGCCCAGAAAGGCATCGTTGAATTCCACGTCCGCATCCAAGGCTGCGAGCTCGGCGCCTGCGGCCCAGGCAGTTGCGCTGAGCAGGCTTAGCGTGATCGCGGCAAGCGCGAAGTGCGGCGTGGTGGCAAGAGGTTTCATGGTGAGGGCGTGCGTGATCAGGCGCGGCGCTGTTGGCTGGGTGATTCCGGCCGTTAGCGCCGCCCCTGCAGGCGTCGAGTAGTGGTTTTGAGAGCGAACTGCCGGCCGGTCAGTGCGGGGCCGGCAACGCTTGGGTTTTGCTAGGTGGGGCTGAGGGCGCGGGCGCCTTTGACGGCGCCGCCGTGGTCATTCAGGAAGCGGTACGTCACTTCGGAGTTGGCGCCCTGGACAACGTCGCCCACCAGGGGAAGGACCTTCTTTTCACCGGGGGCCAGCATGTCCCCATCGGTGAACTTGGCGCTCTTGCCGTTGCTTGCCACATTCACTTCGATGAAGGTGACGTGATACGGCGTCGGGTTGGTGGCTTCAATGGCGTTGCGGTTGCCGGACTTGACCAGGCGCCAGCTGACCTGCGAGGGCGCGTCCTCGGCCTTGCCTTTGAGACCCGCGGGCCGGTAGAAGAGCTTGATCCGCGAGCGGAAAGCCATCTGCAAGAGGTTCTGGTTGGCTTTTTCCTTGGGCGGGATTTCCAGCACGTTGAGCCAGAACACGGACTCCTTGTCTTGCACCATCGGTTCGCCCGTGTGCATCAGGCGCAGGGTCTGGCCCTTGCCTTGGTCGATGCGGGTGACGGGAGGGGTCACGATGAACGGGACCTGGATGGATCCGGGCGCCGCCTTGGAGTCGCCCTTGTCGATCCAGGCTTGGGTGAGGGCGGGTTGGCTGCCCTCGTTCTTGAGCTTGACGTTGACTTCCGCCTGCCCGGCCTCATAAATGATTCGAGTGCTGCCAATGACGACGGATGCGGTTGCCGGCGCGGCGGCGAAGATACAACCTGCCAGTGTTCCGGCAGCAAGAACTACGTTGAATGGGTTCATCGGTTTCCTCGGACTATATGTGGAGGCTTGACTACTGATCCGGGCGGCTTCCAGGCATTGCAAGCGCCAAGCCTGGCGGCTTATTGATAGATGATGGTGTATTTGGCGGTGGCGTTGACGGCGCCGGCGCCAGCCTGGCCGAGCGCGAAGTACTGGGCCAGATAATTGAGCGAGGCTTCGCCGCTGCTCAGCGAAACGGCCTTGGAGTTCTGGGCTTCGTCGGGCACGGTGACGTTGATGGGCGATTCGTCGGCATTCAGGAGGCGGACTTCAACGTTGGTGGCGCCGCCCGCACCGATCGTCAGGTTGCCGGTTGCGGCATTGCCGTTGACGCCGGGTTCAAACAGGGTGTGGACCATGCCGGTATCAGGGGTGCATGCCGTCAGGCGGATGGTGAATGGCGTGGTGCCGGCCGTTTTGCCCGCCCCGTTCAAGGCGTCGACGCCGACCGCGGGCATGAGCACGTTGAAGTCCTTGTTGCCGGTGCCGTTGCCGTCGATGGTGCAGGTGTTGGCCGATATCGCGCCGGTGAAATTGATCGTGCCGTCGGCGGCAAACGCCAGTTGCGAAGTGGAAGCGAGGGCGCCGAGGGTCAGTGCGATGATTACTTTGGATTTCATGATGTTGAGTTCGTCAAATAGGCCGAAAAGCTATCGCCGACGGCGCTTTTCAGCGGTTTGGGGCGTACTTCCCGTCGACAGGTGTGATTACAGTCGGTCCTACAAACGGCGTCTTTAATAAAATTCTGATAATTCGAAATAGAGTAATTTTTCGGATAGCATCACCGCCATGATTCCGATAGCACTTCCCAGCGCCAGTTTCTTCATCTTGCTTACCGCCGGCTTTTTCGCCGGACTTCTGTTGCTAGGGTGGGCGCTGGTCCTGACCGTCAGCCGCGGCGCGCGGCGCATGGTTCGCAAGTATTGGAAGACGTCGGCGTTGCTCTGCCTGGTGCTGCTGGTGCCGTTCAGCTTCTATGCGTGGTTCCAGGCCATGATGTGGCAGTTGGAGCGGGAGATCGAACGCGGCGAAGCGGCGCGCAATGTGACGTTGCAGCAGACCACGACGGTGAGCGGGGTGGAGATGCCGGCGGGCACCCGGTTGAAGCTGCAGGACGAAGGCAAGCTGGAGACCTACGTCGAGGCCAGTTTTCCGCAAGCCGTGTCGATGCTGGGCGTGGAGGCGACCTGGGCGCGGCGGTATCTGAACGCCGAGTACGAAAAGGAAACCTATGCGCTGTTGGGCAGGCATCCGCGTTCGGTAATCCTGCGCGGCGCGGGCGTACAGGAGGTGCAAGGCTGGCGTTGCGATGCCACGCAGGAGATCAAGTTCGACGTGACGCCTGACGGCGCGATCAGAGCGTTCGAGGAATGTGTGCTGGCGGAAGGCAACCGGGCCGGGGGCCTGGAGATTGCGCCGGGCGCCGTGCTGCGCGGGTCGGACGGCACTGTCTATGTCGACGGTTCGCGCGACGCGGACCGTTGGCGGGTGGAAGTGAACGGCACGACGGCCGTGCAGGTGTTCGGGCTATATCTGAGCCGGCCCAGCCTCTACCTGGATGCGTCGCGCGAAGTGCTGCGGGTCACGGATGCGGAACTGGCGTGCAGCACGCCGTTCGGCGGCCTGACCTATGCCCCGGGAACGCAATTCAAGACGGCTCGGCGCAAGGCCGCGGGCGAGCTTGAACCGTACCCTGGCATCCTTGTCTTTTCGCCGTGGAATGGACAGTCCGCCAAGCGGCCGGGACATGAGAACGTGCCCGAGGGCCAGTCCGTGATGCAGACGCTGCAGGGCGAGGTGATCGACGTGGTGGAGAACGAAGCGGCGGGCGTGTTCCGCTTCGACACGTTCATCGTCGATGGCAAGGAGCCGGAACGCCCGGCGCGGGCGCGCTGCCCCTAGCCGATCGCGTCAGCTGCCGGCTGCATCAGAAACCGATGCCGCGCGCCATCAGCACCGCGAAGAGCGGCAGGAAGATGAACAGGTGCGAGGCGATCATTACCCAGCGGCGCGCGCGTTTGATCTCGGGCAGGGCGGGGACGAACTCGGGCTGCTGGCGACGTTGTTTTGCCCAGCGCAGGAATGTAAGCGTGGGCGGGATGGAACAGAGCGCGATGACGACGAAGAGCGAGATC
>Ga0213821_1001146_pt1 | contig 13062 bp, 10 predicted proteins | sample MC6MC0909MG_FD_179894 | JGI IMG/M metagenome (GOLD analysis project Ga0213821, IMG submission 179894) | Enriched soil aggregate microbial communities from Iowa State University, Ames, United States - MC6-MC0909-MG | ecosystem: Environmental > Terrestrial > Soil > Unclassified | place: USA: Iowa...
TCAAACAGATGATCATCCAGCACATCGAGAATGGCAGCTGGCCGCCGCACCACCGGGTGCCGTCCGAAAGCGAGCTGGTCAGCCAGCTGGGTTTCAGCCGCATGACCATCAACCGCGCGCTGCGCGAGCTCACTGCCGAAGGGCTGCTGGTGCGGATGCAGGGCGTCGGCACCTTCGTTGCCGAACCCAAGACCCGTTCGGCGCTGTTCGAGGTCAACAATATCGCTGACGAAATCGCCGCACGTGGCCACCAGCATAGCTGCCAGGTCATCACCCTGGCCGAGGAAGCGGCCGGCTCCGAGCGCGCCCTGGCCCTGGACATGCGCGAAGGCCAGCGGGTGTTTCATTCGCTGATCGTGCATTACGAAAACGGCGTGCCGGTGCAGATCGAAGACCGCTACGTCAACGCGCAGATCGCCCCCGACTACCTCAAGCAGGACTTCACCCGGCAGACGCCTTACGCCTACCTGTCCCAGGTAGCACCGCTGACCGAGGGCGAGCACGTGGTCGAAGCCATCCTCGCCGAGGCGCACGAGTGCCGGTTGCTGCAGATCGAAGCGGGCGAACCTTGCCTGCTGATCCGCCGCCGTACCTGGTCCGGTCGCCAGCCCGTTACTGCGGCGCGGCTGATTCACCCCGGTTCCCGTCATCGCCTGGAAGGACGCTTCAGCAAATGAGCCAGTTGCAGTGGTTACGCGCCCAAGACTACCCGCGCATGCCGTGGAAGAACGGCGGTGGCTTCACTGAAGAAATCACCCGCGATGCGGGCGACGGGCTGGATGGCTTTGGCTGGCGCCTGTCGATCGCCGACATCGAAGCGTCTGGCGGCTTCTCCAGTTTTGCCGGTTACCAGCGGATCATCACCGTACTGCAAGGCGATGGCATGCGCCTGACGGTGGATGGCGCACCCAGCCGCCCACTGCTGCCGTTCGATGCCTATGCGTTCAGTGGTGAGAGCCACGTGAGTTGCACGCTATTGGGCGGGCCGATTCGCGACTTCAACCTGATCTATGCGCCGGGGCGTTACCGGGCACGCTTGCAGTGGTTCAACGGTGGGGGTCGGTGGTTCAGCGCTGCCAGCACCGTATTGATTTTCAGTGGCCAGGCGCAACTGCAGGTGAGTCTTGATGGCCAGGTGCACCCGGCGCTGGGGCTGTATGACTGCTTGCAACTGAGCGGTAACGACCGCTTGGTCGAAGTGGATGTGCTGGGCCGCTGCTGTGTTATCGAGCTTAACCCGCTTTTTGAGTAATGCCTGCAGCCCTATCGCGGGCAAGCCCGCTCCTACAGGCACCCCATTGCCCTTGTAGCAGCGGGCTGGCCCGCGATAGGGTCGGAAAAGTTACCCGGTAACGCTCCCAAAAACGCTCACGCTGTTACCGATCGCCCCAAGATGGCGCAATGCCGTCGAGCTGCTCGCTGCGCTCCTCAACCCCCCACCCAGCTTTTCTAACTTTCCCAACCGTTGATCTACGGGGGCTCCACCCCCTTCGTGCGCCCGAAAAACACCTGCAAACTCAACTTGGCAATTCAATTGCATATGCTTGTATGTACAAGTAAAGCCAAGTGCGCGAAAGTGGATAGGCCGTCCCCATTCGCGCTGTACGCACCCGAGGAGCACTTTTCGTGACTGACAACAAACTCAACAAATTCCGTGACGTCGAGATCCGCGCCCCGCGTGGCAACAAGCTGACGGCCAAAAGCTGGCTGACCGAAGCGCCGCTGCGCATGCTGATGAACAACCTCGACCCGCAGGTCGCCGAAAACCCGAAAGAGCTGGTGGTGTACGGCGGCATTGGCCGCGCCGCGCGCAACTGGGCCTGCTACGACAAGATCGTCGAAAGCCTGACCAACCTGAACGACGATGAAACCCTGCTGGTGCAGTCGGGCAAGCCGGTCGGCGTGTTCAAGACCCACACCAACGCCCCGCGCGTGCTGATCGCCAACTCCAACCTGGTGCCGCACTGGGCCAACTGGGAACACTTCAACGAACTCGACGCCAAGGGCCTGGCCATGTACGGCCAGATGACCGCCGGCAGCTGGATCTACATCGGCAGCCAGGGCATCGTCCAGGGCACTTACGAAACCTTCGTCGAGGCTGGCCGCCAGCACTACGGCGGCAGCCTGAAAGGCAAGTGGGTACTGACTGCGGGCCTCGGCGGCATGGGCGGCGCCCAGCCACTGGCCGCAACCCTGGCCGGTGCCTGCTCGCTGAACATCGAATGCCAGCAGAGCCGAATCGACTTCCGCCTCGACACCCGCTACGTCGACGAGCAAGCCAAGGACCTCGACGACGCCCTGGCTCGCATCGCCAAGTACACCGCCGAAGGCAAGGCGATCTCCATCGCCTTGCATGGCAACGCCGCCGAAATCCTGCCCGAGCTGGTCAAGCGCGGCGTGCGCCCGGACATGGTCACCGACCAGACCAGCGCCCACGACCCACTCAACGGCTACCTGCCAGCCGGCTGGACCTGGGAGCAATACCGCGACCGCGCCCAGACCGAGCCCGCCGCCGTGGTCAAGGCCGCCAAGCAGTCCATGGCCGTGCACGTGCAGGCCATGCTGGACTTCCAGAAGCAAGGCGTGCCGACCTTCGACTACGGCAACAACATCCGCCAGATGGCCAAGGAAGAAGGCGTTGCCAATGCCTTCGACTTCCCAGGCTTCGTCCCCGCTTATATCCGCCCGCTGTTCTGCCGCGGCATCGGCCCGTTCCGCTGGGCGGCGCTGTCTGGCGAGGCCGAGGACATCTACAAGACCGACGCCAAGGTCAAGGAACTGATCCCCGATGATGCCCACCTGCACCGCTGGCTGGACATGGCCCGCGAGCGCATCAGCTTCCAGGGCCTGCCGGCACGTATCTGCTGGGTGGGCCTGGGCCTGCGCGCGAAGCTGGGCCTGGCGTTCAACGAAATGGTGCGCAGCGGCGAGCTGTCGGCGCCGATCGTGATCGGCCGTGACCACCTCGACTCGGGCTCGGTGTCCAGCCCGAACCGCGAAACCGAAGCCATGCAGGACGGTTCGGATGCCGTGTCCGATTGGCCGCTGCTCAACGCACTGCTGAACACCGCCAGCGGTGCGACCTGGGTGTCGCTGCACCATGGCGGCGGGGTGGGCATGGGCTTCTCGCAGCACTCGGGCATGGTCATCGTGTGTGATGGCACCGACGAGGCGGCCGAGCGCATCGCCCGCGTGCTCACCAACGACCCGGCCACCGGGGTGATGCGCCATGCTGATGCTGGCTACCAGATTGCGATTGATTGCGCCAAAGAGCAGGGGTTGAACCTGCCGATGATTACTGGCTGACAGGGCCTGGGGGCTGCTGCGCAGCCCTTCAGATAAATCCGCACCTACAGGTACAACGCTGAACCTTGTAGGAGCGGATTCATCCGCGATGGGCCGCAACGCGGCCCCGATCGGCCATTTTCTTTGCAAGGACTGCCGATTTCCACTTTCAAGTTTGGGAGCGTCACGCAATGAAAACCAACAAGACCTTGCTTGCCTCGCTGTTCGCCCTCGGCCTGCTCGGCGCTGCCGGCAGCAGCCAGGCCGCCGGCTGGTGCGAGTCTGGCAAGCCGGTGAAGTTCGCCGGGCTGAACTGGGAAAGCGGCATGCTGCTGACCGACGTGATGCAGTTCGTACTGAAGAACGGCTACGGCTGCGAAACCGACAGCCTGCCCGGCAACTCCATCACCATGGAAAACGCCCTGGGCACCAATGACATCCAGGTCTTCGCCGAAGAGTGGGTCGGCCGCAGCGAGGTCTGGAAGAAGGCCGAGGCGGCCGGCAAGGTGGTTGGCGTCGGCGCCCCGGTGGTGGGCGCAGAGGAGGGTTGGTACGTGCCCCGCTACGTGATCGAGGGCGACGCCAAGCGCAAGCTCGAAGCCAAGGCGCCAGCGCTCAAGAGCGTGGCTGACCTGGGCAAATACGCCAGCGTGTTCAAGGACCAGGAAGAGCCGGGCAAAGGCCGGTTCTACAACTGCCCGGCCGGTTGGACCTGCGAACTGGACAACAGCAGGATGCTCATGGAATACGGCCTGGAGAGCAGCTACACCAACTTCCGCCCCGGCACCGGCCCGGCCCTGGATGCCGCCGTGCTGTCGAGCTACAAGCGTGGCGAGCCGATTCTCTTCTACTACTGGACGCCCACCCCGCTGATGGGCCAGGTCGACCTGGTGAAGCTGCAGGAAAAACAGGGTGTGGACAAGTCTGTGTCGATCAAGGTCGGGCTGTCGAAAACCTTCCACGAACAAGCCCCCGAGCTGGTTGCGGTGCTGGAAAAGGTCAACCTGCCGATCGACCTGCTGAACCAGAACCTGGCGCGCATGACCAAGGATCGGATCGAGTCGCCTGCGCTGGCCAAGGCGTTCCTCAAGGAACATCCTGAAGTCTGGCAGGCCTGGGTCAGCGATGAGGCTGCCAAGAAGATCAACGCGGCGCTCTGAGCGTCCTCAGCTGATGAGTGAACCCCATGTTTCCTGACAACCTGACATTCTCCATCGCCGACTGGGTCAACGGCTGGGTCGACGCCCTGGTGACCAACTATGGCGACGTGTTCCGGCACATCTCCGACACCCTGCTGTGGGCCATTGTCAGCCTCGAAGGCGTGCTGCGCGCCACACCGTGGTGGCTGATGCTGGCCGTGGTGGCGGCCATCGCCTGGCACGCCACTCGGCGCATCCTGCCGACCCTGGTGATCACCGGCCTGCTGTTTCTGGTCGGTGCCGTCGGCCTGTGGGACAAGCTGATGCAGACCCTGGCGCTGATGCTGGTCGCCACGCTGATCTCGGTGCTGGTGGGCATTCCGCTGGGCATCCTGTCGGCGCGCAGCAATCGCCTGCGCGCTGTGCTGATGCCGCTGCTGGACATCATGCAGACCATGCCCAGCTTCGTGTACCTGATCCCGGTGCTGATGCTGTTCGGCCTGGGCAAGGTGCCTGCGATCTTCGCCACGGTGATCTACGCTGCGCCGCCGCTGATCCGCCTGACCGACCTGGGCATTCGCCAGGTGGACGGCGAAGTCATGGAGGCGATCAACGCCTTTGGTGCCAACCGCTGGCAACAACTGTTCGGCGTGCAATTGCCGCTGGCGTTGCCGAGCATCATGGCGGGCATCAACCAGACCACCATGATGGCCCTGTCGATGGTGGTGATCGCGTCGATGATCGGCGCCCGTGGCCTGGGTGAAGACGTACTGGTGGGCATCCAGACCCTCAACGTCGGCCGCGGCCTCGAAGCCGGCCTGGCCATCGTCATTCTTGCGGTGGTGATCGACCGCATTACCCAGGCCTATGGCCGGCCACGCCATGAGGTGAGCAAATGAGCACGCAGCCGATCAGCAAGATCGAGGTGAAGAACGTCTTCAAGATCTTCGGCGACCGCGCCGCCGAGGCGTTGCAGTTGATCCGCAACAACCAGAGCAAGGAGCAGGTGCTGGCGCAGACCGGCTGCGTGGTTGGGGTCAATGACCTGTCGCTGTCCATCGGTAGCGGCGAAATCTTCGTGATCATGGGCCTGTCCGGGTCGGGCAAGTCGACCCTGGTGCGCCACTTCAACCGGCTGATCGACCCCACCAGCGGGCAGATCCTGGTCGATGGCGAAGACATCCTGCAGTACGACATGGAGGCGCTGCGCGAATTTCGCCGGCGCAAGATCAGCATGGTGTTCCAGAGCTTCGGCCTGCTGCCGCACCGCAATGTGCTGGACAACGTCGCCTACGGCCTGAAGGTACGCGGCGAGAGCAAGCAGTTGTGCGCCGAGCGTGCCCAGCAATGGATCGAGACCGTGGGCCTCAAGGGCTACGAGAAGAAGTACCCGCACCAGTTGTCGGGCGGCATGCGCCAGCGCGTCGGCCTGGCCCGGGCATTGGCGGCGGACACTGACATCATCCTCATGGACGAGGCCTTCAGCGCCCTCGACCCGTTGATCCGCGCAGAGATGCAGGACCAGTTGCTGGAACTGCAGAAAACCCTGCACAAGACCATCGTGTTCATCACCCATGACCTGGACGAAGCCGTGCGCATCGGCAACCGCATCGCCATCCTCAAGGACGGCCGGCTGATCCAGGTGGGCACGCCGCACCAGATCCTCCATAACCCGGCCGACGATTATGTCGACCGCTTCGTCCAGCGCCGCGCGGTCGCGGTATGAGGAACAGCATGTCGCACGTTGAAACCGTGGTCTTCGATGGTGCCCCACTGCGCTGGCAGGGCATCGCCGCCGTGGCCCGCCATGGCGCGCGCCTTGAGTTGGCGCCGGATATCTGGGCGCGTATCGACAATGCCCAGGCGATCGTCCGCCATATCGTTGAAAGTGGTGAGCGTGCCTACGGTGTGAACACCGGCCTGGGTGCGCTGTGCAATGTGTCGCTGCAGGGCGAGCAGCTCAGCCAGCTGTCGCGCAACACTTTGCTCAGCCACGCCTGCGGCGTCGGCCCGGCGTTGCCGGATGAACAAACCCGGGCGATCATCTGCGCTGCCATTGCCAATTACAGCCACGGCAAGTCGGGCATCCAGCGCAGCGTGGTCGACGCGCTGCTGGCACTGCTCAACCATGGCATTACCCCTCAGGTGCCGTCGCAGGGCTCGGTCGGCTACCTGACCCACATGGCCCATGTAGGCGTGTGCCTGCTGGGCATCGGCAAGGTCAGCTACCGCGGGCAGATTGTCGACGCCGCCGAGGCCCTGGCTGCCGAAGGGTTGGCGCCGGTACAACTGGCGGCAAAGGACGGCCTGTGCCTGGTCAATGGCACGCCGTGCATGACCGGCCTGGCCAGCCTGGCGCTGGACGACGCCAGCCGCCTGCTGCAGTGGGCCGATGTGATCGGCGCCATGAGCTTCGAGGCGCTGCGGGGTCAGATCGCTGCCTTTGACCCCGAGATCATCGCGCTCAAGCCGCATCCGGGCATGCAAGTGGTGGGTAAAAACTTGCGCGCCTTGCTGGCGGAAAGCGAAGTCATCGCCACCAGCAAAGGCATCCGCACCCAGGACGCCCTCAGCATCCGTTCGATCCCGCAGGTGCACGGCGCCGCTCGTGACCAGTTTGCCCACGCGGTGAAGCAGATCGAGGCCGAGCTCAACGGTGCCAATGACAACCCGCTTTTGTTGGGCACCCCAGAGGATTTCCGCGTGGTCTCCCAGGCCAACCCGCACGGCCAGTCGGTGGCCATGGCCGCCGACCTGCTGGCGATTGCCATGGCCGAGATCGGGTCGATAGCCGAGCGCCGCCTGGACCGCCTGGTCAACCCGCATGTCAGTGGCCTGCCGGCGTTTCTGGTCAGCAACCCCGGGGTCAACTCGGGGATGATGATCGCCCAATACGTTGCCGCCTCGCTGTGTGCGCAGAACCGCCAGCTGGCGCAACCGGCGGTGCTCGACAACTACGTCACCTCTGGCCTGCAGGAAGACCACCTGAGCCTGGGCACCAATGCCGCGCTCAAGCTGCACCAGGTGCTGGAAAACTGCACCCAGATCCTTGCCATCGAATACCTGCTGGCCGCTCAAGCCTTCGAATTCCTCAAGGAACAGCGTTTCGGTGTTGGCACCGATGCCGCCTGGCGCCTGCTGCGCGAGCAGGTGCCGGCGTACCTTGAAGACCGCTGGCTGGCCCCGGACATCGCCCGCGCCGCCGCGCTGCTGAAAGCTTCGCAAGGGCCGCAGCCTGTGCTGCCGGCCCTGCACTGAACCACTTAAAGGAGCATGTACATGGAAGCCCTGAACCTTGTCCCTGGCCAGCTGACCCTGGCCCAGCTGCGCCGCATCCACCACGCGCCGCTGCGCTTGAGCCTGGATGCCAGTGCGGGGGCCGGCATCGATGCCAGCGTGGCCGTGGTCGAGCGGATCATCGCCGAAGACCGCACCGCTTACGGCATCAACACCGGTTTCGGCCTGCTGGCCTCGACCCGCATCGCCAGCCACGACCTGGAAAACCTGCAGCGCTCGCTGGTGCTGTCGCATGCCGCCGGCATCGGCGCACCGCTGGACGACGCAATGGTGCGGCTGATCATGGTGCTGAAGATCAACAGCCTCAGCCGTGGCTTTTCCGGTATCCGCCGCAAGGTCATCGATGCCTTGATCACCCTCGTCAACGCCGAGGTCTACCCGCATATCCCGCTCAAGGGCTCGGTGGGTGCCTCCGGTGACCTGGCGCCGCTGGCGCACATGTCGCTGGTGCTACTGGGCGAAGGCAAGGCGCGCTACCAAGGTGAATGGCTCCCAGCCAGCGAGGCCCTGGCAGTCGCCGGCCTGGAGCCGCTGACCCTGGCTGCCAAAGAAGGCCTGGCGCTGCTCAACGGCACCCAGGCGTCCACCGCCTATGCCCTGCGCGGCCTGTTCCAGGCTGAAGACCTGTACGCTGCGGCCATCACCTGCGGCGGCCTGACCGTCGAGGCGGTGCTGGGCTCGCGTTCGCCATTCGACGCACGCATCCATGATGCGCGCGGCCAGCGCGGCCAGATCGATACCGCCGCGTGCTTCCGCGACCTGCTGGGCGAGTCCAGTGAGGTTTCGCAGTCGCACAAGCACTGCGGCAAGGTCCAGGACCCGTATTCGCTGCGTTGCCAGCCGCAGGTCATGGGCGCCTGCCTGACCCAGCTGCGCCAGGCAGCCGAAGTGCTGTCGGTCGAGGCCAACGCCGTGTCGGACAACCCGCTGGTGTTCGCCGCCGAAGGCGATGTGGTGTCGGGCGGTAACTTCCACGCAGAGCCTGTGGCCATGGCCGCCGACAACCTCGCCCTGGCCATCGCTGAAATCGGGGCGCTGAGCGAGCGCCGCATCTCGCTGATGATGGACAAGCACATGTCGCAGCTGCCGCCATTCCTGGTGGAAAACGGCGGGGTCAACTCCGGCTTCATGATCGCCCAGGTGACAGCCGCCGCTCTGGCCAGCGAGAACAAGGCGCTGTCGCACCCGCACAGCGTCGACAGCCTGCCCACCTCGGCCAACCAGGAGGACCATGTGTCCATGGCGCCAGCGGCGGGCAAGCGCTTGTGGGAAATGGCCGAGAACACCCGCGGGGTGCTCGCTATCGAGTGGCTGGGCGCATGCCAGGGGCTGGACCTGCGCGAAGGGCTGAAGACCTCGGTGAAGCTGGAAACGGCGCGCCAGGTGCTGCGCCGCGAAGTACCGCACTATGACCACGACCGGTTCTTCTCGCCGGATATCGAGATGGCCAGTGCGTTGTTGGCAGAGGGCAAGCTGACCGGTTTGTTGCCGGCTGGGGTCCTGCCGAGCCTGTGACACCGCCGGGGCCGCTGTGCGGCCCATTCGCGGGGCAAGCCCGCTCCCACAGTTACTCCACTGTCATTTTGAGCGGCGCTGAACCTGTGGGAGCGGGCTTGCCCCGCGAATGGGCTGCACAGCAGCCCCAGAATGCACCGCAAAACAACAATAAGGACGCGACATGCAACCAGCACAAGGACTCCATCGTGGCCTGACGGCCCGCCACATCCGTTTCATGGCCCTCGGTTCAGCCATTGGCACGGGCCTGTTCTACGGCTCCGCTTCAGCCATCCAGATGGCCGGCCCGGCCGTGCTGCTGGCCTACCTGATCGGCGGCGCTGCAGTGTTCATGGTGATGCGGGCACTGGGCGAGATGGCTGTGCACAACCCGGTGGCCGGTTCCTTCGGCCAATACGCCAGCACCTACCTGGGCCCCATGGCCGGGTTCATCCTCGGCTGGACCTACGCCTTCGAGATGATCATCGTCTGCATTGCCGATGTCACGGCCTTCGGGATCTACATGGGCTTCTGGTTCCCCGAGGTGCCGCGCTGGATCTGGGTGCTGGGCATCGTGTTCCTGATCGGGGGGCTGAACCTGTGCAACGTCAAGGTGTTCGGTGAGATGGAATTCTGGCTATCGCTGCTCAAGGTCGGCGCCATCGTCGCAATGATCCTCGCGGGCCTGGGCATCATGGCCTTCGGCCTGGGCCAGGCGGGCGGCGATCACGTGGTGGGGGTGAGCAACCTGTTCGAGCATGGCGGCTTCCTGCCCAACGGTATCGGCGGCCTGATCGCCTCGTTCGCGGTGGTCATGTTCGCCTTCGGGGGCATCGAGATTATCGGCATCACCGCCGGTGAGGCCAAGGACCCACAGCGGGTCATCCCCAAGGCGATCAACGCCGTGCCGCTGCGCATCCTGCTGTTCTACGTGCTTACGCTGTTCGTGCTGATGTGCTTGTACCCCTGGCCGCAGATCGGCAGCCAGGGCAGCCCGTTCGTGCAGATTTTCAGCAACCTGGGCATAGGCTCGGCCGCCGCGCTGCTCAACGTGGTGGTGATATCCGCGGCGATCTCGGCAATCAACAGCGACATCTTCGGCGCCGGGCGCATGATGTACGGCCTGGCCCAGCAAGGCCAGGCACCGCGTGGCTTCGCCCGGCTGTCCAGCCAAGGCGTGCCATGGCTGACCGTTGTGGTGATGGGAGCGGCGCTGTTGATCGGCGTGCTGCTCAACTACCTGATCCCCGAAAACGTCTTCCTGCTGATTGCCTCGATCGCGACCTTCGCCACCGTTTGGGTGTGGCTGATGATCCTGGTCACCCAGGTGGCCATGCGCAGGCGCATGAGCCGCGAAGAGGCCGCCAGCCTGCAGTTCCCGGTACCGTTCTGGCCCTACGGGCCGGCCCTGGCCATTGCGTTCATGTTGTGCATTTTCGGAGTGCTCGGCTACTTCCCCGACACCCAGGCGGCGTTGCTCGTCGGGGTGGCCTGGGTGGTGTTCCTGGTGCTGTCCTACTGGCTGTGGTGCAAGCCACGGGCGGGGCAGGGCGGGCCAGCGATCGACCGCGCCGAACTCCATCGCTAGTAACGGAGACTGTGTATGAGAACCCTCTGGCAGCACTGCCATGCGGCAACCATGGCCCAAGGCAGCTACTCGATCATCGAGGACGCCGCCATCGTCAGCAACGCGGGCCTGATCGAATGGATTGGCCCACGTGCAGCCGTGCCGGCGCTGGGCATCACCCGTACCGTGGACCTTGGCGGCGCCTGGGTGACCCCGGGGCTGATCGACTGCCACACCCATGCGGTGTTCGGCGGTAACCGCAGCGGCGAGTTCGAACAGCGCCTGCAGGGCGTGAGCTATGCCGAGATCGCGGCGCAGGGCGGCGGTATTGCCAGCACCGTGCGGGCTACCCGTGCGGCCAGCGAAGATGAGTTGTTCGCCAGCGCTCGCCAGCGTGTGCAGGCGCTGATGCGAGATGGCGTGACCACGATCGAGGTCAAGTCCGGCTACGGCCTGGACCTGGCCAACGAGCGCAAGATGCTGCGCGTGGCCCGGCGCCTGGCCGACGAGCTGCCGCTGGCGGTGCGCGCCACTTGCCTGGCCGCCCATGCCCTGCCGCCGGAATACGCGGGCCGGGCGGACGATTACATCGCGCACATTTGCGACGAAATGCTGCCGACCCTTGCCAGGGAAGGGTTGGTGGATGCCGTGGATGCCTTCTGTGAACACCTGGCGTTCTCCCCCGCGCAGGTCGAGCGGGTGTTCATCAAGGCCCGCGAACTGGGCCTGCCGGTGAAACTGCACGCCGAACAACTCTCGTCGCTGCACGGTTCGAGCCTGGCAGCGCGTTACCAGGCGCTGTCAGCCGACCACCTGGAGTTCATGACCGAGGAAGACGCCATTGCCATGGCCAAGGCCGGCACGGTCGCCGTGCTGCTGCCGGGCGCGTTCTACTTCCTGCGCGAAACCCAGCTGCCACCGATGGACGCCCTGCGCCGCCACGGGGTGAAGATCGCCCTGGCCAGCGACCTCAACCCCGGCACCTCGCCAGGGCTATCCCTGCGGCTGATGCTGAACATGGGCTGCACGCTGTTCCGCATGACCCCGGAAGAAGCCCTGGCCGGCGTCACCACCCATGCCGCCACGGCGCTGGGCCTGGGCCACAGCCACGGTACGCTGGAAACCGGCAAGGCGGCAGACTTCGTCGCCTGGCACATCGAACGCCCTGCAGACCTGGCCTACTGGCTGGGTGGCGACCTGCCCAAGCGCGTGGTGCGCAAGGGCCACGAGATATCCAACTGAGCGAGGCGAGATGGACAAGGTACTGAGTTTCCACCAGGGCCGTTTGCCCCTGCTGATCAGCATGCCCCACGCGGGCCTGAAGCTGACCCCGGCTGTGCGCGATGGCCTGGTCGAGCCGGCGCGTAGCCTGCCCGACACCGACTGGCATATCCCGCGCCTGTACGACTTTGCCCACGAGCTCGGAGCGAGCGTTGTAGCGGCGGAGTATTCGCGTTTCGTCATCGACCTGAACCGGCCGGACGACGACAAACCGCTGTACGCGGGCGCTACCACCGGCTTGTACCCGGCCACGCTGTTCGAGGGCGAGCCGCTGTTCAAGGACGGCCAGGCACCGTCCGCCGACGAGCGCAGCACGTATCTGGAGCAGATCTGGCGGCCGTATCACGCCACCATCGAACGCGAACTGGCGCGCCTGCGCGACGCGTTTGGCTACGCACTGCTGTGGGATGCCCACTCGATCCGCTCGCGGATCCCGCACCTGTTCGACGGCAAACTGCCGGACTTCAACCTTGGCACCTTCAACGGCGCCAGCTGTGACCCAGAGCTGGCACAGTTGCTGGAGGGCGTATGTGCCCAGGCGCCGGCCTACACGCATGTGCTCAACGGGCGCTTCAAAGGCGGGCACATCACCCGCCATTATGGCGACCCGGCGCAGCACATTCATGCGGTGCAGCTGGAGCTGGCGCAAAGCACCTACATGAATGAAACCGAGCCGTTCGCCTATCGCGAGGACCTGGCGCAGCCCACTCGCCAGGTCCTGGAGCGCCTGCTGAAGCAGCTGCTCGCATGGGGCAAGGCGAAGTACGGTAAATAGCAGGCCCGGCAAGCCCGCCGCCACGGCGGGCTCACGCGGTAGCACGAGAGCATGCTCAAAGCGCAATTCAGGTTTATGATGCCCAACGGCAGACTTAATCCTCACACGGAGTGCGCAATGCAGACCCTCTACCCGCAGATCAAACCCTACGCCCGGCACGATCTGGCCGTGGAAGCGCCGCATGTGCTGTATGTCGATGAAAGCGGCTCGCCTGAAGGTCTGCC
>Ga0213821_1001152_pt1 | contig 13016 bp, 16 predicted proteins | sample MC6MC0909MG_FD_179894 | JGI IMG/M metagenome (GOLD analysis project Ga0213821, IMG submission 179894) | Enriched soil aggregate microbial communities from Iowa State University, Ames, United States - MC6-MC0909-MG | ecosystem: Environmental > Terrestrial > Soil > Unclassified | place: USA: Iowa...
TACGTATTAGAACGAATGTTTGTTTTTTTAGCAAGTGAAAATTTGTGGAAATGAAAAAAGCCTAGGTTCAAAATTAATTGAGTACCTAGACTTTGTTATAATTTATGTATACATACATAATTAAATTTCTTAAAATGGAAAATAGTAGATATGAATAGAGAGGAAAATGTAATTGATAAATTGCCCTAATTGTTTAGCCAATAATTCATTTGAAAAAGTAAATGAAGATGATTATAGTTTATATGTATGTGAATATTGCAATACAGTGATTGAAAAAGTACCTATTTTGAAGGAGGATATTTTTGATGAGGATTCGCCTTCACTAAAGATATTTACAACTACACTTGAACAGCCTCCAGAGTATAATCAAAAAAATATAGAAACCTTTAATTTAATATTTATTGGTGTATTTATTTTTTGTTTTTTATTACTTATACTCTATTTAGTATATTATTAATAGTAGAATACTAAACAAAAAGACCAGCTCGGCTAAATTTAGCTTTGCTGGTCATTAATGTTTATTTACCCCGTCTTTGCCGAATTGTAATATACAACCCAATTAAACTTGGTTGTCTGTTTTTTTTATATGTACTGTTGGAAGGATTTTCTATAAAATGAGATTACAAATATCTGTAAGGAGTGCATGACATGGATACAATTGCAGAAACTATTAGATTTGCTGGCTTTGGTAAAAAGAAAGCAATTACTAAGGATCTGACATGAGATTTATAATAGGTGCATTTGGATTGGTATTCATTATTTTTGGAAGTCTATTAATGAATATAACAGTTGAAGATGCAATGGCTAAAAATATAACTTTAAGGATAAATGCTTATCGGTATTCTTACTTTGAATAGGGCAATAAACAAGGGTAGAAATAAAAAATGACCAGGTACTCATATGTGAACTGCACCCCGTCAAGTAGACAGTGGAAATAATAAAAAATGTATTAAGCGGCTTGAGTCCTGAATTCTAACGGACTCAAGCCGCTTAACCTTTTCTGATAACGATAGTAATTATAAAAATGAATATAATCATCAATCGCTAGTTTTAACTCTTCATATGAATCGTACTTATGTAAATAATATTTCTCACACTTCAATGTGCCCCAAAATAATTCAATTGGTCCGTTATCAATACATCGACCAATACGGGACATACTCTGTGTCATATTGGCAGTTTCCACAATTCGCTTAAATTCCTTTGATGTATATTGAAAACCCCGATCACTATGTATTAATGGCTGTTCGCCTGATTGTAATGATTGAATAGCTGATTTTATTGTTTTGAAAACAAGGGAATTATTATTCGAATGACCTAACACATAACTCACAATTGAACCATCATATAAATCGATAATTGCACTTAAATAAGCTTTTTTCCCATTTCCATACTTAAACTCTGTGACATCTGTACACCATTTTTCATTGGGCTTTTTCGATGAAAATGCTCGATTTAATACGTTCTCCGCCACATGATGTGCTGGGGATTTACGATAAGGCTTGCGCTTTTTACGAATAACAGACTTCAATCCACTCATCTGCATTAAACGATAAATACGCTTTTCGTTAACCATCGTTTGATTATTTACTTTTCGCTGACGATTGATTGTCAACGTTGTACGACGATAGCCGTAAATACCATCTACTTGTTGGTAAAGGAGATGAATGTCCTTTAAAATGGCTTCATTTTCAACTTCTCTGTTAGAAGGCTTGCGACTTAGCCACTTATAGTAAGCTGCACGCGAAACACCAGCTATTTCACATAGTAAAAGAATCGAAAGTTCTTCCTCTCGATGTAATTCTTGAATCGCTAAATAGCGTCGCTGTAGACGTATTTGGCTTAACGACGCCTCCTTTCGATTTCCTCTAACTTTTTTAAAAATAGATTTTCTGCACGTAAACGTTCATTTTCACGTTCAATACGTTGAATCTCTAATTTCAATTTATCCTCAACGGTTAATTCGACTTCATCTTTTGTGCGACCACGACGATCACGTAATCCCTCTTCACCGTTCGTTTCAAATTTCTTCGTCCATTGATATACCTGTTGATACGAAACACCATAGGTATGCGCTGCAAACTGATAATTTTTCTGGTGCTTCAAACAGTACTCGACAATCTCAATACGTTCTTCAAAAGTTGTCTTTCTTCCTTCGGTCATAGCTTGACTCATTCCTTTACCTGAATCTTTTATTTCACTATGACTAGTATACTTTTTTACCCAGCTTTTTAAAACGGAGGTACTGCTAATCTCGTATTTCGCCAACACCTCCATCTGTGAATAATTTCGTTGAATGTAGTCCTCCACAGCCGCTAATTTTAACTCTTTTGAATAGAACTTACATGAAGTCGCTTCTTGTAATCCTTCACGTCCACCTGCCTCAAATTTCATTTTCCATCTATGAAAAGTTTGATGATCTATTGAAAACCTTTCACACAATTCATTGATAGAATAGTGACCTTCTTCGAACAATTGAAGGATATATAGTTTCAACTCGAGTGGATGTTTGCTTCGCCCCATAAAAAATACTCCCCTTAGATGAACAGATTTTATTTTTTTATCTGTCTACCTAATAGGGAGCATATCATATGAGCGCCTGGTCATTTTGTTTATATGGCTTCCTCTACCTGAGTTTTTAGTGCTTAATTAGCGAACCTCAAGATCAGATACCCCTTTACACTTCAATTATTTACCAATACAATATTAGATATTAAATGTTATTGATTAAGAATAAACATTTTTAAGGAGGGAAGAAATGTCTAAAAAAGCAGCAGGAAGAGATCTTACTCAAGAAGAAATTAATAACATATTAAGCAAAAACAATAACAAAACAATTGGTCGCCTTGCAACTGATGAAGATATTAAATTTATTGAAGAAGAATTAATTAAATTTATACAAAAGAATACTTATCCTAACACTACTGATCAACAATATATTGTAAGCTTACAAAAACTACTCAATCATATTTCCGACTATAATGTAACAATTAACGATACTTTCTCTGAAAGTATTATTTGTACTTTTAAATCAAAAGAAAAAAAATTAATTACTGATGATGATTTAATCGACATTCAATTCATAACTATTCATAAAGAATGAATTTAATCTTGTAAAAACCCTAAATAACAACTTTTACAAGTTATTATTTAGGGTTTTTTTAGTTCAATTCATATACCTATTCGTAATAGAAAGTCCCATTAACTTGACTTACAATCCCTTTAGATGCTGTATCAATGACTTTACCATCTCTTATTACTGCTTCTATCACCATTTTTGCAGGATTACCAAAATGAGCCACTGATTTCAATCCAGATACTTTGGTAATACCGTATTTTACATTAGCTTCATTAAAGGGCTCTGAAAACATTAAAATCCACTGGCTTGCCCCTGGTGATAAAGACCACCCCTTTATATTCCCCCCAATCTGATCAATTGTTGTGAAAGGAATTGTACTTTGTACATGTGCCTGTGCTTCAAAATTAGTTTTATTGCGGTAGAAATTTTGGAAACCAAGATTTCCTGCTCCTAATGCCATTGACATGATGCCAACATTATCAGTAGGAATATCTTCTTGAATTGCAATATCAGTTAAATTCAATTCTTCAAGAATTTTTGTTAAATCTACTTCTTTCGCTGGATTTTCTTCTAACTCTTCCAGTGATTTATTAACAATTAGTTCAAACTCTTCTACAGTTGCAGCTCTTTGATTGTCAATATTCGAAAAATTACTACGATCAAGTATTGCATTTATTTCATCTTGTGAAAGCATATAATCCAGATCTGTTTCTGAACTAGCAAAAACTGATGTAGGGACTATTAACATAATCAATCCCAATATTAAACTTGTAATACTAAACTTTAAAAATTTCATTTCATTGTAACTCCCTTATTTATGTACCAAATCTTAAATAGATAAGAAGATTCAGTTTAAATGTTTTTTTAATACAAAAGTAACGTTACTAATTAAAAAATCCTTTATACTCGAGTTACTTTTATACTATCATTGAAAAGAAATTTAAATCAACGTTTAATTCACGCCATTTTCCGCAATATTCTCCGTCACTTTTTGGCGTGGAATATACTAAGACCGTCAGATAACGCCATTAAGAACGCAATATTTTGGCGGTTCTTATAAAACAAAGTGATACTAAAGTTACATTATCAACATTTACAAAACATATTGTTTGACCTTAATTACATTGTAGTTACTATTCATTTTGTAATCTTAAAATAACAATTTGTACTTAAATATCTGTTGACAGTATATTGACTTTCTGATATTCAAAATAAAAAAGGCCCGTTACCTTAATTGGTAATGGACCTTTGTTGTTAAACACTACGTTGTGCAATGATGATTTTTAAGCCTTCAAAATCACCACTTGTCATAGTGCCATTATCGAATTTCTCCAACCAAGATTTATCGACCAGTTTTTTGTCGACTGATTGTTGAATGTAATCACGTACTGCAGCTTTTGCGGTTGTGCTAGTGAATTTTATAGTATCATCATCCTCTACAATTTGTTGTTCTGATTCATTTGATTCCATAGCTTCCTCTATGCGTTTCAAGAAGCTATTCCAACGATCTTCTGCCAAAATACGATGAGGGCAACATTTCCCTGACCAATCCTGGTGCTTTTTCACTCGCTCAATACCTCAACCATATTGCTCTAATAGCTTTGCAATGTATTGAACAGCGTTTTCCTCAGCTACTCCATAGCGAACGCCACGACTTTTGCTGTAACAGATAGATAGGCGATTCCCTTTCTTTAAAGCGTTAGGATCGGTACTACCTCCACCGTCCCAACAATGCCATGCATTTCGATTAAAAGGTATTGCTTGAATAACCTCTTTATCATCTATTGCAACGTGATAAGAGACCTGATTGTTATTATTAATCATGTATAAAAATTCGTTAGCTGCAGGTGCATCATTGGATGTATTGTGTACTGTAATGTATTGTGGTGTCATAGCGTATGGTGCTTTGATTCGATATTTGTTTGAGGGTAAAAAGCATTGTTTGAATGTATAAGCCATTATTAATCATTCTTCGGTTTGTGATATGTTAACGCCTGTTCACTATCTGACGTCTCACTAGTCGTTGGATCAACGACCACACCTATCAACACTAAAAAAGCGAGCACAGTGTTAATAACTCTGTAACTCGCTCATTATAAATTGTTGTATCGTAGCCGAATAATGCCCCGATTTGTTGAACGATTAGTAGTAATAATGCAAATGCTCCCAATAAGAATGGTTTGTGTTTTAATCGTACTTTCCAGTTGATTTTCAAGTAACGTTAAGCTTTTACTAATTTCACGCTGAGTAAAACGGTACACTATTAGATTAGCATCTTCTTTTAGAAAATGAGTTTACCTATTCGTTCATTTATGGTTCGCGAAAAGTTCCTACCAAATCTTCAAACATTTAGCTGGTGTAAAGCTCTAATTATGATTGTAGTAGATATCTCATCTGCAAATATTTCTCTCCCACTAGCAGTTTCTCCTTGTTCATTATATATAAACAACTCTATACGATTAAATTTATTTACATTCTTTTTATTTATGAAATTTAGTAAGTCATCTGTTATTGTAATGGGAATATTAAATCCTCCATTTTTCGTACTAATTTCGAGAATTAAATCTTGTTTATCCTCAGATAAGTTCGCACCTAATATAAGCAAATTATTTTGTTTAAAATCATTAATATTTTCTTCCTTACTTGAAATATGAATAGAAAGCACTTCAAAATCAGGATTAATTTTTTCTATATAAACTCCTTTACTAATTTCTCTGGCATTCTTGAATGCCTCTTTTGATTTTGAAACGTCTAATATCTCCCCGATTAAATTAAAAACCAAGCTAAATTCTTTTGGTGAAACATACTCAAAACCACTTTTCTTTTTTCTAATATTTTCAGCAAATGCATTTTTGGATAATGCTATACTACTTCCTTTTTTTACAACCTCAGATATATCCGATATTTCATCTTTATACAAAAAGACTTTCTCATCTACTATCTGGATTGGAGATGTTTTTTTATTTACGTCTAATCCATACACATCGTCCATTAATTTATGCTTTTTTGTCGATTTATCAAATTCTGACGCTAAATACAGCCTTCTTCCATCACTATCCTTAATTTTAATTTCATCGTCAGAATAATAATGTTCTATACTAATTAATGGGGTGCTCTCTCGATGCACTGGAACAGGTAATAATAAAGAATATACATTATTCCCATGATCTAAAAAATCCTTGCCATTGAACTCTTTATTAATATTTTTATCATCTCTATCAAAAATGAATATCTTTGGTCTAGCGTTTTTAAATAATGTTTGATAATCTCGAATTTTTTTTAAAACGTCGTTCCCCGTAGATTCATTTTCCTCTCGTTTAAAAAATTCTATATCCAAATCTACAAACTTTCCTTGTTCTTTAAAGAAATCCAGCGCGTTTTCTAAATGTTTCCAATCAGTTTTACCTTCTGTAAGTATCAAATTTGCCTGACTTTCGGATATCTCATTTAATCTATTAGAAAATTTAGGAATATATTTTTTTATAAAAATCTCTGTAAACGAGTTCTCTGTTTTCATTTTAAAAAGTAATTCGTCTTCATCTTCGGATGATTCAGTCTGTGCCAAGTTTGCTAGAGGCAGGATTAATCTATCATCATCCTCTTCTCCATAAATAAGAATTTCCTCTTCATAAATTTCTATGTACTTAACCTTAAATTTTGAATGGTTCGCTAAATTTCCATTTGGACCATTAAATATATATAACTTTGTATAAATCCATTGCTTATTAAAACTCTTTAAAACTCTAATGGCTTCTTCAAATGAAACTTTATTTAAACGTAAATCTTCTTGTAATTGATTATAATTACTTTTCATAATATCCCCTCCATTATTCATAACAAATTATTCATTCCCTTAAAATACCAATACTATTATACATATATGGAAATATATTTTCATTTTTATTATCCCAAATATTAATTTTTATTTTTCTTTTGTCACCATAAAAATGTCTTTTACAGATATTGTCCTGTTCGAACCCCCTCCTCAAACTCTTTCCAGCAATGCATTTGTCGCCCTTCTCCAAAACGAACGTGACAAACTCTAAAAAAGACCTGTTCATTTAAAATAACCGTTTCTATGCTTAAAAGAAGGTATAAAAAAAACTACACCGATATAAATATCAGTTTAGTTACCAGTCAATCTTGCTTTGTTGCTTATCCAGCTCCTCTTGTTCGATGCCTAAATAGACCATTGTTTCTCGTTGGCTGTATGGTTCAATGCTGTCATAATGGTTGCAACGTTATTGAATTTCTTATAGGGCTGACAGCCATATGTTTTACGCAGTATGGGTACCGATTTGAGTCCAAAATCATCTGCAATTTCCCTCAATATTTCGTATGCTCTTTTTCGGGAAATTGGTTGGTTAATCCCGTTACGAGACTTAAACAGATATTCTTCATTTGGTTTATCCTGAATATATTCACGCATGACTCTTTTCAGTTCCTTCGTCATTCGTACTAGCCTGTACTTTCCCGTCTTCTCTTCAAAAAGCCGAATGTCCCAGCCCTTCACATGCTTTACTTGAAGCTTTAAATATCGCTAATACGAAAACCAAAGTGGATACCTGTTAATAACATTAAATGACTGCGCTTGTTCGTATGAATTAAATAACGTTTAATTCTTACAATCAGCTCACAATCTCAAATTGGTTCTACCTTCATTGGTGCACCTAATTTTTTTGCTTGTGGTAAATCTCAATTTTCAATGTAAAAGCAAGACGCAGCATTGCTTACCATTTCTTATTATAATAAGTAGTCTTGCCGATATTTAAATCTGTCCAAATATCAATATCAAAATCCTTTTCCATTTGAAGATAGCGACGAACAATTATCTGGCGCTCATCATTTTTAAAGAAGCCACTGCTCGGTGAATCCAGTTAAAATATCTGTCGCGTTCCAATTCAAATTCTATACGCTCAATAGCAGCATTCTCAGTCTTACTGTTAAATTGATTCGAGCTGCTAGGTACTAATGAATATGCTGATGTAATGTTTGGAATGTTATCAGTAGGCAATGTAAATATACGCTATACTTTTCTAGCTTTTCCTCTAATGAAGCCTTTGTTAACTTCTCATCTACTCGTTGAATTAATCTCATTCCCTATTCCTCCTTTATTTCTTTCTTCTTAAGGCACCATTGACGCGTCTATAAATCTATCTATTGACGCCCATTGATCTCAATCTCTTTTCTTCTCAAAAACTCTTTCCATTTCAAAGACTCGGTACATTTTGTAATAGTCTCTTTTCTGTGCACGTCATGACTGCCTATTTCAGATTGAATTGTGTGCAATTTCCTCACCCCTTTCTTGCCAATTTGCCATATTTGTAACTAGTTCAAATACAATAAAAAAGAGGACAACAAAAGACGGCAGCGTTTTGCTGCTATCGATTGTTGTCCTCCAGATGATTGGTAGAACTATAAATTCTTTATATTTGTTATTATTTTTTCATTTAAAAAATCAGGATTTTCAAAAAGGGACTTCCAAAAAAGAATTTTCTCTTCTCCGACTTCTTGCTCGATTATTTCGATAAAACTAAATATATTTGATAAAAACAATTTTAATTTCGCTAAATCAAATGATAAAAGATATTGCATTCTTGATACACCATTTTCTTCAAATGCTGAAATATGAACAAAGGCATCTCTATATTCTAAAGCCTCCTGATATATTGCCCAATTATCCTCAGTGAGCGATTCTAAATTACTAAATTCTTTATAAAGTAACTTTCTTATTATTTCCTTATCGTTAATTTTACGTATATCATTTCTTTTTATAACACTATTGCTTGGAAATTTCATTTTATGTTTTAAGTTATAATACATATAATAAAGATATGTTTCAAAGTAATGAACACCCGCTGTTAAAGTTGAATAAGTATAATTTATAGTTCTATATTCATCTGTCCCTTGTTTAAAGTTATCATTTAATATAACTAATTCATTGTACTTTCTCAATGTTTCGTTCCATAAATTTATTACATCTTGATAAGCAAAGAATTCCGGAACAGTATTAATAGGCAAAGAATATTTAAATAATGCTAATTCAATCCAATGGTGTGGAAGAACAGAAGTATTTCCAGTCCTATTAAAAAGCTCATTTACATCCCAAAATTCTTTAACTTCATTATATAAAAATAATGTCTTTTCGTTTTTTAAGTAAACTTTTAAAAACTCAATATATTTATTTAATATAGAATCTTCAATTATAAACTTATCTTTCTCTCTGCTTTTTAGAAATCTAAATTTGCAGGTATTACATAAATAGACAACTGATCTATTTAATATATCATCTAAAATCTCTTCATCAATCAATTGGTAATCATTAGATATTGCACTCGTATACATTTGAAATGCTCTATATTGTGCCCAGTTAAATTCTCTCTCATCATTTAAAAACGCACTTGTAAAATAACTAGCCATTACTAGTCGATATGCCCTTCTTCTATCTCCTGAATGAAACCTCATTATTTCATTTTCAAAATAACCTTTTGCAATTTGACCCCTCATTATATCTATTAAACTTATATTTACTTGTTTTATATCTTCTATATCATTTCTAACTTTCAAAACTCTTCACCCTCGTCCCATTTAACTCTTTTTACCTGGCCTTGATGTGTGACAATTTTTGTTTTGCCAAATGACGGAAGCTCCACAAACTTGGCTTTACCTTGTGACAATATAATCACACATCTGTAAGGTAATTCCATTATATCAAGTGCCAGCTTACTATCAACCTTTATTTTCAATTCTTGCATTCTCATACAGAAACCCCTCTGATATAATTTAATGGACTGGATCAAAGGGTTATCCTAAATCTAAACTAAGGTTACAGCCGTAGCTTTTCTTTTTAGCTGTTTACTAATAATCCACTAAAAAATTGATAGCAGCATAATTTATCTTTAAAATCTAAATGGACATCCTCGTTCTCCACTTCATAAAATTTGTCGGTTAAACGTACTTTGGGCTCTTCTATTTGAATCTTTTCATTTAGTTGGAGCTGTTCTATCCTTCGATAAATAGTATCACCTTGTAAACCAATGATTTCATAAATATTTACGTTATCCATGAGAACTTCCTTTCTATGCATTATTCTCGGAATGCGCTGTTACTTCATAAATACAATCAAATGTGTTTTGATACGTTTGTCCCCAAATAAGGGTTTGTGGCCAAAACACCTATGCTCAATTTGTCGATGATAGGCTCAAACTATATCGCTTAACAGGAAATAAAGAAATCACCGTTGGACATCGCGCCTATTCTTTAAACTTTGCAGGCCGATCCATCGGAAATGTAAGAGTGACGAATCTTACTTCTAAGCAGTTGCAAGATGTTTTAAACGAACTATTGAGGGTGGCACTGCCCATAATACGCTCAGAGGCACACATAATGCATTACGTATGCTATTCCAGCATGCCTATGAATTGTGATTAACAGGAAGCAATATTGCAGCGACCCTATTTGTACCGAAAGAGAAAGCCAAATTAGTTGAGGACATTGATGAAGAAACAAGAGCTCTTTATTTAGAAGCAGATGAATTAAAACAGCTTTTAGCAATGGCCGATGCCCAAGTACTCTATCTTCTCAACTACAATATCATCAATATCTATTGTACGGCGAGACTTCTTAATACTCGGGCTTTTTCCAGTTAGTTTGCTTAAAAAATAAAAGAGAAGCTAAATACTATTCATTTACATTCTTCTAAGAGAATATTATATAAACTTCAAAACTTACACAAAAAATAAATTATAAACTGCAATACTCACGGATAGTAGAAATACAAATATTCCTGCGCTTAAAGACTTAATAAAGTATCTTTTATTTTCACTTTTAAAATCCAAACTTTTATTAATTACGACTAACCCTAAAAGTGCAAATGCCAGATTAATATATATAGGATTGAATGCACTTGGTATAACTAACAGGACCATTATCAATAATAAAAATTTGCTGATGTATTTCCTTTTTTGGGAATTCAATAACAAAGCCCCCTTTAATTTATATCAATAGGAAAATATAGTTGAATATTCTCTTTTAGCAATATATATTATTATATGTTATACCAATTAATTGGAAAATAGGGAAATAAATAAAGAAAATAATTACTTATGGTCTTAGTGCAACACTTATGCTTTCTTCAATTACACCAGCTATAGCACAAGCTGAAGAAAACAGCGGCGTACAGCAATCAGTTGACTCTTCGGAAAATTCAATTGTTGAAACTTTCGAGAACTATACAATTGAAGCTACAAAAAATGGTGATATATCAAAAGTATTGTTGAATGATGGAACAAAAACAGACGAAGTAATACATAACGCTTCCAACGGCGTAGTATTCCTCAATGGGGAAGAAATTTCAGCAGAAACAATGGAATATATAAACAACTTAGTAGAAGAAGTTCTTAGGAATGAAACTATTGTTATAGAAGAGCCCATTGCTCCAACCTTTGAAGGCATACTTATTGGAGGACCAGAGATGGGCTTAGTGTCATTTAACATGACCCTAGCTTCTGTAATTTGAGCCCCCTTTACTTCCTCCAAGCCATTTAAAATGTCAGCTTGAATTGTGCCTCGGAGATTCCCTTATTCAATGCCTCTTTTGAACGACACTATAAAAGGACACGTCCATAGACGCATCCCTTAGCTTGTAAAATTAGTTCTATTGGAAATTAAAAATCCATGTCATCGACCCAGTATTATTGTTAATATCTGTGTAATCAAATGTTATCTGAGCTTCTCCTGTACCAATCTTCTGCACATTTAAAAAAACATGTCCAGAAGGATTTGGACCCGTAATCGTTGCAGTGGCAATATTGTCATCATTACTTCTCGGATTACTGAAAATGACAGTTGAATTGTTTTCCCCTGTTACGGCAACCGTCAAATTTACATTAGTTGACATGGAATAAGGTCCACCAAATGTCCCACCATCAACATATGGTGGTGAAATATTAACTCTTGGTGTATCTGGAATTGTTACCGTTACGGGTGCTGACTTGTAAGCTACTACTCTAGTGTTATTATCTACTATTTTATAGTTTACCGTTACATCACCAGCTGTAACACCTCTTATAGCCCCTGTACTTTGCTGAATTGTTGCAGCTCCTGTACCATTTGTTACAGTCCAGATGATGGATTGTCCGACTCCTGGAGGCGTAAAATTAGTTGCTGCTGAGCCCCAGCCAATAACTGAATAAGGTGCTGGCACCATGGGTATTGCTGCTACTGCTGCTTGTGGATGAACTGTCACAGTTGTCGTACCTTTTTCAATTACTACGCCATTAGCATCCATTCCTACATACGTAATAACTGAGCTACCTGCACCAATAGCTGTTACTTGGCCAGTTGTAGCATTCACTGTCGCTACACTTGTTGGTTCAGCTACAAAGCTTTTGTTTGTTGCTGTTGCAGATAAGCCTGCTCCTACTGAAGCTGTTATTACTTCATCCATTTGCAGTACTTGCGAATATGTTGGGCTTTTTGCTGTTGCCTCATCATATACAGTGAGACTCACAGAATTCATTTTACCATTACTACTTGTATACGAAATGGTTGTGTTGCCTGGTGTGTGAGCAGTAATTTCACCTGTACCTGAATGAACTGTTGCAACGCCTGTATTGCTTGATGACCACGTTATCGTGCCTGATTCGGTTGTTTCTGCTGTTCTACTAGTAGTTTCTCCCAGTTGTAAAACAGATGATGACGTTCCAACGCCAGTAATCGCTGCACCATTGCTATGGGTCACTGTGAAAGTAACTGAAGCCGTTTTTAGTCCATCTACCGTTGTTGCTGTTATGGTCACAGTCCCTATACCAGTCGCTATTACTTTCCCCTGCCCGTTAACAGTTGCAACGTTCAGATCTGAGGAAGTCCATCTCACAAGTTTATTTGTCGCATTTGCGGGTACAACTGTTACTGTTAGCGTCTTTGTTTCACCAAT
>Ga0213821_1001155_pt1 | contig 13004 bp, 15 predicted proteins | sample MC6MC0909MG_FD_179894 | JGI IMG/M metagenome (GOLD analysis project Ga0213821, IMG submission 179894) | Enriched soil aggregate microbial communities from Iowa State University, Ames, United States - MC6-MC0909-MG | ecosystem: Environmental > Terrestrial > Soil > Unclassified | place: USA: Iowa...
GTGGCCAGCACAAACCCACGAAGGGCAACTTCGGTGGCTCCAAGGCAGAGCGCCTGGAAGCCATCAAGGGCCTGACCGCAAGCGAATAAGGAGGCCCAATGGCCCTTTCGAACATGAAGGTGTTCAACGAATACCTCAAGCGCACCACCATCGAGACCCTGGCCCAGGACGTCGAGAAGTTCAACGCATCCTCGGCCGGCGCCATTCGCCTTACCACCCAGGGCATCGACGGCGACTTCCTGCAGGAATCGTTCTGGGCTGGCCTTCACGGCGCCCAGCGTCGTGTCGATCGCTACGCTGCCAACGGCAACCAGGCTTCCACCCCGCTGGCTCAGAAGCAGTACGACTCGGTGAAAATCGCCGGAGGATTCGGCCCGATCCTGTGGGAGCCTTCGCAGCTCTCCTGGATCCAGAAGAACCCGGAAGAAGCGCTGGAAGTGATCAGCCGCAACCTGTCCGAAGCCATCATGTCGGACCAGCTGAACACCGCCATCTCGGCCCTGGCCGCCGCCATCGGCAACCAGCCAACCGCCACCAACGACGTGTCGGCGACTGCTGGCGTGACCTATGTGGCGATCAACGACGCGCACGCCCTGTTCGGTGATGCCTCCCAGCGCCTGGTGGCCCAGGTCATGACCGGTGCCATGTACCACAAGCTGGTCGGTCAGAACCTCGCCAACGCCGAGCGCCTGTTCCAGTTCTCCGGTGTGCAGGTGGTCGACATCCTCGGCAAGGCTGTGATCATCACCGACGCCCCTGCGCTGTACGAGGCCGGCACCCCGAACAAGCAGAAGGTGCTCAGCCTGGCTGACGGCGCTGCGGTGGTGATGGATGGTTCCGACCTGATCACCAACATCGAGACCTCCAACGGCAAGGAGCGCATCGAGACCACCATGCAGGCCGACTACACCTTCGGCCTTGGCCTCAAGGGCTACACCTGGGATACCGCCAACGGCGGCAAGTCGCCGACCAACGCCGAACTGTCCACCGGCACCAACTGGGACCTGGTGGCAAACAGCATCAAGGCCTCGGCCGGCGTCATCACTATCGGCGACGCCACCAAGTAATCGGTATAGCGCCCTTCGGGGCGCCTTCCTCAGGAGATCGCCATGAGCGAGAAAGTGGTTTACGAGAAACACCCCGTGAGCGCCGATAGAAAGGCTGAGCTTCGGCAGAAGGGCTACAAGATCATCGATGCGCGGTTTGCGCCGAATGGTTACGAGCACCCAGAGCCGCTGAAGGAGGCCAAAGGCTCGAAGGCTGGGAAGTCCGCTGCCGAGAAGAAAGCCGCCGAAGAGGCCGAGCTGAAGGCAAAGCTGCTGGCCGCCTTAAACGAAAAGGGCGTGCAATTCAGTCCTGACGCCAGCCTTGAAGACCTCCAGAAGCTGCTGGGCGAGGCCAAGTAATGACCACCTACATCACCGTCGAGCAGGTAGACGCCCTGCTTGGGCAAACCTGGGCGCCCGCCGACCAGAAGGCCCGGGCGGTGCTGATGGCCAACACCTGGCTCACCAATCTCGGCCTGCCTGAGTTAGATCCGGTACCGGATGACGTGATTCAGGCAGGCGCCGAGATCGCCCGAGAGGCTGCGGCGGGCAACATCTACGGCAGGAAGGAAACCGGTGTACTGGCCAAGTCGGTCAACGCTGACGGGGTGTCCAGCAGCAAAACCTACGCGGAATCATCGCGCACCATCAGTGCGGGCGAGTCGTTCGCCCTGGCGCTGCTGGCGCATTATCTGAACGGCAGTGGCCAGACCAAGATCGTGAGGGGCTGATATGGGGCTTCGCGACGATCTACAGGCCGACCTAGCCGAGGCCTTTGATACGGACTTGGCTGATGCGGTCGTTGACTTCACTGGCGAGTACATGGGGCCTGGCGACTGGGATCCGGTCGAGGAGGTCAGCACGGCGCAGCCAGTGACGTACACGGGCCGTGGCGTGCTGTCTCGCTACGAAGACCGGCGGATTGACAACATCAACATCCTGGTCGGCGATCTCCGCCTGACGGTTCTCACCAATGAGATAACCGATGTGCCTGCTGTTGGTCACAAGGTAACCGCGCCTGACCTTATGGACCGTACGCAGCAGCTCACCTACGAAGTCAAGACGGCCCGGGCTGACCCAGCATCCGCCACCTATCGCCTGCAACTCAGGAGGTCATGATGGCCGGCTGGTCGCTGTCGCCCGTGCTGTTCGCCGACCAGATCGAAGAAGACCTGGTGGAGATGCAACGCAGCATCGTAATCGAGCTGGTCGAGGAGATCACAGTCCGCGCGCCGATCGACAGCGGCAACTACATGGCCAACAACATCGTGTCGATAGGCGCAGAGGACTACAGCGTCAACACCAAGCTGGACATCTTCGGCACCGAGACCCGAAGCGCGGCCCGTGCCGACATGACAGATTTGAAACCTTTCAGCACAGTCTTCGTGCAGAACAACAGCGTGTACGGCGAGATCATCGAGTTCGGCGGCTATCCGAGCGGCCCAAGCGTCAAGATCACGCCTGACGGATACAGCCGCATGGCACCCAAAGGCGTGTACGGGATTTCCTTCATCGCCGTCACCGAGAAGTTGATATGACCGTACCTTTCGAGACAGTCCGCAAGACGCTCACAGCCCGGATGGCTTCATTCACGGGAATAGAGCAGGGCCGGATTGAGTACCCGAACGCCGAATATCCGAATGGTGGGGTGTTCAAGCCTCCCGCAACCGGTCTCTGGTGCGCCTTCGAGATCCAGTACGCGACGGCCGCGTTCGCCGGCATGGCAGGAAAGCCGCATTACCGCCGGCCTGGTCAGGTTGTGATCCAGTGCTTCTGCCGCCGATCAACCGGGCTGTCAGCCATCAACAAGCTGGCCGACGCCCTGTCTGAGCACTTCCAGTCCTGGCAGAGCGGCCATATTGAGTGCCTTGAGGCATCCCAGCAGGATGTGGGCGACTTCGAGAGCTACCACCAGATCAACGTGAACGTCCGGTTCCGCGCCGGCTGACCAGCAAGACCATGAACCTCCCGCCTTGAGCGGGTTTTTTTATGCCCGCAGAAAGGAGACATGCGCATGTCCTCTGGCGCCCGCGTTACCAGTTACCTCATTCCTGAGGCAACCCCCGGCATCACCCCGACCACAGGCGACTGGGATACCCTGCGCCTGACCAGCAACACCCTTTCGCCGACCGTAAACACTCAGGTCAGCGACGAAATCACCGAATCGCGCATCAGTCAGGGTTCGGTCGTTTCCAGCACAGATATCCAGGGCGACCTGGTAGGCGAACTGTCCTACAGCACCTTCGACAAGCTGCTGGAAGCGGCCTTCTACGGAACCTGGGACGATGACGTCCTGACCGTAGGCAGCACCCGGCGGACCTTTACCGTCGCGAAAAACTTCAACGACGTGAACGTATACGCCCTGTTCAAAGGTATGCACGTCTCGGTATTCGCCCTGGACATCCCGTCTGACGGCAAGATCACCGCCACCTTCACCATGGCCGGCCTGGACTACGCCGATGGCGACACCAACACCGTAGCGACCACCAACCCGCCGACCACCACGCCTTTCATGAGCAATCAGAACGTCGGCTCCATCACGGTGGATGGCCAGAGCTTGGAGGGTCAGGCGTGTGTATCTGCGCTGACCGTCAACCTCGATAACAGCCTGCAGGCGCAGCGCTGCATCGGTAACGGCAAGCTTGGGCCTGGAGCTCAGATCGCCACCGAGGCGGCGATCACCGGCTCTATCACCCTGGCCTGGTCACCGCTGGCATGGCAGATCTGGAAGAACACCTTCACCCGGAAAACCGTCGCGGTCGAATTCCCGATCATCGATAGCCTTGGCAACCGCTATGACCTGTCGTTCCCGGCGCTGGAGGTCGACGGCGACCTGCCAAGCGGCGGCAAGCGCGAACTGATCGAGGTCACGCTGAACTACACCGTGGCCAAGCAGGCGCCGACCATTACCCGGGTTCCGTTCGTGCCGGTGACCAGTGTGTCGGTAACCCCCACCACTGCCTCGATTGCGGTGGCAGCGACCCGCCAGTTGACCGCATCTGCACTTCCATCGGGCGCAGCCCAGAACGTCACCTGGAGCAGCTCGGCGCCGTCGATCGCCACGGTCAACTCGTCCGGCCTGGTCACCGGCGTTGCCGCTGGTTCGGCAGTCATCACCGCCACCAGCGTGTCGGACCCGACCAAGACCGCCACCTCGGCGATCACTGTCACCGCCTAACCGCATCACCTTGGCCGCTCCGGGTAAACGCCGCCCGGAGCGGTCCTTTTTATGGCGTGGCGTGAGGATGATTCATGGCTCTCAAGCTGAAAAAGATCGATACCACCAAGAGCTCCGAAGCGCGCTGGGAAGAGTTCGATGCGGACACCAAGGTTCTGCTGATGCCGCTGGACAACCAGCAGTACCAGATCGCCCTGGAGCGCATGCGCCGCCGGCTGGCGCGCAACGACGCACAGTTCGGCCAGGAGGCGGTGGGCGTGATCGAGGGCGAGAAGTCCGAGCACGACAACCACTGCCTGCTGCTGGCCTCGTTCATCGTCCAAGACTGGCAGGGTGCCCAGGACGAAAACGGCAAGGCCCTGGCCTACAGCGAGAACACCTGCGCCGAGATGCTGCGCGGTGATTCCGACTTCTTTTACTTCGTCCTGCGCCGTGCCGCGGCCATTGCCGCCGATAACCGGAAAGAGCAGGACGAGATCACGGGAAAGCCGTCGCCCGCTTCGAATGGGAGCGGGCCTGGGGCCAGCGAACCGCAAAGCGAAGCCTGATCTACCAGAAGCTTCGCATTGCGGTACCGGAAGAGCCTGAGCTGGATGTGATAACCGGCAGCCTGCTCAACGCGTTCCGCAATACGGCGCGCGGCCGGCGCTACCTGGTAGGCGCTGCAGCAGTGCAACCGCTGAGGCTGTCAGCCCGCGAGATCACTGACTGGCTTGAGGTGCACCCGCTGCCGTTGCCCAGGCGGCTCGTCGACGAGGTGATATTCGCCTTGGATGAGGCCGCGCTGGCAGAAGAAGAGGATTAACGGAGGAGCTATGGCAGACCAGCAGGGCCAGACTGACGATGAATCGGCGCAAGACGATAGCCCGCTTTCGCCTGAAGCGATGATCGAGGAAAAGCGCAAGGCAGATGAGCTTCTTGAGCGCCGGTTGTCCAGGTTGGAAGAGGCTGCGGGGCTGCCGAAGCTGACCTGAATCTTCGCTACTACGCCTCTTGATGGTAAATTGCCGCCATCAACAAGGAGGGCGGCATGAAGAGATTTTTGGCGGTATCCCTGGCGGCATTTTTCCTATCGGGCTGCCTGGAGAAAGGTCAGCAGGAAGAGGGCTTGACCAAGGCAATCAGTGCTGTTGAACGCACGGAAATCAGTAGAAACTCGCCTGATATGACTGTGAAGTCCTGGTGGCGTTTAAAAGATGCTGTGGCAGTCTTGGATCTCGAAGAATGCAAGGCCCGCATGAAGCATGCCGCCCCATACTTTGCAAAGATGTCAGAGCTATCTACCCCAGATATCTATGAATACAGGAACTGCTCGAAAGCTCCGGATACGTATGATCGTCGAATAACCAATGTTGACGTGCAATCCGATACCCGCGCTGTGGTAGCGGCCCACATTAGCAATACGACTGCCCCGGACGAGGGGGCGACGCTTAGCGCAGAGGACCGGAAGAAAAAAGAGGAAGGAGATGCGTATCAGTATGTGTTAGAGAGGGTGGACGCAGCCTCGGAGTGGAAAATCTCCCAAGTTTCAAATATGCCATCTTGGTCATCCGAGTGGAGGGTTGTTTTCAAAAAACCAGAGCCATCCTCAAACCGCTGGGTCTTCGATTATCAGCAATAGTTCTGCAGCCTGACCGAAAGGCGTTCGAAAAAATTCCATAGCCGCCTCCGGGCGGCTTTTTGTTGCCCGGAGAAAAATATGGCACTCAAATCCCGCCTAGAACTAGAAGTAGATGGGCGCAGTGCTGAACAGCAGGTGAACGACATCCGGTCGGCCTTGGAAGCGCTGGAGCAGGCTGGCGTGAGGGCAAGCTCTACGCTCAGAAAGTCCGGGGGCGACTACTCGAACCTGGCGATGTCGTTGGCAAAGGTCCAGGCCGCCAACGACAAGGCCGTATCGTCGAATGACGCAGCGACCAAAAGCGTTGAGGCTGCAGTAAAGGCCGCTGCAAGCCAGCGAAAAGAGCTCGATAGCCTTCTTGGCAAGATTGACCCGCTAACCAAAAAGCTGAACGACCTGGCAGCCCAGGAGGCCGCGCTGGCCCAGGCCAGAGATTCTGGCCAGATCAACTCGGCAGCCTATGACGCATACAGTCGCAAGCTGCAAGAGTCGCTGAACTCGCTTGCTGGTGTGTCGAATGCTCAGAAGGTGGTTGGCGAAACAGCAGAGCAGGCCAGGACCAGGATCCTGGCGATTTCCGATGCTTCAGTGAAGGCCGCGCAGGAACAGCGCAACCTCGCCAGCGTTGCGACCGGTCTTTCAGAGGCAGAGCAGGGCCTGCTGTCGGGCAGCATGGTCCTGGCGGCCAATCAAGGGCACCAGGCCGAGTCGACCCAGAAAGTGGCAGTCGCCAATCGTCAGGCAGAGGTGGCCACTGAGGCGCAGACCGAGAGCCTGAATGATCTTCTTGCGGCAATCGACCCAACCACGCGCGCGCTAAACCGGCTGGATGAGCAGGAACGGAAGCTTGCCCAGCAGAAGAAGATCGGCGCCCTTGATGCCGACACCTTCGCGCAGTACCAAGGAAAGATCGACCAGGCTCGCGCTGCCCTTACCGGCTTCGATGATGGCCTGAACCGCACCGGCAACACCGCAAAGCAGAACGCTGCCGCCTTGCGTATGCTTCCCGCTCAGTTCTCCGACATCTTCATCAGCCTGCAGGGCGGCCAGGCCCCGCTCACGGTATTCCTGCAGCAAGGCTCTCAGATTAAAGACTCGTTCGGCGGCATTGGTGCCGCTGCGAAGGCCATGGGCGGGTACGTGCTCGGGCTAGTAAACCCATTCACCCTAGCTGCCGCTGCCGTTACTGCTCTTGGCGTTGCGTACTATCAGGGATCAAAAGAGCAGGATGCATTTCGTCAGGCTCTGGTGACCACCGGCAATGCCGCTGGCACGACAACCACCGAGCTTGCCGCCATGGCAGAGCGTGTTGGCGGCATCACTGGTACAACTGGTGGTGCAGCAGCGGCGCTGGCTCAGATCGCAGCCACTGGCAAGATCGCCAGCGATAGATTCGAAGAGATTGCGGTAGCTGCAGTTTCGTTCGAAAAGGCCACCGGCAAGGCCGTTTCTGACACTGTTGCCGAGTTTGCTCGGCTGGCTGAAGACCCTGTTAAGGCCGTGGCGGATCTCAATGACAAATTCAACTTCCTAACTGCTTCTGTTTACGAGCAGATCCGCGCGGCCAAGGAGCAGGGAGACACCCAGGCGGCTGCTTCGATTGCTGAGGAGGCATATGCCAAGGCCCTGACCGAGAGGGCTGGGACAATCAAGCAGAACCTCGGTACGCTGGAAAAAGCATGGAACGACCTGGCTGGGGCCGCCAAGGCTGGATGGGACGCAATTCTCGATATCGGTCGAGAGTCAAACAAGGGGCCTGACCTGACTGCGCTTCGTCAGGAGTTGGCATACCGAAAGAGCCTGCTCGATACCGGCTTCGAGGATGACAATACCAGGGCTCGCATCGCAGCAATCGAAGCGGAAATTGACGGTTTTGAGAAAAAAACCAAGGCCGAGCAAGAGTCAGCTCGTGCCGCCGCAGAGAGTGCTCGGATCCAGCGCGAAGGGCAGATTGCATACGAAGGCTTCCAGAGGAGCGTAGAACAGAACTTCACCAAGCAGCAGAAGATGAACAAGGCGCTCGAGGATGAGCAGAAGCGCATAAACGCAGCGCGCGCTGCCGGCTACGTCATCACCAAGCAGGAAGAGGAGGCGGCGCTCAAGGCCATCCGCAACAACCCGACCTACAAGGATTCGAGCACTACCAAGCCGGTAAAGGAAGACGCCGGCCAGCGCATGCTGGACGAGGCTCGCCAGCGTTATGCCGTGCTGCAGCAGCAGAGCCGCGTAATAGCGGGGGAGGTCGAGCAGACGCAAAGGCTCGGCACCGAAGCCAAGAAGCTGATCGAGCTCGAAACCGAGATCGCCAACCTCAAGGAGAAAAAGACCCTCACCACGTCGCAGAAGCAAGTTCTTGCGATGGCTGAGCTGAATCTGGCCCAGCAGAAGCAGAACGCTGAGCTGGAGAAGGCCAACCAGCTGACCCAGGCTCGGCTTGAAAACGAGGCGAAGCTGAAGGCTTTCAGGGAGAACCTGCAGTCGCAGCTTGAGCTTTCGCGCGAGGGTCAAGAGGTTGAACTGGCTGGGGCAGGGCAAAGCGACCGGTTACGCCGGCGCCTCCAGGAAGATCTGAAGATCCGTCAGGACTATCAGAAGCAACTGGATAAGCTGACCCGCGACTATAACCAGATCAAGAACCCGACGTCCGAGAACACAGACCTCTACAAGGGCGAGACCGAGGCCCTGCGTGCGGCACTGGCCACACGCATGGTTGATCAGCAGAACTACTACGCAGCGCAGGATGCAATGCGTGGCGAGTGGCTGATCGGCGTGTCGGAGTCTTGGCAGAACTACGTCGACATCGCCACCAACTACAACGAGCAGGCCAGGGCGGCTACAGAGTCGATTCTTGGCGACACTACGTCGTCCATCTCCGGCAGCATCCAAGGGATCATCAAAGGCACGGAAAGCCTGGGCGATGCCTTCGGCAACCTGGCGGGCACCATCGCCAACTCGATGCTCAGTGCGTTCGCGGACATCACTGCGCGCTTCCTGGTGATGCAGGCGCTGAAACTCGCCGGCATCCAGACGGAAGCCACGCAGACGGTGGCAGCGGAGGGGGTCAAGACGACCGCCAAGCTGACAACGGACGCGGTGACCACTGCCAGCAGCCTATCCTCGATCGGCACCGTACTGACCGCCAACCTCGCGGCAGCTGCCGAGACGCTGGCCTCCTGGGCGCCGGCTGCGCTGACGGCATCGATAGGTACGTTCGGCGCCGCGGCTGCTGTGGGTGGCACCGCGCTGGTCGCGGCCTATGCGCTGCTCAAGGGCTTCTCCGAAGGCGGTTATACCGGTTCGGGCGGCAAGTACGAGCCGGCTGGCGTGGTGCACAAGGGTGAAGTGGTCTGGTCGCAGGCTGATATCCGGCGTTTCGGCGGCGTATCTGCGGTAGAAGGTCTGCGCACCGGCAACGTCACGCCGATCACTGCGGCGCGCATGTACGGCGGATCCGGCAGCCAGTCAGGCACCGCCAGTGCTTCTGGCATCCAGCAAAGCATCAACATCCACAACTACACCAACAGCCAGGTCGAAACCCGCCAGCGCTCGAACGGCGATATCGACGTGATCGTAAAGGCGGCTGTCGAGGAAGTGGCCAGCCAGTTCTCTTCTGGCTACGGGCAAGTCGTGGATGCCTACGAGGGTGCATACCCTGTCCGCCGACAAGGCACCTAACGAGGAATGGCAATGATTCAATACCCGGCAGAATTGCCACTTCCTCTGCAGGAGGGGTATGGCTTGAGCACGGTTGATCCGATGCGGGCCACGCCAATGGTTACCGGGCGGACGCGGTACCGGATCAGGACAAGGAAGCCGCCGACATCCGCACGGTTCACCTTCAACTTCAGTGCGGAAGAGGCGGCACAGTTCGAGGGCTGGCACACCTGGGCCATTAACCTGGGCTTTGACTGGTTTGAGATGCCGCTACAGACGCCTCTGGGTCTGCAGGTGCATCAGGTGCACTTCAAGGGCATGTACACCGGCGGCGAGCTTGCGCAGATCAAACGCTGGCGTTTCTCAGCCGACCTGGAGTTCAAGATCCGCCCTGTTCTGACTGAAGACCAGTACATCGGCGTGTCGGTCGGCATGCCGCTCGACCAGTTCAATTCTCAGCTCTCTGGCAGCCTGGACAAGTGGTACACGAGGTACTTCGGATGAGTCTGATCGAAGAGTGCTATGCCTCTGGGCGCGGCGAGCTTGTCGACACCATCGAAGCCAGGAAGGAAGGAGGCACTGTTTCGCACCTCTACTGCTCGGGCTGGGAAGACAGGGTTTGCACTACCGAGGACGGGCGCACGCTGACCTTCATCGCGATGGCCATGGATAACGCCCTGCCTAAAAACGATAACAGTGCGTTCCAGAACATCGTTCTGGGCCTGGACAACGTGACCGGCGAGGTACAGGAGGTCGTTGAGGAGGCAAAGGCGTCCGGCGACCGATTCATCATTACCTTCCGACGATATCTGGCTGAGGACCTGTCATTTCCGCAGGAGCGGTACCGCATGACACTTCTCAGCAGGGAATATGACCCGGATGCGCAAATTGCCCAGCTCACAGCGGGCTTTTACGACCTGCTCAACACCAACGGTCTGCGCACCATTCTGACCACCACCTTGGCACCTGGCCTGAAGTACATCTGACCATGATCGAGAAATTCATGCGCGCCCCGTATCGGGAGGGTGCACGGGGGCCTATTGCCTTCGATTGCTGGGGGCTGTGTCGGGCGATCCGGCACGAGTTCTTCGGGCTGGATTTGCTGCCATCCCTGGGAGGCGTGGGCAAGGACAAGATTCGCGCGAACACGAAGGCATACCGCGCGCTGCGCAAGGTCATGGAGGAGTGCAGGCCAGAGCCCGGCGCGATTGCAGCGGTTCTGCGCGGCGAAGCTCTTCTGCATGTCGGCACGGTCCTTCTGAGCGAGGGCCGGCTGAAGGTGCTCGACACAAACCCCGGGGGCGCCTGCCTCCGGACAACCGGCGAGTTCGAAGCCGCTCACCCCAAGGTGGTCTATTACCGTGATCGAGTTCTACCCGAACAAGCTGAGTGATACGGCGCCGCTCGGCACCTGGAAGACCGACCGCCGGATGAGCATCGAGACTTGGCTGAAGGCCCTGGCTCCCTCATATGAGCGCCGGGAAAGCCCACCGATCAGCGTTGTCCTCAATGATGAGGTGATCGAGCAGCACCTGTGGCACAAGGTGAAGTTCAAGCCGTCTGACCTGCTCCAGATCTACCGCGAGCCGAAAGGCACCGACCCGTTCTCGATCACATTCGCTCTGTTTAAGGGCGCAAAGGCCGTGCTCAAGGCGATAATGCCGAAGATGCCCGGCATGCCGTCCAGTGCAGGCACCCAGCAGGGCGACCCCCTGATGGATGCCAGCGCCAAGGGCAACAAGGTCAAGCTGGGCGACCCGGTGCGGCAGATCGCCGGGCACCAGCGCACCTATGGCTCCTACCTGGCTCAGCCCCGTAGCGCGCATGTCGCGCCGCGTGACCTGCGCGTGGAGATGCTGCTGTATATCGGTGAGGGCGAGTACGACATTCCGCTGGCGAAGGTGAAGGTTGGCGAAACCCCGCTTATTTCTCTGGGCGCGGACGCAACCTTCACCATCTATCCGCCGGGCGCCGATTTGTCCGCCGATCCGGCACACATCAACTGGTTCAATGCGCCCGAGGTAGGAGCCAGTTCCAGCGGCTCTGCGGGCCTGGAATTGACCATGGCCACCGACATTACCCGGTCCGCCACAGCGTCGGCGTATCAGTTCGCTGGAGAAACGATCAGCGTGCCGGCCGGCTCAGGCCAGTTCCCGGCCGACTGGTCGAACGGCATCATCATTCGCGTTCTCGCCCCATACACCTACACCGTGATTGACGGCGGAGCGGGTCGTGACATCGTTCGCGGCCCGCTGGAAATGCTGAACCCAGCCCCTAGCATGCTGATCGAGGTCGCAGGGGCGAACGCCGGTCTGTATGTGGTGCACAGCTACACGCCATACAGCCCTGCAGTGCCGGCCAACCCTGGCACGGCATCGATGCTGACCGGTTCAGCGGCGCCAACCCGGTACGACTTCAACGTCACCCCGCTGAGCTTCACCTTGTTCCGCGGCGCGACTAGCTACCCGATTACGCTGAACACCGCGACGACCAACCTGTCCGGGCTGGTCTCTGCGCTCAATACGCAGTTCAGCGGTAAGCCGTTCCAGGCGCAAGTGAGCGGCAGTGTGCTGCGCATTGTCGAGCTGACACCGTTCGCCGGCCAGGCCATCACTGCAACTGGCGCGACCACTATCTTGGGAGCCTCGCCAGTGGGCGTCACCGGCACGGCCACCACCAGTGCCATCCCGGAGCAGCCAGCCGAGATGACTCTGGACTACGACGGCGGCTCGCCAGTGGTCGGCTTGGCGTTGGGCCAGGGCCTTGCAACCATAGGCCCGCGTGGCCTGCGGTACCGGATCACAGCCTTCAGTACCAGTCTGATCGAGGTCGAACGCCTGACCTCGTCAGGGGCTGCCGACACCGGGTGGCCAGGCTTCAACGCCATGCAGACGGTGAATGGCCTGATCACGCTGGACCCCTCGAACCTGCAGGGTGGATATCGCGGGCCATTTGCCTTGTGCCCTGAAGGGGAGAAGATTACAGACATCGAATGGACAGTCACTTTCGCGAACGGATTATGCGGAATAGGTCGTGAAGGTCAGATTTATGAAATTACCGCCTATCACGTATTCGAATATCGCGATATGGACGTCGCGGGCGACTGGACTGTGATCGAGAAGGCCCACACGGGCGGATCTCTCGATGCTCAGGGCTTCACCAATCGCACGACTGCCCCATACCCAATGCGTGCCGAGGGCAGGATTCGGGAGCTTTACGTTGACCGACCCGGTCGCGTTAACGAGGAAGCCCGGGATGACGCGACCTGGACGGCGCTGCGTGGGCGAATGCAAAACTCACCCACAAGCTACCCAGGCCTTACGGTGATGACCTGCAGTATCCGGGGTGGCGACCGCCTTTCTGCGCAGTCGGAAAGCCAGATCAGTGTCGAGGCAACCCGAATCCTGCCGTTGATGGAGGGCGGCACCGGACCAACCCGCGACATCGTGCCGTACTGCATCTACCAGCTGAAGCAGCGCGGGTACACGGATGATGACCTGGACCT
>Ga0213821_1001159_pt1 | contig 12967 bp, 13 predicted proteins | sample MC6MC0909MG_FD_179894 | JGI IMG/M metagenome (GOLD analysis project Ga0213821, IMG submission 179894) | Enriched soil aggregate microbial communities from Iowa State University, Ames, United States - MC6-MC0909-MG | ecosystem: Environmental > Terrestrial > Soil > Unclassified | place: USA: Iowa...
ATTCCGCATCACCGACTCGAACGCCCATTTGAGTGATCTGCTGCGCCAACGCCGTGTCGGCCGTTGCCCGTGTGACGCTCTCTTGGGTGATCTTCGATTCCGCGTCGCCAACCCGGACGCCCATCTGGGTGATGGTCTGCGCAAGTGCCTCGTCAGCATTCGCGCGAGTTGACGCCTCTTGGGTGATGTCTGCCGTGTTGCCGTCCACCTTGACCCCGAGCTTCGTGATGGACTGGGCCAGAGCCTCGTCCTCAGTTGCGCGGGCGTAGCTCTCTTGGGATACCGCGGCTTCAACGTTGCCCACGGAGACCTTCACCTCATCGACCTGCCGGGCTATGGCCAGATCTGCACTGGCGAAGGCGGAATACACGGTCCAGGTACCGGCCTTCACGGCTGCGCCGCCAGCAAACCAATCGTTGCCGCCGGCCATATCCGGATTGACCTGGGCCTCAACACCGAGCACCCGAGAAGCCACGGAGGCGAGTTCGCCGTTGATCTCCTCGACACTGGTCTCGACCCCGTCTAAGCGCACGGCCAGCGCGGCGACCATATCGCCGATCGAGGCGTAATCTCCGATGTACTCCCAATAGTTGCCATTGGTCACTGGGGTGCCGGCTGGCACGTCCTGTTTGGCCCGATACATCTTGCCGTCGAATTTGACCAGGGAACCGGCCAGGTAGGACTTGCCCGATTCCCAGTCGGGGGCGCCAGCGATATCTGCGATTTGGGCCTGTAGGGTGTCGAGCTGCCCCTGGAGCGCGGCGTCCCCAACCGTGATGCGGTCATTCAGGTCTTCAGCAACGCCCTCGATCCGCTCATTGATGGAACCAGGCCCTGTGCCGGAGATTTTTTCGATCTCGCTCAGCAGGTTCTGTCCCAGCTGGGTTTCGGTGATCTTGCCGGTGATGTAGTCGAGGATCTCGTTGGCGTCGGCACTCGACTGGCCGTGCATCCAATCTGTCCAAGGCCCGATGTTGCCGGTGCGGTCGACTAGGCGCCCACGGAAATACCGGATGACCCCAGCAGCCATGCCGCTGTGCAGGTAGCCCGATGTGGGGTAGGCCTGGAGGCCCAGCGCCTCCGGATTCTGCCCGGTGTACTCGGATGCCATCTGCAGCTCGGTGTAGGCCGTGTCGGCAGCGCCTTCTGGAAAGCCCCAGGAAAGACGTATGCCGAAAATCTCCGACTTCGTCCGCAGGTAAGCGAGCGCGGGCGGCGCACCTTCTTTGCCTTTGAGCTCGGTGAGCGTCGAGCTTTTCCAAATCGACGTAATGTCGAATGAGCTGACAGCGCGCACGCGGGCCAAGTAGGCGCCAGCATAGATACCGACCACGTCAACCGAAGTGGCCCCGGTACGCTGCAGTCGTATCCAGTTGCCGTTGTCCTTGCGCCACTCCACGTCATAAGCAACTGCGCCCTGCACTGCAGGCCAGGCAATCGTCATGGTACTGACCGCGATGCCTTGGTCCACGGCATAGGCCGAGGTCAGGGACACGCTAGCCGGCGGCTGGACAGTCTTGACCGGGATCACGCTGATCGGACGCTCGTCCAGCTTGGCGCCGGTGTCGATCGTAGCGAACTTGCTCGGGTTGAACTCGAGCGCGGTGATCTCGTAGTCGCCCTCCTGGGTGCGAGTGGTCTTCAGTACTCGGAACAGCTGTACCGCCAGGTCGTCGTAGTCGATCGCCCACTGCAGCTCTGGCTCCGGCTGAACGCCATACGCAGTGGTCACCGTCACCGCACGACCGGCGACCGACTGCACAGTGCGTGCCTGGGCGGTGCCGTTCGGTAGGTTCAAGATCAGTCGATCGCCGGCCTTGATCGGCGCGTCACGGTCCAGCGTCACGACGCGCCCGGCGGCTGCCGAGATCCGGCCACCGTTCGGGCGGCCAGCCACCAGCTCGTCAGCCACTGGGATGACGTAACCAGGCAGTGGGATACGGCCTTCCATGCCGGTCTTGAAGGTAACGGTGCGGTCCTGGCTATTGCTCAGCAGCGCCCACTTACCGCGGCGCTGAGCCTCGGAGGCGCGGGTGCAGCCGATGGCCGAGATTTCGATCGGGCGATCGCGATAGCGGCGCTGCAGCGCCGGGTCGGTGACCGGGATGACGTCGGTGTCGTAGTTGTTCGCCGGGTTGTCGTAGCTGACCAGGGCGCGGCTGTAGTGCGTATTGCGCTCAGCGCCGCCATAGACGAACTCGCCATCGATGACGTTGGCCCGGGTGAAGACGTAGTCGATGTCCTGCGCGCGCGGCATGTCCGCCTGCATGAACAGCGAACCGTGGGCCCAGTACACCATGCCTCGGTAGATCGCCGACAGATCGCGCAGCAGGGTCCAGGCCTCAGCGCGCCCCTGCAGGTTCATGTCGCACAGGAAGCGCGGCTCCTGACCGCCCTGCCCGTTCGGCACGAGCTGGTCGCAGTACTGGGCAATACGGTACATCTCCCACTTGTCGACCATCCACGACTTGATGCGCTTGCCCAGTCCGAAACGGTCCTCGACGCACAGGCCGTAGGTCACGAACGCCGGGTTGTTGGTCCAGGCTTGCTTGAAGGTCCCTTCCCATACGCCTGTGTAAATGCGATTCACAGGGTCGTAGTTGGTCGGCACCGGCCAGCGCTTAGCTTTGCATTTGACCGTCACGGCCGGAATATTCTGGAACTGCTGTGCGTCGAACTCGATGTAAAGCAGCGCAGTGTTGGGATACCGCAGCTTCTCGTCGATGATCTCGGTGTAGCCGGCGATGGTCATCGTGTCGGCCACGGTACCGCTGTTGGCATTCGGGGTGATGCGGCGCACGCGCAGCATCCAGCCCGACGACGCCTTCGGCAAGTTGACGCGCACTGAGCGCTGGTAGCCGTTGGTGGTCTTGCCATCCACGGCGCCCAGGTGGGCCTCTACATACGCACCGCCGTCAGTGGCAATGTCGATGGCGTACTCGATGCGGTAGCCGTTTGTGTTGCCACTGCCGTCCTGTTTGGCCAAGCGCGGCCACGACATGCGCACGCGCACCGCCGACAGCTGGGTATTGCTGAGCGACCGGGTGAAGGGGTTGTCACTGCGCAGTTCCACGTTGACGGTGGTCTCGTTCTCCACCGCTGGGATGCCCTGAATGTAGTCCTGCTCAACCGTGCCGCGGCGCCATTCCCACTTCACCCCCGGGAAATTCACGTTGCCGCTGGCATCCATGATCGGCGTGTTGTCGAGGTGGATTTCGCGATCGGTAGGCGCGCCATCAAATTCGCCCTCACCCACAGCCAGCAGGATCTTGGCGATGTTTGTCGACTGCAGGCTGTCCGGTGCCTCGACAGGCGTCTTCGGCTTGCTCTCGCCGCCCTTGGCGCCGGTAATGTCCAAGTGAGCTGCTGCGCCCATGCTTTCCTCCGGGCAATAAAAAACCGCCCGGAGGCGGTCTGTTTGCTGTTCTGGCGCTAGACCTTGTCTTGCGCCTCGATTGAGGCCGAGATAATCGCCCCACCCCACCGCCGCTCGCCGATGGAGATCGGGACGGGGTTGCCGCTGGCTGTGGTGTTCTTGGCACTGCCGAAGGCATACGACGGCAAGTTCTCGGGTGCCGCGCTTTGGGATAACCCCTTGGCTTGGGGGCTGAGCATCTGGATGACGCCACCGGCGACCATGCCAATGCCCGCTCCAATTAAGGGTGCACCGAAAGGGGTGGAGCTCAAGAATGCGCCTGCCACGATCATGATCGCACCCACAATGGTCTGGAGGATTCCACCTCGCTTGCTCCCCCCGACGACAGGCACAATGCGAATTTCCTGGCTACCGCCGCGCTCGAAGTCTTTCAGGCCGATGTTCTTTCCGTTTCGAAATATCGCGAAACGCATGCCGAGAGAGTCTAATTTCTTCACCTCATCCTCAAAACCGGGCAGCGTTGCTCTCAGTGCCGAGAACACCTCCTTGACTGAGCCGCTATCAATCACACGTTGATGAACGCGACCAAAACGACGAAGAAGAGGGCCTGACAATTTGATTGTTGTCAGGCCAAAATTAGCGTTCACAGCGACCATGCGGAATCTCCGGGCAATAAAAAACCGCCCGAAGGCGGCCAGTCAGTTGTAATCGATGTAAGGGCCTATATAGACGCCACTCATGTCCCCGCTTATGCGGTATAAGCTTTCCTCGCCGGCCTGCACTCTCCCTGTGATCGACCGTACGGCCATGCCGCCACATAGACCCGAGCCTGCCAATCCAATTCCGAGATTTGGCTGACCTGGCTGAAGGTAAAAAGTGGCCCGCTGGCCAGAACCAACTTTCGCAGCCTTTGCTCCATCAATGTAAACGACGATGTCGCACCCAGACCCCAGCGCCCCTGAGTCGCGGATCACTGTCAGTCGTCCACTCTCGGCTCCAGTTTTCGTTTGAAACGCGTAAAGCTCATCTTGCGGTACGGGTTCCGCTTGCTGGACTGGAGTGGCCGACGTGGCACATCCTGCTAGCAATACCAGCGCCACGGTACCGATCAAAATTCGCATGTGATCCCTCCCTTGAAACCAGCGACTGTAGCAGCCGAACTGGCCGGGCATCCAGCGTGGATGGAAAGCCAGTAGGCACCCCGAGCGCAATCGTAGTAGCGTTTTGCCTTCTACCCAGCAAGCAAGGAGGCCCATTCAATGACAGATCTTCATAACGAGTTCGCAGCAAGTCGCTACTTCAACGCCGAAAGAATCGACAGACGCAGTGCAGACGCCTTGGCAGGCCTAGCTGCCGGACTCGTTGCTGACAATGTAGTTACCCAGGACGAAGCCGTTTTTCTCAAGAATTGGATAGAGGGTAACCTTGCTCATTTGGACGACCCGGTGATCAACCTTCTCTACCGTCGGCTTAGCAGCATGCTGGCCGACGGCAAGCTCGATGCAGAAGAATCCACCGACCTGCTGGGTATGCTCAGAGGGCTAGGAGGCGTATGCGACACAGCGGCCTCATTCGGCGCTCCCCCCGAGGCTATATCGCGCCCCACTGACCTACCTCTTTGCGCTCCTCCTCCATTGCTCTGTTTTGAAGGGAAAAACTTCGTTTTCACTGGGATCATGGCCTTCGGCCCACGCAAGGACTGCCAGCAGCTGGTCGCTGATCGAGGTGGCATTCTTGGCGGGGCCGTCAGCAAGAAAGTGGATTATCTCATCGTTGGCAGCGTAGGAAACGAGCAGTGGCGCCATGCATCGTATGGAACCAAGATCCTCAAGGCTGTCGAGCTTCGTGAAGCCGGTGCACCAATAGCCATCGTTTCAGAGGACCATTGGCAGAACGCCGTTTTCAGTTAAGACCGCCGCGTCTGGTCTCCTAACCAGCATGGATGGAAAGCCAGTGGCGAGCCATCATTTCGCTATAACAGCTTTGCACCTCTAATGAACCGCCCCGGTTCGTTGCCGGAAAGTCCATGGACTGGGGACAATCAGGAAACAGGACATGCCGAATCCAAGACAAACAATTTTCCCTTACATTATCGTGACTACGAAGGAAGACTACATACCTGTCGCTGAGCAGTTTGCTTACCAGGGTGTGGAAGTCGGCTGCGGGGTTATCACTTTCTTATCGAAGTCTGATTTTTCATCTATCTTCGACGCGCTCAAGGCTGTCGGCGCTGGCTATGCGTTGATTCAGGCAGAAGACCTGAACTACTACGGCGATGGCAGCTACGCTCGGACCTTCGGCAACATCAACTGATCCTGAAGGCCCCGCCCGTGAACAAGAGCTGACCGTTCACGACCTCAATCTTCCCGCCTTCCCCAATACGGTATGGGCCGCTGAGGATATGCTCAGCGCGCCCATCCTGCACGTCCAATTCAACAGGTGAACGATCTGGCAGATTGCTGACGCGGCGGTTCCACTCGATCGCTGGCTTGTACGAATCATTGCTCTGCATATCCACTCCTGCGGCTGTGCCGCTTCATTTCGCGTCACAATGACGCAGTACAAGGCGAGTCCGGTCGAGCCAAGGCCCACCAAACACGATGATTTCTGATGGCCTGCCGAGTAAGTGGTGCAGCATGAAAGGCCCAGGACCGAATACCTGGGCATGCTCCTCAGGCAACTGCGCGGAAGCGCCAAGGTAGATGCCGGCGTGGTTTGGATGAGCTGTGCGCCCCACGGCCATGACAATCATGTCGCCGCGTTGGGGCTGGCTGACCTGGTGAAATCCGGCCGCCTCGTAGGCCTCTTCATACAAGCTCGGCCCGCTGCCCTTCTCCCACCATCCTTCCTCCCGGGCGTAGGCAGGGAACTCCAGCCCCCACTCCCGCTGGTACCAGTCGGCACAGACTTGCCAGCAGTCCCATGCACCGTGCACGAACGGTCGGCCAAGCAACGGCGTGTGCCCGGTTGGGGTGATGCTTCGCAGGTCGCCTTCCGGCCACGACAGGATGTGCCAGGGCAAGCCCGTGGCTTCGCACATAGCCAAGTCGCGGGGCGACGGCCTGCTGGTAGCGTCCGGATGTGAGTGCACGATCCCGATCACCTCGCCAAGATCCTCGGCTGCAGCGTAGGCTTCATGCGAGATACGGAATTCCTCCGCTGGCTCTGTGGCAGTGTTCTCACAGACCACGTACCGGTGGGAGCGACCAGCAGAAATGATCAGTCCGCAACACTCGCGCGGGTACTCTGCCACAGCGTGCGCCAGCACGGCAGCGAGGATGTGTTTGCGCATGGTCAGCTCCGTGTGATCAGGGAAACGGCCGGGAAGCCGCCGAAAGGCAACTGGTTGCCCTGGCCAAAGCGAACTGTGCAGCCTGAGCCCAGGCAGCCATTGCACTGGTCCTTGGCCGGGTCGTCCGTGGCGTTTCCTTCGAGGTCGAAGTAGGGGCCGGTGTATCCGCAGTTGGGGCCGCGGTATCCCGCCGTCATTGCCCAGTGACACAGCTGGGTCATCTGCCGGCCAATGGTCTCGCCGCCAACATCGCCAGGGCTCGCAAGCTCCCAGCCGACCGTGGTACCGCTCTCCAACACCTTCTGATCGATGTACCAGACCTCGATCGCTTCTTCGGTAGGGTCTGCCTCCGGGTTGCCGGCGGGGAAGTTTGCCGCGTCTAAGTACCGCGCCATGGTGTGACGCATGGTCAGCTTGAACTCGAGCAGGTTGTCGAAGGCCAGGCATAGCGCTGTGATCCTGCCGTTGACGTTGCCTACGGTCAGCGTGGGTCGCACGGCGGTGCCGTCCGAGTTCGCCTCGATGCCCCCGATCTGCATCGGCCAGGCCCCGTACTCGTTGCCCTGCCACCAGATCGACTTCGCAGGAAGCTGATCGGCGTCGACGCCAGCCGCTGCCAGCTCTTCGGGCGTGTGCGGGATTGCATGGCCGTGGAAGCGCAGAACGTCGGCGCCGAAATCCGAGCCGTCCAGTTCGAACAGGATGATCTCGGATCCCGGCTCCAGCTTCTGCAACTGGGTGATCAAACTCATGGGTGGTAAGCCCTCTCAAAGGTAGCCGTGAGCACCACCACACCAGGCCTTCGCTGCTGCTGGAATTTTTCGCAGCGGTACACGCCCAGCACGCCTTCCGGATTGGTCCAGAGGAACGACTTTGCGCCACGGTGCCGACGGATAAAGGCAACGGCGGGTGCAATCTCGTCAGCCAGGCCACCAAACGACAAAGACCAGGTGTCGGTCTCGCCGTTGAGCCCGTCGCTGGAAACCTGAGCGTAGCCGTCACCGAACTGGGATTTTCTGGTGCGCAGGGTGCTGTCGCCGCTGGCCTCATCGTCCGGCACCCAGATAAATGTCTCGATCGCCATCAGCGCCTCCCCGTGCTGTTGCGGTAACTGACCCCGCCGGCTCGCCAGGACACGGCTATCGCTCGCTCGGCCACGCCTTGCATCTGCCGCTCCAAGTTCTGCTGCAGCGCGGCGCTATCCAGTTCCATGCCATCACTGCTCCGATCCTCTAGCGTCACCGCCACCGGCACATTTACCTGAACAACAGTTGAGCCACCGCCCGTGCCGCCGACCATCTGCACGCCGAGCGAGCCATCTGCCCCGCGCGCCAGCGGCATGATTGCCTCTGGACCGGCCTCCCCCATGATTCCGGTACCGCCGCCGGCAAGTCCAAACGCGGTGGGTTTGCTCAGAATGCTATTGGTGAACGCGCCACCCTTAGCGAACATCTGCACACCACCATTCCATGCGCCACCTTTGGCTTGAGCTGGGCCTGACCAGTTGTCCATGTACTGCGAGCTGTAACCCGCCTGGGTCGAACCCAGCGAAGACGAGCCGCCGCCAAAGTAGTTCGATGCTGCGGATACCCCTAGCCCCACCAAACCACTGAGCAGCGAGCTCGCGGCCTGCTGGCTGGCGATCCTGGCCATGTCGGTGATCACACTCGATGTGAAGTCTCGGAAACTGGCCTTGCCGTTGATGGCAAAGTCAGCCAAGGCGTCGCGGGTAGTGTTGAAGCCCGTCGTGAGCATGTCGTCGGTTGCGCCGGCCACGTTCGCCGCATCGGCCTGGATGTTGGCCCATGCACGTTTAGCGCCGTTGCGGTAGTCGCGTTGCGCCTGCAGCCTGGCCTCGAAACCGTCGACCTCCATCTGCAGCTCACGCGCCTGGTAGTCGGCCAGGTCCGCCAGCCGCTTCTGGTAGGCGTCCTGGCTGAGGCGGCGTGACACGTCTTCCTGCTGTTCCTCCAGCTGACGGCGTGCCTCGGCATACTTCTGCCGCACTGCATTGAGCCGGTCAGCCTCTTCGCGCTGGTCGTCGCCCATGCCGACACCGGCCACGTCCGCGTTGATCGCCTCCTGTCGAGTCTGCAGCACCACTTCCATCGCCTTGCGATAGGCCTCGGCGCTGTTGCGGCGCACTTCTGCAAGCTTCCTCTCCTCATCTGCACGCTTCTGCAAGACAGGATCGGCGTATGCCGTGCTCAAGTTCTTGATGCCGAGTTCCATCTCGGCCGCGGTGATCTTGCCGGCGGCCTGGGCCTTGCGAAGCCCCTGCACGCCTTCCGTCAGATCCTCAAGCCGCTTTTTCTCCGGCAGCGCGCGGTCGATTATCGCGTCGAGGGCCTTGATCTCGTCCTTCAGCGCCTTGGTGCGGTCCTTCGTGCCTTCGGTGGCATCCTTGTTGGCCTTCTTCTGCGACTCGATCGCGCTGGCCGCGGAAAGAATCGCCTGGCGATCGGTCTCTGTGAGGTCGGCGTTTTCCGCGATGTAGCGGTTGGCGGCCTTGGTGGCATCGCCATTGTCCTGGAGGCCAGCCAGCTGCTTCTGTAGCGTTTCCAGGTAGGTCTGTCCCGCCGAGCTCATGCCGGCTTTCGCAGCGTTGTTGGCCTGGGTGGCCGACGTGTTTTGCTCGGTAACGCCGGTGAGCACCCGCAGCGTTTCGGCAATCAGGCCTGAACGCTGGTCGGCATCGCTGACTGCACCCGCCTGGGTGATCCATTGCTGGACAGTGCCGGCCGGCAGTTGCAGGCGGTTACCGACTTCTTGAAGGATCGGCGAAAGCCCTTGGCCTGCCGCGCGCGCTTCGTTGAGCCGATCCACCAGCCCTTGGTACTCAGCCAGCTGGCGGTTGTATTGGCCGCCCGAGTCGCGTGCCGGCGCGGTGACCACAGCCGAGCGGATGGATTGCGCCAGATCGCCATAAGCATTCTTGACCTTGTCGGTCGCGGTGACCTGCTCCTGCTGCCATTTGACCAACGATGCTTCGCGCTGGTCTTTGTTCAGCTTGGCGAACTCCTCCCGCAGCTGCGCCACCGGTTTGTGCAGGTCATCCAGGCTGACGCCCGCCTGATCGGCATTGTTGCTCAGCAGCAGGAAGCTGGCCGCCGCCGTGCCGGCGAGTAACGCCAGGCCCATGGGCCCGCCCAGAATGCCAAGCAGGCCGGCCCCCACGGTGCGCAGGCCAGCCTGGGCAGTTGCTACTGCAGCGGTGGCCGCCGCCTCGCGTTGGCGGGCCTGGGCCAGTTGAATCGACATCAGCGTCTGTACTGCCGTGCCGCGTGCCGCGGCAGCCTCACGAGCCGCAAGGATGGTTGCGGTTTCAGCCTTACGCTGATCGGCCAGCGCTGCCTGCAGCACGGCCTCGGCCTGGGCGTTACGCGCTGCCCGGTCGGCCAGGGCAGCCTTTACAGCCAGTCCGGATTTCGCCACGTAATTGGTCAGCGCCGCGACGCCAGCTCCGGCCATGGCTACAGCCACCAGGTCGACGTTGTCGGCCAGGCTGATAAGGATGCTCGATAGCCCCGCAACGGCGCCGGTCTGCTCCTCCATGCCACCCAAGAAGCTCTGGATGGCGTTGCCGATGTTGACCATCGCATCCTGCACGCTGGTGGACATATCGGCAGCGGCTTGGCGGTTGACCTCAACAGTCTCCAGCAGGCCGGTGTTGATATCGTCGAGCGACAGCTTGCCCTGTACACCCAGCTTGCGGATTTCCTCGGCGCTCTTGCCGGTGGCGGTGGCGATCGCTGTGACGATCGTGGGCATGGCGTCCTGAATGGATACCCAGCCATCCGCCTCGACCTTACCGGTCTGCAGAGCCTTGGAGTAAGCATCCAGCGCGGAGCCGGCCTTGTCGGCGGCAGCGGCGTTGGTCACCAGCAGGAAGCTGAAGCTGTCTGTGATATCGAGGGTCTGCTGGGTATTGAAACCTAGGCTGCGCATGACGTCCGCAGTGCGGATGTACAGCTCTTGCGCTTCAGCCAGTGGCCGGTAGGTTTCCTGCGCGGTGCGCAGCAGGTGTTCCTGCACCGTCTGGTACTCACCAGCGCTGCCGGCGGCGGCTTTCATGCGGTCGGACATCTGCCCGTAGGCGTCGACCTGCTGAATGATGCTGCCAATCAGGCCAGCACCTGCAACGGCAGCAAAGGCGCCACGCATCAGCAAGCCGGCTTTCTCAGCGGCAACCCCAGCACTGTCGAACGCGGAGTCGACCTGCTCCAGGTTACGGTCGATCGACTGGGTGGTGCGCGCCACCAGCTGGTCAGCGCTGGCCAGTTCGCGGCGCAGTTGTGCCGTGGTGGCCTCGATCTGGACCAGCATTCCCTGGACTTGTTGGTCGGCCATGCAAATCTCCAAGCACAAAAAAACCGCCCGGAGGCGGCACGCTGTCTACTGTTTGGGCCGCCCTCGCAGGAAGCTCTTCAACTTGTCCGCAACGCTTTCACGATTTTGCGGGGACGCCGGGGCTTGCCCCTGGCCTTGGCCCTGCCCTCGCCCTGTCCAATCGAGCCGAGCATCGAGAGCGAGCATGATTTGCGGGATGGGGGTGTGCCACGCGGTGCCGGGCGGCCAGCCAAGCCAGCCGGTGGCCACGCCGAACAGATAGTCGACGTAGCTGCCGTTCTTCACTGCGCTGTGCTGACCGCCTCGTCCTTTCCCCGGGCGGCCACGCTCGGTGGCACCGGGTTGAGCAGGACGGTGATGAACTCGGTCAGCTTGCCGGACACCTGGGCCACGCCGGTGTGAAACACTTCACCAGCGATGACTGGGTGCTGATCCGGCTTCAGGTCAGCGCCAGCGACAACAACGTCGGCACAGGCGGCGATGCTCATGAGGCGCATGGCCTCCAGCGCGCCGCGCAGCCCGCCGAAGCGGGCCTCGATGCGCAGCGCTGCATCCAGCGTCGGCTTGAGGGTGTAGCTGCGACCACCGATCACCAGCGTGACGGTGCCGTGCAAGGCTTCGCTCATTGGGTTTCTCGCAGGAGAGGATGGGGCTTACGCCCCATCGATCACCGGACAGCCGGGCCGGCTGGGATTTCGATGATGTCGGTGTTGATTGCCAGGGTTACGTTGCGGCGGACGACGTTGTCGGCCGCACCCGGGGCCACGGTGTTGTTCATCACCTTGACGCCGTAATAGAACGTGGTCGGCAAGATCGCAGGGGTTGCGCCTGGGTCGCCATCGTTGAGCGTGACCTTGATGTTGTAATTGCCCTTGGTGCGGTCTTTGTGAGCGACACCCACGGCCTTCTGGCCGGCATCGCCATTGTCCAGGCCAACGGTCATGGTCATGTTGCCCGCATCAGCGGTGCCCTTGTACTTGCGCACCCGGGCATTGGCCAGGGAAGTGAAGTTCACCGGGTTGAACGTGTCGCCGAATTCGCCCAGATCTTCGATCTCGCCAACGTCCACATAGGTGTCAGCTTCGTATTCAGTGAGGGTGCTCGCGCCGGTCTTGCCGCCAATGGAAAGGCGGCAGCCGGCGGCTGTGTTGAGGTTGTCTTCGGCCATGGGGGTTCCTCCAAAGGCACATTGGATAAAAGCCGCGGCGCGGCCGGTGGGTGATTCAGTGGGTGGTGATCACGCGGACGGTGATCGAACCCTGGTACGTGATGCCATCGGCGTCACGCTGAGCGTCCGCCTGCTCGACACGCACGGAGACAGCGCGACCAACCTCCAGCGGCAGCCGTCGCTCGTCCAGGGCAGCGATAACCTCGCCGTTGATGCGCTTGACCTCAGCCTGTCCGACGGCATCGGACCAGACGGACAAGTACAGCAGGCGCGTTTCACGCTTGCGGCCGGAGATCGGAGTGCTATTGACCGATATCTCACGGTCGATGGACACGTACGGCATATCCGCGTTGATCGGCGCCCCGTCGTAGACCGGGCAACTGACCTCAGCCTGAAGCCTGGCGAAGATGGCCTCCTGCAGGGCCAGCGATGGATCAGCCATTTCCTACTCCCTGGCTCGCCTTGCGCAGGGTGCGGCGCACGGCGGCTTCGATATCAGCCAGGACGTATTCCCGGTTTACCTGCATGGATGGACGTAACCACGGATGCGCCGGCCTGGCCGGGATGTCCGGGTGTTTGCCGAAAAAGTTTTCCCCGTCGCTCTTGTTGGTGTCGCGCCGGTTGCGACTGCCCGCCCCTGTGCCGCCGGTGTAACCCTTGGTCCCGTACTCGATGAAGCGCAGGTAGAAGAACCGCCGGTTATCGCGCTTGCCGCGTATGCCGATCTGCGCGTCCAGGCCACTCGGCGAAACGTAGACCTTGAGCGCAGCGGCGGCAGCAC
>Ga0213821_1001163_pt1 | contig 12923 bp, 12 predicted proteins | sample MC6MC0909MG_FD_179894 | JGI IMG/M metagenome (GOLD analysis project Ga0213821, IMG submission 179894) | Enriched soil aggregate microbial communities from Iowa State University, Ames, United States - MC6-MC0909-MG | ecosystem: Environmental > Terrestrial > Soil > Unclassified | place: USA: Iowa...
GCGCCTGCGCGACATCCTGCACATGCAGCCGGGGGATGTGATCCCGGTCGACATGCCGGAAGAAATGATCATGCGCGCCAACGGCGTGCCGGCCTTCAAGGTCAAGATGGGTTCGCACAAGGGCAACCTGGCGTTGCAAGTGATCGAGCCGATCGAGCGCCGTTGACCGGCGCTCTTACCCATTCGCGACTAACCGAATTCTGAACTTTTGCTCGCCGAGGACACTGACATTATGAACACGCAAGACGACCAGGCCCTGGCCGATGAGTGGGCCGCGGCCCTGGAAGAAACCGGTGATGCCGGGCAGGCCGACATCGACGCATTGCTTGCCGCCGATTCCGCCAATTCCGCGTCCAACCGCCTGCCAATGGAAGAGTTCGGCAGCGTGCCGAAAAACAACGATCCGGTGAGCCTCGAAGGCCCGAACCTGGACGTGATCCTCGATATCCCGGTGTCGATTTCCATGGAGGTGGGCAGCACCGACATCAACATCCGCAACCTGCTGCAACTCAACCAGGGTTCGGTGATCGAGCTTGATCGCCTCGCCGGCGAGCCGCTGGATGTGCTGGTCAACGGCACGCTGATCGCCCATGGCGAGGTCGTGGTGGTCAACGAGAAGTTCGGCATTCGCCTGACCGACGTGATCAGCCCAAGCGAACGCATCAAGAAGCTGCGCTGAGTGAAGGCGCTGATGCGGGCCGCGACGGCCCTGGCGGCGCTGCTCGCCAGTGAGGTAGCGATCGCTGCGACGATCCCTGCCACGCCTGCCCCTGGAGCCCCAGGTAGCCTCGGTGGGCAACTGGCGCAGATGGTCTTCGGGCTGTTGCTGGTGGTCGGGCTGATCTTCTTGCTCGCCTGGCTGGTGCGCCGGATGCAAGGCGCCGCGCCGCGTAGCGGGCAAGTGATCGAAATCGTCGGTACGCGCGCCATCGGTCCGCGTGATCGGTTGTTGTTGGTACAGGTGGGCAAGGAGCAGATCCTGATCGGGCATAGCCCGGGCAGCATCGAGGCCCTGCATGTGCTGGCCGAACCGGTCGAGGTGCCCGCCGGTGCCCGTCCGGCTACGCCGGAATTCGCCCAGCGGCTGCTCGAGCTGATGGGCAAGGATCAGAAGGACAAGAAGTAATGAGTGGCGCCCTGCGCATCCTGTTGAGCACCTTGTTGCCAGTCGTGCTGTGGTTGGCGGCGCCGCAGGCGCTGGCCGCCGACCCCCTGTCTATCCCGGCCATCACCCTGTCCAGCGGTGCGGACGGGCAGCAGGAATATTCGGTCAGCCTGCAGATCCTGATGATCATGACGGCGCTGAGCTTCATTCCAGCGTTCGTCATCCTGATGACCAGCTTTACCCGGATCATCATCGTCTTCTCCATCCTGCGTCAGGCGCTGGGTCTGCAACAGACGCCATCGAACCAGTTGCTGACTGGCATGGCGCTGTTCCTGACCTTCTTCATCATGGCGCCGGTGTTCGACCGGGTGAACCAGACGGCGATCCAGCCCTATCTGAACGAGCAGATGACCGCCCAGCAGGCCATCGACAAGGCCCAGGTTCCGCTCAAGGACTTCATGCTCGCGCAAACCCGACAGAGCGATCTGGACATGTTCATGCGCTTGTCCAAGCGTACCGATATCGCCAGCCCGGACCAGGCGCCGCTGACCATCCTGGTGCCGGCGTTCGTGACCTCCGAGCTCAAGACCGCGTTCCAGATCGGCTTCATGATCTTCATCCCGTTCCTGATCATCGATATGGTGGTCGCCAGTGTGCTGATGGCGATGGGTATGATGATGCTGTCGCCGCTGATCATTTCCTTGCCGTTCAAGATCATGCTGTTCGTGCTGGTCGATGGCTGGGCGCTGATCATGGGCACCCTGGCTGGCAGTTTCGGTGGCGTCTGACGCCATCAAGGAGAGCCTTGCATGACACCTGAAGTTGCTGTCGACCTGTTCCGCGACGCTCTGTGGCTAACCACCCTGATGGTGGCCGTGCTGGTGGTACCGAGCCTGTTGATCGGCCTGGTGGTGGCGATGTTCCAGGCTGCCACCCAGATCAACGAACAGACCCTGAGCTTCCTGCCGCGTTTGCTGGTGATGCTGGTGACCTTGATTGTCGTCGGGCCGTGGCTTACCCAGAAGTTCATGGAGTACTTCATTGGTCTGTACACCAGCATTCCGCAGCTGATCGGGTAGGGCGGCCATGCTGGAGCTGACCGACGCGCAGATAGGGACCTGGGTTGCGACCTTCATGCTGCCGCTGTTTCGCGTCACTGCGGTGCTGATGACCATGCCGATCTTCGGCACCAAGATGCTCCCGGCGCGCATTCGCCTGTATGCGGCCCTGGCCATCACTGTGGTGATCGTGCCGGGTCTGCCGCCATTGCCGGAGTTCGAGCCGCTGAGCCTGCGGGGCTTTTTGCTGTGTGGCGAGCAGGTGATCATCGGTGCGCTGTTTGGCTTCTCATTGCAGATGCTGTTTCAGGCGTTTGTGGTGGCGGGGCAGATCATCGCGGTGCAAATGGGTATGGCGTTTGCCTCGATGGTCGATCCGGCCAATGGCGTCAACGTCGCGGTGGTCAGCCAATTCATGACCATGCTGGTGAGTATTCTATTTTTGCTGATGAACGGCCACCTGGTGGTGTTCGAGGTCTTGACTGAGAGCTTTACGACCTTGCCGGTCGGGAGTGGGCTATTGGTCAATCATTTCTGGGAGCTGGCCGGGCGTTTGGGTTGGGTGTTGGGTGCCGGATTGTTGCTGGTACTGCCCATGATCGCTGCGCTGTTGGTGATCAACGTTGCCTTCGGCGTGATGACCCGCGCAGCGCCGCAGTTGAATATCTTCTCGATCGGTTTCCCGCTGACACTGGTGTTGGGCATGGCCATCTTCTGGGTAGGGCTGGCCGACATTCTTTCCCACTACCAGGCATTGGCCAGCGAAGCGCTGCAATGGCTGCGTGAATTGGCACGGGCGCGCTGAGCATGGCCGAGAGCGAGAGTGGTCAGGACAAGACGGAAGAACCCACCGACAAGCGCAAGACACAGGCGCGGGAGAAAGGTGAGGTGGCTCGCTCCAAGGAGCTGAACACCGTTGCCGTAACCCTGGGCGGGGCGGGTGCGCTGTTGGCCTTTGGTGGCTACCTGGGCGAGACTCTGATGGAGCTGATGCGCCTGAACTTCAGCTTGCCGCGTGAGGTGTTGATGGCTGAAGGGTCCATGGCCGCCTATCTGCTCAACTCGGGCAAGATGGCTATCTGGGCTGTGCAGCCGATCCTGGTCCTGTTGTTCGTGGTCGCCTTCATTGCACCGATTGCTCTGGGTGGGTTCCTGTTCTCAGGCAGCTTGCTGCAGCCCAAATTCAGTCGCATGAATCCCTTGGCGGGGATCAAGCGCATGTTCTCCTTGAATGCCTTGACCGAGCTGCTCAAGGCATTGGCGAAGTTTTTCATGATCTTGGTGGTGGCGCTGGTGGTGCTTTCCAACGACCGCCAGGCGTTGTTGGCGATTGCCAATGAGCCGCTTGAGCAGGCAATCATTCACAGTGTCCAGGTGGTCGGGTGGAGTGCGTTGTGGATGGCGGCGGGGCTGTTGCTGATTGCTGCGCTGGATGTGCCGTTCCAGCTGTGGCAAACCCACAACAAGCTGAAGATGACCAAGCAGGAAGTGCGCGACGAGTACAAGGACAGTGAAGGCAAGCCTGAGGTCAAGCAGCGGATCCGTCAGTTGCAGCGGGAGGTTTCGCAGCGGCGCATGATGGCTGCGGTGCCTGAGGCTGACGTGATCATCACCAACCCGACGCACTATGCAGTGGCGCTGAAGTATGACCCCGATAATGGTTCGGCGGCGCCGCTGCTGCTGGCCAAAGGCACCGACTTCATCGCGTTGAAAATGCGTGAGATTGCTGCTGAGCATAAGGTGCAGATTTTGGAATCGCCGGAGTTGGCGCGGGCGATCTATTACTCTACCGAGCTTGAGCAGGAGATTCCGGCTGGGTTGTATTTGGCGGTGGCGCAGGTGTTGGCTTATGTGTTCCAGATCCGGCAGTACCGGGCTGGGAAGGGGAAGGCGCCGGATCCGTTGAAGAAAGATTTGCCGATTCCGCCGGATTTGCGACGTGATTCTTGATTTGTAGGTTTTTTAGGTTTCTAGGTTTGTGAGCAGATCCATTTGCGAGGGAGACGCTGATTCACCTTTGCGCCCTTACGGCGGGTCACTTTTGGCAAACGCCCGGTGTGCCGGCCCAGCCAAAAGTAACCAAAAAGTCTGCGCTCCACCATTAGTCCCGCCCGTGGCGCGATCCCCTCGCTTCGGTGCCTCCCGGGCCCGCGCGGCCTCCTGAAGTCGCGAAGTTAGTGGCGGCGACTGGGCTGGCGTTATCTTTCGATAGTGGCAGGTGTGGTGGATAGTCCGGCCTCTTCGCGGGCTTGTCGGGGCGCCGAACCGCCGCGAAGAGGCCAGAACAAACAACACGAAACAGAAAATCAAAATTTGGCTTTGGCGAGAGCGTAGCTATTCGCCTGCTCTTGATCTTCATGCGCGCAATTCAATCTCCCACCAACGAAAAAGTTGGACAGCTTCTTGCAAAGGCAGCGCCAGGCGCCCTTAAGGCGTCAAAGTTTTGCTTGAAGAGGACTCGCGGTGGATCGCACTCAGTTAATCAGCAACGCCCGTAACAACCTGGCCGGACTCGGCCGGGGCAACCTGGGCGTGCCGCTGTTGTTGCTGGTGATGTTGGCAATGATGATGTTGCCGATAGCGCCGTTCCTGCTCGACGTGTTCTTCACCTTCAACATCGCCCTGTCGATCGTGGTCCTGCTGGTCTGCGTGTACGCCTTGCGCCCACTGGACTTCGCCGCCTTCCCCACCATCCTGCTGGTGGCCACGCTGCTGCGCCTGGCGCTGAACGTCGCCTCGACCCGCGTGGTGCTGTTGCATGGCCACGAAGGCCACGGCTCGGCAGGTAAGGTCATCCAGGCCTTCGGCGAAGTGGTGATCGGCGGTAACTACGTGGTCGGTGCGGTAGTGTTCGCCATCCTCATGATCATCAACTTCGTGGTCGTGACCAAAGGTGCCGGGCGGATTTCCGAGGTGAGCGCGCGCTTCACCCTCGACGCCATGCCCGGCAAGCAGATGGCCATCGACGCCGACCTCAACGCCGGCCTGATCGACCAGGCACAGGCCAAGTCGCGCCGTGCCGAAGTGGCCCAGGAGGCCGAGTTCTACGGCTCGATGGACGGTGCCAGCAAGTTCGTCCGCGGTGACGCCATCGCCGGCCTGTTGATCCTGTTCATCAACCTGATCGGTGGCATCCTGATCGGCATGTTCTCGCACAACATGGGCTTTAGCGAAGCCGGCAAGGTCTACGCGCTGCTGACCATCGGTGACGGTTTGGTGGCGCAATTGCCATCGCTGTTGCTGTCGACTGCTGCGGCAATCATGGTCACGCGTGCCTCGGGTTCCGAGGACATGGGCAAGCTGATCAATCGGCAAATGTTCGACTCGCCCAAGGCATTGGCGGTCTCGGCTGGCATCATGCTGGTAATGGGCGTGGTGCCGGGCATGCCGCATGTCGCCTTCATCAGCCTTGGCCTGATGTGTGCCGGTGGCGCTTACCTGGTGTGGCGCAAGCAGCAGGCGGCCAAGGTCAAGGCGCAGGAGGAAGTACAGCGTCAGCAAGACCTGCTGCCGTCGCCACAGCGTGCGATGGAAACCAAGGAGCTGGGCTGGGACGACGTCACCCCGATCGACATGATCGGCCTGGAAGTCGGTTACCGGCTGATCCCGCTGGTCGACCGTAACCAGGGCGGGCAGTTGCTGGCACGGATCAAGGGCGTGCGTAAGAAGCTCTCGCAGGATCTGGGTTTCCTCATGCCTACCGTGCACATCCGTGACAACCTCGACCTGCAACCCAGCGCCTATCGCCTGACCCTGATGGGGGTGATCCTGGCCGAGGCGGAGATCTATCCGGATCGCGAGCTTGCGATCAACCCTGGCCAGGTCTTCGGTACCCTCAATGGTATCGCTGCGCGCGACCCGGCGTTCGGCCTGGAAGCGGTGTGGATCGATGTCGCCCAGCGCGCCCAGGCGCAGTCGCTGGGCTACACCGTGGTCGACGCGAGCACTGTGGTCGCCACCCACTTGAACCAGATCTTGCAGAAGCACTGCCATGAGCTGATCGGTCACGAAGAGGTCCAGCAGTTGCTGCAGGTGCTGTCCAAGGCTTCGCCCAAGCTTGCCGAGGAGCTGGTGCCGGGCGTCATTTCCTTGTCGGGGCTGCTCAAGGTCCTGCAAGCACTGCTTTCCGAGCAAGTACCGGTGCGTGACATCCGCAGCATCGCCGAGGCAATCGCCAACAATGCCGGCAAGAGTCAAGATACCGCCGCGCTGGTTGCCGCGGTGCGCGTCGGATTGTGTCGCGCCATCGTGCAAAGCATTGTCGGCGTTGAGTCTGAGCTGCCTGTGATCACCTTGGAGCCAAGGTTGGAACAGATTTTGCTCAATAGTCTGCAAAGGGCCGGGCAAGGTCAGGAAGATGGTGTTCTTCTTGAACCGAGCATGGCCGAGAAGCTTCAACGTTCGTTGATCGAAGCGGCCCAGCGTCAGGAGATGCAAGGCCAGCCAGCTATCCTGCTGGTGGCCGGCCCGATCCGCGCGATGCTGTCGCGTTTCGGTCGGCTGGCTGTACCGAATTTGCATGTTTTGGCGTATCAGGAAATACCTGACAACAAGCAAGTCACAATCGTTGCCACCGTGGGCCCCAACGGCTGAGGTAGTGGGTTATGCAAGTTAAGCGTTTTTTCGCCGCCGATATGCGTCAGGCCATGAAGCTGGTCCGTGATGAGCTGGGCGCCGATGCCGCCATCATCGGCAACCGGCGCATTGCCGGCGGTGTCGAGTTGACGGCCGCGCTGGACTACAAACTGTCCGCGCTGGCCCCGCGCGTGCCTAATGCCGAGCTTGAAGATGAGCTGCGCAAGACCCAGTCGCGCATCGCCACCGCCCAGGCCGAGCTGAGCAGCCGCAACGATACCGATGAAGGCAACCGCCAGTTGTTCGCGGGTCTGTCGCTGACCGCATCCGAGCCGTTGATCGAGCCACACGTCGATGTGCCGCCGGCTGCCGCCGTACCCGCGCCGGCGCCAGTCGATCCGCGCCTGTTCGATGCCATGCGCTCGGAGCTTTCCGGGCTGCGCGAGCTGCTCGAAGTGCAGCTTGGCTCGCTGGCCTGGAGCCAGTTGCAAGGCAGCAAGCCAATGCAGGCCAACCTCTGGCGGCGTCTGCAACGCGTCGGTTTGTCGGGCGCACTGGCCCGCGAGCTGCTCGACCTGGTGGCCGAGATCGACGAGCCGCGCCAGGCCTGGCGGATGATCCTGGCGCACCTGGCGCGGATGATCGATGTGCCGGAGATCGAACCGATCGAGGAGGGCGGGGTGATCGCCATGGTCGGCCCGGCCGGCATGGGCAAAACCACCACCCTGGCCAAGCTGGCCGCACGTTACGTGCTCAAGTACGGCGCCAGCAACTTGGCTCTGGTGAGCATGGACAGCTTCCGTATCGGCGCCCAGGAGCAGCTCAAGACCCTTGGGCGGATCCTCAACGTGTCGGTGACCTATGTCGACCCAGGCGAGTCGCTGGCCCAGGCCCTGGAGCCGCTGCTGCGCAAGCGCGTGGTGCTGATCGATACCGCTGGCCTGCAAGCCAGCGACCCGGCACTGCGCATGCAGCTTGAAACACTTGCAGGGCGCGGGATTGCCGCCAAGAATTACCTGGTGCTGGCCACAACCAGCCAGAAACAGGTGCTCACCGCTGCCTACCACAGCTACAAGCGCTGCGGCCTGGCCGGTTGTATCCTGACCAAACTCGATGAAACGGCCTGCCTCGGCGAGGTATTGAGCCTGGCCATCAGTCATGAACTGCCGGTTGCCTATCTCACCGATGGCCCGCGCATTCCTGACGACCTGCACCTGCCGCGCAAGCACCAGTTGGTCAGCCGCGCAGTCAGTGTGCAAATGCAGGAAGACCCCAGCGAAGAGGCCATGGCCGATATGTTCGCTGATCTCTACCACAACTCTGGCAAACGCGCGGGTTGAGGGAGAACGTAATGCAAAATACCTACATCAAGGGCTTCGAGAACAGCCCCACATGTGGCCTCGGTCCAAGCGAGACAAGGTAAAGAACAAATATGGGTAGCATGCATCCCGTACAGGTGATCGCCGTGACCGGTGGCAAAGGTGGCGTCGGCAAGACTAACGTTTCAGTGAACCTGTCCCTGGCGTTGGCCGAGCTGGGTCGTCGCGTCATGCTGCTGGACGCCGACCTGGGCCTGGCCAATGTCGACGTGCTGCTGGGGCTGACGCCCAAGCGCACCCTGGCTGACGTTATCGAGGGCCGCTGCGAGCTGCGCGATGTGCTGCTGCAGGGTCCAGGGGGCGTGCGTATCGTCCCGGCCGCCTCCGGCACCCAGAGCATGGTCCACCTGCAGCCCGCGCAGCACGCCGGTCTGATCCAGGCGTTCAGCGAGATTGGCGACAACCTCGATGTGCTGGTGATCGACACCGCTGCCGGCATCGGCGATTCGGTGGTGAGCTTCGTGCGCGCCGCCCAGGAAGTGCTGCTGGTGGTGTGCGATGAGCCTACGTCGATCACCGACGCCTACGCGCTGATCAAGCTGCTCAATCGCGACTACGGCATGAATCGTTTCCGCGTGCTGGCCAACATGGCGCAGAGCCCGCAGGAAGGGCGCAACCTGTTCGCCAAGTTGACCAAGGTCACGGATCGCTTCCTTGACGTCGCCCTACAATACGTCGGCGCCGTGCCGTACGACGAGTGTGTGCGCAAGGCGGTGCAGAAGCAGCGCGCGGTCTATGAGGCCTTCCCACGGTCCAAGTGTGCATTGGCATTCAAGGCCATTGCGCAGAAGGTCGACAGCTGGCCGTTGCCTGCCAACCCGCGTGGGCACCTGGAGTTTTTCGTCGAGCGACTGGTGCAGCCCACCAGCGCGGGACCCGTCCTATGAGTGCAAGCGGTTTCAAGATGTACAGCAAGGCGTCCAAAGATGCCCAGTATGAGTTGATCGAGCGCTACGCGCCGCTGGTCAAGCGCATCGCTTATCACCTGCTGGCGCGTCTGCCGGCCAACGTGCAGGTCGAAGACCTGATCCAGGCAGGCATGATTGGCCTGTTGGAAGTGGCCAACAAATACGATGCCAGCAAGGGCGCCAGCTTCGAAACCTACGCCGGCATCCGTATCCGTGGCGCCATGCTCGATGAGGTGCGCAAGGGCGATTGGGCGCCGCGTTCTGTGCACCGCAACACCCGCATGGTCAGCGACGCGATGCGCGCCGTTGAAGCAAGAACCGGTCGCGACGCTAAAGATCACGAGGTTGCTGCCGAACTCCAATTGAGTCTCGATGATTACTACGGGATTTTGAACGATACCCTGGGCAGCCGCCTATTCAGTTTCGACGACCTGTTGCAGGACGGCGAACATGAAGGCCTGCACGAGGATGGAGCCAGCGGCCAGATCGAGCCGTCGCGTGACCTTGAAGACGAGCGCTTCCAGGCCGCGCTGACCGATGCGATCGCCAACCTGCCGGAGCGCGAGCGCCTGGTGCTGGCGCTGTACTACGACGAAGAGCTGAACCTCAAGGAAATTGGTGAGGTGCTGGGGGTCAGCGAGTCGCGTGTCAGCCAGTTGCATAGCCAGTGCGCGGCGCGTCTGCGCAGTCGCTTGGGTGAATGGCGGGCGCGGTAACCGGGGTTCGCTGCAGTCGTTTTCACGTTGTACTGAATTGATTGAATGCGCGCTCGGGGGCCGAGCGCGTTTAAGACTGCTTGGAGGTCTACTTGAACAAAGACATGAAAATCCTCATCGTTGACGACTTCTCGACGATGCGGCGAATCATCAAGAATCTGTTGCGTGATCTGGGCTTCACCAACGTCAAGGAAGCCGATGACGGCGTCACCGCGCTGCCGATGCTGCACAGCGAGCACTTCGACTTTCTGGTGACCGACTGGAACATGCCGGGCATGAGCGGGATCGACCTGCTGCGCCAGGTACGGGCCGACGAGCGCCTCAAGGGCATGCCGGTGTTGATGGTCACTGCCGAAGCCAAGCGCGACCAGATCATTGAAGCGGCCCAGGCCGGCGTCAATGGCTATGTGGTCAAGCCTTTCACAGCTCAGGTGCTCAAAGAAAAGATCGAAAAGATCTTCGAACGCGTGAACGGCTAAGTCACGCCAGGGGGCGCCATGGAGTCAAACAACACGTCTCTGGGTGAGTTCGAAACGACCCTGAAGAAGCATGCCCAGGAACTGGTCGAGAGCCTTGAGCGCGGCCGGTTTGGCGACGCGGTGCAGCTGATCCATCAGCTTAACCAGACGCGCGACCGCGGCCTGTATCAGGAAGTCGGCAAACTCACCCGCGAGCTGCACAGCGCGATCGTCAGCTTTCAGATCGACCCGGCCATGCCGCAGGCCGAGGAAGTCTCGCAGATCACCGATGCCACCGAGCGCTTGTCCTACGTGGTCAAGCTGACCGAGGGCGCCGCCAACCGCACCATGGACCTGGTCGAACAGAGCACCCCAGTGCTCAACGATCTGGCCAGCGAAGCTCAGGCGCTGAGCGCTGACTGGCAGCGCTTCATGCGCCGCGAAGTGGCCGCGCCGGAATTTCGCGAGTTGGTCAAGCGGGTCGACAGTTTCCTGACGCACAGCGCTGAAGGGAACCGCAAGGTCTCCGGGCATCTGAACGACATTCTCCTGGCTCAGGACTACCAAGACCTGACCGGGCAGGTGATCAAGCGCGTCACCGCGTTGGTCACCGAAGTAGAAAGCAATCTGCTCAAGCTCGTGCTGATGGCCAGTCAAGTCGACCGCTTTGCCGGTATCGAACATGACCACCAACAGCTGCGCGCTGAAAAAGATCAAGAAAAACATCCGACTCGGGGTGAAGGTCCGCAGATTCATGCCGATAAGCGTGAAGACGTCGTGTCCGGTCAGGACGATGTCGATGATCTGCTGTCCAGCCTGGGTTTTTAGGGAGCACGTTTAATGAGCTTCGGCGCCGATGAAGAAATCCTTCAGGATTTCCTGGTAGAAGCCGGCGAAATTCTTGAGCAACTGTCCGAGCAATTGGTCGAGCTGGAAAGCCGACCGGATGATGCCGACCTGCTCAATGCAATTTTCCGCGGTTTTCACACTGTAAAAGGGGGCGCCGGCTTCCTTCAGCTCAATGAGCTGGTGGAGTGCTGCCATATCGCAGAGAACGTCTTCGACATCCTGCGCAAAGGTGAGCGTCGGGTCGACGCCGAGCTGATGGACGTGGTCCTCGAAGCGCTGGACACGGTCAACAGCATGTTCGGCCAGGTTCGCGAGCGTAGCGAAGTCACCCCGGCCACGCCTGAGCTGCTGGCGGCCTTGTCGCGTCTGGCTGAGCCCGGCGCCGCTGAGCCGGTTGCCGCGGTCGTCGAAGAGGTGCCGGTTGCCCAGGCTCCCGCCGCCGAACCGGACATCACCGACACCGAATTCGAGCAACTGCTCGACTCGCTCGATGCGGTCAAGGCTGAGGCGGCCGCTGCCGAACAGCTGCAGGGCGAAGCACCCAGCGCTGAAGGCGACGAAATCAGCGACGCCGAGTTCGAATCGCTGCTCGATCAGCTGCATGGCAAGGGCCAGTTCTCGCCTGAGGTCGTGGCCAGCGCTGCTGAGGCCGCTGCTGAGGCGCCGGTTGGCGATGAAATCACCGACGACGAATTCGAAGCGCTGCTCGACCAGTTGCATGGCAAGGGCACCTTCGCCGCCGATGCATTGCCAGCCACGGCGGCGCCTGCCGCTGCTGGCGCGCCTGCGGCGTCGGGCGATGAGATCAGTGAGCATGAGTTCGAAGCCTTGCTCGACCAGTTGCATGGCAAGGGCAAGTTCTCTGGCGACACGGCCACTGCCGAAACCCCAGCGGCTGCCGTTGCTGCCGCACCGGTAGCGGCCAAGGCCCAAGCTCAGCCTGCACCAACGCCTGCGCCCAAACCAGCCCCGCCGCCCGCCGCAGCGCCTGCAGCTGCTGCTGCCAAACCGGCCGCCCCAGCCCGTGCCCCGGCCCCGGCTGGCGAGAAGCACGTCAGCGAAGCGGAAACCACCGTGCGGGTCGATACCGCGCGCCTGGACGAGATCATGAACATGGTCGGCGAACTGGTGCTGGTGCGTAACCGCCTGGTGCGCCTGGGCCTCAATAGCGGCGACGAGGCCATGTCCAAGGCTGTGTCCAACCTCGATGTGGTCACCGCCGACTTGCAGACTGCGGTGATGAAAACCCGCATGCAGCCGATCAAGAAGGTCTTCGGCCGCTTCCCGCGCTTGGTCCGTGACCTGGCCCGCCAGCTCAAGAAAGAAATCAACCTGGAGCTGGTCGGTGAAGAAACCGACCTCGACAAGAACCTGGTCGAGGCCCTGGCCGATCCGCTGGTGCACTTGGTGCGCAATGCAGTCGACCATGGCGTGGAAATGCCTGACGAGCGCGAAGCCTCTGGCAAGGCGCGCACCGGCAAGGTGGTGCTGTCGGCCGAGCAGGAAGGCGACCATATCCTGCTGTCGATCTCCGATGACGGCAAGGGCATGGACCCCAACATCCTGCGCGCCAAGGCGGTGGAAAAGGGCTTGATGGACAAGGACGCAGCCGATCGCCTGAGCGAGTCGGACTGCTACAACCTGATCTTCGCCCCGGGTTTCTCGACCAAGACCGAGATCTCCGATGTGTCTGGCCGTGGCGTGGGCATGGACGTGGTGAAAACCAAGATCTCCCAGCTCAATGGCTCGATCAACATCTATTCGGCCAAGGGCCAGGGCTCGAAGATCGTCATCAAGGTGCCGCTGACCTTGGCGATCATGCCGACCCTGATGGTGATGCTGGGCAACCAGGCGTTCGCCTTCCCGCTGGTCACC
>Ga0213821_1001165_pt1 | contig 12899 bp, 10 predicted proteins | sample MC6MC0909MG_FD_179894 | JGI IMG/M metagenome (GOLD analysis project Ga0213821, IMG submission 179894) | Enriched soil aggregate microbial communities from Iowa State University, Ames, United States - MC6-MC0909-MG | ecosystem: Environmental > Terrestrial > Soil > Unclassified | place: USA: Iowa...
CCTGGCCATCGGTGCCAAGCAGGTAGCGCATCGAGCCATCGCCGCTTTCGCTGCCCGGCTTGAGCTTCGAATCCATGATGTCCAGGCTGGCCAGATCGTACGGATTCTGCGGCGCGATCCACGGCGCCAGCAGCGCCGCCCCGACGATCACGATCAGCATCACCAACCCCAGCGTGGCGAGCTTGCTGGCAAAGAAGTCCGACACGAAGCGGCGCCAGGGCGTCTGCTCTTTCGTCGGGGCCGGGGGCGTGGCAACGGTGGCGGGCGTGTTCATCGGCGGCTATCCAGGCGTACGCGGGGGTCCAGCACCGTGTAGATGATGTCCACCACCAGATTCAACATGACCAGGAAGAAAACGATCAGCAGCAGATACGCCACCACCACCGGGCGATCCAGGTTGATGATGGAATCGATCAGCAGCTTGCCCATGCCCGGCCACGAAAACACGGTCTCCGTCACGACGGCAAACGCCATCACCTGGCCGAACTCCAGGCCGGCCACCGTCACCACCGGAATCAGGATGTTCTTGAGCAGGTGAACGCCCAGCACGCGCCTTTCCGACAGCCCCTTGGCGCGCGCAAACTTGATGTAATCCATCGGCAGCGCCTCACGCGTGGCGGCGCGCGTCACGCGGATGATCATCGCGCACTTGGCGAGGGCAATGGTCGCGGCGGGCAATGCCAAGCTAAGCCAACCATCGAACGTCAGCACGCTCAGCTGCAGCGAGCCGATGCTGACCGTGTCGCCACGGCCGCCGGCCGGCACCCAGCCCAGCATCACCGCGAACACCATGATGAGCATCAGGCCCACCCAGAAATTCGGCAGCGAAAAACCCAGCACCGAGCCCGTCATGATCGCGCGCGAACCCACCGCCGCGGGCTTCAAACCGGCCAGGATGCCGAGCGGCACGCCGATCAGCACCGACAGCAGCATCGCCACGCAGGCCAGCTCCACCGTGGCCGGCATGCGCTCCAGGATCAGATGCATGGCCGGCTCGCCGGTCAGGAAACTGTTCCCGAAATCGCCGCGCACGGCCTGGCTCATGAAGATCAGGTACTGCCGCCACAACGGCTGGTCCAGCCCCAGCGACGCGCTGATGGCGGCGCGCTGCGCCTCGGTCGCTTCGGGACTGGCCAGCATCGAGACGGGATCGCCGACCATGTAAATGCCGGCAAAGACCAACGCCGACATGACGAGCATGACGACGATGGTCTGCAGCAGCCTTCTGACAATGGTTGCAAGCACGAGAGGTCGCCCGGCGCGCTTACTTCTTCAGTGTTGCGTTCTGCGCCAGCGTGACCTGGTCGGGACGGCCCTGGTAGCGGATGTCGTTCTTCATGGCCCAGACCGACAGCTCGAAATGCACCGGCAGCATCGCGAAGTCGTCCATCGCAATATTGCTGGCCGTCGACAGCAACTCAGCGCGCTTGGCGTCATCCATCGTGGACGAGGCCTGCTTCACCAGGTCATCCATCTTGGGGTTGGAATAGCGGCTGCGGTTCGTCGTGCCCTGGCCCGCTTCCGGATTGCGCGTCATCAGCAGCGACGTCAACGCGTTGGACATTTCACCGCTGGTCACCGACCAGCCCGCCAGATACGCCGAGAACGAATAGCTGTCGCGGTTCTTGAAGAACACCGGAGGCGCCATCGCGTCCACGCTGGTCTTCACGCCGATGCGCGTCCACATGGACGCGATGGCCTGCGCCACCTTCGAATCGTTGACGTAGCGACCGGACGGGGATCCCAACGTGATCGAAAAACCATTCGGATAGCCCGCCTCCTTGAGCAACGCCTTCGCCTTTTCCACATCGGCCTTGGGCGCCTTCGAATGCTCCTTGCTGGAGCCGAACATGGGGTAGGGCAGCAGGTTGCCCGCGGGCAGGGCCACACCGCCCATCACACGCTCGACCAGCGCATCGCGGTTGATCGCCAGCGACAAGGCCTCGCGCACGCGCTTGTCCTTCATCGGATTCTTTTCGGTGCCCTGCACGCCGGGCGACGGCTCTGCGTATTGATCCAGCGCCACATACACCACGCGCACCGACGGCGTTTCCTCGACGAAGAGCTTCTTGTCGGACTTGAGCTTGGGCAGATCGTCGGTGGGAGGATCCTCGATCATGTCCACGTCGCCGGCCAGCAACGCGGCCACGCGCGCCGCCGCGTTGCTGATGGGGCGGTAGACCACGCGGTCCCACTCGGGCTTCTTGCCCCAGTAGTTGTCGTTGCGCGCCAGCACGAATTCAGCGCCGCGCTTCCACGACACGAACTTGTAGGGACCCGTTCCGATCAGGCCATCGCCGCTGTTCAATTCGGTCGTCGTCTTGCCTTCCGCGGCGGGGCCCGACGCGGCCTTCTTCGACAGGATGGGCAACTGCGCCAGATTGACCAGCAGGTTCGGCGCGACTTCCTTGGTGGTGATGCGGATCGTCATCGGATCCACCGCTTCGGTCTTGGCGACGGAACCCAGATACAACGTGAACGGCGACGGGCTGTTCGGCACTTTCGGGACGCGGTCATACGTAAAGACGACGTCCTCGGCGGTAAACGGCGTGCCGTCGGAGAACTTCACGTTCGGCCGCAGCTTGAAGGTCCAGACCTTGCCATCGACGGTCCACGATTCCGCCAGCGAAGGCTGCGGTTTGAGCTGCGCGTCCGTGGCGACGAGCGTATCGAATATGGTCTGGGAGATCTGCGTATTCGGGGTCAACGCGTGGTACTGCGGATCCATCGACGACGGCTCGGTCTTCAACCCGATCACCAGGTCGCGGGCCATGGCCGAACTGTATGTGCCACAGGCCATCACCACCGCGGCAGCGCCGCAGGCCAAGACACGCGAAAACCGAGATGCCATCGTGATCTCCCAGAGTTGTTTCGGGTTTTGAACCTCGGGGCCACAGTAACCAGCAAACAACGCGCCGCGCAACAGTTATATTCCCCTATTGTTTAGCCCAGCCATCTCCCCCTGATATGTCCGCCTACGCCCCCATCGCCGCCATCGCCACCGCCCCCGGAAGAGGCGGCATCGGCGTCGTGCGCATTTCTGGTGCGGACCTGTCCGGATTGGTGCGCCGCCTGTTTCAGCGCGATCTCACGCCGCGCCATGCGCACTATCTGCCCTTCAAGACGGTGGATGGCGAACTGCTGGACGAAGGCATCGCCATCTACTTTCGTGCGCCGCATTCCTACACCGGCGAGGACGTGCTGGAACTGCAGGGACACGGCGGTCCGGCCGTGCTGCGGCGCGTGCTCGATAGCTGTCTTGTCGCGGGCCGGGACCTCGGCGTGCGCCTTGCCGAACCCGGCGAATTCACGCGCCGCGCGTTCCTGAACGACCGCATGGATCTGGCGCAGGCCGAAGCGGTCGCAGACCTGATCGAGGCGTCCTCCGTAGCGGCCGCACGCGGCGCGATGGCATCCCTATCAGGTGAATTCTCGGCGCGCGTCAACGACCTGTCCGACCGCATCATTCACCTGCGCATGCTGGTCGAGGCGACCCTGGATTTCCCGGAAGAAGAGATCGACTTCCTGGAGAAATATCAGGCGCGTCCTACCCTGGATACGTTGGCCGGCGACCTGTCCGCGCTGATCGCCCAGGCCCGGCAAGGTGTCATCCTGCGCGAGGGCTTGCATGTGGTGCTGGCCGGCCAGCCCAACGTGGGCAAGTCCAGCCTGCTCAATGCGCTGGCGGGCGACGATATTGCCATCGTCACGCCCATTGCCGGCACCACGCGCGACAAAGTGGTGCAGGAAATCCATATCGACGGCGTGCCGCTACATATTGTCGACACGGCGGGCCTGCGGGAAACCGAAGACACAGTCGAAAGCATCGGCATCGCCCGCACCTGGCAGGAGATCGAACGCGCCGACGTCATCCTCCATTTGCAGGATTCCACCCAGCCGGGCGACCAGCTGGACGCGCAGATCACCGCGCGGCTGCCTCCCCGCACACCTGTGCTGAAGGTCTTCAACAAGGTGGATCTGCTGCCCGAGCCCTTTACCGCCGGCCCCGGCGAGCTGGGCATATCGGCCAAGCGGGGCGCCGGCTTGGATTCGCTTCGCGCGGAACTGCTGCAAATCGCCGGCTGGAATCCTGGCGCGGAATCACCGTGGCTGGCGCGCGAGCGGCATTTGCATGCGTTGCAGGAGGCCGCGGAGCATCTGGAACTAGCTGCCGCGCATGCCGGCCAGGATGACCGGGTGTTGGACTTGTTTGCCGAGGAACTGCGGTTGGCGCATGACAGCTTGTCGAGTATCACTGGGAAGTTCACCAGTGATGATCTGTTGGGCGAGATCTTCTCCAGTTTCTGCATCGGCAAGTAATCAGGCCCTTCACTCAGCAGTCCAATATCGCCGGACGGCTTCAACACGCTTGTACAGATCAGCTTTCTTTATTAATAAGACTCTTCTGATTTACACGAAATATCGGCGGCTTTTACAACCGGTGGTGCCTTTTGGCACCAAGGACGACCCCCCGCGGTCCGTCGCAACCGGAAGCTCGCCATGCCCACCCAGTCCAATCTGCGCTTCACGTTCACTGTCGGCGACGAATCGTTTGAGGTCGTCGAATTTACGCTGCAAGAAGGGTTGTCCCAGACCTTTCTTCTTGAAGTGGAACTGGCCAGCGGCAACGCGGCAATCGATTTCGCCAATGTCCTGGACCGGGCCGCGCTCCTCACCATCTGGCACGGCGACACGCCGGTGCGGTATTTGCACGGTGCGATCTCCTCATTTGTCCAAGACGAAACGGGCTTTCGGCGCACGCGCTATTCGGCAGTCGTCGAGCCACGCCTGGCGCGCTTGAAACTCAGTTCCGACTGGCGCATCTTCCAAGGCATCACCGTCCCGCAGATCGCCGAAGCCGTGCTCAAGGCGCATGGCGTCACCCAGGACTACGAACAACGCAGCACGACCGAGCATCAGACCCGCGAATACTGCGTGCAGGCCGGCGACACCGACTATCACTTTGTCGAACGCATCATGCGCGAGGAGGGCTTCTTCTATTCCTTCCGTCATGGCGCCGAGGGGCATCAACTTGTCCACAGCGACCGGCTTTTCATTCACGGCCGCGTCGGCGACGAACCGGTGCAATACAACCCCACGCCCGGCGGCGACCAGCCGCAGCCCGCGCTGCGCCGCTTCACGTACACCGAAAACGTACGCACCGCGCGCCAGACCCAGCGCGACTACACCTTTCACCATCCGCGCTACACCCATCAACACAGCCGCGACGGGCGGGACCTGGACCACCAGGGCCGCCGCTACGAGCGCTACGACTATCCCGCCCGCGCCAAGTTCGACGAGGCCGGCAAGCCCTTCGCCGAAAACCGCCTGCGCGGCCATCGCCGCGACGCGTGCATTGCTGTCGTTGAAGGCGATGACCCGCGGCTGCAACCGGGCATTTCTTTCACGCTGGCCGGTCATCCGCGCGAGGACATGAACCGCGGATGGCGTCCGGTGCGCATCGTTCACCGCGGCACGCAACACACCAGTCAGGCCGAGGAAAGCGCCGACGCCTCGTTGGGCACGCATTACCACTACGAGGCCGAACTCGTGCCGGACGACGTCGAATGGCGCGCAGAGCCGCTGCCCCAGCCACACATCGACGGACCGCAGAACGCCGTCGTGGTTGGCCCGCCCAACGAAGAAATCTACACCGATGAATATGGACGCGTGAAAGTCCAGTTCCCATGGGACCGCCTCGGCAACGACGACGAACACAGCTCCTGCTGGATTCGCGTCTCTCAGAACATCGCCGGCGCGACGTGGGGCCACATGGCCATCCCGCGCATCGGACAGGAGGTCATCGTCTCTTACTTCGACGGGGATCCGGATCAACCCGTCATCACCGGCCGCGCCTACAACCGCCTGCAATTGCCGCCCTACGAACTGCCGCGCCACAAGACGCGGATGACGATCAAGAGCAAGACCCACAAGGGCGAGGGGTACAACGAGCTGCGTTTCGAAGACGAAAAGGACCAGGAAGAAATCTACGTCCACGCGCAGAAGGACCAGAACATCCACGTCAACAACGACGAGTCGACCTTCGTCGGGCACGACCGCAGCGAGCAGGTCGAGAACGATGAAACCATCACGATCGGCCACGACCGCAAGGAGACCGTGGGCAATGACGAACAGGTGACCATCGGCCAGGACCGGCGGCATGACATCGGACGGGATGACTTCCTGACGGTGGGACGTAACCACACCATCTACACCGCCAAGGACCGCACCGAAGAGGTGGGCAACCACCGCCGCGACAAGACCGTAGCCACCCATTGGGTGAACATCGGCGGGCACCAGGAATACACCGTCGAAGGGCATTCGGAGATGCAGGCTGGGCAGGCTATCCGACAGCGTTCGCGAGTCGTCGAGTTGCAAGCCGGAGAGGCGATGCACATACGAGGTCCAGGCGGTTCCATCACATTGGACGATGACGGAATCACCTTGAATGCGATCCAGACGCTCATCAAAGGCCCTATGGACGTCAACAGCGCAGGTCGCGGAAATCCCTTTGCCATTGACGGCAACCCCAATACAGGCGAGGAAAGCGACTTCTGCCTAGTCTGCTTCCTGCGCGCAGCGCAGACGGGTGGCGCGGTGGTGCCCGCGTGAGTGTCCCGATGCATACCTTTTTTCTCTTTGACGGCGCGCTCCTGCATGACACGGCGCTTCATGAACTCCTCTTGAAAGACCCGGAAATTCGTCTGCTCTATGAAGACGAGAGTCCGCAGGCTGCTCGCATTGGTCCGATGCTCCTGCCTGCGCGTCAAGAAGTGGCCCGGATGATCAGTCAACTGGCAACGAACAATTCGGAACTGGTGTTTGGCTATAGCTTGCTGCGCAGTACCGTCCGCCTGGACCAGATCCAGCAGCACCTGCAACAACTGCGCTTCATTCATGCCATCAGCGGAAAGCGCTACTACTTCCGATTCGCCGATGGCCGCGCCTTTGCCAATGTCTGGCGGACGCTCTCCATGGACCAGCGCCAAGCCATGCTGGGTCCGGTGCAGCAGTGGCATCACTACGACCCTGCCGGCAGACAGTGCTGTGGCAGGACCGCCCCGCAACAGTCGACCAGCCCGGCCAGCGCTCTTCCCCTGCAATTGCAGCCCGACCAATGGCATCACGTGCTCAACGCGACACGCGTGGGTGAACTCTTCCTCGCGACCTCGAAAGTGAAGTACGGTTCGCCCGCACAAGGCACCCGCGCCCAGCGCTATGCGTGGACGACGCAAATCCACGACCGGCTCCAACAGCTACGGATACGAGACACCCCAGTGAGGATTGCCGCCACGTTGGTGGTCTGGCAGACCGCGGGTTTTGTATTGGGCGAGGAAGTGTTCGAGGCCGCGTTGAAGAAGGCGAGCGGTAGCGGCGACATCAGCGGCGTTCTGGCGCTCGGCGGTCTTTCGGCAGCGCGAAAGGGGAGATGAAATGCGCCCCATCATTCTGCGTACCCTTGCATTGCTCCTTATTCTGCTGGCCGGCTGCGATGCCGGCCAGGCCAGGCAGGACACCATCCCCGCCCCGTTGACTGGCATCGACCACCTTGACGACCACCTGAGCGTCCAGGACTTCTGGGTCAATGGCACCAGCGGCCATCAAGCCGGAGGGGGAGGTAGCGTGGTTTGCTGCGTGAAGCTACCTCGGCAATGGCATTCCAGTCTGACGGTGGTCGTGGGTTGGGGCGTGACCAATTGGCGGGACTGCACTTGGGAGAGCCATGAGCGTCGCGTACCCGTGGAACGCTATGACGAGGTGGGGAGAGTTCGCGTGCACTTCCTATCCGACGGAAAGGTACGTGTCATTTCGTCAAACGTTGGACCCGGCATCTATCAGCCCAATGAAGGCTACCCCGGACCTCATGACCCGATTCCGAGAAAGACTCCCTACGAAAACTACGGAACATGGTCGCCGCGCTGTCCTGTCGGGGCGAAGCCCGTACTGACCGAGTCCCTGGACGAGTGAATCGGAGCACAGCATGAAGACCCTGCTCATCAACTGCACTGCAGCACTCTGCCTTCTGCTGGCCGGCTGCGATGCCGGCCAGGCCAGGCAGGACACCATCCCCGCCCCGTTGACTGGCATCGATCACCTTGCCGACCACCTGAGTATCCAGGACTTCTGGGTCAATGGCACCAGCGGCCATCAAGCCGGAGGGGGAGGCCGTGTCGTCTGCTGCGTGAAACTGCCTCGGCAATGGCATTCCGGTCTGACGGTGGTCGTGGGTTGGGGCGTGACCAATTGGCGTGACTGCACCTGGGAGAGCCATGAGCGTCGGGTGCCCGTGGAACGCTATGACGAGGTGGGGTCCCTGTACGTCCATTTCCTGTCGGACGGACGCGTTAGAGTCGTTTCATCGAACATCAGTCCTGGGTATTCGAATGAAGACTACCCCGGACCTCACGACCCGATTCCGAGAAAGACGCCCTACGAAAAATACGGAACATGGTCGCCACGCTGCCCGGTGGGTGCAAAACCCGTGCTGACCGAAGTGCTGGGCGAATGAATCGGAGCACCGCATGAAGACCCTGCTCATCAACTGCACTGCGGCACTCTGCCTTCTGCTGGCCGGCTGCGATGCCGGCCAGGCCAGGCAGGACACCATACCGGCCCCGGTGACCGGCATCGATCACCTTGCCGACCACCTGAGTATCCAGGACTTCTGGGTCAATGGCACCAGCGGCCACCAAGCCGGAGGGGGAGGCAGCGTGGTCTGCTGCGTGAAGCTGCCTCGACAATGGCATTCCAGTCTGACGGTGGCAGTGGGTTGGGGCGTGACCAATTGGCGGGACTGCACCTGGGAGAGCCATGAGCGTCGTGTACCCGTAGAACGCTATGACGAGGTGGGGTCCCTGTACGTCCATTTCCTGTCGGACGGACGCGTTAGAGTCGTTTCATCGAACATCAGTCCTGGGTATTCGAATAAAGATTACGCCGGACCTCATGACCCGATTCCGAGAAAGACTCCCTACGAAAAGTACGGCACATGGTCGCCGCGCTGCCCGGTCGGGGCGAAGCCCGTACTAACCGAGTCCCTGGACGAATGAGTGCCACACCTAAGAGCAACGTGGAACAGCAAGGAGCCCTCATGAACGAAGCTTTCAGAACCCATCCTGCAGGCCCCACACCCGGCGTCATCCCATCGTTTCCACAGTGCCTTCCCAGCACGGAAAACTGCGAGGTCGACCTGCAGATCGGCATCTTCTTCGACGGCACGGGCAACAACCAGGACTGGGACGATGCCCATGGTTGCGAGCCAGGCCTCGGCGCGGGCATAACCCAACGATTGGCGCGCAAGGACAGCAATGTGGCCAGGCTGTTCCGGGCGTACCCGGCCAGGGCTGTTGATGGCATATTTCCGCTCTACATTCCAGGTGTCGGCACGCCCTGCCCGGACATCGGAGAAGACAACTACGCCACGTTCGGTCCCTCGATGGGGCGTGGCGGTGATGGGCGTATGAACTATGCCTTGCTCAGCGTGCTGAATTTTATTCATCGCACGGTCAACCATGGTAATGACCGATTTGCTCCTGGAGTCATCCTCGCCCTGTGCCGCAACGGCAAACGCGGCTACATCCATCGCACCGGTACCTACTACCCGCTGGAGGGCGCACAGGATGTCCAGGCGCTGAGCGCCGTAGGCATGCGCACCGAGGGCGGATTGCTGAGCTACGGCAATGGCGCCCGTCCTCATGCAGAGGAGTTTTACCAACGCGAGGTTCAAGCGTTGGCCGACAAGATAGCCAAAGCCACCAAACCGAAGCTGGTCAACATCGCCCTGGATGTGTTCGGTTTCTCCCGAGGCGCAACCCAGGCCCGCGTATTCTGCAACTGGCTGATGGCGCTGATGGACGGCGACCGACTGTGTGGCGTGCCTGCGCAGATTCGCTTTCTTGGCCTGTTCGACACGGTGGCCTCGGTCGGTATTCCGGATAGCGCGGGCGGCGACGGCCATTTCGCATGGGCCACCCCCAGCGCGCTGCGCGTGCCGAGCCATGTGCAGTGCGTGCACTACATCGCCATGCACGAGAATCGTACGTCGTTCCCGCTGGACAGCCTGCGTGGTCCCGACGGCGGCCTGCCAGGCAATCACAAGCAATACGCGCTTCCCGGCATGCACTCCGATGTGGGTGGCGGCTATCTGCCGGGCAGCCAGGGCCGCGGGCCCAGCGGACAGCACGATGACATGCTGTCGCAGATACCCTTGGAGCTGATGTACGAAGCGGCACGCAATGCGCAGGTCCCCCTGGACCATAACAACGCCGTCAAGGTCGACGGTTACGACGCATTTGCTGTCCACCCGGATGCCCGCCAGGCGTACGCCGCCTTCCTTCAAGGTGCACCGGCGGAAGCGACGACGGCCCAATGGCTCATTCCCTATCTGGCCTGGCGCTATCAGGTGCGTGATGTTTATGCCTCCCGGCTCTCCTGCGTGGCGCGTGCCCAGCAAACTTTTCCCAAGGATGTCCAGGATCTGGTCGGCGCCAATCAGACATTGCTGGACGATATCGCGGCGTTGGAGGGCCTGACCGATGAGGAAATCCAGCGTTACCGGGGTGCCGCCCGCTTCAGCCCCACGCTCTACAGCAATTTGGCGTGGCGCAAGGCCGTCCGGCGCGCCGCGCTGGCCAGCGAAGCCCAGGATGTGCTGACCCACCTCAAAGCGCACCCCGTGCTGGGTACGCCCGAAAACCCTGAGCACCTGACGCCCCAGGCCTACCTGTTTGCCAACTACATGCATGATTCCTATGCCGGCTTCCGCCCCTTTGACCAACCTCAAGCCTGGGCCGGCTGCATAGACCTCGTGCCCGGCAGTTGGGAGACCCAGGGCTATCTCCGATACCGCCGCGTCTACCAAGGCACCGGCACACCGGTCACCTATGCGCCGCCCACCGAACAACAACGCCAGGAGGCCGCCCAGCGCGAGTGGGAAGCCCAGTTGCGAACCCTGCAGAACAGCATCGACATGGGAAAACTGTTCAATGGGCCGTGGTAATGCGCATCTCTGTCTTTGAGGGAGCACATGATGGGCGAAGCGATCCGGAGGGAAGACGACGGGATGGCCGCACGAAAACAGGCTTACATGCAAAATCCCATGTTAGATTCGATCGATCAAATCACGGATATCGCGTTTGCATCGGCCAGTTAACCAGAGGCGCCATCGTCATGAATACGAAGCCCAACTCGTTCCGAATCCGCCACGCGACTCCCGCCGATGTCGCCCGCATTGAACACATCGTCCGCGAGGCTTACTCCCCCTACATCGCGCGCAACGGCGCCACGCCCGGCCCCATGCTGGACGACTATCCGGCACGCGTGGCGCAAGGCTTTGTTCACATTCTCGAATCGGAACACGGCATTGAAGGCCTCATCGTTCTGATTCCAGAACCCGACGACGGCTGCATGCTGCTGGACAACATCGCCGTGTCACCAGCGGCGCAAGGCAAAGGCCACGGCCGGACGCTGCTGCAATGGGCGGAAGAAACCGCGCGCCGCGCCGGCTTTTCACGTGTCCGGCTTTACACCCAGGAAGTGATGACCGAGAACATCGCCGTCTACGCGCGGCGCGGCTATGTGGAAACGCATCGCGCCACGGAGATCGGGTTGAATCGCGTTTTCATGCAAAAACCCCTTTAACAAGGGGATTTCTCAGCGGTCGCGATCCTTCAGAAATGGATACTCCAAATATATGAGCCTTTACTCGTATTTTATCGGCCTTCGTTTTTAGCGATTAGGCGAACCGCACCTCGCCGTTCTCCAGCGTTTTTTTCACGGCGAACTCCTCCGGGTGCGCTACGCAATGACGAAACCCGTCATGCACGCCAGCGCCAACTGCAGCTCGACTTTGCAGCTCGGCTTCATCTGTTAGATCACCAAGCTCGACATCAACGGTGCGTGCTTAATGGCCGCCGGCAGCGCGCCCATTCCCATGACCGCATAACTGGGCACGATCGGCAGGTTGTTGGCCGGAAACATGCGCGGTAACGCGATGCCGGACAACACGCGACGGCCGGATGCAGAGTGCAGCTATCGATCGCGCCCCCGGTCACCAACATCTGATTCCGCATTCAAAGATCCAGCCCGCGTGTCCACTGCCCCCCGTGACGGGGTGGACCTCGCCGCCTCTGACCAGCAACCGTATCCAGCCCAGCAGCTCGGCCGTTGCCACGTCATCGCGCGCGCAAAACCAGCGGCGCTGCGCATGACTTTCAGCCCAGGATTTCAGCCAAAACTCCGCCTCGGAACCGCGTGGCCGAGCCTTGTCCGCGCAGTTTCAAGCAGCTATCCACGGCCAGACTTCATGGCGAACCCTGCTCACGTTTTGCGCAATCCAGCTAGCACGCCGCGCACGCGTCTCCCCTCGAATCCCTGATTCCGAACGCTCCCCACAGGCCCGTTTTGGACCACTGCAAGGGCAAAAATCCGGGTGGCTCCCGTCACGTTTTCCAGGCTAAAACGCCTGATTCCAACCCCGTTTTGTCAGAAACGCCCTGTGGATAACTCCTAAGTAGCGTGCTTGTGCACATGTTGTGGAGGCAAGTTGAACAAGCAGGGGTTTCGGACGTGGTCCAAAATCTTGTCCAACTTCAGCTTTTTTCCCACACAGAGTTCTTGCACAAGCAAAAACACGCGCAAGGCGATGAAAAGAAAGAGGTTTTCAAGGTTAAGGTAGTTATCCACAGCCCTTATTAATCATTAGTCTTTATATAAAGAAAAAAAAAGGAAAAGCCAAACATGCTTTCCCATTCCGCCCATCCACCGCCCCCCGGACTGCGTCCATGCGTATCCTCCTGATCGAAGATGAAGCTGAACTTGCCCGCTGGCTGTCCAGAAGCCTGGCCAGACATGCCGGCTTCGTCGTGGAGTGGGCTGATGACGGACTGGTTGCTGAAAGA
>Ga0213821_1001168_pt1 | contig 12884 bp, 11 predicted proteins | sample MC6MC0909MG_FD_179894 | JGI IMG/M metagenome (GOLD analysis project Ga0213821, IMG submission 179894) | Enriched soil aggregate microbial communities from Iowa State University, Ames, United States - MC6-MC0909-MG | ecosystem: Environmental > Terrestrial > Soil > Unclassified | place: USA: Iowa...
TATTCAACATGTTTTTTTCTGTGTGATAACATGAAAAATTAGAATTGAAGGATTGCACTTAAACTATCCTGAAAATTAAATTTTCCTTTATTTGCTGGTGCCGTAAAACGGCATGTTTGTCTACTAAGAAAATATTTTTGAATAAAGGATTGTGAAATATTACACTTAAACTATATGGGTGCTTTAATTGAGGTTAGGGTTGCCACATCAGCCCTTAGTTTGGAGGAATAAATGTTGATATTAATATTTTGTTTAACTTTCGTGGGGGTAATGTTGGGGATATTAGGTTTCTTATATCAAATAAGAGCTATTAATAAATTAGTAAAAAAAGAACAATCAATTGATACAAAAGATAAGAAAAACAAGCGTTTATTAAAGCAAAATGTAATCGGTACAGGTTCGATGTTATTAGGTTCGCTTTTTCTTCTTATAGCATTAATTTTATCGTTTTTTGCCAAATAAGTTTGAATGATATTGTATGATTCTTATTGAACAAACGGTGCAAGAGTTGAAGATCCGGCTGCTAATTGCAGCTTTTTGTTTATTCTACTAAAGGTCAGTTTAATGCAAGAAGATTTTTACTATATTGCTGCAATATATTCAACAAAAAAGGTGGAGATTTACATGAATAATTCTGAAATTCACCAAACTTATAATCGATTATGGAGCCAAGCCCTTCAATCCATTCAGACTAACTCACTAAGATTAGATTCCAATCTTTTGAACAAGCCTGGTGATTCACGAAGAGGATTCACACTAATATGCCGTCCATCACAAAGGGTACAACATTCGGTAATGGAGTTTTTAAAAGAGGCTCAACAGATTGAGCCAAACCAATATTATTATAAATCGACTGAACTGCATACCACAGTCCTATCAATTATTACATGCAATGCAGATTTTAAGCTAAGTGAAATCGACATCGCTCCTTATGTTGAGGTTCTTCACCAGTCCATTAAATCTATTTCATCATTTAATATAAGTTACCGTGGAATCACCGCTTCACCTGATAGTGTAATGAACAAGGGTTCCCTAATGATTCGAATTTGGAAGAGCTGCGACAAAATATCCGAGAGAATTTTAGGAAATCTGGTATTAAAAGCACTTTGGATCAACGGTATAAGACGCATACGGCACATATGACGTGTCTTCGATTTCAAGACTCTGATCTGAAAAATTCTGATAAATTACTTTGGTATCTTAATGAGAATAGAGATTTTAATTTCGGAACAAGTGAAATCACCAACTTGGAGTTTGTGTTAAACGATTGGTACATGAGTGATGAAAAAACGGAGGTACTACAGCGATATTCCCTATAAAATTATTGAGTTTTTATTGTACTAACTAGTGCGTTGATCCAAGAAGGATTAACGCTTATTTTATGAATTAACGCTAATTTTGAGTAATTTCTGGTATTATCCCCAACAGGTAGACAGTAAAAAAAGAGAACAAGATATGATGTTCTTAATAGTCTACCTGGCCTACGGGTCTCTCGACTTTCCGCATCTCCTTCAGACACAACACCTCACGATGTTGCCCTAGATTAGGCTTCCCGAGCTAGGTCAGTCTCCTTTGGAAGCATGTTAGACCGTTCACCTGGAATGGAAGGTTATCGACATGTTTTTTGACCATGATTACATTTGCGGTTTTAGGTCTTATTGTTAGCAGCTATTTAGTAAAAATCGTAAACAAGAAAAAACAAAGTCAAGAAAATTTAGAAATCAATAAAATCAATACTTAATTAAAGGTGGGGAAATAAATGAAAATTGGATTAGAAACAGAAAGCTTTCACTTGCAGTTTATAACAGGCCGAATGGATATTTTCGGTTTTATCAGAAAACAGCCGAATTGGGATCAGATGGAGTCATGATCAATATTGTACCATGGCTAGGATTACCAGGATGGGGGACATTAGAATCGCTTGAACCGGAATATTTAGACAGAGTGAAAAAAGAAATTCAAAAGTATGGATTTTTCGCTGAAATCGATACAAATGGCTCCGATTCTGGAACATTTAATTAGCGGTCATTGAAGTAGCCCATAGAATTGGAGTGGATGTAATCCGTACGTATGTCTGCATGGGAGAGTACGATCCGGAAAGACTGAGGAGAGCACCTGAAGATATTAAGCAAATCGTACCATTGTTAAAGAATCAAGCTTGCTGTGGAAAATCATGAGGATGAAATAACGGATGAAGTGTTTCAAATGATTAAGGAGGTCAACAGCCCTTGGGTTGGTGCTCATTGTGATGTAGGCAATGGAATGATGGCATGGGAGGAACCGGTTGAAGCGGTAAGAAAATTAGCACCATATGCCTTTACAACTCATTTTAAAGATCATATTATCGTCCATGATGGCGAGGATTATAGGGTATGTGGCGTACCTGTAGGGACAGGCAATATCGATACGGAAGAATGTTTTAAAATACTGGTTGAGAATTCAACGTTAACTAGAATCAATGTTGAAATGTGCTTCCCGTATGCCATCCATTTTAAGAGAGAGCCCGGTACAGGCGGAGTTTTTGAGGTTGGTGAAGGAGCTTTCAAAGTTGAACAACCTCCTTATGATTTAAATGTCATTAAACCATTGGATTACTATTATCCTCCAGAAGAACTGTTAGAACAAATGATTGAAGATCAAGAAAAAGGTACAGAGCAATCGGTTAGATATACGCTTGCTTTACGAGATAAATATTGCCGATAAACTGAAATCAAGGAAGCAAGGGACTAGTTCCCTTGCTTCCATTCTGTTTTCAACATTTTATAATGGTACTTAAATAGCAATAGTAAAGAACAGAGAAGGTACTTAGGTCATTTGAAAATTTTGGAGCATAAAACATCATTCTATATGTAATAATAGGTATCTTACATTTTTATACTAGATTCAAACACCATTTAATAGTTATCTTCAATAATTCTAAAATGGTGTTTTTCATGTATTGCCAGAAGCTGAATGGCCTGAATTAAGTTAGGATAATTAGCTATTGGATCTAAAAACACAATGTGTCCGGCAATATCTTCTTCCATATTTTTAACTAATGCTTTCATTTCATTTGTTTCGTTCAACAGCAGCCGCTCGATTTCTTTCCCATCCATAGAGTGGCGTATTCTTTTTGGGGGGACTAAAATCCAAGGAGCTTTCATCCCTCTTCCTTTTTTTTCTTTAAATTCTGTATATATATCATGGATTTCAGTGGGAAATGGCGAGTTTCTTTTTATTTTGGCATATGGAATAAGTATGAAGGAGAATTTGGTTGCGACTTTAAGCATTCTTAGAATTAAATATAAGTGATATAAATGCTCTCCAATCGACCATTTTCCATCTTCTTTTCGATCCCATAGTTTTTCTTGCGGCAATGATTGTATTTTGAGCATGATTGGATCTCTTTGCTGAGATAATGTATGAAAATGTTTTGATAAACTTTCAGATTTCATCTATTAGAATCCTCCGATTATCTGTTGCTTAGAATCGAATCTATAATAATGAGCTGTCCCCGTGATTCCTAAATAAAGCTTAATGGGATTCGTCTATATCGTTTGTACTATACATCTAAAACAAAAGGTACTTACAAATTATAACATTTGATGAGCAGGCAAATAAAGAAATAGGCATTATACTAATATAGTAGCTCTATTTTAGGATGAGCTTACAGCCGGTGATTGGCTAGTGGTATTTTTCCATTTTGCCAGTGCCGGTTTTTTGTTAGATAATAATGGATAACAGATTCTTTTAACTAAAGGAAGGTGGCGTTTTGAAAAAGATAGACTCTATTACCAGGAGGGAACGAATAGCAAGTTTTTATATTTATTCTATTTCTTTTCTTGGTGCGATTGCTATTATCTTTTCCATATTTAAAAGTGAAATACCTTTTAAACCCATAACTCTTTTGCTGTTTGCAGTGTTTATGGGGATTACTGAGTATTTTCCGATCCGGATTGGAAGAGGGGGAATTACACTCAGCCTTACGCTTATTTATCCAATAAATTGGGAGTTTGGCATACATTTAACAGTTGTTTTTTGCGTATGTGCAATGGTATTAACTCATACCCTTCGCCGCTTGCCCATGCAAAGGACACTATTTAATTGTACCCAATTTGCTTTTAGCATCATTTTGGCAGAATGGTTTTCCAGCAAATGTATTTCTTTTTTTATTCACGATATGAACCTACCAGTTTTGTCTGAAGATTTAATAGGCTTGCTTTTATTTACTGTATTTTTTTGCCTGATCAATACCCTTTTATATGATTTTTTAATGATGCTTCTTCCTCAGCCATATTCACTGGAACAGTGGTATAAGAAAAATCTACTACTATTATTAAGTGCAAGTTTTTGCCTAAGTTACGCCTCCCTTATATATATTTTAAAACACCGATATCACGGAGAGTTGGATGGAATCACCGTTCTGTTCTTCTTTTTCCCGCTTGTAGCAATCTGCATTATCAGCTCCTTCATTCGGCAAATACGGATTGAAAAAGAACGATTATATAACCTTTTTACCATTACGACGGAGTTAAGTCATGGACTGTCTGCAGGAAACTTACAGCAGATGAAACAATCACTTAACGGATTCTTGGGGATACAGGCATATGTTTTATGGACAAAAGATGAAGGAAACTGGACGATTCTGCTAAAGGATGGAAAAGTCCATTCCAATCGTTCAAGTTCTTCTGATCTCCATCTGAAATTTGAAGAAATATCCGAAACCTTTGTTGTTACTGAGTGGAAAACAGGTATGGCTCCGGGAGATGAAGTATTTGAAGATGTCATTCGTTCCCTTGTCTATCTGCCTCTTAAAATAAATCATGAATTGGTAGGGATGTTTGTTGCAGGCAAAAGCAGGGGTGCGAGTTTTATCCCCGAAGATATACAGTCCTTATCTACGTTTGCCAATCAATTGGGCAGCTTGCTTAAAACACGGTCGCTCGTCTCAGAGCAGGAAAAAAGAATGATTCTGGAAGAAAGAAATCGACTTGCTCGGGAAATTCACGATGGAATTGCACAAGTATTAGCCGGGGTCATATTTCAGTTGGAATCTGCTTTAAGGCAGGCCGCAGATCAATCAGGAAATATGGAGCAAGTGGTAGACAAAAGTATAAAAAAATTACGGAATAGTTTAGGGGAAGTTCGATATTCGATATATGCTTTAAAGCCATATCCTACCCAAAGGCTAGGTCTAAAACAAGCAATTGCCAAAAAAATTCAATCGATTAAACAAGAGTATGATCTAGCGATTAAATATCATGAAAGGGGCCGTTCTCGAACACTCAGTTTTACAAAAGAACGAGTCATCTTCGATACTTTACAGGAAAGCTTGCAGAATATTGTAAAGCATGCACAAGCGGACAAAGTGGACATTCTCCTAAGCTATCAACGTGAACATGTGCTTTTAAAAGTGAAGGACAATGGGATTGGTTTTTCCCTTTTTGAATCCATGATTAAAACCAAGCATGAGCCTCATTATGGTATTTTGCATATGAATGAACAAGCTGAACAACTTGGGGCTACCCTTCAGATTGATAGTTCCATAGGCAAAGGTACAGAAATTACATTATTAATTCCAGATTCGGAAGCAAGGGAGGAGTATCATGATTCAAGTATTATTAGTAGATGATCATACGGTTTTGCGTGATGGGATTCGGAGCATATTGGATCTCGAATCCGACATCCAAGTTGTAGGAGAGGCCGTATCCGGGGATGAGGTATTGAAGAAAGTAGAGGTCTACCGACCTGATTGTATCTTGATGGACATCAATCTCCCTGGAAAAAATGGCATTGAGGTCACGTCACTCGTGAAAAGTCAGTATCCGAATTGCCGCGTTCTTGTATTGACGATGTTTGAAGATGATGAATGTTTAATGGAAGCGCTTCGGGCGGGGGCAGATGGCTATTTATTGAAGGATTCGTCATCTGAACAAGTGGTAGCTGCGATTCGAATGGTATCACAAGGGGATTCGGTTATTCATCCCCGCATGACCAAAAAGCTGATCACGTATCATCACCAGCAAAAGAAATCCGAATCAAATGAAAATAGGCTAACAGAGCGAGAAAAAGAAATACTGTTTGAATTGGTCAAAGGTCTTAGCAACAAAGAGATCGCTGAAGCCTTATTTATCAGTGACAAGACCGTTAAAATTCATATCAATAAGATCTTCAAAAAACTGAATGTGAAAAGCCGTTCACAGGCAGTCATTTATGCTGTTCGAAATCAGCTTGTTCCATTTTCTTAAAGAACTTCCTGCACCTGAATAAGGTGCGGATAGTACTTTTGTTTTATACTGATATAGAACTAGTAACTGCAAAATTTACTTCCTATGTATTATTATCAGAAAAGTAGAAATGTGGGATGATAATTGTTGAAACATAGTTTACTAGTTTCGTTCATTCATTTTTAAATGAACAATTATATTGGACAAGGGGATACGGTATGAAGAGGAAAAAAATAAGGAAGATCCTTACAGGGACATTAGCTGTTGGCATGTTACTATCTCAAGGCGCTCCATATAGCGTATTGGCGAAAAGCCCGTATGAGCTGAATCCAGTGGATCATGCGGAAGAACTTCTAAAGAGCCTGTCTGCGGAACAAAGAAAGGCATTAGAGCAATTGGATGCCAAACCAAACTTTACGATTTCTCCGGATTTAAATGTGAATAGTCCGGAATTAGTTAAAGTCATCGTGGAATTTGAACAGGCGCCAGCGAAAATTGAAGTGATGAAACAAGCGGCGAAAGGAAAGAAACTATCTTCATCTGCTGCGAATGAAAAAGTTAAAGAATCTCACAGAGCTTTTAAAGAGCATGTGCAATCATTGAAATCACAGAAAAACGTGAGCAAATACAATGCAGAAGATGTAAACATCACAAGAGAGTATACAAACGCCATTAATGGTGTCGCGATGACTCTGCCTGGCGTGGCCGTGCAGGAGTTGCTGCAATCTGGAGTAGTAAAACGTATTTTTAAAGATTACGAAGTGAAAGTGGAACCGCCGGTGAAAACGAAAGAAGCCATCGATCCGAAAATGGCAGACAGTATTCCGCAAATTGGCGTGGACAAGCTTCATGCCGAGAACATTACAGGTAAGGGAATAAAAGTCGGTGTTCTTGATACAGGTGTTGACTACAATCATCCAGACTTAAAAGATGCTTATAAAGGCGGATATGATTTTATCGATAATGATGCTGATCCAATGGAAACGACTTATGAAGATTGGATCACTGCTGGTAAACCATCGGCCCCAGGCTATGTGTATTACACAAACCACGGGACACATGTCGCAGGGACAATTGCAGCCCAAAAGAAAAACAATGTCGATTATGCTGTAAAAGGAGTTGCGCCTGAAGTAGATTTATATGCTTATAGAGTATTAGGCCCTTGGGGTGGAGGAAATACAGCGGGAATTATTGCAGGAATCGATAAAGCGATCGCAGATGGCATGGATGTCATCAATATGTCGCTCGGCGCCAGAACCAACGATCCGTTATATGCCGATTCAGTCGCGGTAAATAATGCTATGCTTTCAGGCGTGGTGGCCGTCGTTGCCGCGGGTAACTCCGGACCTGACGAAAAAACTCTCGGTTCTCCAGGAACGGCTGCTCTCGGCATTTCAGTAGGAGCAAGCGATGTTTCGATGTCGATTCCTACATTTATTGGAAGCGCTTCCTCCGAAAAATTTGAAAATATCCAGCTGTTGGGTAAAGATTTTTCTAATAAGTTAGAAGATTTACAAGGGAAATCCTTACCAATTGTTTTTACGGGACTTGGTAAAACAGCTGATTTTATAGGGAAAGATGTCAGCGGGAAAATTGCATTGATTGAGCGTGGGGAAATTACGTTTGATGAAAAAATAAAAAATGCTAAAAACGCTGGGGCTAAAGCAGTGATCGTGTATAACAATGTTGACGGGCAAATACCTGCCTACTTAGGTGAGGCCGTCGGCTTAATTCCGTCCTTCCGCCTGTCAAAAGCAGATGGTGGGCGGTTAAAGGGGCTGGGCGAAGGCTCTTTCACATTTGAAACATTAGGCAACACAAAAACGGAAGGCGATCATTTAGCAGATTTCAGTTCACGCGGGCCGGTAAATGGAAATTATGATATTAAGCCGGATGTAGTCGCTCCAGGTGTGTCAATATTCTCTACTGCACCGGAATATATCAATGATCCGCAAGATGGCATTAATTACGGCAATGCCTATGTACGCTTATCGGGTACGTCTATGGCTACTCCTCACACAGCAGGTACAGCAGCATTGATTTTGCAGGAGCATCCTGAATATACTCCTTTCGATGTAAAATTGGCACTCATGAATACTTCGGATGATTTAAAAGGGAATAATTCTGTATACGAAGTGGGCGCAGGACGAATCGATGCCTATCAAGCGGTTCATACAGATACATCCATCAAAGTATGGGATAAGACACAAAATATCGAGAATGGAAACGTCGTAGAAATTGATGAAGAAACAGGTTCCATTGTATTCGGCAAACATTATAAAAAAGATGATCAACCCATTGAAGCAAGTAAAAAAGTGACGGTTCAAAACAACAGCCAGGAAGAAAAATCTTTTACACTAGAAGTGGAGTATCACGGTGAGCGTAAAGGGATTCAAGATGCAGTGAGTAACGGTGTTACAGTGGATGTGCCTTCATCGATTACAGTGGGAGGCGGCCAAATACAAGCGCTTCAGCCAAAAATAACGATACCAGCCAGCGCTGCGGAAGGAAGATATGAAGGGTATATTCATGTGACTAATACCAACAATCCGACCGAAACCTATCAAATTCCATTTGCTGTCATGGTGACGGAAAAGGGATTTGCTTATCTGAAAACAACTAGACCATCCGTGACAAATACGACGCCTTTCTGGGAATATCATGACTCAGTTATCAATGGCATCATGAAGTTGAATAGCCCAATGAAAACCATGGATGTGCTTGTAAAAGACAGTAAAACAGGTAAAGCTGTAGGGTTCAGAGGAACAGCGGACTTGAGTAGATTATTAGTAGATGTAGAAACTTATTTTACTGGTGTATTCAGTGGTACAGTCTTTCCGTTTACAAATGATTCATCCAACCCAATCAGTGATGTTGCTATAAAGCTTCCAGATGGCGACTATATACTAGAAATGATTGCACATGATGCGGATGGGAAATCATATGTTTTTGAATATCCGCTTATCGTGGACAATGTAGCACCAGAAGTGACCATGGATATAAAATCGGGTGTAATCGAAATCAATGATTCTATGTTTACAGTAGAAGATGGCCAAAAAGCAGTGTGGCTGCATGGAACAGCTAAGGATGCGACAGTGAATCTATTACAATCTAAAGGGGTGGACGTCGATCAATCGTCCAACACTATGGCTTACTATGCAGGTGACGATACAAGAATAGCTGGGTACTTCCCGGTTCAAGCGAATGGAGATGTAAAAGTAGGAATTGAAGAGAGTGATATTGCAAAACAACCTTTAAGATTTTGGTTGAGAACGTGGGATACTGCAACGGCAGTTGGTTACCAAAAGTATTTCTTCATGAAAGAAGGGACGGAATATACGACTACCAGTTATGACAAGAAAGAGTTGAAAGTCGGCGATAATATTACGATGACACTCAGCCTTAATAATGTGAAACAGCTTGTCTCCGGAGAATTTAATGTAGAATTCGACAAAGGCTTCTTCTCGTTTTCGAATGTGAAGCTGAACAAGGCAGTAAAACAATATGCAAAGGAAAAAGGCTTACAGGTATCACTCCATGAGCCAGTTGTGACGGAAGTAGGACCAGAAGGACCATACCTTAATAGTGTGAAAATCGGTGCTTCCATTACTGGAAATGCATTCAGAGGACTGGAAGGAGATATGCCGTTCCTCGATGTAACGATTAAAGTATTGAATGATGAAGTTTACGAAGATATTCGTGGATTTGAGGTCAAGAAGGGGTCTTATAAGAAATCGGGACAAATAGCAGGCACTTCCATTCCTTTTTACGGCACTGAAGATTTTAAAATAATTCCTAATCATACACAGTTGCTGGGATCCATCAAGCCGGAAGCATTTTTGGTAGGGAATCCAGGGAGTGAATTTTTGGGGAAAGGGGATTATTCAAAAATAGGAGCGCAAGTCTACGCTCTTTCCAGAAGCGGTAAAAAGTATAAAGGAACAATTAATAAAAATGCATCTTTCACAATCAATGATATTCCAGCTTCCGATCAAGTATATACAGCTGTTTTCGAAGTTCCGGGGCATCTTAAAGTGATGCAGAAGTTCATTCCTGGATATCATGATGCAAAAGGTGAGCTACGTGGGCAATATATTAGACTAAGTGCTCAAAGAAGTATTGCAGGGGATGTGAATGGCGACAAAATGATTGATATCCTCGATATCCAGAGCGTCGTGGATGCATACGGTACGAAGGATTCATCCATCGTGCCGCAAGATCTCAATCAAGATGGTGTAGTGAACGAGACAGACATTCGCTTCGTTGAGAAAAATTTCTTAACGAAGGGACCGGATGCACCTGCTGATAAACAGCCAAAAGAAACAATTGGCAAGAAAGGGCTGGAATACTTCCTGCGTCTTGTCGGTCTTGAGCCGAAACAATAACAGGTGTGTTGATAGAAAGGGAGGAGTGCAGAATAGGAAAAACACATATTGCCATCGGACTGGGACTAGAGGCCATACAGAAAGGATTCAAGGTATCCTTTTATACCATGGGAGAATTGATAAACCTTTTGAAAACACAAGAATACTTAAGAAAATCTCAGCTTCAATTAAAAGCCATCATGCAGGCTGAGACTTGGTAATCATTGACCACTTAATGTATATGGCGATGGACTAACGCGAAGCAAATATGTTCTTTCATCTGGTAAATGACCTGTATGAACGAAGTTCATACTGACTTCAAATAAGGGACCCGAACAATGGGGCGAATTAATGGGAGACAAGGGAATAACAACGGCGATCCTTGATCGGCTGCTTCATCGGGTAGAAGTAATCCATTTAAATGGAGAGAGCTATAGAATCAAGAACAGAACGAAAATATTTGAAGCAGAAAGTGTTCAAACATAATGAGTAAAAACTGTTCAAAACTACTTGACGGTTACATGCAGCTAACATTGCATTATTAAATTGCATATCTCGTAATGTTTTATTGGTTTTATTCATTGAATATAAATAAGCTCTAATAAGCATTTCTTTTAGGTCGGAAGTTGTTTTTTCATACGATTTCATATCCAAATAGCGGAACCAAGCTAAATAATGATTAAGATACTTGGAAGCAACTCCGTTAAATCGAACCATCCATTTTTTTAGGCGCCTATGGGTCTCGACAAAGCTTATGTCGAGTTTGGGAAGGCATCCGCCACGCTACTTTCCTAGTCCAAATACAAACAAAAAAGCAGCAAAAGAAAAACTATTCGTTTTCCTTTTGCTGCTTTACATTTTTAGGGACTTATCGGACAGCCCCATTAAACTTATCTCAAGCCATAAGCCTTAATGACATCTTGAGAAATTTTGTTGCCTAGATCATCCCAAGCAGCTGCTCGTAATGATACAGATTCAGCATTCTTCGGATTGTTGATCTTGGCTACCCACTTGTTATCTGCTGTTCGCTCTAGTTCCACACTCTCCCACGACTCACCTTCATTAAGGAAACCTGACTGGTTTATTTAAAATAGTTTGTCCTTTTTCTTCTATAAGAAGAGTATCTCCTTGGTACAATTTAAGTGTTTGATTTTTTACGGATTCAGCAGATGTGACCTGACCTGTAGATATACAGAGCTATTCAGAAACAGACCCTAGAAACAGCATAAGGAGCACACACTTTGCTCCTGTATTCCCTATCATCTCTAAACTTATCTGCTACTTTGCGGTCTATGACAGCAACCCTGTGACCAGGCCTTATAAAAAACAAAAAGTGGGAACAGCTCTTTTCGTTTATGCAAAAGATAAGGCAGGGAATTTAGGTAAATCGAAAAAGGTTGTGGTGAAAAAATAAATTAGGTCTGTATTTATTCTTGATCAGATGAGAAACTCTAACCATATGTTACAAACGGGTGCATTTCTTCAATAAGGTCTTTGAAATGCTCTTCCGTAAAACAGGGGCAATAGAGAAAGAACGTTATTAATGTCTTTTAAGATTATCTTGAAATCGAGTTTTCTGTTAAAGGGCGCTTTTCTGAAATAAGGAAAGTGTCTTTCTTCATGAAAAGGGCCAGATTGTTGAATTAAAAGTTAAATTGTATAGTGAAGATTGTGATGAAATTCACTTAAACTAACGGGCAGTTTACTTCAATAAGAGAGAAGAAGAAAATGCTAGTTTTTTATTCTTCTTCTACTAAAGTAAAAGGGTCAATTATTTTTTTTTCATGAGAAGATAACACGATATTCGTTGAGGGTGTACCGTATTGCATTGAATCATCAATAAATTGTTCTAAACTCTCCACAGAATACGTTGCTAATTTGACAATATAACTTATTTCTCCTGCTACTCTGTAGCACTCAAGTACATCTGGATGGTTATAGCAAAAGTTCGCTAATGCTTTACAATCCTTAGATTCAAATAATACAATTGCACAAATTGGGCGGTTCATTTTTTTTAGAGCGACATGTGCATGATAACCTTCAATAATTTGTTGCTCCTCTAGTTTACGTACACGCTCAATTACCGACGGAGAGGATAAATGAACAACTTCTGCAATTTCCTTCATTGAAATTTTTGCATTTAACTGTAATATCCTAACGATTTTTTTATCAATTTCATCCATATGTTCTCCCACCTTTTTTTATTAAATAGACTAACCTAAATTCTTAATAAATTAAAGATAAATAACCTAAAATCCTTTTTAAACTTATGTAAGAGTTGTCTTTACTTTTATAAAATAAGGGAATAAGGAGG
>Ga0213821_1001173_pt1 | contig 12829 bp, 6 predicted proteins | sample MC6MC0909MG_FD_179894 | JGI IMG/M metagenome (GOLD analysis project Ga0213821, IMG submission 179894) | Enriched soil aggregate microbial communities from Iowa State University, Ames, United States - MC6-MC0909-MG | ecosystem: Environmental > Terrestrial > Soil > Unclassified | place: USA: Iowa...
CGACGGGCACGCAAAGGGGTGTTTATCACGACTTCCGATTTTTCTATGGGGGCCAGGGAGGCAGCGCTTGGGTTGGATATCAAGGTTGTGCTGATTGATGGGGTTGAGCTTGCGCGGTTGATGGTGGAGAACAATTTGGGGGTTAGTGTTAAGCAGGTTTATGAGGTGAAGCAGGTGGATAGTGATTATTTTGCTGGGGAATGAAGGGTCGGGGGGATTTGAATTGACTGTTTATTTATCTGAATTTACTGAGTTTTTATCGGTTAGTTCTGACCTTTGGAATGCCAATTGGAAAGCCAGTGTTCTGATTCGGTGCCATAAGCGTGATGGTGAAAGGGGCACTGTGCTCACGCTCTTCAAGGGACTGGCAGGGTGGAGGCGGTTCTCAACGATTTCGGTACGGCTATGAATCGTCAGCACGTGCACAGCTGCATAAGCTTCTCGGCCTAGCTATTGGTACACTTCGGGAATTTTGCGCCTCAGGCGGGCGCTGGCAGTATTCCTAAGGATCGTTTGATGACCGCTCTCTCTACTCTTCTAGACTCCTACCGCAGTGCCGCGCTGACAGAGCGTGAGAAGGGCACCTATTTTGAGGAGCTGATCTGCGTCTACTTGCGCAACGAAGCGACCTACCGTGATCTGTACGATCAGGTGTGGACGTATGTCGATTGGGCCAAAGAGCAGGGCCTGAGTGGCAAGGATGCAGGCATTGACCTTGTGGCTCGTACTCAAGGCACTGGCGAGTACCACGCCATTCAGTGCAAGCTGTTCGCCGAGGACTATAAGGTCCAGAAGAAGGACATTGACAGTTTCTTCACTGCCTCGGGCAAAGCGCCGTTCTCGCACCGCATCATCGTTACCACCACCAACAACTGGAGCGAGCACGCCGAGGATGCCTTGCAGGGCCAACATCTTTCGATCAACAAGATAGATCTGCAAGCCCTGGAAGACAGCCAGATTGACTGGGCCAAGTACCAGTCCAGCAAGTCGGTCGCGCTCAAATCCAAGAAGCAGCTGCGTGAGCACCAGCAGACAGCATTGAATGCTGTCGCCGCAGGGCTCAAAAACGCTGAGCGCGGCAAGCTGATCATGGCTTGCGGCACCGGCAAAACCTTTACCAGCTTGAAGATTGCTGAGCGCCTGGCTGGTAAGGGCAAGCGTGTGCTGTTTTTGGTGCCTAGCTTGTCTCTACTGTCGCAGACGCTCACAGAGTGGACACAGGAAACTGAAACCCCGCTGCACAGCTTTGCGGTCTGCTCCGACAGTGACGTAGGTAAAAAGCGCAAGGCCGAGGATGACGCGGTTCAGGTATTCACCCACGAGCTGCGTTACCCAGCGACGACCAAGACGGATCGTCTGGCTGCGGAAATGCTCAAGCGTCACGACGCTGAGCATATGAGCGTGGTGTTCTCTACCTATCACTCCATCGATGTGATCAGCCGTGCTCAGCATGAGCATGGCTTGGCTGACTTCGATCTGGTGATCTGCGACGAGGCTCACCGCACCACAGGCGCTACCTTCGGTGATGACGACGAAAGCAATTTCGTACGGATTCACGATGGTGCCGATATTCGCGCTGCCAAACGCTTATATATGACAGCTACGCCACGCATCTACGGTGACAGTGCCAAGGTTAAGGCAGAGTCGGGTGATGTCACGCTGTGCTCGATGGATGACGAAGCTCTGTACGGCAAGGAGTTGTTCGTCATCAACTTCTCCGAGGCTGTCCAGCGCGGCCTGCTCACTGATTACAAGGTGCTGGTACTCACCGTTGAGGAGAGCACCATCAGTCGCCGCCTTCAGGACATGCTGAAGGACGAAAACAACCAGCTCAAAGTGGATGACGCGGCCAAGATCGTTGGCTGCTGGAAGGCACTGGCTAAGCAGGGCCTGCATGAGCAACTAGTCGGTGATGATGAACCGATGAAGCGTGCTGTAGCGTTTTGCCAGGTCATTTCGCCCAATTACAAGGGCACCAAGCACAAGGTCAGTTCCATCAACATTGCCGACATGTTCCAGTCGGTCGTGGAGGCTTATCAGGAGTCCGAGGAAATTGATGAGGTTGCGCGGCTGACCTGTGAGGCCGAGCACGTTGATGGCGGTATGAATGCCAGCCAGAAGGAAGCCAAGCTGAAGTGGCTGAAGGCTGAGGCGCCGGCCAATACATGTCGGATCCTCAGCAACGTGCGTTGCTTGTCTGAGGGCGTGGATGTGCCAGCATTGGACGCCGTACTGTTCCTCACTCCGCGTAACTCCCAGGTTGATGTGGTTCAGTCCGTTGGTCGCGTGATGCGTAACGCACCGGGCAAGAAGCGTGGCTATGTTGTGTTGCCGGTGGTTATCCCGGCTGGGATGGAACCTCACGAAGCTCTCAACGACAATCAGACCTACAAGGTGGTCTGGCAGGTACTCCAAGCGTTACGCTCGCACGATGACAGCTTTGACGCCATGGTCAACAAGCTCGACCTGATTGGCTCAGACCCACGCAAAATGGAAGTCATCGCCATCACCGACAAGGTCGAGAAGAAGGCCAAGAAAGCCCCTGGCACCAGTAACGGCAAGGCTGGCAAAGGGCAGTACGGCATTGGCGAGAAGAGGGCTAAATATGATACCGAAGGTCAGATGACTCAGCAGGCTGAGCTGGCCTATGAGGTCGGTGAAATCGAGAAGGCCATTTATGCCAAGATCGTCGATAAGTGCGGCAACCGCCACCACTGGGAGGACTGGGCCAACGACATTGCCAAGATTGCCCGTACCCACATCGACCGTATCCAAGGCATTCTGGAGAACCCGGAATACACAAACGAGAAAGCTACCTTCGAAGCCTTTGCGGCCGAGCTACGCGACGACCTCAACGACAGCATCACCGATGCTGAGATTGTCGAAATGCTCGCCCAGCACCTGGTAACCAAGCCAGTGTTCGATGCGCTGTTCGATCAATACAGTTTTGCCAGTCACAACCCCATGTCCAAGGCGATGCAAGGTGTGTTGGACGCGCTCCATGAGCATCACCTGGCCAAGGAAGCAGACACCTTGGAGAAGTTCTATGCCAGCGTGCGTCAGCGCGCAGCCGGCATCGACAACGCTCAAGGCAAACAGAAGATTATCGTCGAGCTGTACGACAAATTCTTCCGCAACGCGTTCCCCAGAATGACCGAGCGCTTGGGCATCGTTTACACCCCGGTCGAGGTGGTGGACTTTATCCTCCACAGCGTCAATCACCTGCTACAACAGGAATTCGGTCAAACCCTGGGTAGCAAGGGCGTGCATATCATCGATCCCTTTACTGGCACCGGCACCTTTATCACCCGCCTGATCCAGTCGGGCCTGATCAAACCGGAAGAGTTGCCGCACAAATACAGGCATGAGATCCATGCCAACGAACTGGTGCTACTGGCTTACTACATCGCCGCCATCAATATCGAAGCGGCCTTCCACGGCGAAGTCATCGACGAGTACACCCCATTTGAAGGCATCTGCCTGACCGATACCTTCCAGATGTACGAGAAAGACGATCTGGTGGATGCCCTGTTGGAGGACAATAGTGCGCGGCGCAAGCGGCAGAAGGCGCTGGATATTCGGGTGATTGTGGGAAACCCCCCTTATTCGGCAGGGCAGACGAGCGCTAATGACAATAACGCTAATGTTGAGTATCCGGCGCTGGATGAGCGTATTCGCAGCACCTATGCGGCAGGCTCTAGAGCCACGCTCAAAAACGCCCTGTACGACAGTTATATCCGCGCCATCCGCTGGGCTAGCGACCGCATCGGTGATGCCGGCATCATCGGCTTTGTCACCAATGCTGGCTGGGTAGAGGCCAACACTGCGGATGGTTTGCGCAAGTGCTTGGCGGATGAGTTTTCCAGTCTCTATGTGTTTCACCTGCGCGGTAACCAGCGCACCAGTGGCGAAACCTCACGTAAGGAAGGCGGCAAGATTTTCGGCAGCGGCAGTCGCGCCCCTATTGCCATCTCACTGCTGGTCAAAAATCCTAAAGCACAGGCTCACGGCCAGATTCATTTCCACGACATTGGCGACTATTTAAGTCGTGAGGAAAAGCTGGAGAAGATCGCAGGCTTTAGCAGCTTGGCTGGTATCGAGCAGTGGCAAAAAATCATCCCTGATGAGCATGGTGACTGGCTGAAGCAGCGCGATGACAGCTTTGCCAGCCACATAGTGTTGGGGGGTAAAACAGATGTCACTGAAATCGTCCTCTTCGACAATTACTCCAATGGAGTGAAAACAAACCGCGATGCTTGGGTCTACAATGCATCACAAAGCTCGCTGAAGCAGACCGTAAATAAAATGATCGGATTCTACAACAGCGAGGTAGATCGCTACCGCGCAGCCTGTTCAGGGTTGCCGAAGCAGGTGTGGCCAGATCCGGACGCATTTGTAGACTTTGATTCCCAAAAGATGAGCTGGACGCGAGAGGTCAAGCAAGACTTAGCTCGGCAAAATTTTCGCCCATTTCGCCCGGAAGGTATCACAGAATCCCTTTACCGACCGTTCTTGAAGAGCTGGATGTATTTCGATAAACACTTCAATAACTGCGTATACCAGATGCCGCGCATCTTCCCGGATGCCTCCACGGATAATCGGGTTATTTGGATAACAGGAGTCAGCGCTTCAATGGCGTTTTCCTGCTTTATGAGTGACTGTGTCCCTGATCTGCAGGGACCTGCAAAGGTGCAATGCTTCCCCCTCTATCTCTACGACGAAGCCGCCCAGGCCGCAAAGGATGATTTGTTTTCCGAGCCGACTGAACATGGCTTACGCCGCCGCAGCGCGATTACCGACGCCGGCCTTGCCCATTTCCAGGGTGCCTACCCTGGCGAAAAAATCAGTAAGGAAGACCTGTTCTATTACGTCTATGGCATCCTCCACTCTGCGGACTACCGTGAGCGCTTTGCCGACAACCTGGGCAAGGAGCTGCCGCGCATCCCGGCTGTGAAGAAAGCAGCTGATTTCTGGGCTTTCAGCAAGGCTGGCTGCGCCTTGGCCGATCTTCACCTGAACTACGAAACCGTCGAGCTGTACCCGCTTACTATCGAGGCCAAGGGCGCGCTCACCAATGCCGATTACCGCGTTGAGAAGATGAAGTTCGCCAACAAGGGCGACAAGAGCACCGTCATCTACAACCACCGCATCATACTCAAGGGCATCCCCGAAGCAGCCTGGGACTATGTGGTGAACGGTAAGGCTGCGTTGGACTGGGTGATGGAACGTCAGGCTGTGCGTACAGACAAAGCCAGTGGAATCGTCAATGATGCGAATGACTGGGCTGTTGAGACCATGGGTAATCCCAAGTATCCGTTGGAGCTGTTCCAGCGAGTGGTGAGTGTTAGTATTAAAACTCAGGTTATTGTCAAGGATTTGCCTCCATTAGAGATTTAGTTAGAAAATTAAACCATGTTGGGGCGGCGTTTTAAGAATTTTCTCTGGACTCTCTCTTCCCCTGTATGGCAGGGGGAGGATTGGTAGTTGTAGGAGGGGCTTATTTGATTAAGAACGCATGGGAAACCTGGGGAAAGGGCTATCGCGTCCGCTTAAAAATACCAAGATACCATCGTTCTGAATTCTGAATTTTGCTAGGTGTTTTCGCCATCCGCTTACATTTGGGAAGCCGGCTTGGATCGTGGAGGGGCCAAATTTAATTTGGCCCCTCTCAAGTTTCCGTTTACGCTCATGATTAGGCTGGCTTAAGATTCATCCTGGCCTCAAATATCAACAGATCGCTTTCTTCGTTGTTGATCATCATGTTGACCAGGCGAGGACTTACTTCGATATCACCGCCTAGCGTCGCATGCACGGTTTCGGGGTAGCGTTCGAGCATCAGGTCTACCAAGCCATGGCTGTAGCCATCCCGGATGAGCTTGATCTTGGTGTCATCTGCAGTGCCGTATTTGATGAGCTTGTAGAAGCCAGGATCCAGGGCACCTACCCCATTCAGCACCTCGACGAACTTGAAGATCTTGTTGTCGAAGAAATCGTCCTCATCCTTGAGACGGACGATCGCCAGGTTAATCCGCTCAGCGTCATCCTTCTGGGAAATCCTTACCCAATTTTCGTACTTGCTGTCGCGGTACTTGGTATCTCCCCATTTCCCCACGAACACGTGATCGCTATGGCTCGTCTCGACCAATTTTCTCCAGTACGCGAGAGTCTGCCGGATCGTCTGCTTGACGCTGAGTTTCTTAAGCTTCCAATCCAAGATCATGGCGTAAAAATTCCGAGCAGGCTCTTGCCTGAGACGTATCAGGTCGCTGTACTCTCGGCTGTTATCAAAGTGATCAACGAACGATTTGGAGATGGCAAGCATCAGCCTGTCAACGGTGTTGATAACGCCGTTTGCCTCGATGGCTCGCTTGATCTTCCGTTCAATCGCCTCTTCTTCTGCGAACACATCAATTTCACTGATGCTGTTCGCAATGAGGAGCTTGCCCACCTGAGTTGTCACATACCGACATTCCCGGTCTTTAACCACACCAGGATGTAGATTTTCGAGACGAGCCACGGCGTCGTCGTAGAGAACCGACACCTTCCCATCGATGATCTTAGTAGCTTCAAGCAGAACGTTGCTGACCGTGTCCTTGACTACTTTGGAGACGTTGACCGATTTATCATAGAAAGTCTCAAGCGCCGCATTGTCGCGGGTGTAGCCATTCACGCCCAACAGGTAGATACTGGACTCCAGCTTTTTCAAAGCAGCCTCAGCGCCAGGCGCGAAGACCTCACTGAATCGGTTAACGCGCCCGATCAAGTTCTTGAATTGAGATGGCGTCAGCTTTTTCTTCCCTTTGAAGTAATCAAAGACAAATAGTCGCTCGATCGGCAGGTTCACTCCTTCCAGAAGCGTGGAGTTGCAGACCAGGAACCTCATCTGCTTGGAGCTGCTGAACAGGTTCTCCAGATACAGGCGGATGGTGTCAGGGATCGAACCATGGTGGTACATCACCCCTTTGAGCAGGCAGCCGATCAGTTTGTAGCGTCGGTCAAAAAGCTCTCCGAGCTCGGCACAGGCCGTCTGTATCAGCGGGCAATTCACGGGTGGTAACACCGCTGCCAGCTCGACCGCGAATGACTCAATGCTTTTCTTTCTGTTGCCATAAACGATGTTTTTGGACAGTGCTTCGCCTTTGATGAGCTCGAAGCAGTTGGCATACCTCCGGTCAAACTCCATCCAGTCATTCAAGAAATGGTCATAGAGCTTAAGCTTTGTCCGGTCCCTCCCAACCCTGAAATCCTTTATGTAGAAGCGCTCAGACTTGATGTACTCGTCGATTTTGAACCCGCTCGGGACCATGTCCAGGAAGCGCACACGGACGTTGAGCTCATCGCAAAGGAAGGGGGTCAGGAACTTGAATGATGTCTCAGGGTTACGAGCTCCTAAGATACACAGCATAGCCGCCAGTAGCTCACTTCTGCGGTCGCTTTGCAGCAGGTTGTGGGCCTCGTCGACGAAGACCATGTCGAAGGTCAGTCCGGCGTTTTCGTTCAAGAGCCTGTTGAGCCGTTCCTGGGTTAGGACAAATGCCCTGTTATTTCGCTCAACCGAATACATCTCGGGGTGGGTGACCACCTTGCCCAAGCCCTCGATGTCTGCGTAGATCAACCGCTTCTTCGTTTGGGCAAGTAGGGCCTTCGAGGGGACGAGGATAAGCACCCGCTTCTCCGGATTCTCCCTCACCGATTGGATGATGAGCTCAGATTTGCCGTAGCTGGTCGGAGCAACTACGACTGACGACTTACGGTACTCCGACTGCACAAATGTTCGTAGGGCGTCCTGTTGCTCAGTGAGCACGATGCCCTGATCACGGAAGGTATCGACGTAGCTACCCACGATGTTTCTGATAAACGACTCGCTGCGGTGGTCGTCTTCGGAAAAATAGCTGCTGATAACCGCTGAGACAGGGTGTAAGCCACTGTCGAGCGCCACATCATAGAGCGCCTGGTACTGACCAGTGGCGTTCCCGTAAAACAGGATGATGCGGTAGCCAAGACGCCGAATTTCCGGGGTTTTGTGGTTAAGGAGCAGCACGGCGATGGCCAGTAGCTTTACGGTCTGCGTGTTACCCAATTCCTCTCCCTTGAGGAGCTGGAAATACAGATCCTTAAACTTGGTGTTGCCCAGCTTCCTGATGGTCAACTCTTCCATTCTACTGCTCCGCCTCCTGCCTCAAGAACTCTTCCAGCTTTTCCATAGTGCCCTTGTGCAGGGAGAGTACCCACACCGTCTTGAAAACCGCCTCTGCCACAAGCTTCGTGGTGAAATTCGATATGGTCTTCTCAGCGATGGCCTGGGACACATCGCTGAACAGGGCAGAGACCAGAAACACATGATTGTCTGAAGCAGTCGCCCCATCTTCTTCAGCTAAATCGCCTTCCAGCTCCAAGATCTCAATGACGGAGTCCCGGTAGTTGGATTTATTGTGGATGGCGTTTTTTGCGGCGTTGATGGCGTTGAGCCAATGGTTGAGCTCCGGCTCAGCCAAGCGCTTCTTGAGATCATCCCGAGCTAGGCGCAACAGCGCACTGGTGGCCGAGCAAGAAGTCTTGTCAGCCCCTCGACCACCCGATTTGACCTCGGTGATCCAGACGTTGTTGGTTGAGGTCTCGTACAGAAGGAGATCGAAGCCCTTCCGAATGCTCTTTTCTTCCATGTTGAAGAACGGCGAGACGACGTCGAAATCGGGGAAAAGCTTCAGAATGATGACGTGCGATAGTAGCTCGCCGAGCATGCCGATCCGTGTTTCCCAGGGCTTTTTGCAGTAGCGCTCGTTCCAGAAATGCCTGATCGTCGCAGGGTATTTGTAGATTGCCCTGTCCTTGCTAGCTTGGTCGGCTCCGTGGCAGATTCGTGTAAGATTCTCCCTCAGTGCGAACTTGAGCTCATCAGAAAAGTCTTCAACACAACACAGAGCATACTGGTCTACTTGCTTGAAGCTCACGCCATCCATAACACTTCCCACAAGCACGGAACCGCAGAGTCCTCATGCGGTTGCTGCGCACGATCAATGATCTCGCCCTGATTAAGAAGGGCACCAGTTGGGCATCAGTGCACGCATGTGAATGCAATCCGGGTATCCCCAATGGCGGCACTGTGCCTGCATTCCTGCAAAATAGCGTGATCAGTGGATGGTGGTAAACAAGATTGAATAAAACTTATGAAGATAGTCAGAAGATTACGTTTAACTGTATTTATATACAGGTTATTGATATAGGTTACCGTAAGAAAATGGAGTCGTCCCTAATTCTCCTAATGCGCGAGATGACACAACGAATCGCCGTTTTCGAGCTTGTTCCGTCATTCTTGACATATTACACACCCGAATGCTCCGACCTCCGTACACGCGGCAAAAAATGACGACAGTAACCAATAGAGCTGGACGAAGTACGGGCTGGCGGTGTGACCCGCTTCGATGTCTTGGAACTCTTGCTCAACTGCGGCCTTGCTCAGTGATGAGGTCACAATGGCCACCCGTTTGAAGGTGTGAGGGGCACTCCTGCAAAAGTCCACAGCAGTTCGGGAGTCAGCGGGTGTACCTCGGCACGTGCGATGGATATGTGTCTTCACCCTGTTATTGGTATAAAGCCGACTCCATCGAGCGAATTTCTTGGTCATGGCCGGTGCGGGTAAATTGAGATTGCCCAAGTTTTTGATAGCCTGGCTGACAGAAACGTGGAACGCGCCGGCGCCGAGAGTCAGCTCACCGTGCTTAGCATGGTAGAAGGTGATTCTTGGGGAGGCTGGGTCTGTTCGGAAGCCAATAAAATCTGCCCATTCATCACCGAGATCATCGCAGACCATGACATCGTCTTCGGGCGCGACCGTCGATAATACCGCGCCAAACGTGGAGTCAGGATCGAACGTATGATGGGCAGCGGTAAAGGCACCTTTCTCATCCGTGACAGTAGCCAGCTCTGCATTGCCAAAGAGGTAGCCCAGGAACTGACTGCCACCGTTCACCAAGGAGTCGTCTTGGTAAAGGTTGCCGTCCAGGTAAGCGAATCGGGGCTGGTCGAACAGGACGATGAATGTGTTTTCTTTGTCGATGAACTGCTTAAGCAGAACGCGATCTTCGTCCGCCCCTAGAGCGAACTGGGTGTCCTCGACGTAGACATCGGCGAGCAGAGGTAACGCTAGGCGTTTCAGAGCGATTCGTGTTTTGTTGATCGCCATTTCACCCACTTCGACGCCTGTTGCAAGCTGGGACACGAGCAGTTTGCCGGCAGCGTTTTTAGCAACTCCCAAGACGTCTGTCAGCTCAGCAAGTATCGGATCGACCTCTACCTTTGGCAGTTCTCGATACACCCCTCCGTCCCGCTTGACCAGGCGTATAACTTTGTCGTCAAAGATGGCCTGTCCGAGGATGGCGGTATCAACCGCAAATTGGGTAGGACTAGCCGTCAGATCCGATAGCTCCAGTGGTCGCGCGAAAGCTGCCAGAAAAGGGGAGGACGATGGCCTTCCAGGACGAGGGCACAGGCGGTCAATGATACTGCAGGCGTATTCAACCAATTCCAGATGCCCAGCACGATCCGCCCGAAGTGAAATCCGCCCGGTTCGCGGTGTTGTTGAGAAGTGCTCGTCCGCCTCAGTGAAGCTGTAACCCAGCGGGGCAAATCGTGCCGAGGAGGCCATGCCCACGTTGTTCTGAAGGTTCTCGCCCTCAAGCGTCTTACTGCGTAAAGCAAAGCGGGACAGCGTCATATGACGCAGCCTAACCCGGGCAAATACTGAATCCTTGCTGGTGAGCCCACGATCAACGTCCTGGGCGCCGATGCGTTGCAGATGCCGCTTGGTGAAATCAGCGGGGACGTCGATCTGGGATTTGAAAATGGCGACGTAATCACGGTGCTCGACGATCAGCAAATATCCGGTTACCCGGTCAATCACGGCGCTAGATCCAGGCAGGAAAGCTGGCGTCTTGTCGAATTGGAAGCACAGAGCAGACCAGATCGAAGTCCTGTGAGGCTGCCGTAAGAAAGAGAAAAGATTGTTCGAGGGAGACGGGTGGGCACCCCTAATCGCCCGGAACAAAGCAGTGATCGCGCCCGTTGTGATCGGAGCTTTTAGGCGGTAGAAGTAGCAGGATTTGCTGGCTAGAAGCTCATCGATCATATCCGTTTCCCTACGGCAGGGGTAAAACGAGGAGTCAATCAAGCGGTGACGGTAGCCCAATGCCATTAAGGCTGTCTAGATGGATACGCTTCAACAGAGCATGGCTGTTGGCGAGCAATGACTGGCCGGTTTGGATCGTATGCAAGTCGGTAGTGACTATCAAAATCAGACACTCCCTCTGGGGGGCAATGTCCATGATTTATCTAAACGACGAACGATCAGCCGCATGGTCAGTAAATAGTAGTACCGAGTCGCGTCGCGGCGTCGATCTAGTCGATGTTCAAGGAACCATGTCACATGCTTTCTCTGCCAAGCCCAAGGCGTTTTTCGTTGCCATCGCTCTGCAATTTCAGTCTGGATGATTTTCGCCTGCCGCACATGGCGTTGCCGGGTTGCGTGCGAGCCAGTCAGTACGCCAGTCAAGAACAGCTCCATATCGAATGGCAGACTCATGACCGCCCCCCAATGTAAGCCGCGACCACGTCGATCCGACCGTGCCCAAGCTCGTAACTGATTCGCCTCCGGGCCTCGCCATCAAGGTTCCTATCTACCTGGCAACATTTGCCACCATTGATTGGCGCGAGGAATTGGGTGATCTGCTCGTAGCGCTCACATGCGTACGCCGCTCGTAGCTCATGGAAGCCTTTGAGGTTGTGTGCATGGAGGATGTCCCGCGCAGATCGGGCGAACTCCTGCAGAACCGCCAGGTAACGTTCGTTTGGCGCAATCAGGTTGCGGCTACCCTCAGGTGACACCTGCCGTGCAAACCCAAGTGCGTCTTGAACATGGTGGTCTACCACAATCCATCGTGGCGCTGAGGCGCCAGCGCGGCCGCCTTTGGTGCCATCCTGGATGTTGATCCTGCCTAGGTCGTGAGCCTCACGGCTCAGCCGTGGCAAGTCGGCTAGGATGGCCTCACGCAAGCGCATGCCGGTGGCTCGCGCCAAAAGAACGATCGCGGCAGCGCGTGGGTGATGATGGCTGCACAGCGCATCGACGATCTGTTTAACCTGTTTGCGGTCTTGGCCCTGCGGCACCGACTGCCGAACTCCGCTGCGCTGCATACCCAACGCCTTACTCGGACTGGGCAATTTCACGCACTGATCACCGCGAAGTGCCGCCATGGTCCTGTTAACGCTGGACAGCCGATTTTGTGCAGTGCTAACGGCGAGATCGCCGCGCCCAACCAGGTCGCGCAGATACGCCGCATAGTCCGCCAATACCTTCCGATCAATTTGCCGCGCATCATTGATACTCGGCCCCTCTTCGGAGCGGCACCATTTGACGAATGCCTGCCACCGATCACAGTGTGCCTTCACCGTGCCGTAGTGACCGCCGCCGAACATGTCTTTCAACACTTGCGGCCCTGCATAGCTCAATTGCCTGCCGTAGCCGAAATTACGACCATCGCGCCTACCCACCAATGCCATGTCGGTCACCTCATCTCTTGCTCTCCGGTCCTCGCCCCACGTCATCCCGCCAAGAATGTTGAGTGTTATCAGGGATCAAGGCCCCTGCGACCTGTGGGGATGTCCTCTAACGCGGGACTGGCGGCTCCTTACGTCCGGGAGCAAGGGCATCTCATGATCTGGCCTCCTGTACACCGTTACCGGTGGGCGGGTGGAGGCAGCACTGGCTGACGAGACTAGCGCCTGAAGATCCTGAGCCATGTGCAAGCAGCAATGCGATGACCGGGGCATACCT
>Ga0213821_1001174_pt1 | contig 12818 bp, 12 predicted proteins | sample MC6MC0909MG_FD_179894 | JGI IMG/M metagenome (GOLD analysis project Ga0213821, IMG submission 179894) | Enriched soil aggregate microbial communities from Iowa State University, Ames, United States - MC6-MC0909-MG | ecosystem: Environmental > Terrestrial > Soil > Unclassified | place: USA: Iowa...
AAAAGCCTATTTGTTAAAATGCCGGCACAAAATGGTCTTTATGTAGGATAGGAACGGTTTGATTTACATTTAACTGGGTGCAATACCTAACATCAGCTTCAAATCCTCGTTCACGTAATTCCCGCCCGCTGCCACAGTCCCAAATGAATTTTTCTAAATTTCCATTTATATTTTGAAAAGCCCTCTCTTCACCGTTTTTTAACAATTCTGTATTTTAATGATATAACAATTTTATTAATTGATAAAACAATAAATTGCATTATTTTTTTATGAAACTTTTACAAGCAAAATATAGTCAATATATTTAGGCACTTTGGAATAAAGATGCCTTCTAACATAATCTAAATAATTTTTCATAAAAAGCAACTTTCCAAAATATTGTATTTTTATTATAGTAGATTAAGAGATGCAAGTTTTACCAAATGGAGAGGATTGTCTAGATTGAATAAAATGAAAAAGAAGAAAAAAGGGAATGTCTCATTGAGAATAAACATCATATTCTTTGTTGTCTTTATATTATTTTCAACGCTAATTCTTCGACTAGGAATGTTACAGATTGTACTTGGAGAAAATTTTCAGCGGGAGATAGACCAAAAAGAGATTGTTCCAATTAATTCATCTGTGCCTCGGGGGAAAATATATGATACGAACGGAAAACTGATTGTTGGAAATAAACCTTTAAAAGCCATTACTTATACTCGTTCCAATTCAGTTACACTAGATGAAATGTTAGACATTGCAACAAACTTAGCTAACCTCATTAATAAAGATTCTGAGGAAGATTTCAAAGCAATTACAAAGCGAGATCGTCAAGACTTCTGGATTATGAATCATCCCAAATTAGCTAATGCCAAAATAACGAAAGAAGATAAAACTAGGCTACAGAAAAAAGAGTTAGATAAAAAGGAATATGATAAGGCAATTTATGATTTAACAAGGGAAAGAATTACGGAAGAAGAGCTAAATTCTTTTTCGAAACAAGAACTAGAAGTATTGGCAATTTTTCGCGAGATGTCTAGCGGGCAAGCGTTATCACCACATATCATAAAAAATAAAGATGTGACCGATGAAGAGTATGCGATTGTAAGTGAACACCTTGATTCCTTACCAGGAGTGGATACGACAACGGATTGGGACAGGGATTTTTTATTAAAAGATACTGAAGGTAATGGACCATTAAGCTCCGTTTTAGGGAAAATAACAAGTTCAAAAGAAGGCTTGCCTAAAGATAGTCTCGATTACTTACTAGCTCAGGGATATAGCAGAAATGATCGTGTAGGAAAGAGTTATATTGAACAGCAGTATGAGGAAGTCTTGCAAGGTCAAAAAGAAACGGTAAGGAATGTTACGGATAAATCAGGGAATGTTTTGGAATCTCAAGTATTTAAAGAAGGAAAAAGTGGGAATGATTTAATTTTATCAATTGATATTGAACTTCAACAAAAGATTGATGCGATAATTCAAGATAAACTAAGTCAAGCTAAAGTTGGTCAGCCCTATATGGATAGAGCCCTAGTCTCCGTTATGAATCCAAAAACAGGGGAAATGCTTGCTATGGCCGGTAAGCAATATGTAGTAGATAATGAAACGAAAAAAACCGAAGTAAGAGATTTTGCATTAGGAAACATGACAACTTCCTATTCAATGGGTTCCGTTGTAAAGGGAGCAACCGTATTAACCGGGTATCAAACAGGAGCAATCGTTCCAGGGCAAAGCTTATATGATCAACCTTTGAAATTTAAGGGTACAAATGTAAAAAAATCATGGAACTCAGTAGGATTTGGTTCCATTAATGATTTATATGCTTTAAAAAGATCATCCAACGTATATATGTTCTTAACGGCTATGAAAATTGGCGGGCAACAAACGTATATTCCAAATGGGCCTTTAACCATAAACAAAGTTGAAGCTATAAACAAATTCCGAAAAAACTTTGCTCAATTTGGATTAGGGGTTAGAACGGGAATTGATCTTCCTGGTGAACAAACAGGATACGGTGCTGGACAAATACCCCCTGATGCCGGTAAAGTTTTAGACTATGCAATTGGACAATATGACACATATACGCCATTGCAACTTGTTCAGTATATTTCAACCATTGCAAATGGTGGTTTTCGGATTCAACCGCATATAGCAAAAGAAATTCGGATGCCAACTAATAATTCGGATGAACAAGGTCCTATTATTCAAGAAATTAATCCAACTATATTAAATAAAGTTGATATGAAAGAATCTTGGATTAAACATGTTCAAGAGGGGTTAAAATTGGTCGTCAATGATCCCCTAGGCACAGGATATGGCACAATCAAAAATAAACAATATAAGATTGCTGGGAAGACAGGGACAGCAGAAGCATTATATGATGGGCCTTTACCAGGTCACCCAATGTTATGGAATGTAACCTTTGTCGGCTATGCTCCATATGACAATCCTGAAATTGCTCTTTCAGTTGTCGTCCCATGGTCAACTACTGATAAAACACATACTAATTTAGAAATAGCTGATGAAATTTTTAAAGCATATTTTGATTTAAAAAACGCTCGCATTAACCAAGGATTAGATACACCAAGTACTACTCAAAATGTTGAGGGGAATGAATAGACTCTAACTAGAGGAAAATCAAGGATTTGGAATGGAATGGAATATGTAGTTCAGATGAGGGGCGACCTTTGAATGTCTCTAAACATTGATTGACACTTAAATCCCAATATAAAAGAGCTGAAGCTTGCTCTTTTATATTGGGATTTGTTTCGCTAAATTTATGTAAGCTATCGTTCCTTTTTGTTTGGGTTATAGTATTTTTCACTGTATAAGTGATACTTTAATAACTAATAAAGTAACAAATCAATTGCTTTTAACATAGAAAACTATTTTTAAAGATGGGTTTCAATCTCAACGTTATCCCTTAAAATAATCACCTTTTCGTTATATTGGCTTAGGATTTTAAGTATTTCAGGTTTACTTTCGTTTTCAAAATAGACGTTCCACTGAAACATTTTCTTAAACATTTTGAATGAAGGTTTATAGTTTGCATGTTCAAGTCCAATTTTTTGTAAAATAAATCTCTTTGTAATTCTATATTTTCTTTTTAAAAAATCAGTATCTAAAAAAATAATCCATTCTGCATTCTGAAAACTTTGCGATACCCATTCATGATGAACACCTTCTACAATCCAAGCATCAGTTTGAACAATTGTATTCAAAATTTCATTTCTTTCATCATCGGTTCTTCTTTTATCCCCAGATTTAAAACGTCTCCAGACAACATTATCTAATTCGTAAAACGGAATATTTAGCTTAGATGAAAGATTTCTAGCTAAGGTTGTTTTTCCACTTCCCACGGATCCAATAATGTGTATTTTGTTTGGAATGTTCCTTTTCACTTTTACCACCACTTTTTTAATACTTCCACAAAGCCCTGTACCATTAAAGAATATGCTGTTTCTGTACTTCCATTTAGCAGGGCAATATAGAAGTATTAATAAGGAAATATTATATCAATGAAGCTCATTCTTCTATTTGGATTGAAAATGGTAAGGTTTCAATTATCTTAAGGCTTCCATCCTCTGATTTAATCTTAATTTTAAATTCTTGTGCTCCCTGAAAAATTCGAATTGGATTTATCATTGAAACAAACAATTCTCCTTTAGCATTTGGACGGAAAGTTATTTCGCCAATCATTTCTCCAGCCTGGATTTTAACATTTTCTTTAGGCCCAAACGTTACACCGCCTTGATCACTTCCTTCAATAGAAATACTATACGGTTTTTCACTACTGAGACCTTGGGCAAACACTAGGACATTAACCTCATGCTGTTCAAGATTAATTTTTACGTAACCATGTCCATTTAGAAGTGGAATTTCACTGTTTTTATGAATTTCATATACTTCAATTGGATTTTCATTAGTCTTTTTAGAATAGGGCATTTTCGTGATCACAATTGGTTTATTTGGGTCAGCTTTTGGAATTAGCTGCGGTCCACTGTTATTTGGCATCGCTTCAACACTTTGGGGTTCTGGTGGAATTGGATCGTTAATATTGTCCCTAATGATGAATTTTTGTTGACGACGTTCGCTATTTACAACTGAATTCTTCTCGGGTTGATTTTGTACTTTTGCATCCTCTGATTGATTACAGCCAAATAAAGAAGCGCTTAGAATCAGAGTTAACGAAAATAACATAAATCTTTTCAATTTCACCCCTCCAAAATATCTAAAATAGACGATACCTTTTCCCTTCCGTTACTTAATAATATAGTAATTCTTTCCTTAACTATACTTCGCTTGATAAAAAAGTACGGCTATATATTTTCCATTGATAGTATTGAAATGCTAATTGAGTTCCGATGGTGCTTAGCAAGGTAGAATCTCCTGAACCAGATGGGCCCATGATGGATACCATCTCCCATGTATTCCTTAGAAACATTTTTTAAAGATATATGGTTCAACAAATCCCCCCTCTTTTAATTGATCTATTTCAAATACGATTGTGCAAGTTTCATTAGTTCGCCTTCACTAATGTTTCCTCTTAATTCCAAACTAATGACTTGTTTATTTTTATTTTTAACATACATGCTTATTCTTTTTCCTGATTCTCCTAAATCTCTTGTAATAGAAAATGCGTCCTTGCTTTTGAAAGGAATTACCTTTTCATTCGAATGAATCTTCCAAATCACCTTTCTTCCCTTTTTATTTAACAGTTGTTCACTATCTTCATCTAAAGACTGGCTTACGTAAACCCATTTATCCCCTTTATGCCATATATCCCAATACGTTATAGGTCCTTTGAAATTTTTGGCTGAAAGTCCGGGAGGATATTCGATCACTCCTCTAGATACCTCTAATGGCATATTTACATCAATTGAAGGTCTCATAATTTTGAAAGGTGCTCTTTTTTGTGAATCCTTTAAATCAAAGTTTTTTCTGGATTCAATCATCATACGGTAACTCTCAAATCCAGTTATCTGTATACTCGTCGGTGGTAAAACCGGCCTAACTTCAAGGTTATGCCATTTGTAATAAACTGAACCTGCCTGATGGATGCCCTGAAAATCATTCTTTTTATGGGTTTGGTTGCCAATTAGAATAAAACATAATAGGCCCGCGGTGACTAATGACATTGAGACTTTAAACCATTCCCAATTTAGAATAGACCGCCGTACCTTAGATTTATTGTCAATTTTTTCACGCAATTGGTTTTTAACAATATCCTTTCTTTCGTTTACCCAAATGATTTCTTCTTCTAACTTATTTACCTTATAAACTAACGGTTGACGACCATTCAATTGTTTCATCCTCCATCAATAAGAATTTTTCAAGATTATTGGTGGCTCTATGGAGAGTGGTTTTTACTTTGGCCTCTGACCACTCTAATATTTCCGCAGTTTCTTTTATAGAAAACTCCTTGATTTTTCGTAACACAAATACCTCACGTTGTGACGGATTTAGTCGTTTCAACGCTGCTAATAACATTTTGCCTTCTTCTTTAATTTCTACTATTTTTTCTGTTGAGAGATATTTAACATTCTCTCTTTTTAGGACATTCAGCAACTTTTTAACTTTCGATTCTTTGCGAAAAAAATCCATTGTTGTATTGTGTGCTGCCCTAAATAAAAAGCTTTTCACTTTAGCTACGTCTTGAATGCTGTCATATTTTTCATAAACCTTAAGAAAAGTTTCCTGTAACAGATCCTCTGCTGTTTGAGGTTCTTGAACAATTGCGTATATGTATTTTAAAAGGGACACGCTATATTCCTCATACCACCGAAAAAATAGTTGATCTTTTATCGACTCCATTTTTGTTCCTCCCGTTTAGATACTAGAGAGACGCAATACATTGAAAAAAGTTACAGTTTTTAAAATTCAGTAACTTATCAATAAAAAAAGACATTCAATATGATTATAGAGTAGTTTCGATAATAAAAAGAGAATTATAAAAAAATTCTTTCAATTAATAAGATGGAGGTGTAAAATTACACTATAATGAAGATATAACAAATTAGAGGAGACTGAATATGAAAAATGGTGGGTTTTTTGGGTTTTTAGCGTACTTATTTTTATCATCACCTATATGAATTCCTTTTTTATCACGAGTAAAATTGCCTATGCATCCCAATCTGAGTGCAAGCCAATGTTTATTTTTACACCACAGAATGTGCTCTATTGTAGTGAAATTTATCCGATTGATATTTTTTTAATATCTTTAAAAACAAAACCGCTTTCGTATATTTGTCTAATTTCAGGAATTTATTTAATTGGTTTCATCCTTTATTTATTAATCCGTCTAATCATGAAAAGTCGGGAGAATCGTATAAAAGCTCGATGAATATTTATAGGGGTTAGATTTGATGTGCTTTTCTAAAATCTTTTTGTCAAAATTGTAATATGATTTCATAACATTAACTCGGAGGTTATTGGCGACCATTGGGGATAGTTCCTCAATTTCTAATAGGAATCAATTAACCTTTCCAACATGAAAAAGAGCCTAGATTTCCAAGCTCTTTCATTATTAATTCTTCTTCATATGGATTCCAGCTGTTTGAAAAATAATTCCTTGCAATCTGCCAATTGTGGAGTGATAATTTAGGATATTCAGCAAATTTACCGTAAAACTGTTTCTTCTTTCTTAATGGCTTTTACATTCTTAAGCCTTATCCATTGCGTCTTCTTCCTTTCAGCTAACAATTTTTTTATTTCTATAACAGGAAACTGCTCCTTGCCAATTAAGATTTCAGTATTAGATAAAGTGATAAAGACTTTATTCAGTAAATTTTCTCCATTTTTTAGTTCAATATGAATGATTTCCCCAGATTCCAACTCGGCTAAGACAGGGAACCTTCTTAAAAAAAATTGTTTACTGTAATGGTCCATTTTCTTATTGATCAGCAGATTCCCTAATAAAAATAGAGCAACACATATAGCCACGGACCATAAGCCTAAGTTACTCAAATAAGTGTTTCCAATGAATATTATCAGCAGAAGCCATCCAAATTTAAGGAACCAATAGATAAAATACATTATGTTCGCCCTTTCGAAAATCGACTTTATCTCTATATTCACTGAAATTCAAGGTTTTTTCAACGCAGCTGCTCGTCTTTTTTTGGTAGGATTAGACAATCTCAATGAAAAAAACCGCCTAGCGACGGTTTTTCCTTCTTAGGTTGTTTTTAAATTGGTATCCAATAAATATGAAAAATTTTATTGAAGAACTTCAATTTTAACGCTTTTAAAAAAAATGAGAAACTGAATTGTTCATTCATATGATTAAAAAACATCAGTAATTTTGACAACACGCTTTTATATCTTTTAATAATCACCGATATCGATAATGCCGTCCGCATGTGAACGATGTCTTTACTTTCATAAAATCATACATGAGTGCAGCTTTCCTTCCTTTATCCGTATACCTATTCCTTTTAGAGCGAAGGCACTCCATAAATTCAGCATCACACTGACAAGGGGAGATTCCTCGACTTAGGCAGCGGTCATGTCTTTGGCAGCAGGCATCTACATCATTAATGGGTGCGCCTGGCCCGCTGCAGCCAGGACCGCACCATCGATACCCTGGAAAAATGCACCACGAAAACGGATTTCTTCTCCTTCTATTTTGCAAAACACCACCCCCTGAATTAAATTGACCAGTTAACTTTTTGATGAGTTCGTTAATAATAAAATATGAAATTCTAATCAAAGTGAAATGGCAAAAACCCAAAACATGTCCATATAATATAAAGAAAAAAATCGCAAGAGATCACCCCTTGCGATTTTTTTCTTATAACTGATGGAAGAGTTTTTTTAAACATCCCCGATCAACAAATGGTACTAACCTTGTTTCTGCCACAGTTCTTTGATTGGTATAATCCTTCGTCTGCCCTGCTCAATAAGGAATCAATCGTATCACCAGTGTGAGATTGTGTCACCCCAAAACTTGCAGTAAGGTGACCCGCGCCATAAAAACTATGTTCTTCAACCTTTTCTCTAAGAAGTTCTGCAAGTTTTACAGCATCCCTTCCTAAAACTTCGGTGATCACTATAAACTCTTCCCCGCCCCAGCGGCCTAAAAGGTCACGTTTGGCAAGGTTAATTTGGATAAGTTCGGCCAACTCCTTTAAAACGGAGTCACCAGTTTTATGTCCATAATGGTCATTAACCGTCTTAAAATGATCGATATCAAAAAAAATGATTGAAAAGCACATGTGCATTTCTTGACAGTCGTTCAACTTATTTTCTAGCCATTCATCAATTTGATGCCGGTTGGCAATTCCAGTTAAGGCATCTACGTAGGCGTACTTTTTAAACATTTCCACCTTGGCATATGCTTTAAACATATGCTGGGCATATAAAAGGACAATAATATAGACAAAACTTGCGAAGTAATATTGGAATAAGGAATCAATCGATACTAAGGAAAGGCGGTTCATGTACATGATCCCATCTGCCAAAGTAATGGCGGAAATACCTATTGAGAAGTAAAATCCACGCTTTATCCCCAGAGTTAAAAAAACAAACATAAAATAGATTGGCATCCAAACAATAAAGTCACCTAAAGATCCGCCAATTTGATTCAAGGAATTATGGACGGCATCAATAAAAGTGGTGACGTGATACACACTGATCAAAGTCAAATTGGAATATTCGATAAACCGTATAAAACTATTCTTATATAGAAAAATCCAACTGATTGCAAACCAAACTGTTAGTGTACTATTTATAATAAAATTAAGTTTATTTTCGGCATCAGCATTTTGCATTAGTGTATTTAAAATAAGTGCAATAAAAATACACGGAACAACCCACAGGTATACACTTCTCTTGAGTTCATCAAGTGATTCAAATTGTTTAAAAAACATCGGATTACCTTCTCCCCAACTAATCAATTCGATTAGTCCAGCCAAAATCCTCAATAACGGCAGCATTCTGGCAATAGACCCCCGTTCAGATCCCGGCGGCTCACATAGCCTCATTAGTTTGGTTTTATTTCTATATATTTAGCCATACTAATTTCATTTCGGTAGATAACGAAATTTCTACTAATTTCTAGTTCCCAGTAGGAAAATAAAGTCATTATATAACTATTTTAATTGAAATTTTGCAGCTTTTATATAGCATTCTTGCTTAATGATTGTAGTATTTTTGTCTTTTTTTTCTAAATGTACAGCATTGAATTGTCTTATTCACTTCGATTTGTAAGGTAAAACAAAATGGAGGATTTTTAAATGGAGAAATTTATTTAATATAGTCGGTTTTCATTATCCTAACGATAAATATTTCGTGGGTTCGGTCGCTTATAACCTCAATTAGTGACCGGAAACACGCTTTTCTCTTGAAATTGAAAAACAATGAAACTAATGTAATTTATGGTAGATTAATATATTAAGAAGAATTGAAATGAGGGTGGACTTTCATGTTAGAAAAATTCTCTGTTTATATGACAGCTTTTAGGCAAGAAAGAATGATTAGAGTATACCTTCCGGAAAGCTACAACAATGAAAGTAAGAGCTATCCCGTCCTTTATATGCATGACGGGCAAAATGTTTTTGAAGATAATGGTGCGATTAAAGGGATATCCTTAGGGATGAAAGACTACTTAGATGAGAGCGGTCTAGAAATCATTGTCGTGGGGATTGACCTAAATCCGGAGGGTGAGGAGAGGGTCAACGAATACTGCCCATGGGTAAATGGAGAAATCAGCAAACAAATATTAGGTTATGCCAGTCCATCAGGTGGCAGGGGCGAAGAATATCTAGATTTTGTGGTAAATGAGCTTAAACCATTCATAGACAAGAAGTACCGTACGCTTGAGAATCACACTTCGATGGCAGGAATCTCCTTAGGCGGTCTAATTTCGACTTATGCAGCCTGCCGTTATCCACTTATTTTTAAAAGAATTGCTGCCATATCACCCGGTTTTTATCGGAACCAAGAGGAAATCGAGAATCTATTAAGAAGCTCCGACATGTCCGCCATTGAAAAATTCTACATGGACTTTGGAACAAAAGAAATAGGCGAAGATAAAGAAATGTATAAAGTATTCTTCGATTTAACGAATAGAGTCGTTGAAATATTGAACGATAAAAATGCAAATTTTCACTTTCAACTGATTAAAGATGCCGAACATGCCTATATATTTTTTAGAAAAAGAGTCCCTGCAATGCTATCATACCTATTTTCAGATATTGATAAGGCAAAGTGAAAATGCTCTTTAATTAGTTAAAAAGGTATGGATGATTAAATGCCATACCTTAGCTTCTTTCTTACTTGTCGAAAATCTTAATTTCCATATTACATTCCCTTTACGATTGGTAACTTTACTTCAGAATTCAATTCACCGATGATTAAAACAATTCTAAAGTCTTTTTCCGGCACAACCCCATCCTAGTAAAATCCATCTATCAAAATAAACACATAAAAACCAACATACAGAAGCTAACAATATGAGAAAGGGTGTCAGGCACCATGTGAAAATTTCACATGGTGCCTACACCCTATTTTTAAAATGGTTTTAAGATCATGAGAGCGATGATGATCAAAAAAACCCCATTTTCAAGGTGTTCATATCGAAACAGAACTTTTGATAATAGCCAATAGTCCTCTGGAATCTCATCGCCTTTATGGGATTCTAATAGAGCTTTAATAGGTTTGGACCTTGGTGATAAGACGAGGGGACCAATAGCAAGTGCTGCCAGAAAGAGCACAAGACTTGTTACATACCACCCCATTCGAAACAAGCTTGGATTTAAAAATCCCATTGTCAGACCTGTAATCAGTAACAGGGCGCCGCCAACCATCACAAAAATATGTAATTTGTGTCTAATTTTATAGGAATGTCTTAACTCGGTCATTGTCTTTCCAGATTTAACAACTGTCGTTAAAATAAAGCCTGGCCCCATACCCAAAATAGCTGAAAAAATATGAATGAATACAACAACTTTGTAGAAAGTAATCAATGGTGCCAACCTCCATCTCCTGCATGCTCTTATTTTACCATAAACAATGTGACTTCAATGTAATCTCTTGAAGTCTCATATAGTTTTATAGAGTTTCAGCCATTAATTTCTCATATTTATAATGATATAATGTAAGAAAGCTAGGAGTAAAGATGCACCTGAAAGGGGGCTGCTAACATAAATAAATTCATTAAATTCATCTTTATTTTAATAGGATTTTTATCTCTGGGACTCGGCATTTTGGGGATAATTTTACCCTTATTACCAACCACTCCGCTATTACTTTTAGCATCCTTCTGCTTTGTAAAGGGATCAGAACGGTTTGAGCACTGGTTCAAAGGGACATCACTCTACAAACGTCATTTGGAGAACTTCGTTAAAGAGAGGGCCATGACCTTACAGCAGAAACTTACCATCTTGTTATTTGCTGACGCAATGATTGCTATCGCCTTCTTCTTTCTCGACAATACCATTTTGAGGATCATGCTGCTCTTAATCGTTTTGTATAAATACTATTATTTCATCTATAAAATAAAGACGATCCAGGTTGTAAAAGCGGAACAAAAATAACACAAAATGCAAATGGCACCACCCAAAATGCTGGGTGGTGCCATTTAGAATAATAAAAGATTATTAACTTTCATCTTCCGGATTAATTATCGCCAACATCTGATGGTCTTCCCATTTCCCGTTAATCTTCACATTTTTCAATGCGATTCCTTCTTTATGAAAACCTGATTTCTCCAACACTCGAATCGATCCGATATTGTGAGGCATAACCCCAGCTTCAATTCGATGTAATTTTAGTTCATTAAATGCATATCCCACCAGCAGCTTAACTGCTTCTGTTGTATAGCCTTTTCCATTATGCTTCTTATCTAAAAAATAACCGATGAACGCACCTTGAAGCGCGCCTCTTAGGACTTGAAATAGATTAATAGTACCAATCAATGTTCCATCATGTTTAAAAATTCCAAAATTATATGCTTGATCGGTTCGACTGTCTTCTTCATATTGCTTGATTCTCTCAAGCTGGAATTCAATCGTATAAAAAGTCTCATTCCGCTCCATCGAAAACTTTTCAAAGAAATCGCGATTCTCCATAAATAAATCAAGCAGGGCTTCAGCATCTTTTGTTAAAACTGGTCTTATATAAATGTTTGTTCCTTTAATCATGTAATCTTCCTTTCCCTATTTAAATGCAGAACCATGTATTCATCGTCATAATAAACACCATCTACAATTAGTGCCTTTTCTTCTATTCCGTACGTTTTAAAGCCTAGTTTATGATAAAGCTGTTTCGCTTTTTGATTACTTGCAGTTACGCCTAAATTAATTTTTTCAATAGTATCGATATCTTTGGCTTTGTTGATTGCTTCTGTCAGCAATGCTTTCCCAACGCCTAATCCTTGCTTCTTTGGCGTGACATACATGGCAAAAATGTTTGCCCGGTGCCGGATTTTCACCCGATCCTCCTGAAGCAGTGTGACAACTCCAATTAGTTCTTCATTGTCAAACGCTCCAAAGGTGTAGTTTCCTTCTGCGGTAAAGGTACGAGCAACCTGTTCAAGGGGATTTTCCCTTTTTACAGATTCTTCATAGCTTGATAAAAATGCCTCTGGATTTTGCTTCAGTGCTTCTAATCGTAATGCCCAATAACTTTCAGCATCTGATGGATTTAGTAATCTAATTTCCATGATCAGGCTCTCCTTTTTTCAATCAATTTCTCCTTAATTCTATGAATACCGGAAAAGCCAAGATATTATCTTGATTTTTCAGCAATTAATCACTAGAATCTTTACCTTGACGAATGACTTTTATCAGAAGATCCAGCTTCTCATTTCTTTCTTGATCTAATTTTGTTTTTTCATT
>Ga0213821_1001175_pt1 | contig 12811 bp, 10 predicted proteins | sample MC6MC0909MG_FD_179894 | JGI IMG/M metagenome (GOLD analysis project Ga0213821, IMG submission 179894) | Enriched soil aggregate microbial communities from Iowa State University, Ames, United States - MC6-MC0909-MG | ecosystem: Environmental > Terrestrial > Soil > Unclassified | place: USA: Iowa...
TCGAACGGGATCAGGCGTTCGGTGTCTTGCTTGTCGCCGTACAGCGTGAAAGTGATACCGGCACGATGAAACAGCAAGTCGGCCTCGCGCCGACGTTGCTCCAGCAGCTCCAGTGGGGTGTTCGCCAGCCAGCGGGCGAAGGCTTGATAATGTGGGCGGCAACTTCCGTTAGCCTCATACATTTCATTGAAAAACGCTCGGGACATACCCACTCCTTGCCACGTCTAGTCGGCATTCTTATCGTCGGCGGCGCTATTGCAGGGCGCTGCAGGTCAGCACTGCAATGACGATGCCGAAACGCCTGGGGCAGGGGTGATAAGTGCAGAACGTGCAACAAACAGCCGATGTGCGCTGTTTGCTATCAAAAAAGCGGACCTATTGAGTGGATTACTGGCCAATGGCCGGGGGTCGCCGGCTTAGCCAAGGCTTGGGCATTATCGAAAATGCATCAAAACAGAGCGTGGCGGTCGTTGCCTGTGAAGATGACCCTAAGTGGTGCCTGGCCTGAACCAAGATCAGGTCGAACGCCCTTGCTCAGCCCGCACCGCCGCCATGAACGTCTGCATCGCTGACGACTGCACGCGATTGCGCCGGGTGATCAATCCATAAGGCGGCAGGCGCGGCTCAAGCTGGATCGGCAGCACCGCCAGCAAGTGCCGCCCTGGGTAGTCGTCGACCACCGAACGCGGGGTGATGCCAATCATGTCGGTCTGCTGCAGCAACGACAGCAAGGTCATGATCGAGGTGGTCTCGACGATGCTGCTGGGCAAGTCGATCCGGGCGTTGTGGAACGCCTGGTTGACGATGGTGCGCATCGGGCTTGGATGCTGTTGCAGCACCCAAGTCATTTCCTGCAGCTCGGTCCAGGCGATCTTTTTCACCTTGGCCAGCGGGTGCTGGGCGCCGGTGATCACGCACAGCTCCTCTTCGCCGAGGCTGTCGAACTGCAAGTCGTCGGTACGCGCATTGCTCGGGATGCGCCCCAGCACTACATCCAGCTGGTCCTGTTGCAGGGCCTGGACCAGGACATCGCTGGTGTCCACCTGCAGGCTCATCGACAGCCGTGGGTGGCTCTGCTTGAGGGTGGCGATGGTGCGCGTCAGCAAGCCTGAGGCCAGCGCTGGAATGGCGCCGATGGTGACCCGGCCGAGGTTGCCCGATTCCAGCGCGACCATTTCCTCGCGCATGCCCGACAGCTCGGCGAAGATCATCCGCGCATAGTAGATCAGCGTCTCGCCGAACGGTGTTGCGCGCATGCCGCGGGCCAGGCGTTCGAACAGCTCGACGCCGAGCAGGTCCTCGGCTTCGTGGAGCATCTTGGTGGCGGCCGGTTGGGTCATGCCGATCTCTTCGGCGGCGCGGCGCAGCGAGCCGAGTTCGTCCAGGGCCAGCATCAGGCGCAGTTGCCGCAGGCGCAGCCGGCTGTGGATGATGTTGGCGTCGGGGATGCGGGACATGGTCTGGCTCGTGAGCATAGGGGAGGCCAAGATTGACAAGAAATGGAAGAGGGCGCCACCGCCGCGGGGCAGGCGCGCCCTCAAGGCGGTGGCGACTGCAAGGTTATGCCGGGCGCCGGGCCAGCTTGCGCCCGAGCACGCTACGCAGACCGGCGATGGCCTTGGCCAACAGCGGCCAGAACAGCATCACCAGGGCCGCGCTGCTCAGGCTGGCCACCAGTGGGTTGGACCAGAAGATCGCCAACTGCCCGTCGGAGAACAGCATCGACTGGCGGAAGGCGTCCTCGGCCTTGTCGCCCAATACTGCCGCCAGCACCAGCGGGGCGATCGGATAGCCGAGCTTCTTGAACAGATAGCCCAGCGCACCGAAGATCAGCATCAGGCCGACATCGGTCATCGAGTTGTGCACCGAATAGGCACCGATAGCGCAGACCATGATGATGATCGGCGCGATGATCGAAAACGGGATGCGCAGGATCGAGGCGAACAATGGCACCGTGGCCAGCACCACGATCAGGCTGACGACGTTGCCCAGGTACATGCTGGCGATCAGCCCCCAGACGAAGTCGTGCTGTTCGACGAACAGCGTCGGCCCTGGATGCAGCCCCCAGATCATCAGGCCACCGAGCATCACCGCGGCGGTTGCCGAGCCGGGGATGCCCAGCGTCAACATCGGTAGCAGGGCGCTGGTGCCGGCGCTGTGGTCGGCGGTTTCCGGGGCGATCACCCCTTCCACCTCGCCACTGCCAAAGCGCTCGCGGTTTTTCGAGAAGCGCCGCGCCAGGCTGTAGCTCATGAACGAGGCGGCGGTCGGCCCGCCAGGGGTGACGCCCATCCAGCAACCGACCAGTGCACTGCGCAGCCAGGTCAGCCAGTAGCGTGGCAGCTTGGCCCAGGTGCGCAGGATCACCATCGGCGTGATGCGCGCCCGTTCACCGCGAAACACCAGGCCTTCCTCCACTGTGCAAAGGATTTCGCCGATGCCGAACAGGCCGATCACCGCCACCTCGAAGCTGAGCCCCGAGAGCAGCCAGGGTTGCTCGAAGGTCAGGCGCAGTTCGCCGGACACAGTGTCCATGCCGACGGCCGCCATGCCGAAGCCGATCATCATCGCTACCAGGGTCTTGAGCGGTGGGTTCTTGCTCAGGCCGATGAAGGTGCAGAACGCCAGCAGATACACGGCAAAGAATTCCGGTGAGCTGAACTGCAAGGCGAAGCGGGCGATATGGGTCGACAGGAAGGTCAGCAGCAACACCCCGACCAGCGCGCCGAGCAGCGCCGAGGTGAACGCGGCGGTCAGCGCTTCGCCGGCCTGGCCGTTGCGCGCCATCGGGTAGCCGTCGAAGGTGGTCGCCACCGACGACGGCTCGCCGGGTATGTTGAACAGGATCGAGGTGATCGAGCCGCCGAACAACGCTCCCCAGTACATGCACGACAGCAGGATGATCGCCGACACCGGCTCCATGGTGAAGGTCAGCGGCAGCAGCAGGGCCACGCCATTCGGTGCGCCCAGCCCTGGCAGCACGCCGACCAGAATCCCCAGCAGCACGCCGACCACCATCAGCCCCAGGTGATGTGCGCTGAGGATCAGGCTCATGCCTTGCATCAACGAGTCGATTTCACTCATGGCCGCAGCCCTCCCAGTACATTGGCCACGTCACCCAGCAGGCCAGCTGGCAGCGGCACCTTGAACCACAACGCGAAGATCAGGTAGCTGGCCAGTGCGGCGCCGCAGGACACCAGCACCATGGTCAGCCAGCGATGGCCCTGACCTGCGCGCCGTGCGCGCCACATGAACCAGGCGATGAACAGGATCGAGGCCAGGTAGATACCGGTGAACGGTATGGCGGCGACAAAGCCCACGATCGGCAGGAACACCGCCAGCACTTGGCGAAACGCCTGGCGGCCGACGAAGGATTCGGCGACCGCTGGGCGGCGCAGCAATGCCAGCAGCAGATTGCCGAGGCTGGCGCAGCTCAGCAGCAGGCCGATGTAGAAGGGGAAGTAGCCGGCCTCGGGGCCGGCATCGCCCCAGCCGATGCCGATCGCCAGGCTGCCGTGCATGAGGATGGCGCCCAATGCGCCGGTGAACAGGGCAAGGCCGGTCTCCACCCAGCGGGTGGCAACCAGCGGTGTGTCTGAGGGGCTGGACATGGTGCTCTCCCTTGCAAGGTTCACTGGCGCAGCCAGCCGGCATCCTGGAACAGCGGGATGACCCGCTCACGGTCCTGTTCGATGTAGCTGACCAACGCCTGCCCCTCAAGGAAGGTCGGGGCCAGGGCCGAACGCTCGATATAGGCCTTGAACTCTGGGGTCTGGCTGACCTTGCGCAGCAGTTCGACATAGAAACTGCGTTGCGCCTCGCTGATCGCTCCCGGCAGGAACACCGTGCGCGGGAAGCGGTACTGATCGATGCCCAGGCCCTGCTCATGGCAGGTGGGGATGTCGGCCCAGGACTGCTCGGCGGTGACCTTTTCCTGGTAGATCATGCGTTCGTGGCTGAACACGCACAGCGGTCTGACCTGGCCGCCACGCCATTGGCTGAGGCTTTCGGCGGGGTTGTTGAGGTTGGCCGCGATGTGCTTGCCGGCCAGCTGGATCGAAGCCTCGCTGCCGCTCTTGAACGGGATGTAGGTGAGCTTGCTGCCGACCTGCTTGCCGATTAGCAGCGCCAGGGTCTGGTCGACATCTTTCGACTGGCTGCCACCGAAGCGCAGCTTGCCGCCATCAGCCAACGCGCCTTTGAACGCTGCGGCATCGGCCCAGGGTGCATCCTGGTAGGTCCAGAGAATGAAGTCGTCCTCAGCCACCGCTGCCACTGGCGTCAGGTCGGTCCACTGGTAGCCGAGCTTGGCCACCAGCGGCAACAGGTACACATTGTTGGTGCCGATCACCAGTTTGTGCGCATCGCCCTGGGCCAGCTTCATGTCGAGAAAGGCTTCGGCGCCGTTGCCGCCACCTTTGTTGAGCACCACGGTATTGACGTCCAGCAGCTGATGCTGGCTGATCGCCGACTGGATCAGCCGGGCCAGTTGATCGGTGCCGCCGCCAGGGCCACCGGCGACCACGATCTCCACGTTCTTCTGGGGTTTCCAGGCCTCGGCGAGGGCGGGCAGGGCGGGGGTGCTGAGCAGGGCGCAGGCGGCCAGGAACGACGACAGGTGACGCGCGTAGGCGTATCGCATGGGTGACCTCTTGTTGTCTTTGTTATGGGTAGCCGCAGTGTGCGAAGGGAACCGATAAGCGTCTATTCAAAGTTAGGCATACATCGATAGCCCTGGGTTATAGCTGAGCGATAACCTCAGGCAATGGCTGTATGAGCAGCTTTGATTAGACGGTTATCGTTGCGCCGGCCATAGTCGCTGTGCCGGCAACGACCGGATTACAACAATAACAAGCAGAGGTAGCTCCTATGGCTCAGGCACAAACGGCTGTGCTGCAAGCTGCGCGTTCAGCCGATAAAGCTGTCGCGCTGAAGGCCAGCAACGTGCGCTGGCGCATCTTCGCCATCATCTTTGCACTGACGGTGATCAACTTGATCGACCGTGTTTCGCTGTCGATCGCCATGCCCACCATTGCCGCCGAATTCGAGCTTTCGCCGAGCATGCAAGGGCTGATTCTGAGTAGTTTCTTCTGGGCCTATGCGTTGTTGCAGATCCCTGGCGGCTGGTTGATCGATCGCTTTGGTCCGCGCCGGGTGATCGGCTGGTCAACGGGTTTGTGGGGGGCTTTCCAGACCCTCGCGGCATTCGCCACGGGCGGGTTGTCACTGATGTTCGCGCGGGTGGCGCTGGGCGCTGCGGAGGCGCCGTTGTTTCCCTCCGGCGGCAAACTCAATTCGCTCTGGCTCGGCCCCAGCGAGCGCAGCCGCGGCGCGGTGCTGATGGACTGCGGCGGCCCGCTGGGGGCTGCGCTTGGCGGGCTGATCATTGCCTACCTGATTGCTGTGCTCGGCTCCTGGCGCATCGCCTTTTTCGTCGCCGGCATCGCCACCCTGGCCATGGCCTGGCTGGCCTGGCACTACTTGCGCGACAACCCCGCCGAACATGCCTCGGTCAATGCCGCCGAGCTTGAGCAAATCAATGGTGGGCGCGCCGTACCGGCCGCTGAAGCGGCGCAGCGACAGGCTAAAGGCCTGGGCATCGCGCCACGCTCGCTGACCGGCATCCTGCTCGGGCGCGCCAGTTGGGCCATGGTGTTCTTTGGCCTGTTGACCTGGGGGCCGAGCTATCTGGCCCATGCCCGCGGTTTCGATATCAAAGGCATCGGCGCTGCTACCTTCATCATCTTCCTGTGCGGGGCGCTGGGTTCGCTGGTCGGTGGCTTCCTGTGCGACATGCTGATCCGCAAGGGCGTGCGCCGAGGCTTGGCGGCCAAGGGGCTACTGAGCTTTTCCGGCCTAGTGGCGCTGTGCGCGTTTCTCCTGCTGCCTGGCCTGAGCAATGCCTATGCCGCTGTAGCGCTGCTGTCGCTGACGGCGTTCTTCCTCATGTGGGGCAGCCTCTACTGGAGCTTCCCAGCATTGCTCGCCGCGCCCTCGCGGGTAGGCCTGATCGGCGGCGTGATGAACCTCGCCGGCAGCCTGGGCGGCATCGTCGTGCCGATTCTGGTCGGCGTTCTGTTGCAGCACCTTGGGGGCTACCCGGCGGTGCTCGGATTCTTTGCCCTGTGTTCGGCGCTGTTCATCGTCGGCACGTTGTTGATCGCTCTGGACAAAACCGAGGTTAACCATGGCTGAGTTGTACGACGGGCCAATCGTCGATGCCCATCATCATTTCTGGGACCCCGTGAACAACCCGCATCCGTGGTTGGCGGCGAGCGCCAATATCCCGTTTCGCTACGGCGACTACAGCGCGATCAAACGGCGTTACTTCCCGCAGGACTATTTTGCCGATGCCGGCGAGCACCAAGTGGTCGAGACGGTGTACGTGGAAACGGAGTGGGACTCAAACGACCCCATCGGCGAGTCCCGCTTCATTCATGCGCTGGCCGCCCGCTACGGCACGCCGAATGCGGTGGTTGCCCAGGCCTGGCTGGATGCCGACGATGCCCCCCAGGTGCTGGCAGCCCAAGCGGGCTTTGCGCGGGTACGCAGCGTTCGGCACAAACCGGGTGGGCCCACCCACCCCAACCAGGTTGGCCGTTCGCACAGCTTGATGAGCGATCAGCAGTGGCGCCGTGGCTACGCCGAGCTGGGCCGCCATGGTCTGCACTTCGACCTGCAGACGCCGTGGTGGAACCTCGACGAGGCGGTACGCCTGGCGCGGGATTTCCCCAACACCTTGCTGATTCTCAATCATGCCGGGCTGCCGTCCGATCGCAGCGCCCAGGGCCTGGCCGACTGGCAGGCGGCCATGGCGCGCTTCGCCCGTTGCGACAACGTCGCGGTAAAGATCTCCGGCATTGGCCAGGCCGGCAAGCCGTGGCGCGCCGAGGACAACGCCTGGATCGTGCGCCAGGTCATCGCCCTGTTTGGCAGCGAACGGGCGATGTTCGCCAGCAACTTCCCGGTCGATGGCCTGTGCGGCAGCTTCGATGAGATCTACCGCGGTTTCAAGCGCATCGTTGCCGACTTGCCGCCTACCACCCAGGAACAACTTTTTCTGCGCAATGCACGGCGGATCTACCGCACCGTGCCCGACACCCTGCGCCATGCCCAGCTATCGCCCGACATGAGGACTCCCGTATGAGCAAGCACACCCTTCCACGCCTGGCCATGGTGCTCGGCGATCCGGCCGGTATCGGCCCCGAGCTGATCGCCCGGCTGCTGGCCGAAGCGCAGGTACGCAGCCAGGCGCATGTGGTGTTGATCGCCGACGAGGACGAAGTGCGCCGCGGTATGCAGATCGCCGGTTGCGAGTTCCCCTATCGGCGGGTCGACTCATTGCAGACCCTGGACTTCGCCGATGACACGCCGTTGCTCTACCCTTATCGCGGCCAGGCCCAGGGCGCCTTTGTGCGCAGCGAAGCCAGTGTGATTGGCGGGCGCTACAGCCTGGATACCTTGGCCGTGGCGCTTGAGCTGACCCAGTCGGGCAAGACCGACGCGATGCTGTTCGGGCCACTGAACAAGACCTCGCTGCACCTGGCAGGCATGGGCCACAGTGACGAGCTGCACTGGTTTGCCGAGCGCCTGGACTTCACCGGGCCGTTCTGCGAGTTCAACGTGCTCGATGCGTTGTGGACCTCGCGGGTTACCTCGCACGTGGCCCTGGCCGAGGTGCCGGGCCTGCTCAGCCAGCAGCGAGTGCTCGAAGCGATTGGCTTGATCGACACCGCACTCAAACGCAGCGGTCTCGTCCGCCCGCGTATCGGGGTGTGCGGCCTGAACCCGCACAATGGCGACAACGGCAGCTTTGGCCGTGAGGAGCTGGACATTATCGGCCCGGCAGTGCAGCGGGCGCGTGAGCAGGGCATCGATGCCGATGGCCCGTATCCTGGCGACACCATCTTCCTCAAGGTACAGGGCGATGCCAAGGCCTTCGACGCCGTGGTGACCATGTATCACGACCAAGGCCAGATCGCCATCAAGCTGATGGGCTTCTCGCGCGGCGTCACCGTACAGGGCGGCCTGCCAATCGCCATCACCACCCCAGCCCACGGTACCGCCTTCGATATCGCAGGGCAGGGCAAGGCCAATGTCGGTGCCACCCGCCAGGCCTTCGAAATTGCCTGTCGCATGGGCCGCAACGCCCGCTGAGTGCCCGGCGGCTTTGCCTGACACCACTCAATCCCCACGGGTTGTACAGGATTCTGTGGGAGCGGGCTTGCCCGCGAAGGCCGCACCACCCCCTCCCAGCCCTGCGCAACCCCATCACAGCTAATCATCCGGCGGCCCCGAGCAGGGCCGTCTCTAACTACGCTCCTAACTTCTCCAGCCAGCAGGCTGCACAGCCTGCTACCCGCACGTCCAGGTGATAACCCCAACGCGACCAACCGCGCGAAAGGTATTACCTCAGGCTATCGATGGATACGCATAAGTGATTATCCAGGCCGGCAAGGCCCCTCTAAAGTCGCCCCCAACACCAACAATAAAAACCTGCCTGGCCGCTTCCCTCAGCGCTCCAGGCAAACGCGGAGATCGCTCCATGAACGACCCTGCCAGCTCTCTGGCCTCGGCCATTTCTACCAGCCGTGCGCGGCTGCTGCCTTTTCTGATCCTGATGTACGTACTGGCCTTCATCGACCGTGCCAACGTCGGTTATGCCCGCGCCTACCTGCAGGCCGACACCGGCCTGAGCGACGCCGCGTTCGCCTTCGGTGCAAGCATCTTCTTCATCGGCTATGCCTGTTTCGAAGTGCCCAGCAACCTGATGCTGCACCGTCTCGGCGCCCGCGTCTGGCTGTGCCGGATCATGGTCACCTGGGGCCTGGTCAGCGCGGCGATGATGTTCGCCGACAACGCCACCACCTTCTATGTGCTGCGCTTGCTGCTGGGCGTTGCCGAGGCGGGCTTCTTCCCCGGGATCATCCTGTATCTCACCTACTGGTTCCCGGCCCGCAGCCGTGCTCAGGCCCTGGGCTTGTTCTACTTCGGTCTGCCTTTGGCGCTGGTGCTGGGCGGGCCGCTGTCGGGCTGGCTGCTGGAGTTCAAGGGGGTGTTCGGCATGGCCAACTGGCAGTGGCTGTTCGTCGTCGAGGGGCTGCTGGCGTCGCTGGTCGGGATTGCCGCGTATTTCTACCTGGTTGATCGCCCAGCCCAGGCCCGCTGGTTGAATGACGCGCAAAAACAGGCGCTGGAGCAGCAGCTGGCCGAAGAAGATGCGCAGAAACAGGGCCACGGACCGCATGGCTTTCTCGCTGCGTTACGCAATCGCCAGGTACTGAAGTTCTGCCTGGTGTATTTCACCGTGCAGATGAGCGTGTACGGCGTGGTGTTCTACCTGCCGACCCGCATCGCCAGCTTCCTCGACGGCCAGGTCAGCCTGAATGTCGGCCTCTACACCGCCATCCCTTGGGCGTGCGCCTTGGTGGTGACCCGCCTGGTGACCCGTTACGCCGACCGTAGCGGACTGCATCGGCAGCTGGCGGTGGTCATGCTGGCCATGGCGGCGGCGGGTATTGCCGCCTCGGCGCTGGCCGGCAGCCTGGCACTGGCGATTGTCGCCTTCTGTTTCGCCGCCGCCGGCTTCGTTGCCGTGCAACCGCTGTTCTGGACCCTGCCCACCGGCTACCTCAGCGGCGCCGCCGCCGCCAGTGGCATTGCCCTGATCAACTCGTTGGGCAATCTCGGCGGTTTCGTTGCGCCGAACCTCAAGACCCTGACCGAAACCCTGTTCGCCGACCCCCGCGCTGGCATGTTCGCCTTGGCCGTGGTCGGCGTGCTGGGGGCCTGCCTGCTGTCCCGACTGAAAGCTTCCCGACCCACCCCAGCCCCGCTCGAAGTTGCCCGGGCCGGCTGATCATCCCTTGTAGTGAGAGGACCTTCACCGATGAAAATCAAATCTGTCCGCACCCGTGTCTTTGAATGGAAAGGCAAAGTCGTGCCGCCCCAGGCGCACTTTTGCACCAACGCCAGCGACATCCTCTTCGAGCGTGGCGATGCCATGGGCTCATTCCGCTTCCATGGTTGGCTGGTGGTAGAAATCGAAACCGACACCGGCATCGTCGGCATCGGTAACTGCGCCCTGGCGCCGCGAGTGGCCAAGGAAATCATCGACCTGTACCTGGCACCGATCTGCATCGGCGAAGACCCCTTCGACAGCGAGTACATCTGGCAGAAGATGTACCGCCGCACCCATGCCTGGGGACGCAAGGGCATCGGCATGGCCGCCATTTCGGCCATCGACCTGGCGATCTGGGACATCATGGGCAAGGCCGTCAACAAGCCGGTGTTCAAGCTGCTCGGCGGGCGCACCAAGGAAAAGATCTGGACCTACGCCTCCAAGCTCTACGCCAATGACAACCTCGACCTGTTCCTGGAAGAAGCCCAAGGCTATCTGAACCAAGGTTTCACCGCGCTGAAGATGCGCTTTGGCTACGGCCCCAAGGATGGCCCGGCCGGCATGCGCCGCAACATCGAGCAGGTGCGCGCGCTGCGTGAACTGGCCGGCCCGGATGTCGACATCATGCTCGAATGCTACATGGGCTGGACCCTGGAGTACGCCCGGCGGATGCTGCCCAAGCTGGCCGAATTCGAGCCGCGCTGGCTGGAAGAGCCGGTGATCGCCGATGACATCGAAGGTTATATCGAGTTGAAGAAGATGGGCATCATGCCGATCTCGGGCGGCGAGCACGAGTTCACCGGCCATGGTTTCAAGGACCTGCTCGAGCGCCGTGCGGTGGACGTCATCCAGTACGACACCAACCGCGTTGGCGGCATTACCGCCGCGCGCAAGATCAACGCCATGGCCGAAGCCTGGTCGGTACCGGTCATTCCCCATGCCGGGCAGATGCACAACTATCACTTGACCATGGCCAGCACCGCCTCGCCGATGGCCGAGTTCTTCCCGGTGTTCGACGTCGAGGTCGGCAACGAGTTGTTCTACTACGTGTTCAAGGGCGAGCCGCAACCGGTCAACGGCTACATCCAGCTGGACGACGACAAGCCGGGCCTGGGGCTGGAGATTTCCGAGCAATACCTCAACGACTTCAACATCATCGAATGATCGCGTCGGGCGCCGCCACGCGCTGGCGCCCGGCCTTGCGCAAGGGGAACGACACATGCGGTTGATTCAATTCGAAGACCAGGCCGGCCAGCGCCGCGTGGGGGTGATCGAAGGCGCTCAGGTGCGCACGTTGCGAGCAACCAGCAGCACCCGCGAACTGGCCTTGGCGGCGATCCGCAGCGGCCATGGCCTGGTCGAAGAAGTCCTGGCCCGTGGCAGTGACGCCGGCCCGGACTATGCCGGCCTGCTGCAGGCGGGCAGGGTACTGCCACCGCTGGACCATGAAGACCCGGCCCATTGCCTGGTCAGCGGCACTGGCCTGACCCACCTGGGCAGCGCCGCGACACGCGACAAGATGCATCAGCAGGGCGAGCCAGACGAAGCGACCCTGACCGACACCATGCGCATCTTCAAATGGGGGCTCGATGGCGGCAAGCCTGCGCAGGGGCAGGTTGGGGCGCAGCCAGAATGGTTCTACAAGGGCGACGGTAGCATCGTCGTCCGCCCCGGGGGTGACCTGCCGCTGCCGGCGTTCGCCGAGGACGCTGGCGAGGAGCCGGAGTTGGTCGGGCTGTATGTGATCGGCGATGACGGCCTGCCGCATCGGCTGGGCTATGCCTTGGGCAACGAGTTTTCCGACCATGTGATGGAGCGGCGCAACTACCTCTACCTGGCCCATTCCAAGCTACGTGCCTGCGCCTTTGGCCCGGAGCTGCGGGTCGGCGAGCTGCCAGCGCACCTGCAAGGTCGCAGCCGCATCCTGCGCGGCGCGCAAGTGCTGTGGGAGGGTGAATTCCTCTCGGGCGAGGGCAACATGTGCCACAGCCTGGCCAACCTTGAGTTCCATCACTTCAAGTACGCCCAGTTCCTGCGCCCCGGTGATGTCCACGTGCATTACTTCGGCACTGCCACGTTGTCCTTCGCCGACGGCATCAAGGCGGCGCCTGGCGACACCTTCGAAATCGCCATGGATGAATTCGGCGCGCCTTTGCGCAACGGCGTCGCCGCTTGCGAAGTGCCGATCCTGCCGGGGGCTGTCGCCCGTCTCTAGGATTGCTCGTCAGAAAGCCGGCCCAGACTCGGCCGGCTCACGCTTATGAGGTCGTTATGCTCAACTTGCTCGGTTACAACTACATTGGCGGCGCGCGCTGCGCCGCGGGTGCGGTGGTATTGCACAGTTTTGACGCGCATACCGCGCAGGCACTGCCGTACCGTTTTACCCAGGCCACCGCTGAAGAGGTGGATGCCGCTGCACAGGCGGCAGCCGCTGCATTTGCCGCCTACCGCAGTACATCCCCCGATCGACGTGCAGCATTTCTTGAGGCCATCGCTGAGGAAATCGACTTGCTCGACGACAACTTCGTCAGCGTGGTCTGCCGCGAAACGGCGCTGCCTGAGGCGCGTATCAAGGGCGAACGGGCGCGCACCAGCGGCCAGATGCGCCTGTTCGCCGAGGTGCTGCGCCGCGGTGACTGGCTCGGCGCACGCATCGACCGTGCCCAGCCGGATCGCCAACCGCTGCCGCGCGTCGACCTTCGACAATGCCGAACCGGCGTCGGGCCAGTCGCAGTGTTTGGTGCCAGCAACTTTCCCCTGGCCTTCTCCACCGCCGGGGGCGACACCGCTGCAGCCTTGGCTGCCGGCTGCCCGGTAGTATTCAAGGCTCATTCCGGGCACATGGCTACAGCCGAGCTGGTCGCCGATGCGATCATGCGTGCAGTGCAGCGTTGCGCCATGCCCGACGGT
>Ga0213821_1001176_pt1 | contig 12807 bp, 11 predicted proteins | sample MC6MC0909MG_FD_179894 | JGI IMG/M metagenome (GOLD analysis project Ga0213821, IMG submission 179894) | Enriched soil aggregate microbial communities from Iowa State University, Ames, United States - MC6-MC0909-MG | ecosystem: Environmental > Terrestrial > Soil > Unclassified | place: USA: Iowa...
TTTCTCTCTTGCATGGAACCTCCTGATTGGGCGAATCATATCGCCCTTAAGAGGTGTCCGGGATCATTAAGCCAGTTCAGCTTGCCCGCGAAGAGGCCAGCCCTGGCACCCACAAAGGCAGACCTGCACATAGCATTCCCCAGACAGGCCCAACATTTACAGGACAACACAAAACCCTGTGGGAGCGGGCTTGCCCGCGAAGAGGCCAGCCCTGACACCCCGCAGGGCTCGATCAACCTTCGGTCAGGCTCTGCCACAAAGCCGGCCCACCCGCCGACTTGGCCACTGCTGCCAGACGCTCGGCATGCGCTTCCAACTCTTCAGCCGAGGCCATGATGATCCGCCCAGGCTGGCGTCCGACGATACGGCGAATCTCACTGCCAGTGCTGTTGCTACCCTCTTCACCGTCAGCGCCATGCCCAGCCAGCGACAGGCTGGTCTGCCCGCCGGTCATCGCCAGGTAAACGTCCGCCAACAACTCGGAGTCGAGCAAGGCGCCGTGCAGTTCACGGCCGGAGTTGTCGATGCCGTAGCGTTTGCACAAGGCATCAAGGCTATTGCGCTGGCCCGGATGGCGCGCACGCGCCAGCATCAGGGTGTCGAGAATGCCGCAGTGCTTGGAGATGTCTGCGCGGTCGTGCTGACCGAGCATGGCGAACTCGTTGTTGATGAAGCCAACGTCGAACGCCGCGTTATGGATGACCAGCTGGGCACCCTGGATAAACTCGAAGAACTCCTCGGCCACGTCGGCAAAACGTGGTTTGCCAACCAAGAATGCATCAGTGATGCCGTGCACACCAATCGCGCCTTCGTCACTCTCGCGGTCGGGCTGCAGATAGACGTGGAAGTGCCGCCCGGTCAGGCGCCGGCCCATGACTTCGACACAACCGATCTCGATGATCCGATGCCCCTCACTGACCGGCATGCCGGTCGTTTCGGTATCGAGGACGACGAATCTGCTGTTCTGCTGCTCCACGCGGGTGGCTCCAACTGGTACTTCGAGGGAAAGCCGGCGATTGTACCCCAGCTCAGCGCTTGGCGCGTACCTCGTCGACGCCGCGATTGGCCAACTGGTCAGCGCGTTCGTTGCCAGGGTGGCCGATATGCCCGCGCACCCATTTCCAGGTGACCTTGTGTCGGTTGACCTGCTCGTCGAGCTCGCGCCACAAGTCAGCGTTTTTCACCGGTTCCTTGGCCGCGGTCTTCCAACCGCGCTTCTTCCAGTTGGCCATCCACTCGTTGATGCCCTTCATCACGTACTGCGAGTCGGTGGTCAGCACCACCTCGCATTCACGCTTGAGCGCCCGCAGGCCCTCGATTGCCGCCATTAGTTCCATGCGATTGTTGGTGGTCTCGAGCTCACCGCCCCACAATTCCTTCTCGACGCCTTTGTAGACCATCAGCACCCCCCAGCCACCCGGGCCAGGGTTGCCCTTGCAGGCGCCATCGGTGTAGATCTCGATGCTATCGCTCATGTACTGCCTTAACTCGCTGTGGATTATCGACCGGGATGGCGCTCCCGCTGGCTAGTTGCCTCGCGGTTGACCTTGGCCAGCGGTAACGGCAGCAACTTACCCATTGGCTCGCGCCGCTCCAGACGCAGCGGCCGCAGGCCGACCACCATCTTGCGCGCCACCAGCAGGTAGACTCCGCCGCCAGAGGTTTGCCAACCGCCGGCCATCCGCTCCCAACCGGCCAGGCGTTGTTGCCAGGCCGGCGAGGCCAGCGGCGGACGATAGCAGCCGAAGCGGCGTTTCTCCAGCGCAAAGCCGAGCAGGTTGAGCCAGTCGCCGACCCGCGACGGCGAGATGCAACGCGCCTTGCGCAGCGCCCCATGGCTGAAGAAATGACGCATGCCCCAGCTGCTCCACGGGTTGATGCCCACGATCAGCAAATGGCCACCCGGGCGCACAGCGCTGGCCGCCTCACGCAGCAGGCCATGCGGCGACAGGCTGAAGTCCAGGCCATGCTGCAGCACCACCACATCGGCTGCGTGCTCGGAGAGCGGCCAGGCCTGTTCTTCGCAGACGATCTCGACCCCCGGCAGCGGCGCGCCAAGGCGCACGTTGCGGTGCACCTGTGGAGCACTGGGCGGGGTTTCGGCGCAGGGGCCGTAATGCACCAGGTAGCCGCCGAAGAAGCGCGCCAGTTCGTCTTCGAGCAGCTTTTCTTCCTCGCGCAACATCAACTGCCCCAGAGGGCCCTGGAACCAGTCGCGGGCCAGGCTGATCAGTTCGATCCATTCAGGATCGGCCTGGGCAAAGGCTTGGTCGGTCATTGCGTTTTCCCTCCAAGGTTCTCCCGCCGCGCCGTCGCGGCTAAGATGCCCTCATGTCCCACGCCAGATGATTCGGATCCGCACCATGATACAGATCGATGCCCTACCCGCTTTCTCCGACAACTACATCTGGTTGTTACAGGATACTGCCAAACGCCAGTGCGCGGTGGTCGATCCCGGTGACGCCGCGCCGGTGCTGGCCTGGCTCAAGGCCAACCCCGACTGGACGCTGACCGACATCCTGGTCACTCATCACCATCACGATCACGTCGGCGGCGTCGAACACCTCAAGCAGGTGACAGGTGCGCGCGTTTGCGGCCCGGCTGCCGAAACCATCCCCGGCCGCGACCTGGCCCTGCAAGACAATGCCCAGGTTACCGCGCTGGGCCTGAGTTTCCAGGTCATGGCGATGCCCGGCCATACCTTGGGACACATCGCCTATTTCACCGCGCAGACGCCCACCCCCCTGTTGTTCAGTGGCGACACCCTGTTCGCGGCCGGCTGTGGTCGCTTGTTCGAGGGCACCCCTGAGCAAATGCACCACTCCCTTGAGCGGCTGGCCGCCTTGCCCGCAGAAACCCAGGTGTACTGCGCCCACGAATACACCTTGAGCAACCTGCGCTTTGCCAAGGCTGTAGAACCAGAAAACCCGCACGTTGTCGCACGCTTTGCCGAGGTTAGCCGCCTGCGTGAGCAAGATCGCATCACTCTGCCATCAACGATCGGTTTGGAACGCTTGACCAACCCCTTCCTGCGTACCGCTGAAACATCCGTTAAACAAAAAGCAGACGAATGGAAGGGTCTTTCAAACGTAGGCCAAGCCGCTGTTTTTGCTGCCCTGAGGTCTTGGAAAGACCGCTTTTGATAACCTCAAGATATATCGCAATCGGTCCCCAAAGGTTGACCGGGCGGGAAGCGGTTCCTAGAATCGCCGAAATTTTTTGCCCGGATACCCGTCCCAGCCGATGTCTTCTCGTAGCCGCAGAACCTCGCAATCCGTCGCTTTGACGCGCCTCGCACAGATCAGTGCGCTGGCCCTGGCCGCCACTTTGGTGGGCTGCCAGAGCACCCGTCAGGTTGACGAATCCGAAAGCGTTCGCGCGCACAACTACCAGGCTCGGATCAAGCACAAACCGGCGCCGCTGATGGTCAAGCCCAAGGAGCAAGCACCCCAGGATGTCTGGGAGCGCATGCGCCAGGGCTTTGCCCTGCAAGACAGCATCGACGTCAACCCGCGCATCGAACAGCAGCGCCTGTGGTTCGCCAGCAACCCACGATTCGTCGAAACCGCCGGCGAGCGCGGCAGCCTGTACCTGCATTACATCGTCGAGCGCCTGGAAGAACGCGACATGCCGCTTGAGCTGGCGCTGCTGCCGGCGATTGAAAGCGCCTACAACCCGATGGCCTACTCGCGGGCCCACGCCGCTGGCATGTGGCAGTTCATCCCGTCCACCGGGCGCCACTTCAACCTGCGTCAAACCAATTTCTACGATGGCCGCCGCGACATCACCGCGTCGACCAATGCTGCGCTGGAATACCTCACCCGCCTGCACGACATGTTCAACGGCGACTGGCTGTTGGCGCTGGCCGCCTACAATGCTGGCGAAGGCACTGTCAGCCGGGCGATCGAGCGTAACGAAAAGCTTGGCCTGCCGACCGATTACTGGAACCTGCCGCTGCCGCAGGAAACCCGCGACTACGTGCCCAAGCTGCTGGCGCTGTCGCAGGTGGTGTCGACGCCTGAGTCCTACGGCGTCAACCTCAACCCGATCGCCAACGAGCCCTACTTCGAGGCCGTGGCTATCAACGACCGCCTGGACCTGTCCAAGGTCGCCGCCTTCGCCAACATGGATGAAGACGAGCTGATTCAGCTCAACCCCGCGTTCAAGAAGCGCATGACGGTCGATGGTCCCAAGCAGTTGCTGGTGCCTACCGCCAAGGCGCAGTTGCTATCGGCCAGCCTGTCCAACCTCAACCCCGAGCAGTTGGTCAGCCTGCAACCGCGCAAAGCGGTGTTCGAGGCAGCGGTGGCTGAAGCCAAGGCGCCTGCAGCGCGTAGCTACCGGGTCAAGCGCGGGGACAACCTGGGCAGCATTGCCAAGGCCAATCGGGTTTCGGTCAAGGACATCCAGCGTTGGAACCGGCTTTCGGGCAACCGCCTGAAAGCTGGCCAGGTTCTGGCCCTGCGCGGCGGTAATGCACCTTCGGCTGCCGGCAACCGGGTTGCGTCGTCCAAGCAGCGCTCGACCCAGTACAAAGTACGCAAGGGCGACTCGCTGTACCTGGTGGCCAAGCGCTTTAATGTCGAGATGCAGCACCTCAAGCGCTGGAATCCGCGTAGTGGCCATGCGCTCAAACCCGGCCAGACCCTGACTGTCTACCTGGGCCATTGATGGAATTGGGGCTGCCTTGCAGCCCCACGTTAGCAACACCGCCAAATAGCGCTGTGCCCTCCCCGCTCCCAGCACTCTTTTTCCAACCCCGCCAAGCTGTTACTGTAGTCCGACCAAAGCCCAAAGCCCTCTGGATCGGATGCCGACTTGATACGTCCCCTCCTGCTGTCATTCAGCCTGGCCTTGAGCTTTCCCGCAGGCGCGATGGTGAGCGAAAGCCACGGTTACGCGCAGTTCGGCACGCTCAAATACCCAGCCACCTTCACCCACTTCGACTGGGTCAATCCGCAAGCGCCCAAGGGCGGTACCTTGCGGGCCATGGCATTTGGCACCTTCGACACGCTCAACCCATACACCTTCAAAGGCTCAAGCCCGGTCACCACGCCAAACTTCCTGCAGTACGGCATCAACGAGCTCAACGAGACGCTGATGGTCGGCACCGGCATGTACGACCCGTCTGGCGACGAACCCACCTCCAGCTACGGCCTGATCGCCCGCTCGGTCGAGTACAGCGAGGACCGCAGCTGGGTGGTGTTCAACCTGCGCCCCGAAGCACGCTTCCACGATGGCAAACCGATCACCTCGGCGGACGTGGCGTTCTCCTACCGCACGCTGCTCAAGAACGGCCACCCGCTATACCGCACCAACCTGCAGGAAGTGCAACGGGTCGATATCCTCGGGCCGTTGCGCATCCGCTTCGTGTTCAAGCGCGCTGGCAACCCTCTGCTGATCCTACGCCTGGGCGAAATGCCGGTGTTGCCCAAGCACTACTGGCAAAAGCGCGACTTCAAGGCCACCACCTTCGAGCCACCGCTGGGCAGCGGGCCGTATCGCATTACTGAAGTGCAGCCAGGCCGGCGCCTGGTGTTCACGCGGGTCAAGGATTACTGGGGCAAGGATCTGCCGGTCAACCGCGGCAAGTACAACTTCAACCGCGTCGAATACGAGTTCTATCGCGACGCCACTGTCGCCTTCGAGGCGTTCAAGGCCGGTGAGTTCGACATCTACATCGAGCACCAGGCCAAGAACTGGGCCAACGGCTACAACTTCCCCGCGGTGCGCCGCGGTGAAGTGATCAAGGCGCAGATCCCGCATCGCATCCCGACCCAGACCCAAGGCCTGTTCATGAACAGCCGCCGGGCGACCTTCAGCGACCCGCTGGTGCGCCAGGCGCTGGGCCTGATGCTCGACTTCGAGTGGACCAACCGCGCCCTGTTCAGCAGCGCCTATCGCCGCTCGACCAGCTACTACCCCAACAGCGAGTTTGCCGCCACCGGCCTGCCGACCGGCAAGGAGTGGCTGCTGCTGGCGCCGTTTCGCGAGCAACTGCCGGCAAAGCTCTACACCGAGCCGTACAAGGTCAGCCACACCAACGGCAGCGGCGTCAGCCGGCAAACCCTGCGCCAGGCCCTGGCGCTGTTCGCCCAGGCGGGCTGGAAGCTCGATGGCCAGCGCCTGGTAGACGCCAAGGGCAAGCAGCTGCGCATCGAGCTGTTGCTGGTCAACCCCAACCTTGAACGGATCCTGCAACCATATGTCGAAAATCTGGCGAGCATCGGCATCGATGCGCGCTTGCGCACCGTGGACCGCGCTCAGTACAAACAACGGCTGGACCAGTTCGACTTCGACATGATTCTGATGACCCTGAACCAGACCTTGAGCCCCGGCCTTGAGCAGTGGCTGTACTTTCATTCCAGCCAAGCCTCGACCAAGGGCAGCAAGAACTATGCTGGGGTCAAGGACCCGGTGGTCGACCACCTGCTCGACACCCTGCTCGCCGCCCGTACCCGCGACGACCAGGTCGCCGCTGCGCGCGCCCTGGACCGGGTACTGTCGTGGCACTACTACATGATTCCCAATTGGTATCTCGACAATCACCGCTTGGCCTACCGCAACCGGTTCGCCTTCGTCACCACACCGCCCTACACCCTGGGCTTGAACAGCTGGTGGCTCAAGACTTCGGAGAAAGCCAAATGATGCCGACCCACAGCCTACGCCGCCTGGCTGGCAGCTTGCTGCTCGCCTGCCTGAGCGTGACGGCAATGGCCGCGCCGCAACACGCCCTGACCTTGTACGATGAGCCGCCCAAGTACCCGGCGAGCTTCAAGCACTTCGACTTCGTCAACCCCGACGCGCCCAAGGGCGGCACCTTCCGCCAATCCAGCTTCGGCGGTTTCGACAGCCTCAACCCATTCATCAACAAGGGCGTGCCTGCAGAAAACATCGGCAGCATCTACGACACCCTGATGCGCCAAAGCCTGGATGAGCCCTTCACCGAGTACGGCCTGGTGGCCGGCAAGATCGAAAAGGCCCCAGACAATAGCTGGGTGCGCTTCTACCTGCGCCCCGAAGCGCGCTTTCACGACGGCCAGCCGATGCGCGCCGACGACGTGGTATGGACCTTCAACACCCTGGTCAGCAAAGGCGCGCCGCTGTACCGCGTGTACTACGGCGACGTCGCCGAAGCCGTGGCAGAGAACCCGCTGACTGTACTGTTCAAGTTCAAGCACAAGAACAACCGCGAGCTGCCGCTGATTCTCGGCCAACTGCCGGTACTGCCCAAGCACTGGTACGCCGAGCGCGACTTCACCCGAGGCAACCTGGAAATCCCGCTGGGCAGCGGGCCGTACAAGATCGCCCAGGTCAAGGCCGGACGCTCGGTACGCTACGAGCGGGTCCGGGACTATTGGGCCAAAGACCTGCCGATCAACCGCGGCTTCTACAACTTCGACGCCATGACCTTCGACTATTACCGCGACAACACCGTCGCCCTCGAAGCGCTCAAGGCCGGCCAGTTCGACTACATGCTGGAAATGACCGCGAAGAACTGGGCCACCGCCTACAACGTGCCAGCGGTGCGCGAAGGCCGACTGATCAAGGAAGAGCTGCTCAACGGCAACCCGGTCGGCATGCAGGGCTTTGTCTTCAACCTGCGCCGCCCGGTATTCCAGGACATTCGCGTACGCCAGGCGCTGAGCCTGATGCTCGATTACGAGTGGACCAACAAGCAGCTGTTCAACGGTGCCTACACCCGCACCGGCAGCTACTTCGAAAACTCGGAAATGGCCGCCAAGGGCCTGCCCTCGCCGGCCGAGCTGAAGATCCTCGAACCACTGCGCGGCAAGATCCCCGAGCAAGCCTTTAGCGAAGCCTTCCACAACCCAGTCACCGACGGCAGCGGCATGATCCGCGAGCAACAGCGCAAGGCTTACAAGCTGCTGCAAGACGCCGGCTGGAAGATCGTCAACGACAAGATGGTCGACACCCAAGGCAAACCGGTGAGCATCGAGTTCCTGGTCGCGCAGACCGAGTTCGAGCGCGTGCTGCTGCCGTTCAAGCGCAACCTGGCCGACCTGGGCATCGAGCTGAGCATTCGCCGCGTCGAAGTCCCGCAGTACATCAACCGCCTGCGCTCGCGCGATTTCGACATGATCGTCAGCGGCTTCCCGCAGTCCAGCTCGCCAGGCAACGAACAGCGCGAGTTCTGGTCCAGCGGCGCCGCCGACAACCCCGGCAGCCGCAACTTCATCGGCCTGCGCGACCCGGCCATCGACCAACTGGTCGAAGCCTTGATCAACGCCGACTCCCGTCAGAGCCTGATCGACCACGCCCGCGCCCTCGACCGGGTGCTGCTGTGGGGCTACTACGTAATCCCCAACTGGCACATCAAGACCTGGCGCGTGGCCTACTGGAACCACATCGGCCACCCCAAGGTATCGCCCAAGTATGACGTTGGCATCGACACCTGGTGGATCAAACCCGACGTCACCCCGGCAGTGACCACGCAGCCGGCAGACGCCGAACAACCCGGCGAGGCAAACTGACATGCTCGCCTACATCCTGCGTCGTTTGCTGCTGATCATCCCAACCCTGCTGGGCATCCTGGTGATCAACTTCATCATCGTCCAGGCCGCCCCCGGCGGCCCGGTCGAGCAGATGATCGCCAAGCTCGAAGGCTTCGACGGCGCCACCAGCCGCATCGCCGGCGGCGGCGCCGAAGTCTCGGTGGCCGGCTCCAACTACCGTGGCGCGCAAGGCCTGGACCCGGCGCTGATCGCCGAGATCGAGCGCATGTACGGCTTTGACAAATCGCCGCCCGAGCGGCTGTGGATCATGATCAAGAACTACGCCCAGCTCGACTTTGGCGACAGCTTCTTCCGCGACGCCAAGGTCATCGACCTGATCGCCGAGAAGATGCCGGTGTCGATCTCGCTCGGGCTATGGAGCACGCTGATCATGTACCTGGTGTCGATCCCCCTGGGGATCGCCAAAGCAGTGCGCCACGGCAGCCACTTCGACGTCTGGACCAGCTCGGCGATCGTCGTCGGCTACGCCATCCCGGCGTTCCTGTTCGCCATCCTGCTGATCGTGTTGTTCGCCGGCGGCAGCTACTTCGACTGGTTCCCGCTACGCGGGCTGACCTCGAACAACTTCGAGGAGCTGTCGACCACCGGCAAGGTGCTCGACTACTTCTGGCACCTGGTGCTGCCGATCACCGCGCTGGTGATCGGTAACTTCGCCACCATGACCCTGCTGACCAAGAACAGCTTCCTCGACGAAATCAACAAGCAGTACGTGGTCACCGCCAAGGCCAAGGGCCTGAGCCGACCACGGGTGCTGTACGGGCACGTGTTCCGCAACGCCATGCTGCTGGTGATCGCCGGCTTCCCCTCGGCGTTCATCGGCATTTTCTTCACCGGCTCCCTGCTGATCGAGGTGATCTTCTCGCTCGACGGCCTGGGCCTGATGAGTTTCGAAGCGGCGATCAACCGCGACTACCCGGTGGTCTTCGGCACCCTGTTCATCTTCACCCTGCTCGGGCTGGTGGTGAAACTGATCGGCGACCTGACCTACACCCTGGTCGATCCGCGCATCGACTTCGCCAGCCGGGAGCACTGACATGGCCCTGTCCCCCCTCAATCGCCGGCGCTTCGAGCGCTTCAAGGCCAACCGCCGTGGATGGTGGTCGTTGTGGTTATTCATCATCCTGTTCGGCCTGAGCCTGGGCGCCGAGCTGATCGCCAACGACAAACCGATTGCCGTGCGCTACGACGGTGAGTGGTACTTCCCGGCATTCAAACGCTATCCAGAGACCACCTTCGGCGGTGAATTCCCACTCGAAGCCAACTACAAGAGCCCGTACATCCGCGAGCTGCTGGAGAAAAAACACAGCTGGGTGCTGTGGGCGCCGATCCCGTTCAGCTACCAGAGCATCAACTACGACCTCAAGGTCCCGGCGCCCGCCCCGCCCTCGGCGGACAACTGGCTAGGCACCGACGACCAGGGCCGCGATGTGCTGTCGCGGGTCATCTATGGCTTTCGCGTATCGGTGCTGTTCGCCCTGACCCTGACCGTGCTCAGCTCGATCGTCGGCGTCATCGCTGGCGCCTTGCAGGGCTTCTACGGCGGCTGGGTGGATCTGGCTGGCCAGCGCTTTCTGGAGATCTGGTCTGGCCTGCCGGTGCTGTACCTGCTGATCATCCTCGCCAGCTTCGTGCAACCCAACTTCTGGTGGCTTTTGGGGATCATGCTGCTGTTCTCCTGGATGAGCCTGGTCGATGTGGTGCGCGCCGAGTTCCTGCGTGGGCGCAACCTCGAATACGTGCGCGCCGCCCGCGCCTTGGGCATGCGCAACGGCGCGATCATGTACCGGCACATCCTGCCCAACGCGATGATCTCGACCATGACCTTCATGCCGTTCATTCTCACCGGCGCGATCGGCACCCTGACCGCGCTGGACTTCCTCGGCTTCGGCCTGCCCGCCGGCTCGCCCTCGCTGGGCGAGCTGGTTGCCCAGGGCAAGTCCAACCTGCAAGCGCCGTGGTTGGGCATCAGCGCCTTCGCCGTACTGGCGCTGATGCTCAGCCTGCTGGTATTCATCGGCGAGTCCGCCCGCGATGCCTTCGACCCGAGGAAATGACATGAGCGAACACAACCTGATCGAAGTCCGTGATCTTGCGGTCGAGTTCCTCAGCGGTGACCAGGTCAACCGCGTGGTCGACGGCATCAGCTTCGACATCCGCAAAGGCGAGACCCTGGCCCTGGTCGGCGAAAGCGGCTCGGGCAAGTCGGTGACGGCCCACTCGATCCTGCGCCTTTTGCCCTACCCGCTTGCCCGCCACCCCAGCGGCAGCATCCGCTATGGCGACAAAGACCTGCTGCAGCTGGGCGAAAAGCCCATGCAGCGCATTCGCGGCAACCGCATTGCGATGATTTTCCAAGAACCAATGACCTCGCTGAACCCGCTGCACAGCATCGAAAAGCAGATCAACGAGATCCTCCTGCTGCACAAAGGCCTGACCGGCAAGCAAGCCACCGCGCGCACCTTGGAGCTGCTTGAGCTGGTCGGCATCCCCGAACCGCGCAAGCGCCTCAAGGCCCTGCCCCACGAGCTGTCTGGCGGCCAGCGCCAGCGGGTGATGATTGCCATGGCCCTGGCCAACGAGCCGGAGCTGCTGATTGCCGATGAACCGACCACTGCGCTCGACGTCACGGTGCAGTTGAAGATCCTCGACCTGCTCAAGGAGCTGCAAGCACGCTTGGGCATGGCCCTGCTGCTGATCAGCCACGACCTCAACCTGGTGCGGCGCATCGCCCATCGGGTGTGCGTGATGCAGCGCGGCAAGATCGTCGAACAGGCCGAGTGCGCCACCCTGTTCAGCGCCCCGCAGCATCCCTACACGCAGATGCTGATCAACGCCGAACCCAGCGGCCAGCCCGCGCAAAACCCGGTGGGCGCGCCGCTGCTCGAGGTCGATGACCTGCGCGTGTGGTTCCCGATCAAGAAAGGCTTGCTGCGGCGCACCGTCGATCATGTCAAAGCGGTCGATGGCATCAACTTCAGCCTGCCCCAGGGGCAGACCCTGGGCATCGTCGGCGAGAGTGGCTCGGGCAAGTCGACCCTGGGCCTGGCGATCTTGCGCTTGATCTCAAGCCAAGGCAGCATCCGCTTCCACGGGCAGAACCTGGAAAGCCTCAATCAGCAAGAAGTGCGACCGCTGCGGCGGGAAATGCAGGTGGTGTTCCAAGACCCGTTCGGCAGCCTCAGCCCACGTATGTGCGTGGCGGATATCGTTGGCGAAGGCTTGCGGATTCATCGCATTGGCACGGCTGAGGAGCAAGAGGCGGCGATCATCGCGGCGTTGCAGGAAGTGGGGCTCGATCCAAGCACTCGACACCGCTATCCGCATGAGTTTTCCGGCGGGCAGCGGCAGCGGATTGCCATTGCCCGGGCGTTGGTGCTCAAGCCGGCGTTGATTCTGCTCGATGAGCCGACCTCGGCACTGGATCGGACCGTGCAGCGACAGGTGGTGGAGCTTTTGCGCTCGCTGCAGCTTAAGTACAACCTGACTTATCTGTTCATCAGCCATGACTTGGCGGTGGTCAAGGCGTTGAGCCACCAGTTGATGGTGATCAAGCATGGGCAGGTGGTGGAGCAAGGGGATGCGCAGGCGATATTTCATGCGCCGCAGCATGCGTATACCCGGCAGTTGTTGGAGGCGGCATTTTTGCAGCCCAATGCCGAAGCGGCTATCTGAAATCCCAAGGGCCATATCGTGCCCCGTGCGCGACGCAATGCCGCGCCTGCGACCTACCCAGATAGGCGACAAACTTCCAACAAGCGGTGAAGACCTTCGCCGGCTGAACAGCCGGCGCACCTGCAATCAATCCCTCTTGCGCATCAATAACTCCTCCGTCCCTTTAGCGCAGCAAGCCGATACTTACTACCTCCAAAGATCGCTAGAAGAGAAACTTCCTACACGATTTTAGGAAGTCAAAAATATCACTGAGAAATGCTTCTTCGTTAGTGTCGGGGCTTGCCCCATCAGCAGCTCATTGAGATGCGTTAGATGTGTTCGCTGTTAGCGCATCTTCCCTCAAACCTGCCCGATGGAGAGCCGCCCACAGCAGACAAGGACTTCTCATGCCCCGCCAATCTGATCTGCATTACTGTCGTTTGAGTGCGATTGTTGAATTCGGCCAGCTCAATGCACAAGCCCGTGCAAATCCCCGCCTGCTCGCCGACGCCCTGGCCCAGGCGAACATTCAATCGCTGCAGTAAGGACGCTCAGATGATCGCATGGCAAGACTTCCTCGAGCTCAACCGCAAATCCTGCGAAGAACTCAGCGAGCAGT
>Ga0213821_1001178_pt1 | contig 12791 bp, 6 predicted proteins | sample MC6MC0909MG_FD_179894 | JGI IMG/M metagenome (GOLD analysis project Ga0213821, IMG submission 179894) | Enriched soil aggregate microbial communities from Iowa State University, Ames, United States - MC6-MC0909-MG | ecosystem: Environmental > Terrestrial > Soil > Unclassified | place: USA: Iowa...
GGCAACGTCGTGCGCACCGTCTCCAACCCGGCCACGATTCCCGACAGCCAACTGTTCGCTGTCAACGGCACGCCCGACGCGCCGTACGTCGTCGCCACCGACCCGCGCTTCATCGGCAACCGCGAGTCCGTCTCCAGCGATTACCTGTTCGGGCTTCTGCAACAACCCGGGGCACCCGTCGGCAACGCCGGCGCGTCCGGCGCCATTAATACCGGATTGGGGAACACTCCAGGAGGCTTGAACGCTCTGATTCCTGCCGGCGCCAAATTCCTGACCCCGTCGGGTCAACCCCGCCGTCTGGGCGACGGCTTCTACGAACAAAAGCTCGTCGCCGACCAGATCCTGGCCACTACCGGCCAACGCTTCCTGGAAGGCTTTGGCGACAACGACAGCCAGTACAAGCAACTGCTCGCCAACGGCGCGCAGTTCGCACTAAACAACGGCATCAAACTCGGCGCCGCGCTCACCGAAGCGCAGCAACGCCAACTCACCACTGATCTCGTCTGGCTCGTCGAACAGACCGTCACGCTGCCCGACGGCACGACCGAGACCGTGCTGGTCCCGCAGGTCTACCTGCTGGTGCGCGAAGGCGACCTGAAGGGCGACGGCACCCTTATGGCCGGCCGCGACGTCAAACTCGCCGCCGACGGCGACATCACCAACAGCGGCACCATCGGGGCTCGCGACGCCACCGTCATGACTGCCGCCAACATCGTCAACCAGGCCGGCGGCCTGATCCAGGGCGCCATCGTCGACCTCGCCGCGCGCGAAGACCTGACCAATCTGGTTTCGCTCATAAAGGGCGACAACGTCGCATTGTCAGCCGGCCGCGACATCGCGCTGACTTCCACGTCCGCGTCCGAAAACAACGGCGCCACCTGGGGTTCCTACGTCTCGGGCGTGTCCCGCGTGGACGCCGGCAACCTCAGCATGCAAGCCGGCCGCGACATTAACCTGACGGCGGCGCAGGTCACTGCAACGGAAGACGCGCGCCTGCAGGCAGGCCGCGATATCAATCTGGCCACGCTGCAGGAAAGCCATGGCGAATCGCTGGTCCGAAACAAGAAGAACCGGCACGATCTGAGCACCAGCTCAGAAGTTGGTTCGTCCATTGCGGCAGACGGCAACCTCACGCTGATCGCGGGGCAGGACGTCAATGCCCGCGCCGCGGATGTCACGGCAGGCGAACAGCTTGCAGTCGGCGCCGGCCGCGATATCAACCTGACGGCGGGCGTGCAGACCGGCTCGGCGTACGACGAGACCCATTACAAGACCAAAGGGTTCATGTCGTCGAAGACGACGCACATCAAAAAGGCGGTTGACTGGGAGCAATCCCTGGCCACGACGTTCACCGGCGACACCGCCGTACTGATGGCAGGCCGCGACTTGAACGTGTCGGGCTCGAATGTCGGCGCGCAGAACGACCTGGTGATGTCGGCCGAGCGCGACGTCAACATCCTGCCCGGTCAGAATGCCCAGGACAGCTACGACTACAAGATGGTCAAGAAGTCCGGCTTTGGCGCCATGGGCGGGTTCAGCTTTGGCACCAGCAAACAGACGGACTCGCTGGACAGCAAAAAGGTCTTCCACAACGCCAGCACCGTGGGCAGCGTCGAAGGCGATGTGCTCATCAACGCCGGCAACGCGCTGAACATCACCGGCAGCAACGTCATCGCGCGCCAGGGCGACATCACGCTGATCGGCAAGGAAGTCAACATCGGCGCGGCGCTGGACACCACGCAGGAGCGCGAATTCCATGAGATCAAGCAGACGGGGCTGACGCTCACGGCGAGCAACCCTATCGTCAGCGCCGTGCAAACGGGCGTGCGCATGGCGGATGCGGCGGGCAAGTCAGATAACGCCGTCATGCAGGGCCTGGCGGGAGTCACCACAGGCTTGGCGGCAGTCAATGCCTACGATGCGGTGCAAGCGTCTTCCAAGGCGGCCGCTGCGGCCGAAGCAGCCAAGCCGGGCTCCTCCAACCAAATCGACAAGCTCGGCGGCGTCAGCATCAAGCTCAGCCTGGGCACCAGCAAGAGCAGCAGCACCACCGACCGCAATGCGTCAAATGCTTTCGGGTCGACCGTTGCCGCAGGCAAGGACCTGACCATCGTTGCGCAAGGCGCGGGCAAGGACTCGGACATCACCGTCACGGGTTCGACGCTGTCGGCCGGCAATAACGCCGTGCTCAAAGCCGAAGGCGACATCGTGCTGGAGGCCGCGCGCAACGCCTTCGAGCAAAAGACCACCAGCAAGAGCAGCAGCGCCAGCGTCGGCATCGGGTGGTCCACTGGCGGTGAGCAAAACGGGTGGACGCTCGAACTGGGTGCGTCCGTGGGTCGAGGCAACGCCAACGGCAAGGACGAAAGCTGGACCAACACCAACGTCACCGCAGGCAACGTCCTGGCGATCCAGTCCGGCGGCGACACCACGCTCAAGGGGGCGGCAGCCAAGGCCGACCAGATCATCGCATCGGCCGGTGGCAATCTGTTGCTGGAGAGCTTGCAAGACAGCAGCAAATACGACTCCAAGAACAAGAGCGGGGGCTTCGGCCTGACGCTGTGCATTCCTCCGTACTGCGCGGGCTCGAGCAGTGTCTCGGCCAACGCCAGCACCGGCAAGATGAACAGCAACTTCAAGACCGTGACGGAGCAGACGGGCTTGTGGGCGGGCGACGGCGGCTTCCTGATTGACGTCAAGAACAACACCACGCTCATCGGCAGCGTCATCGCCAGCAGCGACAAGGCGGTCACCGACGGTCTCAACAAACTTACGACTGGGACGCTGGTCACTGAAGATCTAAAGAACACGGCGCGCTACAGCGGCAGCCAGGTGTCGATCGGGGGTGGGTTCGGGTTTGGCGGCGCTAAAGCGGGCGAATCAGGCCTGGGCACCACCAAGGGCGGCGAGGTCGCTGGCGGCGCGAGCAAAGATGCGGGCACGTCCATTTCCACGGGCAGTAGCGGCTTTGGAATGGGGACACCGATCGTGGTCGCCGCGAGCGGCAACAGCAGTTCAACGACGCAAAGCGGCATCAGTGGCGGCACGATCGTCATTCGTGATGAGGCGGGGCAGGTCGCGCTGACCGGAAAGACGGCGGCGGAGACGATTGCGTCCTTGAACCGAGATACGTCGGATACGTTGAATGCGCTTAAGCCGATCTTTGACAAGGAGAAGATCGAAGCGGGGTTCGAGATTGCGTCGGAAGCTCAGCGGCAGGCAGGGCAGTTTTTGACGAATCGGGCGAAGGAAATAAAAGCAGCCAAGGAGCGCTCGGAAGACCCGTCCCTTCCGCATTCGGAGCGCGCTAAAGCAGCCCAGGAATATGCCGATCTGGAAAGCAAGTGGGGCGCGCGGGGAACCTATAGTCGGTGGGGGACGATCGTTCTGGGCGCGGCCAGCGGAAACGTGACCGGGGGCACAAGCCAATTTGTTCAGGCTGCGGCAGTCAATTATCTGCAAACCCTTGGCGTAGCCCAAATCAAGGAGCTGAGCGGCGCGCTAGGCGGGGAGGGATCAGTCGGCCACGCCGCGCTGCATGCAGTATTGGGCTGCGCTGGCGCTGCCGCACAAGGCGCATCGTGCGGTGCTGGCGGGGCTGGAGCGCTGTCAGGTGTTGTGCTGAGCAAGCTGCTGGAGAGCATGGACGGAGTTCAAGGCACAGATCTGACTCCCGAAGAAGCACAGGCGCGCACCAACTTGATTACCAGCATCGTCGCTGGCATAGCAGCGTCGATCGATCCCAATGCGGCGGTGCCCGCAGAGTTAGCCGCACGAATGGAGGTGGAGAACAACAGTCAGTACAGGAACCGCGACAAGGTTGCTCGGATGAAGGCGGAGCTCGTTGGACGCCTGGAGGCAGAGTGCGGCAATGACAACGGCTGCTTGCAGGCAGGGTGGGCTGAAGCCGATCGGATGACGGCGTCGTATGACGAAGTTCTTACGTTGACCCACTATCCTGATCTGACTAAGGAGAAGGCCGACGAGCTCGCGCAAGCAGTGTTGGATCTGGCTCCGGGAGTATCGAATGTCAGTGCGCTATACGAACTGGTGACTGGGAGAACGGCGACCGGCGATGAGGTAAATCGCTATTTCGCGGCGATCGGTCTCGTGCCTCTGGCTGGCGGGATGATCAAGAAAGGTGGCCAGGCGATACATGTGTTCGCGGAGGGCGATAAGGCGCTTGATGTTGCGAAGGTTGGTGGCGCAAAAGCCACTAGTGCGTCGCTGGACAACGTGGCCAGCAGCATTCATGCTGGGCAGCAAGGAAAGCATATTCTTGGGCACAACAACTTTATTCCCGGACGCAGCTATTTTAATGAGGGAGTGGATCCACAAAAACTGTTGAATGGGGCTCATGTAGGAGAGTTTCCGGTCGTAGGCTATGGCCCCCGAGGGCAGCCGATCGTCGATTTTGGAACAAATATTGGCGTCGACGGTTCATCCGGCTTGGCGACAAGATATGGAACAATACATTCAGGTAAAAGCGGAGCGCATATTGTTCCAACAAATCCTTATACCGTTGGAGAAAAATCATGAGAACTTTGCCTGATTGGTTGGTTTTGTGTGTCTGGCGTGCGCTGATAGGTGAGATATATCCGGCAATAAGAGCAATTGCGCTCTCATTTGCGGATGAACGAACATTATTTATATGTTATTACCTTGATAGGCATCCAAAGGAATTTGATTGGGAAAGCTTAGAAGTTGTCGCTACGAATGTTTCGGCTTCAATTGGTCGAGAAAAAATTAATCGTATAGACGTCGAATGCAAATTTTCATTGGACCCAATAGGCAGTCTTGAGTGTTTTGAAGGTTTTGTCTATTGCCGCCGAGAATATGATTCGTAGGCGCAAAAGCGACAGGTGAAATTGTCACTCAGATCCGTTCGAGTACGTCGAGGATAAATTTTGTCAAGTCCTGCACTGAACCCAACCCGCTTCGCGATAGTGATAAGCCGGTATGCCATGAGGCGACTGGCGTGCGTATCCTGTGCTCAGGTCAGCGAGTTCTCGCTCGTTGGCGGCACCGTCCCACTGATGCCAGGATTTATCATCGACCTCGTTTGACTGGTCGAGTAGGCGGGGTAAAGATTACGGGGCTTAGGTAGGAGGTTATGTGAAACGACTTGCTGACGGCAATGAGTTATGCGATGTAATCCGAAAATTTGCGGATCTTGAATGGACTAAATATCAGTCGCGAGTGGTGGATCTGGTCTTTAAAAATGGAAGAAAGTACAGAAGAGACAACTCTGCAATGCCGCCATATACGACGATTCGATTTAAAGCTGAAGACATTCATCTAGTTGATAAGTTGAAGCACGCAATTGATAGCTATAGCGGTAGTGTGAAATGGATTATGGTCCCCTTCCGGCGGGTGAGCTTTCCTAATGTCAATTGGGTTATTGAGCCGGAGTTTGTTGCCCAAACGATTGAAAGTGAAACAAGGGGCGCAATAAATCAGCGGGAATATATGGCCCATCATTATCCTGATTTTGCTCCGTTAGCGTACGCAGACTTGCCGAATTTGGCGAAGCATGTGGAATCTGTGTTGGGAAATGGGCCTTAGGCCTTCGGGAAAACTGCTTTCACAAATGCAATGACAGGCGCTCCACTGGTCTGGATAGTGCAGGTAATTATATCCGTGTGCAGAATTCGGCCGGACGTCCGAGAGGTTGATTTAGGGCGGAATATTGGAACCGATAAGTTCAATTGTTTCTCTCAGACCACCAAGATGACTGTACTTACTGATGGTGCAGCGAATTTGGTATCAGCATTCCCAGGGGTGCTCAAATGAAGCGAATGGAACGTGCAACTGAACAAAAAACTAAGGAAGGGCTGATTTCGCCTGTCTCGTATGTATTTGGCAACCCTATTGTTCTTGCTTCTCTTGAACGACTGTTTGGCCCGCTTTCATCCGCCTACGTCCTGGGCCATACTCCGGATCAAAGCGAAGACCTTTATGTTGTGCTTGTAAACGGCTTTGCTATTGCTAAATATGAGCTTTCAAGAAGCTCGAATGCCGAAACCGAAAATATAGTCACTGTCAGCGTTGACGAATATCGTAAGGCCCTTCGAGGGCGTCAGTCGCATTTAAAGCTGTCCATGGCAGTTGAATTGGCTTCCGGCAGGTTAGGCTGACTCAATAGTGAAAAGCACATTTTTTTTGTTCCTCTGTCAGGAGCTAGCGCTGCAGAATACGTTGCTCACACCAGCTATGCGGGCCCAAGCGAGGCCTGAAGGCAATAAACGAGCGGCATCGCGTCAATTGCTAATAATCATGTTCCTTATGCGGACTAGGATGTAGATGGGGTTATCATTCGGAAGGGTTTTGTTGTGTCTGGCGAGTATGCTGGCTGGGAGATTATTGTTGCGGACGACCAGGATGGTGACACTGGTGGGTACTATATTTACCTGAAGAAAGGTGATGCTGAAGGATTTGATTGCTGGTTCGAGCACGAGGCTGCGCTTCAAGCCCAGCTAGCTGATTTTGAAGTGAGTTGGATGGATTAAGTTTGGTCGGCAAAACTCAGGATCGTCCGGATATGATGTCCCGCGCCCTAACGGAGGGGCGGGGTGTTAGCGGTTCAATAACCATCTGATCACACTGCTTGTCCGCCGGGAGTCGGATTAACGAGGACCGACTCTTACTCGTTTTGATGCCAGCATTGAAAGACTTACATTACCGAGAAGCTTCTATTCGTTTTTTTTCGGCTCCACCGAGGGCTTTCGGTACTTGAGGATGGAACCTATCCGCCTTGCGGATTGTTCAGGCCGATCACCAGTACGACGATCTGATTCGTCGCATCAAAGCCGCGCATGCAGGCACGCAGCAGGTGATGGACCAAATTAAAAAGCGTCTTTGGTCCAGAGGCAATTGCAGAAACACGTTCGGCTCCGGAGGCAGTGCTAGGAAGTGGCTCGGCTGCGGCATGGTGCCCAGTTGTGCGGTCCAATTGACCAACTTCATCAAGGAACTGGATCGCCTCCTGAGCCAATACGAACACCATAAAGTTTTGACGCCGATGGTTCACGTATCTTCTCGACTGAATATTTTGTTAGGTGGCCGAAATTTCGTCCTTTTTTTTTACAAAACGAGGGAGATTCTCTCCAGTAAGGACATGTATACGATAGATTCACAGGCGTGGTCACAAGCTCAGGGATCGACCTACAGCGGCGATGTGGCGGTGTTTCAGGCGGCCAGTAAAACGGGTGGACGCTTGAACTGGGTGCTTCCGTGGGCCGAGGCAACGCCAACCGCAAGGATGAAAGTTGGACCAACGCGAACTTCATCGCGGGCAACGTCCTGGCGATTCGCCGGCGGTGCGAGTAAAGATGCGGGCACGTCCATTTCGATCGGCAGTAGCGGCTTTGGAATGGGCACGCCCGATCGTGGTTGCGGCCAGTGGCAGCGGGATTCGACGACGCAAAGCGGAATCAGCGGCGCCACGATCGTCATTCGTGATGGGGCAGGGCAGTCGAGCCAGGAGCACGTTCACACAGGAAGGAGACGCTGCGGCGGTCGGTGCAAAGTATGGTGTTGCCGTCGGAGAACTCGCCGGATTAGGCGGATATCAACAGTACCAGCCCAGCGTTGGTACGAAAGCTGGGGTGATCCTTAGGAATTTTCACCAGTTAGCTTTTATGTAGGTGAAATGGAGACGTTTACCATGACTGTTTTCGACTTTGTTGTGCTCATGGAAGTAGCTATTGACGCCTATTTAAATTGCACCCCGATGAGGAGGTTCGCGTGATGGCGTTAATGGAATTAAAGTGCGTTAGGATTCTTTTATGAAGTGCAGCTGCTTGGTATATGAATAAAGTTGCCGCTATTAGGCTCCTGATGGATAACGGTCTTGCGAGAGACGTGTTGGCGTTAATAGAAGGGGAATCTGAATTTACGTCAGATGAGTCATCGGGTGTTCCCGATCATCCGGATTTGAAGAAGCTTTGGGTTATATCGGTGCACCATTTAAGGTTTGTTGTCGAATTTGGTCAAGGGGAAACTTCGGCCGTTAAGGGAGGGAAATTCAGAACGCCTTTTCCCCGTGAGTTCGAACAATGGCTTCAGGCTGGAGCGCCCGGGGTCGCCAGCGCTGACGTTGATGCCTGTCTCCGGGATCGCTTGCTTTCAATTTAATGTTTTACCGTGGGCAATGTCCTAGCGATCCAGTGCCGCGGAGACACCACGAACGGGATCAAGCGGCTGTGGAGGCGGGCAAGCTTAATGGAGAGTGGGGACCGTCTGGTATCTAGCGCCGCATTGGGGGCGCGATCTCGGCGGTGATCCGGGGTCATATGTCGTCCCGATGGGCCGACCCTTTGGCACTTCGAGGGAAACGAGTATTAAAATTATCGTTCGGCCTGGGGCCAATCAGGTAATTACTGCCTGTCCTGATTAAGTAAAGAGGATTTATATGTTGTGTCCTAGGTGTGGGCAGGGAGATGTTGTCAAGGCAAGGATTATGGCTGGCGACACTTGCTTGTTTGTATGTCAAGAGTGTGAGGCAACATGGTTTCTATACGAAGATATTGGGGTTAAGAGCTTTGTCGACTTTGGAAGTTACATGGAAAATTTGGGACTGAAACCACTATGGAGTGAGGTCAAAATCATTCCTGAGTAGGTCCAAAAGGGACTGGAGCAGGCGGGTGAATCGCCCCCTGAGCCGTCGCTTTCTGTCAAATTTGGAGTGTTCTTATGCGCAGTGAGGATAAGTTAAATTGCCGAGTTTGCGGTTATCGCTCAGAAGTTCCTCCATGGGGGAATGACGCACTCACGCCACTTTTCGATTTTTGTCCTTGCTGTGGCGTTGAGCACGGTTATCAAGATTCGACCAAGCGCGGTGCCATCAAATATAGAGATCGTTGGATTTCGGCTGGGGCCGAATGGGACGTCCCCGGATGTAAGCCTGAGGGCTGGCTCATTAATGAGCAATTGGCTGGTGTGCCGTCTGATTTTCGGTAGCTGGCTGAAAATAAGCCCGATAGATTTTTGTAGGCGAGGCGTTTGAAAATTTGTTATCCACGCGCAGCAGTGAAGCGGCCATCCGAAGAGGATGGCAAACTGGTTCATGGCGGCTTTTAAATCGAAGGTCAAGCTGAAGGACTTGGCCTGCACATTGCGTTGAGCCAGCCATTAGAGCTTGATGGCGATCTCATTGGTAGGGACGTGGTCTTGCGTGTTGACGATCTTGCGCGGGAGTTACCAGAGGAGCGGTGTCCCACGATCCTATTACCACCGGATCACACTTTCATTCTGGTCGGAACGCCGGCGAATTTCGGAATTGAGGATAGACCCTATCCCGCCTTGCGAATCGTGAAGTTGATTCTCTGGCTGCCCAGCCGCGGATGCGGCAGGTCCTTCAGAGGCATCACGCCGTGAAACCGCAGGCGGTCCACGCCGCCCCACACCACCACGTCGCCATGAAACAGCGGCACCCTCGCTGCGCGATCCGCTCGGTCGTCTCCCCCGAACAGAAACATCGCCGGCATGCCCAGGGACACCGACACGATGGGTGCGTCGAAATCGCGCTCGTTGCGGTCCTGGTGCAGTGACAGACGCGAGCCGGGTTCGTAGCGGTTGACCAGGCACGCATCCGGCGCAAAATCCGGGAAGCCGGCTTCCCGCGCCGCGTCCTGCGCCAACTGGCTGAAGGCCTGCGGCATTGCCGGCCAAGGTTGTCCGGACACGGGGTCGACGCGGCTGTAACGATAGCCGCGGGCGTCCGTCGTCCAACCCAGCTCGCCGCAATTGGTCAGCGCCACCGACATCGTGTAGCCGCCGGGCGTCTCCATGTGCCGGAATGGCGCCTGCGCGGTGACGTCGTCCACGCCGGCCAGCAGCGCGTCCACGGTCGGCAGCGCAAAGCCGCGCAACACCACTGATTGCGGGCCGATAGTCACGCGGCCCTGCTGGGCGGGATCGTCGCCGCCGAATAGGTCCAGGGTCATGTCACACCGCGTCGTGAAAGATGATGCCCAGCGTATGGCGCCGCCCTGAGCGAAGTTCGCTCACGCCATGGCGCATGGCCACCTTGCGCCACCCGCGCACGCCGGGAACCGGGCGCTGGTTTACCGTGAAGATCAGCGCATCGCCTTGTTGCAGGGGCAGCACGTCGGCGCGCTGCTCGCGGCTGCCGGTTTCCGTCATGACGAATTCGCCGCCCGTGAAATCCTCGCCGGGCGCGGACAGCAGCACCGCCACCTGCAACGGAAACACGTGTTCGCCATACAGGTCCTGGTGCAGGCAGTTGTAGTCGCCCGGCCCGTACTGCAGGATCAACGGCGTGGGCCTGCGCTGGCCGGCCGCGTGGCAGCGTGCAAGAAAATCCGCGTGGTCCGCCGGATACTGCACGCCGATGCCCATTTGCCGGTTCCATCGGTTGGCGATGGGCGCCAATTGGGTATAAAGCGCGCCGCGCAGGCGGGCAAGCAGGGCAGGTAAGGGATAGCGGAAATACTTGTATTCGCCGCGGCCGAATCCGTGGCGTGCCATCACGATCCGGCTGCGGTAGCGATCGTCGTGGTCGTAGGCGTCCGACAGCCCTGTGCATTGCGCAGGCGTCAACAACGTAGGCAGGACGGCGTTGCCGTGCGCGTCGAGGTCGGCAACGGCGCGGGTCCAATCCTGCTGCGCGAGCAGGGCGTCGGCGGGCGTGGTGGTCATGGGCGTTGAAAGGAGAATTACCGCGGCAAATTTACTGCGGCAGACTCACTGCGGAAATCGTTGCGTCCAGTCTACGCCTTGCGAAAAAAACGGCCACTCCGCTTGTTGCGGATTTCGATCGACCGGGTCGCGATAGACCGGTTCGCGACGGCCGAGCCGCGTTATGCAACCACCCCTACAACAACGGCTCCAGCGGCAGCAGCGACGCCACCCACACGGTCGCGCGTTGCAACAAGCTGGCGCCGGGTTCGCTGTCGAAACGCACCGTGTGCCCGTCGCGCTCTTCCAGCCAGTAGACCTTGCCCATATCGTCCAGCTTGACCCGGTAGGCGGTGCGGGGCAGCTCGTCGTCGAAGGCATCCGCGATGCCCTGTGCCAGCGCCGGGCTGTCGATCACAAAGCCCAGCTCGGTATTCAATCGCGCCGAGCGGGGATCAAAATTGAACGACCCGACGAAGACGCGCTCGCCGTCCACCACGAAGGTCTTGGCATGCAGGCTGGAACCCGAGCTGCCGAAGGGACCCAAGCCCTTGTTGCGCTCGACGCCCTGCACCGCGCGCTTCATTTCGTAGAGCTCGACGCCGGCGGCCAGCAGGTCCTTGCGGCGCTTGGCGTAGCCCGAATGCACGACTGCCACGTCGGTGGCTTCCAGCGCGTTGGTCAGCACCCTGACCTTGACGCCGTTGCGCGCCATCTTGGCGAATGCCTGCGTGCCCGCGGCGGTGGGTACGAAATAGGGCGACACCAGCAGCAGTTCCTTCGCCGGCTCGCCCACGATCTCGTGCAACTGGTGCGGCAGCATCGCCTCGCGCGGCGCGGTGCCCAGCGTCTTGCCGGGATCGTCGCTGACCATGCGGGTGCGTGACCATTCCAGCGGCAGTTCGCCACGCAGCAATTGCCGGATGAAGGGCAGGTCGCGCATGGCCTGCGCATAGGCCGCAGCCTCGGGCGATTGTTCGACGGCGGTCGCGTCCGCCTCCAGTTCTTCCAGTTCGTTCGACGCAGCCTTGCGGACGATGCCTGCCACCGGATAGGCGGAATCGCTGCGCCAGTAGCGGTCGAAGTCGGCCGACACGTCGCTGACGGCAGCGCCGATGGCCAGCACGTCCATGTCCCTGAACAGCACGCCGTCGGTGGCGCCAAAGTACTCGTCGCCGATGTTGCGGCCGCCGACGATGGTGGCCTGGTTGTCGGCGGTGAACGATTTGTTGTGCATCCGGCGATTCAGCCGGTTGAAGTCCGTCAGGTAACCGAGCGGCTTGGGCCAGCGCAGCGTGAAGGGGTTGTAGAGCCGCACCTCGATGTTCGGATGCCCGTCCAGCGCGGACAGCGTCCGGTCCAGTCCCGCCGTGCCGTTGTCGTCCAGCAGGAGGCGCACGCGCACGCCGCGGTCGGCGGCCTCGTGCAGCGCCTCGAACAGCATGATGCCCGTCATGTCGTCGTGCCAGATGTAGTACTGCACGTCCAGGCTGCGCTCGGCCGCGCGTGCCAGCATCATGCGGGCGGCAAAGGCGTCCAGGGGATGGGCGAGGGCGTGAATGCCGGATTTGCCGGGATGCGCGGCGGCCAGCGGGGCGATCGCCTGGCCCAGCGGCGTGGCCCCGGCTTCCTCATCGGTAAGCCCCTGCGACACGCTGCGCTTGTCGAGCGAGGGAAGGGAGCAACCGGAGGTCAACGCGCAAAAGATGGTCATGTAGAGGAGTTTGCCCAAGTGCATGACCGCTATTGTGCCGAATCCGGCGCGGGTCGCTCGTAGTGTCCGGCGGGCGAACGGATTGCGCATCGGGGAAACCACGCGGTCGACGCGTTTTCATATCTGGGATAAATTCCCGTATATGGAAAAAACAAACGCCACCGCCGACGCCGGGCTGGATCTTCGCCTGGCCGCCCGGCTTAAAACGCTGCGCCAGGACCGGGGCTGGTCGCTGGACGATCTGGCCGGCCGCGCCGGCATCAGCCGCGCCACGCTTTCCCGGCTTGAGAACGGCGAGGTCAGTCCCACCGCCAGCGTGCTGGGCAAGCTCTGCGCCGCCCATGGCATGACCATGTCGCGCCTCATGCTGATGGTCGAGGACGACTTTGCCGCCCGCGTGCCCGAAGCCGAGCAGGCGTTGTGGGTGGATGACAGC
>Ga0213821_1001185_pt1 | contig 12752 bp, 9 predicted proteins | sample MC6MC0909MG_FD_179894 | JGI IMG/M metagenome (GOLD analysis project Ga0213821, IMG submission 179894) | Enriched soil aggregate microbial communities from Iowa State University, Ames, United States - MC6-MC0909-MG | ecosystem: Environmental > Terrestrial > Soil > Unclassified | place: USA: Iowa...
TCGACACTGCGCTACGGTTTCAGGGGCAGTACCTGGATGTCGAGACCGGGCTGCATTACAACCGGTACCGGTACTATGATCCGCAGGTGGGGCGGTTTGTTTCGGCGGATCCGATTGGGTATGCCGGAGGGTGGAATCTTTATCAATATGCGCCGAATCCAGTTGAGTGGATTGATCCCTTCGGTCTGACCGGTAAGCGGCCTGATAACCTTTGCCCACCAGGCGCAGGACGCCGGGGGGCATTCCGTCAAGCAAAGCGTAACAGCGATATTCCAGTTTGTATGTGTCCTAGTCGCGTGAAAGAAAATACCGATAAGAGGGGTAGAACTCAAAAAGGAAGACTGTACGAATTCGATCAAAAGGACTCTTCAGGAAAAACCACAACAAAAACAATCCGAGATGACGCGGACGGGCACCACTTTGGGGCGAACAACCCGCAGAATCGCGGTTCTCACTTTAACGATCAGAATGGCGGCCATTATGATTATTAAAAAACCTTTCGAAACAACCAAAGACATATTTGCCGACAATGAAACCTTTACAATCAGGAAAAACCCAAAAAACTCGAAAGCCATACTATCCGCCGCACTGATTGCTTATGATTCAGACACGCTCCAAAACACCCAAGCAAAAGCTATAGAAGAGCTTTACAACCAGATACTCAAAAACGCACCGAATTATACTCCATGGCTTTTAGTCAGCAATGGCGCCATGGTGCAAACAAATCGAATTGTAGAATATTACGGTCTTTGGCGCGCCTTTGAAAAAAACGGAATAGTTTTACCTAAGGGACAACGAACCCAAGAATACGCTTTACGCGATGCCAAAGAGATCCAATATTTTGGTGCCATCCATCTAGACAACCCTGAATTTTTACAGATTGCAAAATTAACCGGCCCAGACTCTTCCGCTCACCTCATACTGACCAGCAACGCGCGCTCAATTCTTGGACTATTGCAGAAAGGTTGGCACTACGATTCAAAAAAATACCCCACCGACTTACTGCATCATCTTAGTCTAACCTCTAACTGCCTAATCCACCCTATGGGTGAATTCGACGACATTGAGGGTGGAGCAGTAGCAATAGCCTCTCCTCAGATTATCAGCAAATGTTTCAGAGACACAGCACATTGGTCTAACTAAGAAAATTTGGACATTTTCACCCCACTCGCTGACTAGAACAGCACCTGCACAACCCAGCCTTCTATAACCGCAACCAAAACTGCAGCACTATAAATCTAGATAGGCGAGTTGCATCAGCGAAACTCATTTACCACATAGACGGCTTAACTATTTATACCTACACATAAAAATGCAAAGCACTTCAAATACCTGCCCCCTTCAAGTCGATGAAAGTATAAAAATGAACCTGATACGATTCTACGAAAAAATAATTACCAAAGAGGCTTACAGAAACCTCGAAGTATTTTTTTGCGAAATCGATAGTTTTGAAGAGATTCCTTTAATATCGAGAGACGGCAGGCTTGCAAAGCTGCAAAAAATGCTCAAACAGGACGACGCATCTGAATTCTTACTAGGGCTTTCCTATTTTCTCCTCAATACAATTCGCTTGATTGGCCGCTCTAAGAACATCAAATACGGACTGCTTGCAATCACGTATGTAGATTTTGATGAGCGTGAATACGGCCCTACACTCAGACCCCACTTATTTTTCTACCCTGGCGAACCAGGCCAGAAGCTCTATGACACCCTGCTAAATAAACAGCCACCACATAACTCAAAAGAAATGCTGCACGTTAAAAGCACGTTTAAATCTTGCAATCTTTTAGAGCAATTTATCTTTGTTGAAAGCCGGTGGTTTGAAGAGGCGTGCAAGGAAGAACTGATCCGAATATTTGCCATACCAAAACAATCTTAAACACCTAACAGTGCAGTCCAGACAATCACTCCACAATGACTCATGGCTCCACTCAGAGAAAACCGAAATCAATGACTTTATATTGACTAAAGGAAATATATCATGAGACGTAGGTGCAGCCCTGCACAAAACACCCCTAATCAATAGAGCTCGCCAAACCGAGTGAACATTTAATCACAGGACGATCATGAGCTCACACATCAATGATAAAAGACTACTTAAGCAACCCCGAAACATACGACCGACTTGAAGAACACCTGATTACCACCTTCAAGAATTCATTAGCACACGAAGCAATGCAATCAGAAAAATTTATAACACCACATTATATAGACGTCTGCGTTGACGGAACGCGTCTACGGGATGCAAACCCGATATTTTCGGTGCGCAACACCGATACCGGAAACATTTTACGAATAGTAATTTCACAGACCGCAAAGGGATACTCAGTAATTCACAACGACATTGAGGGCTTTGACGAACTCTGTCTAATAACACAACTCCGAAATTTAAGTCGAGCAATCAAAGAAACCCTCAAATGGGCTAAATCTCAATCAAAATTATCTAACAACCAATAAAATAGAGACACTAACGTTCATCACGAAGGCTGTGCAACCTGTGCACAATTCTGCGCAGGCAAACTTAATCAACCAAGCCATAGGGTGCAACCGCATGCCGCTCAACGAGACGGCGCGGATATTTGTGCAGCCTTCCCTAACCCGAAACTGGAAGCACACATGACCAAACCTTTAACAACGAATACAGTTTTCGATTTGATCGCATTGCAACTTGGCTTTCATGGGGATGGAGCCACTCGCTTCATTGAGGAAACCGGCTATTACTTACTAATAAATCACCAAAAATCAGTATACAACGACAAATTCTATATAAATATTGGAATTATCTATAAAGAACTATTAAAAACCCCACCTAGCGCACGAGACTTAAATGGAGCTTTTAATGTAAAAAACCCTACAACTGTAGTTCATGTTGACTTCAGACTTGACGACCTCCCTGGAGCGTCACAGAACCTACAGGAAACATTAGATTCACTGATCAAGCAGAACGACCCCAAACGCATCACCCACGTTTTAACTGAGAATCTAATTAAACTTTTAAGCTTTATGCACAAGAACCATGCACGCAGTACTATAAAATCCCTAAGAGATCAAAAGAAGCTCAACGCAATGATACTCAAGGAGGTTTGAAGCAAGCTTAGCCACCGAATTCTTCAGAACAACGCACGATTTTGACTTGTTTCTGTTCAGCCACTTAAGTCTAGCGATCAAAAACACCGTCAAATGGCCGCCCTAACCTAAGCGAATGTTTTACATGGCTTAACCACGCATAACCGCAAAGCAATCAACTACGGACTACCAAACAAATGAGCGAAGAAAAAAACAAATCGAGAATCGCCAGAGAAATCCTAGAGCACTTACACGCAAGCACCTATCTCCCAGACCAGATGGCTCTATTTGCATATCTACTATGGCTGGATGAAAAAATATATCTTTACGACGACGAGAAATTTTGCGAAATCATTAGAGACCTACGAAGCATGGATGCCGGAGATGAATTCACTTACACAAAAGAAGAGATCATAGAAATGCTCACCCCCCCTACATCATACCCATCACATGAAAAAAATCCGTGCACCTGCTGTCGCCGGCCGAGTCATAGCGCAGTGAAGGGTTTCGCTTTGTCAATGCTCGTTAGGGCGTCGGCCCGGCTGAAGCACTGTGCCGGCCTCATCGCGGGCAAGCCCGCTCCTACAGGATCGCCGCCAGCGCTATGAGGGGCATGACGCTGTGGGCCAAGAACAGGACCTATGACACCGCAAGCAATGCCCCAAAATGGTGCGCCACCATTTTCACGCCTCACCATAGCGCAACTGAAAACCACCACCGCCCCACCGTTGTGCCAATTAAAAACACCCCTCTCCCACCCCATTCACATCCTGCAACAGACGCCAACGTTTGCGTCTATCTCGGCTCATAACGAAAGTGACCAACGGGTCACATTTTTATCCCCGGCTCTCCTACACTCTGGTTTCGGCCCGCCATTTGCTCAGAAAAAACCGAGCTAAAAAAAGTCGAACTTTCCTAAACAGCGGTGGGTCAGGAACTAAGTAGGCCAGCGCAACGGGACCTCCCCAGCCTCGGCCATCCACCCCAATCAGTCTCACCGCCATCGGCAGGAATGCTGATCGCGCAGTGCGTGCGCGCACGACCTCGGGGCAAGGACTGCACTACCAAGATTCGCACTAGAGAGAACCAACACGAAATAACGCAACGGGTGCCTGCCACCCGGCCAATAGGGACGGAGAGAAGTATGATCAGTGCCGCTGTCGAGCCTCACGTAGATTCATTCAACCCGGACAACCGCGAGCCGCTCCAGCCGGATTTCGCCACGACAGCCAAGGCACCGGGCGCCCAGCGCCAACACAATCCGAACAAGCGCAAAGTGCTGTTCGTCACCTCGGAAATCGCTGACCTGGTCAAGACCGGCGGGTTGGGCGACGTCTCCTCTGCACTGCCGCGGGCGCTGGCCCATCTGCACGATGTCCGCGTGCTGATCCCAGGCTATCCGCAGGTAGTAGACAGTGACAATCCGATCCATATCGTTGGCGAACTGGGTGGCCACGCCGCCTTGCCGCCCTGCAAGCTGGGCCGGATGGACTTGGCCGACGGCTTGGTCATCTATGTACTGATCTGCCCCGAGCTGTACCAGCGCGAGGGCACTCCCTATGGCGCCAACAATGGCCGCGACTGGCCCGACAATCATATCCGCTTCGCCCGCCTGGGCCTGGCTGCCGCCGAGATCGCGGCCGGTGAAGGCATGGCGCACTGGAAGCCGGACCTGGTCCACGCCCATGACTGGCCAGCAGGCTTGGCACCGGCCTATATGCACTGGCGCGGGCTGAGCACGCCGACACTGTTCACCATTCACAACCTGGCGTACCAGGGTGTCTACAGCCGTGGCTGCAGCCCGGAGCTGGCGATCCCTGACCACGCCATGCAGCAAGAGGGCATGGAGTTTTACGGCAAGTTGTCGTTCCTCAAGGCGGGCCTGGCCTACTCCAGCCACATCACCACCGTGAGTGCCACCTACGCCAAGGAAATCACCACGCCAGAATTTGGCTGTGGGCTGGATGGTTTTCTCGCCAGCAAGGCCTATCAAGGGCTGCTCAGCGGCATCCCCAATGGCATCGACGAAAGCTGGGACTCGGCCACCGACCGCCACCTGCAGCACAACTTCAGTATCAACGACTGGGACGGCAAGGCGCGTAACGCCGAGGAAGTGCGCAAGCTGTTCGAGTTGGAGCCCTCCGAAGGCCCGCTGTTCGCCGTGGTCTCGCGCCTGGTCTACCAAAAAGGGCTGGACCTGACCCTGGGTGTGGCCGATTTCATCGTCGAGCAAGGTGGGCAGATCGCGATCATCGGCCGTGGCGAGCCGGAAGAAGAACAGGCCATGCGTGAGCTGGCCTTGCGTCACCCAGGGCGGATCGGCGTGCGCATCGGCTTCAACGAGACCGATGCCCGGCGCATGTTCGCCGGCAGCGATTTTCTGCTGATGCCGTCGCGCTACGAGCCCTGCGGCTTGAGCCAAATGTATGCGCAGCGCTTCGGCTCGCTGCCGGTGGCGCGTAATACCGGCGGGCTGGCCGACACCATTGAAAATGGCGTGACGGGTTTTCTGTTCGACGAGTCGACCGTGGACAGCTACCGCGAGGCGCTAAGCCGGGCTTTCTATATCTATGCCAAGAAGGACTTGCTGCACGCCATGCGTTGCCTGTCGATGACCCAGCCGTTCAACTGGTGCCAGGCGGTCGAGCCCTATGCGCACCTGTATGAAGAGCTGGTCAAGCAGGTTCAGTTCAGCCGCTACTGATCGAGGTGTCGAAGATGCACAGGCATGGCGCACATTTACTGGACGCCACGTCGGCGCGCTTCGCCCTTTGGGCGCCGGATGCGCGCAACGTGAGCTTGCAGTTGGACCAACAACCGGCGATTGCCTTGCAGGCCGAAGGCGATGGCTGGTTCAGCGGCATTGCCCCGGCCCAGGCAGGCAGCCGCTATCGCTACCGCATCAATGATGAGCTGGAAGTCGCCGACCCGGCTTCGCGCTATCAGCCCGAAGGGGTGCATGGCCCGAGCCAGGTGGTCGACCTGGCCCGTTATCCGTGGCTGCACCCCTGGCAAGGCCGGCCCTGGCACGAGGCGGTGATCCAGGAGCTGCACGTGGGCTTGGCCGACGGCTATGCCGGGGTTGCAGGGCAATTGCCACGCCTGGCCGAGTTGGGTATCACGGCGATCGAGCTGATGCCGCTGGGGCAGTTTCCCGGAGAGCGCAACTGGGGCTATGACGGCGTGCTGCCGTTTGCCCCCCAGCACAGTTATGGCAGCCCGCAGCAGTTGTGTGCCCTCGTCGATCAGGCGCATGGGCTTGGGCTGATGGTGATGGTCGATGTGGTCTACAACCACTTCGGCCCCGATGGCAATTTCCTGCATGAATACGCCAGCCCGTTCTTTCGCCAAGATCGGCAGACGCCGTGGGGCGCAGCCATCGACTTTCGCCGCCCTGAAGTGCGCGAGTACTTCATTCAGAACGCGCTGATGTGGCTGTGTGACTATCGCGTCGATGGCCTGCGCCTGGATGCCGTACATGCCATCGACCAACCTGATTTCTTGATTGAACTGGCGCACAGAGTGCGCGCTGCAGTCGAGCCCGGTCGCCACGTGTGGCTGGTGCTGGAAAACGAACACAACCAGGCAAGCCTGCTCGAACAAGGCTTCGACGCCCAGTGGAACGACGACGGCCATAACGCCTTGCACGTCCTGCTGACTGGCGAAACCGAAGGCTACTACCAAGATTACCAAGACCGCCCCATCGAAAAACTCGCCCGCTGCCTGAGCGAAGGGTTCGTGTTCCAGGGCCAGCCCAATCGCCACGGCACCCCTCGCGGCGAACCCAGTGCGCATTTGCAGCCGAGCAAGTTCGTGCTGTTTTTGCAGAACCACGACCAGATCGGCAACCGCGCCTTGGGCGAGCGCCTCACCCGACTCTGCTCACCGCAGGCGCTGCGCGCCGCCACTGGGCTGTTGTTGCTGTCGCCGATGATCCCGCTGCTGTTCATGGGCGACGACGACGGCAGCTGCAAACCTTTCCTGTTCTTCACTGATTTTCACGACGAGTTGGCCGACGCGGTGCGTGAAGGCCGGCGCGGCGAGTTCGCCCATTTTGCCGCGTTCGCCGACCCCGACCAGCGCGAGCAGATCCCCGACCCGAATGCCGCCGACACCTTCCAGGCCTCTCGGCTCCAGCGCCAGGAGGTCCTGGCTGGCTGGCACGGCCTGTATCAGCAATTGCTCGAACTACGCCGCTTGCACGTCTCGCCGCATTTGCCCGGTAGCCAGGCACTTGGTGCCGAGGTGCTCGGCGACAAGGCGCTCAGCGCGCGCTGGCGCCTGGGCAATGGCCAGCAGCTGCGGATCGACCTCAACCTGGGCGCTACGCCGCAGCCGGTCGAACTGCCGCCTGCCGCGCAGCGTCTGTTCGACAGCAGCGATAACGCCCACCCCGATTCCACCCTGGCCGCGCACAGTTGCGTGGTCAGCCTGCTTGCCCCTGCCCTGGAGCCTACATGAGCGAATTGCCGTTGCACCGTCTGGCCGCCCGTGTGGGAGTGGCCCGTGACTGGATCGATGCCAACAACCGCCCGCAGCAGGTCAGCGACCCGGTACTGCGCCAAGTCCTCGCCGGGCTTGGCCACCCGGCAACCGATGACGCGGCCATCGCGGCCAGCCTGCAAAGCCTGGATCAAGCCGAAGACAGCGAGCACCTGCCGCCGCTACTGACCGTCGATATCGACCAACCGTTGCCGCTGGCGCGTTACTTTTCTGCCGGCAGCCCGGTGCGTTGTGTGCTGGAAAACGGCGACCCTGTGGAGCTGAACCTCGACGAACAGGCGCAACTGCCTGGCAAGCTGCCCATCGGCTATCACCAGCTGGATATCGATGGCCGCAGCTTCAGCGTGGCGGTAGCGCCCCTGCGTTGCCATGCCTTGCACGATGCCGTTCAAGAGCCACCGCCGCGTTGCTGGGGCCTGTCGGTGCAGCTGTACAGCCTGCGCCGCCCGGGTGACGGCGGCTATGGCGACTGCCTGGCCCTGGAGCAATTGGCCCGCAGTGCGGCCGAGCGTGGCGCCGATGCCTTGGCGATCAGCCCGATCCACGCGTTGTCGGGCGCCGACCAGCGCCACTACAGCCCCTACTCCCCGTCCAGCCGGCTGCTGCTCAACAGCCTCTACGCCAGCCCCGCGGCGCTGCTCGGCGAGCGCACCGTGCGCCTGGCCATCGAGGCCTGCGAGCTGCAACCCACGCTCGATGAGCTCGAGCGCCAGTCGTTGGTCGACTGGCCACGCGCCGCCGACGCCCAACAGCGTCTGCTCAAGGCGCTGTACAAGGATTTCAGCCAGGGCAATCACCCGCTGCGCGAAGACTTCGACAGTTTTCGCCAAGCCGGTGGCCAAGCCCTGGAGCATCATTGCCGCTTCGAGGTGCTGCAAGCCGAAGCCATGGAGCGCGGCCTGGGTGCCGACTGGCGTAACTGGCCGGCGGCCTGGCACGACCCGTATCACCCCGAGGTGGAAGCCTTCGCCAGCGCCCATCCATCCTGGGTGGAGTATCACGCGTTCTGCCAATGGCTGACTGAGCGCGGCCTGCAACGCGCCCAGGAAGCAGCGCGCGGCAACGGCATGGCAGTCGGGCTGATCGCCGACCTGGCGGTGGGTGCCGATGGTGCTGGCAGCCAAGGCTGGAGCCGCCAGGACGAGCTGCTATCTGAGCTGACGGTCGGCGCACCGCCAGATATCCTCAACCGCTCCGGCCAGGACTGGGGCATCAGCGCGTTCTCACCTGAAGGTCTCAAGCGCAACGGCTACCGCGCCTTCATCGAGATGCTGCGGGCCAATCTGGCCCATGCCGGGGGCCTGCGCATCGACCATGTGATGGGCCTGCGCCGGCTGTGGTTGATCCCCCGTGGTGCCAAGCCCAGCGAGGGCGCCTACCTCAATTTCCCCCTGGATGATCTGCTGCGTTTGCTGACCCTCGAGTCGGTGCGCCACCAGGCGGTGATCCTTGGCGAGGACCTCGGCACGGTGCCAGAAGGCCTGCGCGAAGTGCTCGCCGACAAGGCCATACTGGGCATGCGCGTGCTGCCCTTCGAGCAGACCTCGACCGGCCATTTCAAGTCCATTCTCGACTGGCCCGACAACGCCCTGGCCACCACCGGCACCCACGACCTGGCGCCGCTGGCCGGTTGGCTGCAAAGCCGCGATATCGACTGGTATCACCGCCTGCACTTGATCGATGCGCCTGCCGAACTGCACTGGCGCCATGACCGGCAAAAAGAGCACGACGGCCTGCGCCGCCTGCTGGAAGCCAACTATGGCCCGCTCAAATCCGATGACGAGCTGATCGATGCGGCCATCCGCTACGTCGGCCATACCCGCGCGCCGCTGGTGCTGATCCCGCTGGAGGACCTGCTGGGCAGCGACGAGCAAGCCAACCTGCCCGGCACCACCGAAGGCCACCCCAATTGGCGTCGCCGTTTCGCCCTGCCGGTGCGCGACCTGCTCGACGATGAAGACGCCGCACGGCGCCTGGAGCTGCTGGCCCAGGCCCGAGAACAAGCCTGGGAGCGTGACCGATGAAACCCTTGACCGCCACCGTGCGGCTGCAATTTCACAGCGACTTCACCCTGGATGACGCGGTGCCGCTGGTGCCGTACTTCGCCCGTTTGGGCATCAGCCACCTTTACGCCTCACCGATCCTCAAGGCCCGCGCCGGCTCGCGGCATGGCTACGATGTGGTCGACCCGACCCGGGTCAACCCGGAGCTGGGCGGCGAAGCCGCGCTGCTGCGCTTGGTCGGTGCATTGCGTCAGCACAGCATGGGGCTGATCCTCGACACGGTGTCCAACCACATGGCCGTGGGCGGCGCCGACAACCCTTGGTGGCAGAGCCTGCTGGCCTGGGGGCGACGCAGCCCCTATGCCGAGTTCTTCGACATTCAATGGCACTCCAGCGACCCGCTGCTGGCCGGCCAATTGCTGTTGCCGTTTCTCGGCACAGACTATGGCGTGGCCTTGCAACAGGGCGACATCCCGCTGACCTTCGACGCCGATCAAGGGGTACTGGAGGTCGCTCATTACGACCATCGCTTCCCCATTTGCCCGCTGGACTACCCGCGCATCCTGGGGCACAGCCAGCACCCGCAGTTGCGCGAGCTGGCCCAACGCTTCCACAGCCTGCATGAGTCGCCCGCGCCAGTGACCGCTGCCGCGCCCCTGCACGCCGAACTGGCTCGCCTGGTCAACCAAGGCGCTAGCCTGGATGAGGCCCTGGCCGCCTTCGACAGCCGCACCGAAGCGGGCTTCAAGCGCCTGCATCAGCTGCTCGAACGCCAGACCTACCGCCTGGCCAGCTGGCGCACGGCGGCGGACGATATCAACTGGCGGCGCTTTTTCGACATCAACGAGCTGGGCGGCCTGCGGGTCGAGCGCGCGCTGGTGTTCGAAGCGACCCATGCCAAGCTGTTCGAGCTGATCGAGCGCGGTTTGGTCGATGGCCTGCGCATCGACCATATCGACGGCCTGGCCGATCCACGCGGTTACTGTCGCAAGTTGCGCCGGCGCGTCGACAGCCTGTTGGCCACGCGCCCGCTGAACGCTGCGCTTGAGCACTTCCCGATCTACGTGGAGAAGATCCTCGGCGTCGATGAGCACCTGCATCAGGACTGGCTGACCGACGGCACCACCGGCTATGAGTTCATGAACCAGGTGTCGCTGCTCCAGCACGACCCCACTGGTGAAGAGCCGCTGACTGAATTGTGGCGCAGCGTCAGCGAGCGCCCTGACTTCCCTGAAGAAGTCCGCCAGGCGCGCCATCTGGTGCTCAACGCCAGCCTGGCCGGCGACTGCGAGTCGGTGGCCCAGGCGCTGCTGCAAGTGGCGCGCGACGACCTGATGACTCGTGACCTGACCCTGGGTGCGATTCGCCGGGCACTCCAGGCCTTGGTTGAGCATTACCCGGTATACCGCACCTATATCAACGCCATCGGCCGCCCCGCTGAAGACGAAGCGTTTTTCCAGCAGGCCCTGAGCGGCGCCCGGCAAACCTTGAGCGAAGCCGACTGGCCGTTGCTCGACCAACTGCAGCTGTGGCTCGGCGGCCAACCCTGGCGCCGCTTGCCGCCAGGCCGGCCACGCAAGCACCTGCGCCATGCCTGCGTGCGCTTCCAGCAGCTGACCGCGCCGAGTGCGGCCAAGGCTGTGGAAGACACTGCCTTCTACCGCTCGGCCCGATTGCTCTCGCGCAATGATGTGGGCTTTGAGGCCGAGCGCTTCAGCGCCGCGCCCGAGGCGTTTCACACCGAGGCCGAGCGCCGCCTGCGCGACTTCCCCGACAACCTGCTGGCCACCGCCACCCATGACCACAAGCGCGGCGAAGACTGCCGCGCGCGCCTGGCGGTGCTCAGCGAACGTGGGCCTTGGCTGGCCAGCCGGGTCGAGCATTGGCGCGAGTTGGCCGCGCCGCTGCGCAAGGCGCTGGAAGATGGCCCGGCGCCGAGCCCGGCTGATGAAATGATGCTGTTGCAGACGCTGCTCGGCTGCTGGCCGCTGCAGCTTGACCGGCACGATCAAGCCGCCCTTGGCCGCTACGCCGAACGGATTCGCCAGTGGCAGCAGAAGGCCCTGCGCGAAGCCAAATTGCGCAGCGCCTGGAGCGCGCCTAACGAGGCCTATGAAGCAGCGTGCGCGGCCTATATCGATGGCCTGCTGCTTGAGCGCGAGAATGAGCAACTGCGCAATTCACTGGCAGACGCTGCGCAGTCGATTGCCTGCGCCGGCGCGCTCAATGGGCTGGTGCAGTGCCTGCTGCGGATGACTTCGCCGGGGGTGCCCGACCTGTACCAGGGTAATGAGTACTGGGACCTGAGCCTGGTCGACCCGGACAACCGCCGCCCAGTGGACTACGCTGTGAGGCGAGCCAGCCTGGACGACAGCACACCGCTGGCAGCGCTGCTCGAACACTGGCGCGATGGGCGGATCAAGCAGGCGCTGATCGCCCAGGTCCTCGACTGCCGTCAGGCCCACCCAGCGTTATTTCGCCGGGGTGACTACCTGCCGCTGGCCGTGCAGGGCCGGCATGCCGACAAGGTACTGGCGTTTGCCCGCCTGGGCGACGGTGAGCGCGCGATTGTGGTGGTGCCACGTTTGACCTACGCGTTACTGGGCACTAGCCCAACACCGTTGATCCCGGCACAGAACTGGGACGACACCCGGCTGATTCTGCCGTTTGCCTCGTCACCTGCCAATTGGACTGGACTTTTCGCCAGCCGCGCGGTCAGCCCTTCTAGAGAGCTGATGTTGAGCGCTGTGCTGGCTGAATGTCCGGTCAATCTGTTGATACAACAATCTTGAGCATCAGGAGCGTCATGATGAGTGTCGATGAAAAGCGTATTCGCCAATTTGCCTATGAGATCTGGGAGTCCGAGGGCAAGCCTGCCGGGCAAGAGGAGCGCCATTGGGAGATGGCGCGAAAGCTTGCCGAAGCTGAAGCCCTGGCGCCCAAGGCTGCGCCGCGCAAGAAGCCGGCTGCAGCCAAGCCTAAGGTAGCGGCAGAACCCAAGGCTGCGGCCAAGCCCAAGGTGGCCAGCAGCACGGCCGCCAAGCCGGTGGCCGAGAAGAAGCCCCGGGCGGTGAAAAAGCCTAGTGCAGGGTGAGTCTATCCAGACGCCTTAGCCCAGCAATACAGGGGCCGCTGCGCGCCCCTGACACCCCCCTCCCCCTGGCCAACGAGGACTGCCAC
>Ga0213821_1001191_pt1 | contig 12679 bp, 8 predicted proteins | sample MC6MC0909MG_FD_179894 | JGI IMG/M metagenome (GOLD analysis project Ga0213821, IMG submission 179894) | Enriched soil aggregate microbial communities from Iowa State University, Ames, United States - MC6-MC0909-MG | ecosystem: Environmental > Terrestrial > Soil > Unclassified | place: USA: Iowa...
CAGCACTGCTGGCCCACAACTGCTCCAGCATCAGCGCGAACAGCGCCTCCTTGCTCGGGAAATGGTTATAGACCGTGCGCTTGGACACGCCAGCGGCCTGGGCGATGCGGTCCATGCTGGTGGCCTCGAACCCCGCGGTGCGGAATTCCTCCACTGCCGCGCGCACGATGTCCTCGCGCTTGCGGTCGGTCAGGCGTTTGGGCGGGCGTTCCTTGGCGGAATCGGGAGCTTTCGTCGACATGGGCGAAATTCTACACCGAGCGGTGTACTTTTCTGATTTTGGAAACTACACTGTGCAGTGTAATTTTTGGCACGAGCGGTTTGCCGCGATCGCGCCATTTTTTGAATCTCATGGGATAACCCGCCGTGACCGTCCTCTCCGCCTGCAACCGCCGCGCCTTGCCGCTTTATCCGCAATCCCCCCAACAGCGCGACGGACGTTTCAGCAATCCGCGGCCGCGCCCCGCCATGGGCTTCTGGAAAGGCGTCAAGCTTGCCTGGACCGTCCTCTTTGCCAAACCACGCGGCACGGTTCCCGACATCGCCATCCCCGTGCGCCCGCTGGACCGCGCAGCCCTGGAAGCCGCCCCGGACCGCAGCCTTTACCGGCTTGGACATTCCACCATCCTCATGAAACTGCGCGGACGCTTCTGGCTGACCGACCCGGTCTTCTCCGAACGTGCTTCGCCCGTGCAATGGGCCGGCCCCGCACGCTTTCATGCACCGCCCATCAGCACCGACGACCTGCCTCCGATCGCAGGCGTCATCCTGTCCCACAACCATTACGACCATCTCGACCGCGCCGCCATCGCACAGCTTGCGAGCAAGACCGCGCGCTTCATCGCGCCGCTCGGCGTCGGCGACCAACTGGTGGCCTGGGGCATCGACCCCGCCCGCGTCGAGCAATTGGACTGGTGGCAGTCCACCGAGGTCGACGGCCTGCGCCTGACCGCCACGCCCGCCCAGCACTTCTCCGGCCGCGGTCTCACTGACAGCGACCGCAGCCTGTGGGCCTCGTGGGTCATCCAGGACGCCGACCTGCGCGTCTTCTTCAGCGGCGACACCGGCTACTTCGACGGCTTCAAGGCCATCGGCGACGCTTACGGCCCCTTCGACCTGACCCTCATGGAGACCGGCGCGTACGACGCGCGCTGGGCCTTCGTCCACATGCAGCCCGAAGAGACCCTTCAGGCGCACCTGGACCTGCGCGGCCGCTGGCTGCTGCCGATCCACAACGGCACCTTCGACCTGGCCATGCATCCGTGGGAGCAGCCGTTCGAGCGCATCACGGCATTGGCGCGGGACCATGGCGTCGATCTGGCCACACCGGTCATGGGAGAGCGCGTCGATATCGGGGCGCCGCAAGCGGGAACGGCGTGGTGGCGCGCGGGGGAGGCGCAGCGGTAAAAACGGGTCGGCCCGGCTGCGCAGGCCGGGCTTACCCACAGCTGCTGTCCAGTACAATCCGCGTTTGGCGACGTTGTGATCGCCCATCTGTCTGGACCCCAAGCATGTTGCGTCTGTCTGAAATCAAGCTGCCGTTGAACCACACGCCCGAGGAACTGCCCGCGGCAATCCTCAAGAAACTGGGCATTCCGGCCAGCGACCTGAACGGCTTCACCATCTTCCTGCGCAGCTACGATGCGCGCAAAAAGCACAACATCCTGCTCATCTACGCGCTGGATGTCGACGTGGCCAACGAAGCCGCGATCCTCAAACGCTTTCACGACGACCGCAACGTCAAGCCGTCTCCGGACACCGAATACAAATTCGTCGCCCAGGCGCCCGTTACGCTCAACAAGCGCCCCGTCGTCATCGGCACCGGCCCCTGTGGCCTGTTTGCCGGCCTCGTCCTGGCGCAAATGGGCTTCAAGCCCATCATCCTGGAACGCGGCAAGGCCGTGCGCGAACGCACCAAGGACACCTGGGGCCTGTGGCGCAAACGCGTCCTGAATCCAGACTCCAACGTGCAGTTCGGCGAAGGCGGCGCCGGCACGTTCTCGGACGGCAAGCTCTACAGCCAGATCAAGGACCCCAAGCACTACGGCGAAAAGGTTCTCAAGGAATTCGTCCTGGCCGGCGCGCCCGAAGAAATCCTTTACGTCAGCAAGCCCCACATCGGCACATTCCGCCTGGTCGGCATGGTCGAAGTCATGCGCGACACCATCACCAAGCTGGGCGGCGAAGTCCGCTTCTCCAGCCGGGTTGAAACGCTGCACCGCGAAAGCGGCAAGGTCACCGGCGTCACCCTTGCGAGCGGCGAACACATCGAAGCCGACCACGTCGTCCTCGCCATCGGCCACAGCGCGCGCGACACCTTCCAGATGCTGAACGACCAGGGCGTCTTCATGGAAGCCAAGCCCTTCTCCATCGGCTTCCGGATCGAGCACCCCCAATCCCTCATCGACCGCGCGCGCTTCGGCCCCAATGCCGGCCACCCGATCCTCGGCGCCGCCGACTACAAGCTGGTCCATCACGCCAGCAACGGCCGCTCCGTCTACAGCTTCTGCATGTGCCCCGGCGGCACGGTCGTCGCGGCCACGTCAGAACCGAACCGCGTCGTCACCAACGGGATGAGCCAGTATTCGCGCAACGAACGCAATGCCAACGCCGGCATCGTCGTGGGGATTTCGCCCGAGGTCGATTACCCGGAGCATGTGCTGGCCGGTGTCGACTTCCAGCGCAAGTGGGAATCGCAGGCCTTCGAGCTGGGCGGCCGCAACTACAGTGCGCCGGGACAGTTGGTGGGGGATTTCCTGGAAGGAAAGGCTTCGACGGAATTCGGTTCCGTACAGCCGTCCTATACGCCCGGCGTCCACCTGACCGACCTGGCCGCCGCGCTGCCCGACTTCGCCATCACCGCCATTCGCGAGGCCTTGCCGGCGTTCGACAAGAACATCAAGGGCTTCAATATGCCTGATGCCGTGCTGACGGGTGTCGAGACACGGACGTCTTCGCCGATTCGCATCAAGCGGGATAACGAGACGCTGGAGAGCATCAACACGCAGGGATTGTTTCCGGCGGGAGAAGGCGCGGGTTATGCGGGCGGGATTCTGTCGGCGGGGGTGGATGGGATCAAGATTGCGGAGGCTGTGGCGCTGAGCATTATGGGGCGGGCGGGTTAACTCGCATTCAGACGGCCAGCCTGCCCCCGAGCCGGCTGCCCCACCCTGGCTTACGCAGCCTCGCGCATCGCCCAGGTCAAGAGAAACTGTCCAATCCGTTCTTCGATGCGGCTCTCCACCGTCTTGAGCCGGAGCACGGCGACGCCGCTTTTTTCCAGGATGCTGTCCTTCAAGGCATCCCGCTCCGATTGCTCGAGCGTGCCATGCGCGCCGCCATCGACTTCGATCACTCCCACGGGCGTCTTGCCCACCCTGAAATAGATCACGAAATCGCAGCTTGCGCCCTGTCCCATGAACTCGCGTTCGCGTGCCGTCAGGCCAGGATTGGACGTCGCCGCGACTTGATTGAGCGGGACCTGCGAATGGAACATCAGCGCTGCGCAGGAGGGTTCAGATAGCGCGTCGCGCAGCAACGCAGCCACGATGCGCTCGGATCTGTATTCGGAATCTTTCTGCCTCAACCGAGTAGCAAGCCGATCAAGCGACTTGTCATATTCGCTATACAGCAAGTCAAAGGCCGACACCACGGGCGCGCGCAGGATCTGCTTTTCGTCTGCGTAATACTCCATATAGCGGATCAATGCGGCAATCGGCCCATTTCCAGCCGTAAAGACGTCGTCTCCCGTCACCAACGTGAACCGCTGCTTGGCACGGGACACCGCCACATTGACCATGCGTGCGTCATCGACAAACTCGATCCGCTTTTCGTTCTCGCGCTTTTTATCGAGCAACGTGGAAAAGACGATCTCGTCGCATTCCCGCCCTTGAAACTTGTGCACGGTGTCACGCACAAAGTTGCTGGGCAGATGCGATCCGGACAAGACCACCTGTGCTCGGAACGGTGCAATGAACCCTCTTGCTCCATCCTGCCACGCGCCATCCAGGCTCGGCGCTTCCAGTGATGCCATCAGGGAATCCAGTTCGCGAAGATTGGTGTTTCCGCGCGAATGATTGCCCTTGGCGGTCACGACAAGCCTTAACGCGCCGTCGCTTGTGTCGCTGTTCATCGGGATGAGTTCGTTGCCGTAAAACTGCTGATTGCAGAACTGGATAATTCTGGAATGGCAGCGATAGTGCTCTTTCAGCAGCGTCCTGGGCAATGTCCCTTTGAACACGCCAATGCTGGAATTCAGTAGGCTGTGCTTTTCGCAATCGTACTCAGCCGCAGGCGCTGCTAACGCAACACCCGACGGGATATGCGCAAGCTGTTTGCTGTCGCCAACGATGACGGCGTTCTTCGCGCATCCCAGCGCCAGAATCCCCGGCACGATGTCTTGCTGGGAAGCCTCATCAATGATGACGTAGTCAAGCACCGCGCCCGACTCAATGGAATTGACGATCGAATGCGTGCTGCTGGTGAGGATCGGAAAGCGCTTGAGGAAAGCGTCGAAGTGGCGGCGGTACATGTCCGGTTCAAATGGCGCGGCGTCGTGCACGTGCTGATGAAGATGCGCTTTCAGATACGACATCGACCGCGTGGTCATGTCTTGCAGCAGCGCATTGAAGTTTCCGCCGGCCAATACGGCTTCGCAGGCAGCCAACTCCGCGTTCTTCTCGTCGAGCAAGCGGTCGTAATACCGCATCTGCAAAGCATGGACCGCTGCACGACGCCGCTCTCCATCCCCAAAGGCTTTGACGCGGAACATCTTGAAGTGCACAAACAGGTCAAGCCGATTCCTTAACCCGATGCGCCCGTCGCCAAGCTGCGTCAGATAGGCCATCAGATCCGCCATCTTCTGCGCAGACAGCTTGAGCCTACGCAGGGACTCACCGCCCTGGTTTGGGTTTTCCTCCTGCCATTGCCTCAGGTAACGCTGCTCGACCGACACTTCGTCGATTTCTGCCCTGAGCCTCGCCGCGGCGTTGTGTGCCGTGAGGAATTGCTTTAGCTGCGCCAGCGTCTTCTGCAGCGACTCCATGCTCGGCGGCAACGCTGGGTCGCCCGCCGGCACTGCAGGCTGGGCAGCAAAAAAATCCTCTCGGTTCTTTTTGCTGCCAAGGCAGGCCACCAGGTAGTCCAGTCCGCACTTACCGAGCTTTTCGTAGACGTTCCCCACAGCGGAATTGTTGTTGGACAGGATTGCTACCGTTTGGCCCCGCAACAGGATATTCGCGATGATATTGAGGATGGTCTGCGTCTTGCCCGTGCCTGGCGGTCCTTCGATCACGCTTACCTGCGCCTCAAACGCGCGATTCACTGCCGCCAACTGGCTTTCATTGACGCCAAACGGAAAAATCAGGTCGCCCGCAGCCTGTCGCTGCGCGTTCTGCCCCGTGCAGTAGGCATGCAACGCAGTGTCCGCGCGCGGCGGCAATCGGTCCAGCTGCCGGGTCACATTCGCCGCGACCATCTTCTGGTCCCCGGTTGCCGCGTCCTCGCGGCCATTCGCCACTGCAACGAAATACTGGAATACGTCCCCGCCCTGCGACGGCGCCTGTGGAGCAAGTTCGATGTCCGCAAGCTTGTCCACATAAATTCTGGAAGCGCCCGGATACTCGATGGCGACGTATTTTTCACCGTAGACCGTCGCCCTCTCGACGGGCTTGGCCACGGCGCTTCCCTTCTTCGTGCGCAACACGTCGTTCAGTTCACGGGTCGGCTCCACCCGGCAATCACTGATGGGGCGGCTGAAGGACTTGCCCGAAGGAAACTGGCACGTCAGCACCAGCTTCTGGTGCTTGTCGCTCCAGTGGAGTGTCCAGTCGCGGATCTGCCGCGTTTTATCTTCACCAAGAACGAATACCGATGCCATATCTTTGCTACCCGACACTCCAAGCCAACTGCTGATTTAACAACGCCGATCTGAATGATCAAAAATCCGCCGCGTCCCGCAGCCGCACGCCATCCAAATCCGCGGCACACAGCGCGTCATACATCACCCGGTCGACCACCGGGTCGATCGACATCAGCGTCTGGCGGAATATGTGCGCATTGCCGACGCGCTCGTCTCGAAATACGAGATTGGCGCCGCCCACGACGCTGTAATACAGCTCGTCTTCGCCGGTCAGGAAATTCCGGTCGTACTTTTTCTTGACCCGCGACGCGTCCACATCCAGCGCGTCGAGCGTGCGCATCACATTGCAAAAATAGTATTGCGGCCCCGGCGAGCCGTCGGCCTGCGTATAGTCGCAAGCGCTGAATACAAAGGCCTCAGGATCGACCGACTCGAAGACCTGCCTCAACGGCTCCGAGACGATCCATATGCCCGACCACTGCTCGAATTGCCGAAGCGCCCCGCCCTGTTCCGGCACATGGACGATGTGCGGCCGTTCGCAGTATTGCGAAGGATCACCGTCGGGCGGGTCCATCGTGTACATGCCGGGCCGAATGAACTTTTCCTCGTTGGCGATTACCAGGCCCGGGCCAATGCCATCGCGCCAGAGGCCTGCGCTGAGGACGAAGAATTTTCCCTTCTGCGATTCGAACGTCGTCACGTGAGCATTCTCCGAGGGTAGCCTCGCGCGTCCGAACGGCTAGGCGCTGAAAGGCGGTAAGGGGCAACCCGGCCAGTCAGGCCGGCGTGCGAGGGAACCAAAGGGTCACCATCGTAACGCCACCGAGCGCCACCGCGCTCATTCGGACGGCCGCGTCTGCGTCAGTCCCGTGGGCGGCCCGTCGATCGCCGTCCAGCCCGCATCCACCGCCAGGCTGCTGCCCGAGATATAGCTCGCGGCATCCGACGCCAGAAACGCCACCGCAGCGCCCACCTCGGACGGCTGGCCCCAGCGGTTCAGCACAGTGTGGCCGGCGTAGGTGTTGTAGATGTCGGGACGTTCCTTCAGCGGCTCGGTCAGACGGGTCTCGATGATGCTCGGCATCACCGCATTGACGCGCACACCGTAACTGCCGACCTCAGCCGCGAACGCCTTGACCATCTGCTCGATGCCCGCTTTGGTGGCCGCATAGATCCCCAGCCCGGGCTCGATCGTCACAGCGCGCATCGACGAACACAGGATCAGGCTACCCGCGCCCTGCTTCATCATCGGCCGGCCGAAGTGGCGCATGAAATGAAACGCGCCGCGCAGGTTCAGATTGACTACCTGATCGAATTCGTCTTCCGTGTAATCGACGATCAGCTTGCGGATGTTCAGCGCCGGCGTCGCGACCGCAATGTCGATTTTCTTTTTCTCGTCCAGCACCTTGGCGGCCAACGCCGCGATGGATTCGCCGCTGGCCGCATCGGTCTGCATCCAGCCGGCCGCGCCGCCGCCATCAATGATCTGCTGCGCCGTGGTTTGCGCGCCGCCTTCGTCGCGGTCCGCGCACATCACATAAGCGCCCATCGCGCCCAGCGCGTGCGCCGACGCCTGACCGATACCGGACGCCGCGCCCAGCACGACGGCGATCTTGCCTTGAAGACTGAAAAGTTGGGGATAGTTGGTCATGAAACTTTGGGAAGGACTGTTATGGGAACGGACTGGCTAGTGGCGGCCGACGGACTGCTCTGGAGGGATACGGGTTCGTCGTTGCGGCCATCGGACTACCGAAGGATACGGATCGCTCGACGCGCTCGTCCGACAGCGCGAGATAGACACGGATCGCTCACCCAGGTCATCCCACTACCGAACGAGCGGACGCTTGGCTATTATCCTTGCATGACCCAAGCGCCGCCTATCGCAATCGCACCGCAGATCGATGACGCCAGACGCATCATCGAACGCCATCTCGGAACGCGCCTCATCGCCATCCATCTTTTCGGCTCCGCCATCGACGGCGGGCTGCAACCTCACAGCGATATCGACCTGCTCGTCACCGTGACCGAGCCGCCCGATGCGGCCACGCTGCGGGCCTTGGCGATGGACCTGCTGGCGGTCTCCGCGCCGCCCGGCCAGTCGCCAAGTTTGCGCGCACTTGAAGTCACCGTGATGACGCTTCAGCATGCCGTCCCTTGGCGCCACCCGGCCCGCCGAGAGCTTCAGTTTGGCGAATGGCTGCGCGAGGATTTGCTGGCTGGCATCGTGGAACCGCCCATGCTGGACCACGACCTCGCCATCGTGCTGACCAAGGTGTTGGGCCACAGCATCCCGGTCGTCGGTCCGCGCGCGGATCAGATCTTTGACGTCGTGCCTTGCCAAGATCTGACGCGCGCTCTGCTGGATACCGTCGCCCAATGGAACCAGCCGGAGGACTGGGCGGACGACGAGCGAAACATCATCCTGGCGCTGGCGCGTATCTGGTTCACCGCTGTGTCTGGGGAGATCGCATCAAAGTCGGACGCGGCGACGTGGCTGCTGGAGCGGATCGAACCTGTGTATCGACCGGTTCTCAGCCACGCGCGGGCGATTTATCTTGGGCAAGCGCCGGACGATTTGGCGCAACGGCATGCGGCTGAAACCGAGGCGTTCATCCTTCACGCACGTCGAGTCATCGAGGGTCTTTGTTCCGGCCATTGATGGCGGAACCAGCGCATGGCATTCATTTCACGGAACGTTGTAGGCCGCTGCTGGCGACACGGCATGCCGCCCGTCCCAACCAGCGCAGTGCACGGATTGCCGAATCTGCGCATCAAGTCGCAGATTCGGCAATCGATTAGCCACTACTGCGACGAACCGATCTGCAAAACCGAAGCGTCGCGCTGCATATAGCGGTTCATGATCTGCGTCAGAATCGGGTTGCCCGCATTCTCTGCTTTCGGAGCAGTCAGACTGACGACCGCCGCGCACAGCTTGCCAGCCTGGACGGTCCGACCCTTCACATCGGCCTGCACCGCATCGGCCATGCCCTGCTTCCACGCAGCGCCAACACCATCGACCGCCTGCTGGGCTGCGGCGCAATCGGCGTAGGACAGAGAAATCACAACGGCAGGCACATCCTTGACCTGCACGTCCGCAATGATGCCCGCAAAGTAAGGCGGAATGCCGCGCCCGCTGGACGCCGCGGCCGCTTGAAGCTTCTGCTTCGCGCTCTCCAGATCGCCGGGCGAACCCGACAACACCTTGGCCGGATCGACCCCTTGCAGACCAAATACGGGCGAGATGACAGCCGCCTGCACGATTCGGCCGCCATCCGAAGGCACCGCGTCCTTCAACCCGGCCACAGCAGCACCGACAATCTCGCTGTCTGCAACGGACGGCGCGGGCTGAGACAGAACCTTCATTCCCGTCGCCCCCCCGGCCTGCACCAACGCTGCTTCAAGCGGCAAGACAAACGTCGGCATGCCCATCGTGCCCCGCCATGGCTGCTGCCCGGTGGCTTTGGTCATATCAGGCTTATTCGGTTCGCCGTTTGCCAACAGACCGGCCACCTCGCCATTTACCGGTTTGAACTCGGCCTGCTTCAGGCGATCAACAAACTTTGCAGCGGATTGTTTGTCCTTCAGCCCCCAGTAGGTGACATTGCTGGGCGACTGACCGAAGCCGGCGAAATAGGACAACTCATCGAAAGGGATATGCGCGTTGGCGGACCATTTGTCCAGCCCGAAGCCGATGGATTGAAGCGGAGGGATGGCCTGCGCGATGGACAACCGGCGCATGGCGTCGGCGGTGGGTCCATCTTTTTCAAGGCCACGCCACGCTTGCACGTCGAGGAAGGATATCTGTATCGCTTCAGGGGCGCTCAAGAGCACCTGCGGTACTTGCTTCAAGGCCTGCTGTAAGGTTTGAGTGCTGTCCGTTGCAGCCACCGACGTACCACTAACAGTCATCAAGCCAAGTGCAAGGGCCTTCCAACGCATCCGATATCTCCTGTGGGGTGTTACCTAAATGAGATCGGGCAGTATATCAATGGTCGGTCACCATTTAAGGAGTACGCGATGAGCGGCCTTGGCGTTCAACAGCGCCGCTGCGAATCGGATTATTCCTATTGGCATCCCTTTTCGCGGCCCTGTAGCCTCCCCGCCAACATCACGATTATTTGAACGCGCCCCATGACTAACGATGAAGTCCTCATGATTGCCACGAACACCGTCTTGATCTTCATTGCCTCCTCAAGTGCCAGAAAGAGTGCGCTATCTTCCAAACCCAACGTAAGACGGACTGCGATCGGCTTTTTCCTGGTCTGCTTCGCTACGGTGTTTCTGACTGCGTGCTACGTACGGCTTCTCCCGTTCGACAGAAGCCTCCTGTCCGCCGCGGTAACGGCGCCCATATTCACCTTGGGTTTCTATGGTTGTGTCTGGGGATGGTCACGAAGCAAGAAATAACGCGACACCACTAAAGGCCGCCCGGCGCAAATGCCGAAAGCCCGCGTTTAAGCGGGCTTTCGGCGTAATGCTTACTGCTTGATGCCGGTCTGTGCCGGCCGCGGGTTTACTCCCACTCAATCGTGGCCGGCGGCTTGCTCGACACGTCGTAAACCACCCGATTGATCCCGCGCACTTCATTGATAATCCGCGACGAAACGCGAGCCAACAACGGATGCGGCAGCGGCGCCCAATCGGCCGTCATGAAGTCAAACGTCTGCACCGCACGCAGCGCCACGACATACTCATACGTACGCCCGTCACCCATAACCCCCACCGACTTCACCGGCAGGAACACGGCGAACGCCTGCGAGGTCAGCTCGTACCAGGTCAGGCCGCTGGCCTCGTCCTTGGTATTACGCAGCTCTTCAATAAAGATCGCATCGGCACGGCGCAACAGTTCAGCGTACTCATGCTTCACTTCGCCCAGAATCCGCACGCCCAGACCCGGACCCGGGAACGGGTGGCGATACACCATCTGCGGCGGCAGACCCAGCGCCACGCCCAGTTCGCGGACTTCGTCCTTGAACAGTTCGCGCAGCGGTTCCAGCAGTTGCAGGTTCAGCGTATCCGGCAGGCCGCCCACGTTGTGGTGCGACTTGATCGAAGTAGCCTTGCCCGTCTTGGCGCCGGCGGATTCGATGACGTCCGGATAGATCGTGCCCTGGGCCAGCCACTTGGCGCTCTGCTGCTTGCCGGCCTGTTCCTGGAACACTTCGACGAATTCGCGGCCGATGATCTTGCGCTTGGCTTCGGGGTCGGCGACGCCGGCCAGTTTGCCCATGAATTGCGCGGTGGCGTCGACGTGAATGATCTTCACGCCCATGTTTTCGGCGAAGGTCTGCATGACCTGCTTGCCTTCGTCCAGGCGCAGCAGGCCGTGGTCGACGAAGACGCAGGTGAGCTGGTCGCCGATGGCCTTGTGGATCAGTGCGGCGGCAACCGAGGAGTCCACGCCGCCGGACAGGCCCAGAATGACTTCGTCCGTGCCGACCTGCTCGCGGATGCGGGCGACGGCTTCGGAGACGTAGTCGGGCATGTTCCAGTCGCCCGTGCATTCGCAGATTTCGTTCACGAAGCGGGCCAGCATGGCCTTGCCCTGAACGGTGTGCGTGACTTCGGGGTGGAACTGGACGGCGTAGAAGCGGCGGTCTTCGTCGGCCATGCCGGCGATGGGGCAGGACGGCGTGGACGCCATCAGCTTGAAGCCCGGGGGCAGTTCGGTGACCTTGTCGCCGTGGCTCATCCAGACCTTGAGCATGCCGTGGCCTTCGGGCGTGCTGAAGTCTTCCAGGCCTTCCAGCAGCTTGGTATGGCCGTGGGCGCGGACTTCGGCGTAGCCGAATTCGCGGTGGTCGGAGAAGCTGACCACGCCGCCCAGTTGCTGCGCCATGGACTGCATGCCGTAACAGATGCCCAGCACGGGAACGCCCAGCTCGAACACGGCGTGCGGCACGCGCATGGAGCCTTCTTCGTAGGCCGAAGCGTGGCTGCCGGACAGGATGATGCCTTTCAGACCCTGCGCCTGCTGTTCGCGCACAAAGGCGTCGTCGACGTCGCCAGGGTGGACTTCGGAATAGACGCCGGCTTCGCGAACGCGGCGGGCGATCAGCTGGGTGACTTGCGAACCGTAGTCGAGGATAAGAATGCGCTGGTGCATGGAGACTCTACCCGTTGGAAATAAAACCGCACCGGCAGACCCGCTGTTCTTTGCGGATCTGCCGGTGCGTGATGCATGACATTGTAGTTGACTGTGCGGATCAGTCGGCGCGGTAGTTGGGCGCTTCCTTGGTGATCTGCACGTCGTGCACGTGGGACTCGCGCACACCCGCGGAGGTGATCTCCACGAACTCGGTCTTGGTGCGCATGTCGTCGATGGTGGCCGCGCCGCAGTAGCCCATGGAGGCGCGGATGCCGCCGACCAGTTGGTAAATGATGGCGAGCACGCTGCCCTTGTAGGGGACGCGGCCTTCGATGCCTTCGGGGACCAGCTTGTCGGCGTTGTTGGCCGGGTCCTGGAAGTAGCGGTCGGCCGAGCCTTCCGTCATGGCGCCCAGGCTGCCCATGCCGCGGTACGACTTGTACGACCGGCCCTGGAACAACACGACTTCGCCGGGCGCTTCTTCGGTGCCGGCGAACATGCCGCCCATCATGCACGAGAACGCGCCGGCGGCCAGCGCCTTGGCGACGTCGCCCGAGTAGCGGATGCCGCCGTCGGCGATGAGCGGAACGCCCGTGCCTTCCAGCGCCTTGGCGACTTCGGAGATGGCGTGGATTTGCGGCACGCCGACGCCGGCCACGATACGCGTGGTGCAGATGGAGCCGGGGCCGATGCCGACCTTGACGCCGTCGGCGCCATGTTCGACCAGCGCG